>ERZ1066118.440-NODE-440-length-38720-cov-13.555696_pt1 | contig 38720 bp, 28 predicted proteins | sample MGYA00382765_ERZ1066118 | MGnify/ENA primary metagenome ERZ1066118 (study PRJEB33369, sample SAMEA5778348) | biofilm metagenome | biome: Industrial cooling water; feature: Water cooling tower basin; material: Biofilm | place: United Arab Emirates | collected...
CGCAATTGCAGCCTGACTCAACCCAACGGGCCTCCGCGAAACCCGGGGCGGTTCAAGCAGAACCTGCGCACCGAGCTCATCGAATTCGAGGACGTGCGTGACCGACTGAGCTATCACGCCCGACTCTGCGGCGCGCTTCGCTTTTACTTGCAGCGCTTTCTCGACAAATACGACTACACGCTCGCCTCAAGCTTCCTCTCTCGCTTTCCGGCCTGGGCTCAGGCCCCTGCAGACAACCCGGCTGTCCCGCGTCGCGGAGTGCATCGCGTACCGGACGAAGACAAAGCCGACCAGCCCCCGATACCGGTGGGCCCTCAAGTGCCGGGGGACACGCCCACCATGTTGACCTCCACCGGAAAGGCGGAGCATTAGGCAGACAAGAAAAACGCACCGACTTCCGAGAACGAAATTCGGTGTAGGAATAATGAAGACGTTGCTAGGCAGGGCCTAGGAAGCTAGCGCGTCAGTTGCGCCGGATGGAGCTGACCTCGTACTCGGCGTTCTTCTCCTCGTAGTAGTCGCCCGCCTTGTCCGTCGCGAGGTCTCGGGTCTTGAGCTTCGTTCGGGCGTCGACCTCAAGGTCGTTCAAGCTGTGAGCGATGCGAAAGACGTCGGCAGCTCAATGGCTCTTGGCAAGCTCGAACTTGAGGACTTGACCGTCGGCAAGCGTCAGCGTCGTGTAGTCCTCCACGCGGGCGTCCTTGAAGTCCTCGCCGAAGAACATGACCGACTCGAGCTCGGGGTCCTCGGACTCGAGGTCGAGCGCAAGGCCTGGAGTCTCTTCGAGGCTGTCGACGCTTGAATAGGCGACCTTCCAGGCGCTGCCCGTGAATTGCACAGAGTGGCCCTGGCCGTGGTCGAGGGCGTCGAAGATGGACTCGACGGCCTCGCGATGCCACTTGGCCTCGCCCGGCAGCGCCTCCTCAATTTCGCCATCCAGGACGCTGCAGTGTAAGCGAACGGTAATCCTTTCTCTTAGCAGGTGCGGACGAAATCTTGGACTATCTGGAGGGGATGGTTCATGTATTCGTACGAGGATCGGCTGCGAGCGGTGCGGCTGTACATCCGGTTGGGCAAGCGAGCCGCCCTGACCATCTGCCAACTCGGATACCCGACGAAGAACGCACTCAAGAGCTGGCATCGACAGTACGCGCAGCGCGTAGACGTGAGCGCTGGCTACGTGCGCCGGCCCAAGTTCTCGGAGGCCCAGTAGGAGGACGCGGTCGAACATTACCTCGAGCACGGTCGCTGCCTGGCCTTGACGATCAAGGCGTTGGGCTACCCCTCGAGGACGCTGCTGTCGGCCTGGGTCCAGCAGCGGCACCCAGAGGCTCGCCCGCGCGTCGTTGGGCGATCTCATCCAGTGTTCGCCGAGATCAGGCAATCCGCGGTCATCGCGTTGTGCATGCGGCCAGGCAGCGCGCAGTCGGTAGCCCAGGAGCTGCGCGTATCTCGGCAATCGCTGTACATGTAGAAGAATCGGTTGCTCGGCCCCGACGCATCCGCACCCGTAAGCTCCCCTGATCGGTAGACATTCGAAAGTGGACTTTTCTGGCAGGATTGACTGTCGAGGGAAGTCCGATGAAGAAATCTAAGTTCAGCGAGGCGCAGATCGTTGCGATTCTTGCCGAGGGCGATGCCGGCCTGCCGGTGGCGCAGATCCTGCGCAAGCATGGGATCAGTCAGGCCACGTACTACAACTGGAAGTCGAAGTACGGCGGCACGACAGTGTCCGAGCTCAAGCGACTGAAGGAGCTTGAGGCCGAGAACGCGAAGCTCAAACGGGTGTACGCCGAGCTGGCACTGGAGAATACGGCGATCCGGGACGTCCTGGGCCGAAAGCACTGACGCCGTCAGCCAAGCGCGAAGCGGTACGAATCATGGCCGAGGACCACGGACTATCGGTCAAGCGCGCTTGTCAGGCAGTCCGGTTGTCGCGGGCGGCGTTCTACAAACCGGAGAAGGCGCCAGGCGAGCGCGATCGGGATGTCGTTGAGGCGCTCAACGCGATCGTGGCTATCGACGGTCGCTGGGGCTTCTGGAAGTGCTTTGAACGACTGCGTGCCTTGGGTCTGCCCTGGAACTACAAACGAGTCCATCGGGTGTACTGCGCGATGCGGCTTAACCAGAAGCGGCGCACCAAGCGAAGGCTGCCAGTGCGACCACGTCAACCGCTGATCGCACCGACCACGGTCAACACCATCTGGGCGCTCGACTTCATGCACGACTCGCTCTACGGGCGGCGGACCTTCCGGACGTTGAACGTGATCGACGAGGCCGACCGGCATTGTCTGGGCATCGATGTGGCCACGAGCATCCCCGCTGCGCGAGTCGCGCGGTTTCTTGGGCAGCTCATCGAGATCCAAGGCAAGCCTGCAGCGATCCGCTGCGACAACGGCCCTGAGCTGACCAGCTATGCGTTTGGCCAGTGGTGCACGGAGCGAGGCATCGAGTTGCGCTTCATCCAACCTGGCAAGCCTGATCAAAACGCATTCATCGAACGGTTCAACCGGACCTACCGAGAAGAAGTCCTCAGCGCGTTCCTATTCAACACGCTCAGCGAGCTCCGCGGGATTACCGACGACCGGCTCGAGCGCTACAACGAGATCAGGCCGCACGACACGCTGGGGAGCCTGCCGCCAGCGCGGTACCGCGAGCTGCTGCTCGCAGCGAAGGCTCCACTGTAGAACTGTCTACTTGACAGGGGAGCTTACGGTGTGCCGTAGGGTCCTTACCGGCTCCTCCGAGACGGACGCGACGCAACCCGCATGGCGCGTCGCGCGGCGGCCGCCCCGGCGCACGGAGTCAGCGCGAACATCGTGCGATTAGCGGGTCGGCGAGCGGCGCTGCGAGTCGCTCGGCCGTCGCCGTGGATCGGTGGCCGCCTCGGCACGCCGTCGTCGACCCGAGGCGGGCCGGGACCAGCTCAAAAGTACAGGACGCTGAACAACCGGTCGGAGCCAGTCGGCAATTCGAAGATTTGAACGAAGTCGGTGAGGGCGAGCTCCCGACTGGTGCCGCCGTTGCCGTCGGCGAACTTCAGATGCGTGCCGTTCTGCGTGCCGTCGCCCGAAACGCCGTAGACGACCACGGCGTGGTCGATTATCCGAGAGCCGCTTCCGTCGACCAGCGTGATCAGCGGTCCGAAACCTCTGAGCTTCGCGTCCCAACCGCGCGCGTCCATGCACTGCTGGCCCTCGGCACGAAAGGGGCCGCGTTGCCTCCACAACGGCAGCTCGTCGTACGTCAGCGCGCTGCCGGTGCCGTACTTGGCGACGAACTCGACACCGAGCCGCTCGGCCGCTTTCGCCATCGTTACTGGTCGGGGACTCTTCCACCCATAAAGCACGGCGGTCGCCGCCAACCAGCAAAGATTCGCCTGCCCTTGATCGACCGGCGAGACGGGCGGCGGGACTTCGTAGTCGAACGAGGCCAAGGTGCGATCTCCGTCCGGAAGCGATCATATCGTCGTGCGGCGCCCGCTTCCGAGCACCGAGCCGCATGCGAACAGCCGCAACGATACCGCGTCGACTAGAGCGTGCGCAATGCGGTCCGGCCGGGGGCCGAGGCGGGTGCTGTCGAACGACGCCGGCAATGAACCCCTCGGCGACACGAAAAACTGACCCCCCGGTCAGGCGGCGGTCGACTCGCTGCTGCGCGAGTCGGACGTGGCCGGGGCGGTCGATCCCGAGCAGCGCTCGGAGCGCAGCCTGTTCTCGTCGGTGCGGATCGCCCGAGGCAATTGTGGCACCGGGACTACGCGTGCTCGCCGAGTGAGCAGCACCGCACGGTTAGGGATGGCCGTGCGGCCCATGCTCTAGTCGCGCCGTGGCGGTGGGCGGCGGGCCGAGCAACACGTCGGCACCGAGCGCGCGCGCGTGGTCGAGCACCGGCTCGAACGCTTCGGCGAGCAAGGTCAGCCTTGCGGCGGCGAAGAACAGCATCGGTAAGCTCATTTCGTTTGGTTCAAGCCCGGCCCCACGCCGAGCCCACCCATGCTCTGAAAGCAGGCAGCACGTCCTTGCGGCACTTCCGACTACGACTTCAACATGAGGTCGAGCTTGTGAACTTCGCCCGGCTTGACGTCGAGGTCGATTTTGTCGCTCGGCGTGTGGGCAGGCAGCTCGGCTTTCACCCAATAGCGGCCCGGCAAAAGCGACTCGGTCCGGTAGCCTCCCGAAGTGTCCGTCGCTGCGTGGCTCTTCTCCGACCCGTCTTGTGTGAACGTCACCTTGGCCGAGACAGCGGCCGATCCGTCCGCCTTCGTCACGGTTCCCGTAACGACTCCGTGCCAAGTGTTCCCGGGATCCGATGCGCCGGCCTTCAGTGCCAGCTCGATCTCGTGATCCGAGCCGTCGGTCACCGAGACAACCCGATTCTCGGACAGCGAGCCGCCGCTGGCCGCCGAGACCTCGTACTTTCCGGGCGCCGCGTTCGGCCAAGCAAGGGCAAGGGTTTCCCGCCTTCGTCGTCGCGCCTCGCCGGTGTCTCGGCGGCCCACGGTCCGCGCCCGACCGGGATGTGCGGAGGGATGGCGATGCCGGTACTTGACGGGCCGTCGTCGGCTAGACGCGGAGGCGCCTTTTCGACGCCGCTCAACGTCCGTGGTCCACCGCAAACCGGTGCGACTTCCGACGCCGACCGGCACGCTGCCGCCCTCCCGCCGACCGGCGGCGCACGGCGGTGGCGGGCCACGCGGCGCCTCGGAGCTCGGTCGCGGCCCGACTGGGAACGCACACCGCGTCGTTCGATCTGGCGATGGACGTCGATCGCGGCAAACGATATGTTAGCCGTTCGTTTCGGCGCGACTCCCGGGCTCCTGCCGCCCGCGTCGTATGAGGCCGCAACCGCCAGAATTCAGGAGGCCGCAACCGTGGATCCGTTGCTCGCTACGTTCTCGGCCGACGCGCTGCGGGCCGAACTTCGCGCGCGCGCGCCGCGAGATCGGAAGACTGCTTCTCGGGCTGCGGCAAGCGGGGCCGGCCTGCCGTACCAAGCGGGTTCGACGCGATCGACCGAGCCCGGCGCGGTGCTGGCCGCCGAGCTGCGGCGGTATCGGACTCCGGACCTGATCGTCGCGCTGCGAGCGTTGCAGAAGGGCATATACGGGACGGACGACCGCCTCGACATATACGAGGTTGGCGATCCGAAGGTCTCCGCCGGCGCCGCAAGCGTCGCGGCGGTGTTCCATGCAGCGGACGTGTCGGACGACGGCGCCGGCAACGCGACGCTGCGGACACGCCGCTTCGGGACGTCCAAAGGGCTGTGCGTCGGCGAGCGCTTTGTCGATCAGCCGGTCGGCGCGCGCTGCACCGCGTTCTTGATCGAAGAAGACGTCGTCGCAACGGCCGGGCATTGCGTCCATGAGGCGACGCTGGCTGCGCGCCGCTTCGTCTTCGGGTTTCGCATGCGAGGGCCGGGCGACGCAGTCGCAGTCGTCCCCACGACGGACGTCTACGCCGGCAAGCGGATCCTAGGCCGGCGCTATGAGCCTGGCGTGCTCGACTGGGCCGTCGTCCAACTCGATCGCAAGGCGTCGGGACGAATGCCGCTCAGCCGGCGCGCCGAGGGCGAGGTCGGCCGGGAGCGCGAACTGTACATGCTCGGTCATCCGGCGGGGCTGCCGCTGAAATACGCACCGGGAGCCGTCGTCCGGGACAACTCGCAGGCCACTCTATTCGTCGCTAACCTCGATGCGTTCGGCGGCAACTCCGGCTCGCCGGTCTTCGATGCCGAAACGCACACGGTCGAGGGTATCCTCTTTCGCGGCGATCAAGATTACGTCTACGACGACGAATCGAAATGCAACCGGATCGCCGTGTGCCCCGCGAACGGCTGCGACGGTGAGCTCTGCACTCGGATCACGCTCGTGACCTATGCGCGTTGACGACGCCGTCGCTTGCGACTCCTGCCGTCGACACGTAGGCTCGCGTTGCCCGCGGTCCGTACTTGCGCTGCCGCAGGCGCCAGCCGACGGCGCTCCCGGCCGCCGATCTCGGCACCGTCGCCGCTGCTCCCCGGCTTCGACGTCGATTCTGGCGAACAGTCTCGGCGAGCCGGTCCGCAACGGCGCTCGCGGTACATCGCTGTTTCGGTGGAGTCGCGCTCCGGTCGTTTCGTCGCAATCCCCCGCAGAGCGGCCCGCCTGGGTCGAAGCGGCGTGCGCGCGCGATGCGGTCGTCCCTGTCATCTCCTTCGCACTTGGGCGTGCGGAGGCATCCGCGCCGAGAGCGCGACTCGCCGGAAGCAAATTCGAATGGCCAACTTCGTGACCGCCAACGCCGATCTGGCGAAGTTCCTCGCCGAGGCGCCGATCGAGACCGACCGCCACGGCAACGTGTTCGCCGACCTTCAGGACATGCAGTTCCGCTTGAGAAGCGCGGACGAGAAGGACGTCGTCAGCGACACCTGGCCGGGTGGTCGCGTGCCGTACTTTTTCGACGACGACGTGACGCAGCAAAACCGAGACCGGTTTCGAGAGGCCACGCGCTTTTGGTCCCTGCGAGCCAACCTCGTGTTCGAGGAGCTGCCGATGAAACCGGTCGCCGATGCCGATCACGTGCTTGTCTACAACAGCACCGGCAATTCGGCCACCGTCGGCTACGCCGGGGGCGAGCAGTACCTCCGTATGAAAAACTGGAGCACGCAGGTCGTCATCATCCACGAGATCGCGCACACGCTCGGCTTGATCCACGAGCAGTGCCGTAGCGACCGCGACGACCACGTAACGGTGGATATCGACAACGTACTGGAGGATTTCAAGCACAACTTCCGGAAATTGGAAGGCAACGTGCCGCAGGGTCCTTACGATTTCGCGTCGATCATGCAATACGGCCTGTTCGATTTCGCCAAGGAGCCGACCGCAGGAAACACGAAGAAGCCTACGATCCGCGTGAAGGATCCGTTCGGCGAGTTCGCGTTCCTTTGCGGTCAACGCCGGTTCACGAGCTATGTAGATACCGCGGCCATCGGCGACGTGTACGGTCGTACCGCGTTCGCAGACTACCTGCGAATCGATGCACGCGACTGGCCGGCCGCCAAGATCGAGCACCGAATCGAGGGACTGCAAGACGCGGCCAAGGGCGCCATCTATGTCGATTTGGCGGTGCCGGGTCCGGACACGGTGTCGCGCGTCGTCGTCACGACGACGAGCGCCTCGGGCGGGGACTGCGACCTCTATTCGCGTCGAGTGCCGATTCGGCAACCTTCGGATTGGGACGGCCGCACCGTTTTCGGCTCGCCGCTCCGGTACTTCCGGCGAAGCGCCGGCAAAACCAACGAAGAGAAGTTGGACATGCCCAACGGGCCGGCTAACGCTCCGGCGGTGCGGTATCCGTTGATGCTGCATGCGCACGCCGCCTACCGCGACGTGACGTTGACGATCGCGCTGGTGCGTCGATGAGCGGTCCGCCGCGATCGCCCCGGGCGAGCATGCTCGACTCCGACGAGCGCGGCACAGGGCAGCCGTCGGATCGGACGGCGATCCGGTCCATCGAGTCGGCGGCGGGCATCGAGAGGGACTCTCGTTCGTCGTCGCAGGGTGCGGGTTCGACTGCGCCTCCCGGTGCCCGATGCACGGGCTGGAAGGCGAGCCTGGGTTCCCAAGATCGAGGCCAATTGCGAGCGCGACGCCAGGAGGGCCGTGCAGTTGCGCGCGCCGGGTTGGACTGCGATCACGGCATGGGAGTGCGAGCTGAAGCCCGAAGCGCGAGCGCGACGAGCGGTCCATGATCTCGCCCGTCGATTGAAGATGTCCCTCGGCCGAGAGGTCGGCGACGTTCGCGACATGGCGGCTTCCGGCGACCCGCACGCTTCGGGCGCAAAGAGCGAGATCGCAGCCGAGTGGACCGATCCGACTAGTCGGTGACGACGGTATGCCCGGGCGCGGCGCGCTTTTCGAGACGCCGCAACTCCGCACCTAAGCCGCTAAGATTCTCCCGCAGCCCCGTTCGGGATGCCGTCTTTTTCAGACTCACGTGGAAGTGGTGGTGGTGATGACGAAACCATCCCTTCCCCGTGTCCTTCTCCTCGGCAGCGATGTCGCCCTTACGCTGACACGCCTTGCGGGGCAGGTCGCCGCTAACGCATTGCCGGTCCATTTCGGCACGCAGGAGCGGTCGGATCCGCCCGTCCACGCCGATCACTCGGACCCGGTCGCTAATCAACGCGGTGCCGATGAACAGGGCTGTGCGGCGGACGTCGAGATTCGTCGGTGCCGAGACGCAGTGGTGGACGTCCTTGCCGTCGACCCGGTGCGGGCAGACAGCTCGCAGGCGATTGTCGTCGCCCAAGAGTTGATAGTACGCGATGTCCATGTCTCGCCCGTTGACGTGTGTGCCCTTCGGGTGGCCCGGGCGGCCGTTGCTCGATCCCGGAATCGCCCCGTCGGACTCGCTCATGTCGCCCAACCCGAGCGGCTTCTTGTTGCCAGGCTCCCAATCAGCCGCCCGGCAATGCACAGTCGCCGCCGCATGCTTGACCAGCATCTGCAAGTCTCTTCGGGCGAACGATCGGTACTGCTTGTCGAACGTCTCGCCGTTGATGGGGTAGTTGTCGTAGCCCGGGCCCGTCACCGGCTCGAAGGGCATCAGTTGACCGCAAAAGGCTTCGGTTCCCGAGCAGTCGCGCGCCGGCACCGCGCATGGCTGGGCCAGTGATGCGCCCGACCCGATGGTGAACGTCGCGATGACGCAAGCCTTTCCGAACCCGCCCCGCATCGCCTCGTCTCCGATGAAGCTCGGCCGCGTTCCACCGTGGCGACGGCGGTAGCACCCCCACCGACTTACCGCCGATCGCGAAGGCACGGACCTCGCCGCAAGGGTCGTGCTCGCTCCGCCCGGCCCTGTCACGGGCCGGCGCGCCAGGTACTGCTCCGCCTTCTCAGCGCGGATGACCCAACGTGCATATTCACGGTTGCAGCCGTCCGGTGCAAGCAGCATGATGCGATAGAGTCGAACAGCGGCCGGACTTCGACGAACGATGATCGTCGTCGCCGCACGTAGGAAGCGGGGGGAGCGTGGCAGGCGAACTCATCGAAGTCGCGACGGCGGGCGCGACGATCTGGCTGGTCGCGGATCGACCGGATGCGTTGCCGGATTATCTCGTCCACGGTCTGCGCCTGACGGCGACCACCGCAAGCGGCGCGGCCGCGTCGGTCGAGTTGCGATTCATGGACGAGCTGACGCTTCCGGTCGAACTAGGCCATGTTTGATAAGCGGCGCCCGCGGTACGACACTAGCTGGTCGGTGAGTTGCCAGCAGGAGGTCGTATGGCGCGCCGCCATGAGTTGTCGGATGCCGAGTGGGCGCTGCTCGAACCACTGTTGCCGGCTCGCCAGACGCGGGGTCGGTACTTTCACGATCATCGCCAGATGCTCAACGCCATGCTGTTTCGGCTGCACACGGGGCTGCCATGGCGCGATCTTCCCGAGCGCTACGGGCCTTGGGAGACCGTCTACTCACGTTACCGGCGTTGGTGCCGCTCGGGGCTTTGGGACCGTATCCTCGCCACGCTGCAGCGCGACCTGGACGCAGCCGGCAAGATCGAGTGGTCGCTGTGGTGCATCGATGGGTCGAGCGTGCGGGCCCATAAGGCCGCCGCAGGTGCTGCGGCGCGGGGAAAAAAACCTGCTTCCCAACGAGCCCGCTGACCACGCACTGGGCCGCTCCAGAGGCGGCTTTGGCACCAAGCTGCATCTGGTCACTGACGGCAGCGGGCTGCCGCTGGCCGTCAAGGTCAGCGCCGGCCAGGCGGGCGAAGCGCTTTTTGCCGAGCCGGTGCTTGACGCGGTGCGCATTGCGCGAACGCGCGGTGCGCCGCGGCGGCGGCCCAAACGCGTGGCCGCCGACCGGGCCTACAGCCGTCGGCGCATTCGCCAGTGGCTGCGCGCCCGCCATGTTGGCGCGGTGATCCCCGAGCGGCGCGACCAGATCGCGCACCGCCGCGGCCGCCCGCCGGCGTTCGACCGAGACTGCTACCGCCGCCGCAACGTCATTGAGCGATGCGTGGGCTGGCTCAAGGAGGCACGCGCCGTGGCCACCCGCTACGAGAAGCTGGCTATCCACTACCTCGGCATCCTCAAGCTGGCCATGATCAGACGACATCTGCGGCTGGCCTTAGCAAACAGAACCTAGCCGTGTCCACGGGTAGCCGAGGTGCGGAATCCGAGGAAAGCTGTTGTCCCACGTACGCGTCATCCAAGCGACATGTCCAGGCAGCGCTGCGGACTCGGGATAGTCGAGGCTGCAGCTGGACGTAGTCGTTCGGCGGTCCATGCACGGGCGGAAGAACTGGTCTTCGTTGCCGACCGCGACTTCCAGGATCACGACAACACCCTCTACCGGCCCACCAAAGTCCTATGGCATTCCCAGCAGCTGCTTGATGCGAGCAGGCAGGTCGGACGGCTCGTCGGCGGACAGCGCCCTGCAGCGATTCCGAAGCTCTGGCTCGACCGTCACCCAAAGATCCCTGGGTGCCTCACCGATCTGCCCGACCGCAATCGAGATGGTGTCAGAGTCTGCAATCCACGTCTCGACCCGCAGCGTATGGCTACCAGGCGGCACCGCGACCAACGCGCGTTGCGGTAGGTCGCCGCGCTGCGCCTTGTCGACTGCAGCCTGGTATCTTGAGATAGAAGCACCCGAGTCGTTGGGTGCCCGAGCGAGCGCCTCCGCATCCGTCTGCTCGGAGAGGCTCAGGCACAGCAGTACGAGGATACGCCGCGCATGACCGTGTGCCCGATTGCGCGCTTGCCTCGTCGACCCGAGCGTGACGGTCAGCCCATCGTTGAGCATATGCCTCCCCTACGACGGTTGTCGGCGCACCCGATCGTCCGAGCCTCGAGCGCAACCAATATGCCCTGAGCTCGAGAGGTCTCTCGGCATGACCTCGCGCCGCCGCGGCCGCGCGAGCAAGCATCAGCCTCTTGCCGGCTTGCCCCAGCATCCGATGACGCGGCTTCAACGCTCTCGCCGACTCGGGCGCCATACCGGCCGACGAGGAGCTGGCCGGCTCGCTCAGAGCACACTCGTTCATGGTGACCGTTCGGCTGCCCCCTCCGCCCGTCGGCGCTGAATCGCCACAACACGACGCTTCGGCCCGGCGACAAGTCGGCTACGCCTCTACTCGCCTCAAACACGCGTGTCCGATATCTCTACTTTGCCGACCGGCACGAGTCTTCTACTCAGCGAGAGCTAGCACCAGATCGAAGTCGGGTCGACGGGCGCGATCCATCTACAGCTTTCCGATTATCGTCCAAACGAAAGCGCCTTGCGGGAACGTTCCGACGTTAGTGATGTCCACCTCGCCGGTGCCGGTGGCACTTCCGTCCGTCGGGTAGTCGTTGCTGTTATCGAAGTCGTTCATAACCCATCCGCCAGAAAGAGGAACCGCCTTCTGCGTCTGGTTCGTGTAATCGCCGGTGCTGGGCACGACAGCGTTCGGGTCTGAAAACCTATAGTTGTTCAAAGGGCCGACCGGATCGAAGAGGTCCACGTCGACGCTACTGCTACCGTTTCTCCAGCGAGCTATGTAGGCAGCCATAAATACATTCACCTCAGATGGGTAGTTTTCGACCGCGATCTATCGATCTACGCCGAGCGCCCTGCGCATTAGGGCTTTGGAAGGCCCGCTACCGCCCCGAACGTCGCGCCAAGCCGTGCGACACGGATTGGCGAGCACCGTATGACCGGCTCGGTTGGTCGGTGTATGGCCTCGCTGACCTCGCTTCGTGCGATCGCTAGCGAGCTGCCGATGAAGACCGCCGGATCGCCATCTACGCATTGCGATCGGCCTCTCCCGATAGCCTTGCCGGTCGACCGCGGGCCTCGAGCGTCTGCACGGGGCGGTCGAAGCGAGCGCGGGTGCGAAGCCCGTAAGCTGCCGCGGTCTGGGGCGTGCCAACGGGGTGTGCTCGACGGACTGTCGTAGCGGCCCCTCGTTCGCTGGTCGCCTGGTCCATGCGATTTCTGCTGGCGGCCACAGCGATCGTCATCGTCTTCCCGTTTTGCCTGGAATGTCATCGGTCGCTCCCGCTACGTCTCGTCGGGAAGCTGAGCGCCCCCGGATCGGTCGAACTTCACGAGCTCGATTTCGCTGTCGCCAATCCCGACGGCGGCGAAGCGCCACACGAACAGCGCGCGCCGGTTGACGTAGCCTTTGGCCAAACCCTCGCGCAGCTCCGGATGCTCGATGTGCTGCGGCAACGGCGCCGCGGCGTGCAGCACGATGCGCGAGACGCCTTGCGCGCCGGGCGTCGACTCGATCACCGAGTAGACGCAGGGCGGCGGCGCGATCACCGGCGCCGCGACGATGTCAACGAGCACCGCGAGCCTCTCGGTCTGCTCGCCGTTCTCCAGATCGACACTGACCTCGAGCCGGTCCCCGGGCTCGAGGGGCGAAACGTCGTCGACGCCGGTCCCGATGCGGCGCAGCAGGCACAACGCGAGCTCGTAAGGCCGGTGTCGCGGGAGCTCGTAGCCGTCGTCGCCCTTATCCGGAACTCGGCCTGCGACGACCAGCCTTTCGGGCGCGCGCGCGGTGCCGTCGAGATACGGCCGACCGAACCGGCGGAAACGCGCCGTGAACGTAGGTGCCGAGGAGTCGCTCGCGAACAGTCCGCTTACCGGATCGATCGTATCGCAAGCGAAGTAGAGCGTCGCGCCCGGATCGTACTCCTTCCGGTCCGCGGAAAGCAGCGCGCGGGCGCCCCCGATCTGTCCAACCGCTTCTTCGGCGGCGCTGCCCAGTTGCCGGTCATAGGACGGATCGCCGAACGCGATCGTGCGCATCCGGCTGCGCAGCACGCGCCGGTCGCCCGGGTCGAGGGCGAGCCACAGGGTAGCCTTCGGTCGGGGCGCAGGCGGCAACGGGTCGTTATGGCCGAACGCGACCACCAGCCTGATCGGCACATCGACGGTCGCGCGGCGCAGCGCGTCACGGGCCGCCGGCAACCGGTCATGGACCGAGAGCGTCCACGTGAAGGAAGGCCAGGCGACGACCGGCGCCTTCTCGTCCGCCATGTCGAACGACGCGGCGCCGATCTCCAGGCGTGCCGTTCGGATCGACATGAGTTCGTCGAGCGCGCCACGGGCATCGCTGACGTTCGCCGCAACGGCATCGACCCGGATCGCCAGCAGGCCGTCCCAGTTCGGACCGAGCAGTCCGATGGCGGCCTGCGGCGCCCCCCCCGCGGTCGTGAGCGACAGACCTATCCGCAGGTGCTCATCGCCTTCCTCGTAGCGCACCACGTCGGCGCTCTCCGCGAAGGCGCCGAACTCGTCGAGGATGAAGAGACCATCCGCGCCGGCGTGTCTTCCGTCGGCGAGCGACAGGTAAGTGCGCCGCCGGTACTTGAGAACGTCGCTCTCGCGACCGGCCGCCGCGATATCGGCAATGTCGTCCGGAAGCGCGGGCGGGCGCGGCGTCCGCAGTTGATGTCCGACCACAGGCCCCGAATTTGCGGGTCTTCCGAACCGGGCATGCTCCGAATCGAACGCTTCCTCGTCGGCCGCGACGGTCACGGCCGCGGTAACGACCTCGAACACGCCCGGGCGCCGCCCGATCGTGGCGAACTCGAAGAACGGAGGCAGGATCGGTCCCGTGTCTGCCGGGGCGCCGAGCGCCGCGTCCGTGGGAGCGCGCAGTCGCGTGTTGACGGGAGAAAGATGCCGCGCCGCCGGGCCGTCGAACGGGACGCGCAGGTCGCGCTGGTAGCTCACGCGATGGTCGAAGGCGACGAAGCTCATGGCTTCGGTGGTGTGGCCCGGAAGCCCGATTTGCCGGAAGCGTGCCGAAAAACCCGCCTCCGCCGACTGCACCGGGCGCTCGCTGCCGAGCCGAGGTGCGAGCTTGTCGAGCCCGTCGACCGCCTCCGAGCTCGGCCATCCGAGCGACGGCGACGGTGCGAGCACCGGATGGTCGACCGCGATGCCGTCACGGGGGCCGCGGAGGATGCGCGGACTCGGGATTTCCACGACGGTAATGCCGGGCATTCGGCCCTCCCGATCCACTTCCCGGATCGCGCATTCGGCAAAGCGGTCGAGATCGCGCGCCCGGCCGACCAGCTCGGCGCGGGGCTGGAGGTCGCCCGCGTCGTCGGCGCGGTCGGCCTGCACCAGGCGGTAGGCGGGCTCCCACGACGCACGCCGAGCCGACAGTGCGACGAGGTCCGCCGGCACTTGGGGGCGTTCGTCCGCCACCTGCGGTGGCGCCGGTTTGATTTCAATGCCGACGACCGGATCGGCCTTCGTGCCGGCGGTTCGTCCACGCGTCGGATGGAGCGACAGCGCCCGCCACGCCGCATGGCCGTTCACGGCCGGCGCTGCATTCCAGCGCGCCTCGATCGCCATCAGCGCACGCAGGAAGAACGGCGCAGCCTGAACGTCCTCGGCCTCGTCGCCGACCTCGAGCTGCCCGTTGCTGCCCCGGCGGAGGTTTTCGAAGAACAGCTGCTCGACCGGCATGACACGCCCGAGAGCCGCGGTCTCGTTCGGCGGCGCGAGGCCGGCACCGCCGATGGCAGACAAGATGTGCACGGCGTCCGCCCGGCTTACGACGACTACCGCGCGCTGTGCCGACGGTCCGATATGGGGGTTGCCGCCCCACAAGTCGGGCGCGGCAACCTCCCATTGGCCGCCGGCCTGGGTGAGCGGCTCGAACGGGCTGCCCAGCGTCGCGTCCAGGCCCGCCCAGGGCACGACCGCCGTGACCGTTCGTTGCTCGACGCCGACTCGGTACGGGAACTGGACCGCGCTGCCGCCGAGGAACAACGGCGCCTGGAGGAAAGGCCTGAACGGCTCGGTTCCGTAGAGGCGGATCAGGGCTTCGTCGAAGAATCCGGACACGGCCCAAGGCAATTGCACGAGACCCGGGTGCGGGACCTTGGTACCGGCCTTCTGCCCGCGATAGAGCCGTCCCGGGTAGCGAGGCGCGAAGCCGTGGGCCTGCGCCGTCTCGGTCACGAGTTGCAGCGAGGTGACCGCTACATGATCGAGCGTCGTGAACGTCACGCTGCGCTCATCGTGCTTCAGTGTGTGCTCGACCTCGGTCATGAGCAGGATCGGCTCGCGCGGCGTGATGCATCGAGCGACGCGCTTGAGATGCGCGGCTTCGATCCGGTGGCCACGGAAGCGCGCCTTCACGGCATGCGTCAGCGCGTTGCCAACCTCGATCCGGATCTTGCGGCTGCGTCCCGCCTTCGTGCTGTCGGCGTCCTTCGGCGTCCGCCACGCATCGGGAAGCGCGCTGCCGTCGGTCTGGCGCAGGCTGTTCACGGGCCAGCGTACGGGGCTGGCGAACTCGGCTTCCCAGGTGACGTCGAGATGATGTGCGGCGCTGTCCGCATCTGCCCGCAGCCGATGATCGATGCGGTTCGGTGCGTCCTTCGCGATGCCTGCGACCCTCGCCCAGGCGCTCGCGGCGCCGAGAGGTACGAGCGTTTTGAGAAGCTCCGGGCTCGCGACGAAGGCTTCGAGCCTCGCCTGCACGTCCCATCCGTCCGGTGCTTCGAGGCCGAACAGCGGCCGAACCCGGGCCCAGCCTCCGGCGAATTCGACGCTGACGCGGCCGGAGCCGTGGTCGATAGATAGCGAGAAAGCCGCGCTCGTTTCGGCGGCCGGCAGGTCGAGCCAGCGGAACGACGCCGCGCCCCGGCCGACTTGGAGCAGTGCGTTCGCCTCCGTCGGCTTATCGATCGCATCGGGCATCTCGGTCTTCTCGGGCATCACCTGCAGGGCACCGTCGATGCGGATCGATTGGATATCGGCGCCGAGCGTCACGGCGATCTCGTCGATGCGCAGAAGGACGTGGGATGCCGTGGCGGCCGCACCGGACGGCTTGAAGCCGAACTCGATCGTCGTGCCGATCGCCGCATGCGATTCCAGCTCGCACGCCCGGCCGAACAGGCGCGCGCCGAGCCGCACTTTACGGCTGGCGATGTCGAGCACGATCGTGGCGTTGACCCGCGCCCGGTGCGCCGACGGAATCCCCTTTTCCGCATCGACTTCCAGCGGAAATGCACAAGAGATTTCCGGACTGCGCGGCGCGAACACGAGCTTCGGCCGAGGGGCGTCGGCGTGCTCGAGCCGGATGCCGTCCCATGCCGGTTTCCACGTGCTGCCTTGCCGGGCGAGCGTCAGGCAGAAGAGGTCTGCGCGCTCGTAGATCCGGTCGGCGCCGAAAGGCCCCGGCTCGGCGTCGGCCGTTCGTTCCGCCTGCGGACGCCGGCCGATGCGCAGCGTACCGATCACCTTGACGACCCGTATTGTGTCGGTGGCGTCGAGCTCGACACGCAACAGCCGCGCCGGTCTGAACAGGAACGGCCCGAACTGCAGATCGAACGGCTTCGGCGTCCTGAACGCAGTCGGCGCCGCGGGCTCCTCCATCAGCCGCCATTCGTGCAAGGCAAGGGGAAAGTCGGCGCGATCGAAGGCCTGTCCGGCGATGCCGGGCGCGCTCTCGACCGGGTTCGCAGCGCCATCGAACACCTTTTTCTCGATCGGCAGGTCGCGCACGAAGAAGGCGAGCCGCGCTCCCTTCATCCATGGAATGGTGGCATCGATCTCGATGCGCTCGGGCCGGCTCAGCGTGCGCAGCACGCCGCGCAGTGCGCCGTCGAGTCCGACCGGACGGGCGCCAGCGGTTGCAGCCGCGCCGAGCCCCGTTCCGCGCGAGTCCCACACGAGATCCGAATCGCTGCGCCGGAACAGGCTCGCGGCGTTGCCGCGGACTACGATCGCCTGCCCCCCGGCTCGCAGCGCATCGTCCACCACATCGAACTCGGCGCGCAGTCCCGCGAGCGCCGTGTCTAATCGATAAACCTCGCCATCGAGCTTGTAGGCGCCCCAGCGCGGCGTCAGGTCGATGCCCACCCGGACGTCTTTCCAGGCATAGGGCTGCACCAACGTCGCGACATCCTGCGCGTGGTCTGTGCCGATCGTGACCCAACCGGTCATGAACGCGTCCTGCGTGCGGGTCAGCGCCATCCGGACCCGGTTCTGCCGCCAGACCTCCTCGAGGCGCATCGGGTCGAGCGCCGTGACGACCAGGCTCTCGGTCTGCGTCTCCGGCGGCGGGGCGGTCCCGGGCTTCGGCGGCGGCGGATCGGCCCAAGCGAACAGCTCGTCGAGAACCGACAGATCGTGACGCAACGCGGCCTTGAACTGTCCTTTGTTCTTTGGCCATTGCTGCGGCACGAATTCGGGTCCCGGAAGTGTGGGCAGCACCAGCGTATCCGCCACGAACGACGCGGCCTCCGCGTCGTCGTGAACCAGCGGATGCTCGACCGTCAGCGCCGGAGCCTCGCTGCCGGCCGAATAGGCTAGCGTAAACCCGCCTTCGAACGCGTAGCGCAGCAGACCGCGCGAGACCGAAGGCTCCGCAGGCGCGACCGCGGCCCGCGTTAGCGGGTGGTTGGTGATGAACGGCCGGTCGTGCGGCACCTGCCATCCGTAGCCGCGAAGCGTACCGACCCGAGACGGCGCCGGCGCGAGCGCGCTTTCAGGCGGTAGGACCTCGTGCAGATCCGTGACATGGAGCGCCCACCCCTCGGGTCTCCAAGTGAAGGTCCCGTTCAACACCAGTCCGGTCTGAGGGGCATTGAAAGCGATCGGCACGTCACGGGTCGCGGCCGGCCCGCGGCGCAGGTCGGGCAACGCCTCGGCGGCGGTCGGCGCCGTCTCCGCGACGAAAACGAAGCCGCGCAGCTGGCCCCGCGCGCCGCGAATGTCGAGGGTTCCGCTCGCGGGACGATACGCGGCGTTCTGCTTGCGCCACCGCATGGTCAGCGCCAGGCGCACGGCCTCGTCGACGACGATACCGCGAAGCCCGTCGACGGAGGTGCCGTGGGCAGCAACGATCCGGCCGCTCATGGCGCTGGGCGCCCCCACCGGCTCCGGCAGCCGCCGCCTGCGCGCCGCGGTAAGGCCGAGCTGCAGCCAGCCGTCGGCGAGAGGAAGGAAGGCATAAGGCGGCCGCGTCGCCGCCGCAGCGACGACCCGCCCGCTCTTGTAGGCGGAGAGCAGGCGTGCGGCCGCCGCGTCCAGCGGCACCTCGATCGGCTGCGTCTCGAACGTATCGTCGAGAGTGGTGGTCCAGCCGCTGTCCGCATGCGCGAACTGGATCACCACTTTCGGCGCACCGACGGAGTCCGGCCCCGCGTCGATCACCACGTCGAAACCGTCCGCTTGCTTTCGCCAAGCGAGATGCTCCCCATGGATCGCCGCGATGCCGGGCGCGTCGCCCGGAAAGCCGCTGACGGTACGCAGGCGCGCATCGATGGCGGAGGGTTCGACCGCCATCTCGAAATCGCCCGCGCCGCTTTCGGTCAGGACGAGACCATTTCGCGTGACGGTCAAGGGCCAGAGCAACGGCGGCACCCCGGGCCGTCGGTCGAAGCGGACGGTCAGCGGCGCGTTCTTCCCGCTGCCGAGAGTGCCGAACGCCGAGGCGATGCGCGCCTCGAGCCGTTCCATCGCTTCGGGCGCGTCGGGGCGACCCCCGATCAGACGGAGCCAGTAACGAGGCTTGCCGTCCCGGCCCGGCCGGCGCTCGAGGCGGAAGCGGCCGCGAATGCGCGCCGCCGGGTCGGGCGCATCGAGCAGGTCGCGCGTCGGGTCCGGCAGCGAGCCGTCGAGCTCGATGCCGTGCGGAACCAGCGTGAGCGGTAAGGTCTCGGTCGCACGCCTATCCAGTCGAAAACCGCCGAACAGGGTGGATTGGCCGCTCTTGTCGACGAGCTTGAGAAACTTCAGCAGCGGCTGACCGTTGACCGCGATCGCGGCCGGGACCGCGCCGGCCGTAAGCCGCAATTGCGGCACCTCGATGTGGGGGCCGAGCTGCTGTGGCCAGCCGCCGATCGGCACCAGCACCACGTCGTTCGTAGGCTCGTCGGTAACGAGCGTCCCCGCAAACGTCGCCCCCTCGCCGTCGAGGCGCAGCTCGACACCATCGTTTCCGCCGCCTTCGTGCTCCTGCGGCCGGACGTAGCCACGCAGCATCAGCGGCAGGTGCACCTGATCTATGCCGCCGTGCTCGACCGGCCTCGCATCCGCGTCGGCGAGCAGCACTCGCAGGCCGGCGACGTCCTTCACGATCTGGTCCGAATGGGTGCCGCGATCCCAGTAGAAGACGCGCAGCTTGGCCGCGTAGAACGGTTCGCTTTCCCCGCCGGCGATCCGTATCGCCGCGATCCGACTGGTCTCGCTCATCGGAGCTCCCCCTCGATGCGGCGCGCGATCGAATGGTGCAGCGGCGTCAGCGTTCCCTTGCTGGCCGAGACCACGGGGCTTCGCCCCGGCCCGAACAACTGCGTGGCCGCGACGCGGAGCAGCAGCTTCCACAGCTCGGTCTCGACAGGCGTCGGTCGGTCACCCGGGCGGAAGCCGCGCAGATCATCGTCGCTGGGCAGCGGTCGCACGCGCAGCAACTCACGTCCCGCAGCCTGCGGCGGAACCTTGCACAGCTCGTCGAGGCGCTGCAGCGCATCGGAATGATGTCGCGTCGGATAGGACAGCGGCACGGTCAGCTCGTCGCCTTGCTGCGGAGGCGCCTCCCACTGCCGCAGCACCTCCTGCGCCTCGGGCGCCGACCCCATCGCCGCCATCGCCTTCTCCCAGAGCGGCGTCCAGTCGGCCGCCGCCGGCTGCCAGCCGCAGGTGAGGACGTAGTCGGCGAGCACGTCGATGGTCACGGGGTCGTCGCCGGTGACGATCTGCGCAAGGCGCGCGTTCAGCAGCGCTAGGTGGTCGCCGTCCGACTCCTGCGAGAACGGCTGCAGCGCGCCGGCATCGCGTGGAACCGCGGCGAGCCGCACCCGCCAGTCGTCCCCCGGTCCTGTCGGCGTGACCAGCAGCGGTTCGGTGTCGTCTTGCGCCTCGGCCACGAGCAGCTGCCCGGTCGACTGCACGAGATAGGCCGACTTTTCATCCTCCCTCGGCGCGACCGGCAGCAGATCGAACTCGCCCGCGCGCGCGACCACCTCACCGCTCCCCGCGAGCGACGCGTCGACCGAGATCCGGTAGCTGATACCCGGCTCAGGCAAATGCACGACGTTGCGGATCTCGGTCCAATGCTGCCCGGCATTGCCGAACCACAGCACCGCCTCGCGCGCCGACATGCAGTCGATGAATCGGTGCAGTGCCAGGTCGAAGACGATCGTCGTCTTGCCGGCGTCGCGCACCACCTCGTAGGTCGGCGGTCCGGACTCGGTCCGCTGGTCGTACCCTTCCGTGATCCGGAACGGCAGATGCGGCTCCGCGAAACCCTCCTCGAACACCGCGCGCGTCGTGTCCGACACGACGATGCCGGCGCTCATGTGGACCAGTGCGTGGGTGCGGAAGAAATACGGCAGGCTCGCCGCGGAGATCAGCGTCGAGCCGAGCCAGGCGTCCGGCACCAGCTTGCGGAGCTCGACCAACCGTGTTTTCGCATAGGTTTCGCCGAGCGCCGGGAACGCGAAGTTCGCGTCGGCGTCCGGCGCGCCGAAAGCCGCCAACGCGTCGTAAGCCGTACCGTCGTCGAGAAGCCCGCGCATCCAAGCCCGGTGCGGAAACTCGCGCCGATAGCCGACCGAGATACCGAGCGGCGCGAGCATCGCGTCGTTGCGGCGGTTAGCCTGCGCGAGCACCATGTCGGTGCCGTGGGCCACGACGATCTCCATACGCGGCAGGTCCTTGTCGTCGTCTGCCGCACGTCGCTGTGCCGCCAAGATCACGGGCTTTTCGAGCGGCTCGGTGCGAGGCAGCGTGACGTCGAGGAACTGGCTAGCGAAGCCGGCGGCGTCCAGGGCACCGACGAGATCGGGCGGCGCACCGACGGCGCCCGGGGGCTCGAGCGCCTTGATCCAGCTCTCGTAACGTCCGAAGGGCCGGATCGCGAACTTCCGGCGTGCGCCGCGGCGCTCGGCATCCGGAATCGTGACCGAAACGAACCCGCTCGGATCCGGCGCGCGCCGCCACACGCCGGGATCCGCGACCGTGCCGAGCGAGAAAAAGACCGTTGCGGCTTCGCTCGCTCGCGGCGCGCAATGATCGAGATAGCGGGTCCAAAAGCGCACGAGGCCGGCCGCGAGCTCGGCACGCGCGGCCCGTGCGGCCTCGGCCTCCTTGACCTCCGGATCGTTGGCCACCGGCATGCCCTGCGGCAGCGTGATCCGTCCGAATCGCCGCGCCAGCGGATAGGCGACGTTCGCGAAGGCTACCACCGGCGAGAGCCGGAACGAAGCCGACGGAGCGTCGAGTTCAGGGCAGAACAACGCGTCCGCCCACTCCTGCCCTTCCAGCGTCTCGAACTTGCCAAAGGCCGGATCGGGCACACGCTCGTTGTCGGTCCCCACAACGACGGGCTGTTCGATCTCCTCGCTGGTGTAGGGCACGGGCTCCGGCGCAACGAGAGTGCCGTCCGAGCGTACGATGACGCGTTCGAGCGTCAGCGCGCTATCGATTTCGTGGGCGCCTAGCGGCGTCGTGTCCCGCAGAATTACGCGCACGATCGCGATCGCCTTGTCTTCCTTCGGCAGCTCGGTCGAGACCCGGAAAGCGTGCACCACGCCGTCGGCGAGTCGGATGGGCGGATTGGACTCGATGCCGCCGGCGCGCGCGAGCACGTCGAACCATCGGCCCGCCGGCGGTGCCGCGAGCTTCAGGCGCCATTCCGGCCGTTGGTCGTTGCTGCCCTCGGGAACGATCTTGAAGTAGCGGACGCGCGCCAGCGCCGCGGGAGGCGCTGCCCTCGCCAAGCGGTCGGGCGCGGGACGCAGCGCGACCTGGATCACCGCGAGCGTCTCGTTATCGATCACCTTGCCCTGCTCGTCCTTGCCGAGCCCTTCCCCGCTGCCGTCGAACGAGAACAGCTTGGCGTTGCCCCAGGGCTTGGTGAGCAGATCGACGAAGGGCTGGCCGTTGAATCGCTCGTCCTGTCCGTCGTCGTTCGTATCGCGGTAGCGCAGCAGCGCTCGCCGCATTGCGATGCGCACGCGCTCCATCAGCTTACTACCGCGCAGATACTCGCCCGACACGCTGTCGTAGAGACGCAACCCGCGGGCGAGGCCGAGCGTGCGCAGCGCCCCCCAGCCGTAGGGATCCCGTTCGGGCGGCGTCTCGTCGAGCCAGTCCGCGAAAGACGTCGCTTTGACCTCCGGCTCCGGATCGGCGACGCTCGAGTAGCGGCGAAAGATCCGGCCGTCCTCGATCTCGGCACTGGCGCGCTGCGAGGCATAGGGCAGGAACGCGAGCGCGTCGCCGAGCACCGGATGGAGCGCCGGCACGAGATCGACCACGTGTTCGCAGCTCGTTACCATGACGAAATCCTCGGTCGGCTCGCCGTCGGCATCCTGCCGGGCGCGCAGCACCTCGATGCGCAGGCCGACCGCGGCCAAATGCGCCGGATCATCGATCCGCCGCTGCAGTGTCTCGGTCTCCTGCAGGTATGCGGTCGTGCGCTGCTCGATCTCGGGGACGAGCCGCAAGTTCTGCAGCAGCCGGCGCGCCTGCGCGACCGTGAAGCCGCCCTCGTGCCGGTAGCGGACCGCCTTTGCGGCCGTATCCAGGTCGACAGGCACCGAGGCTTCGTCGTATTCGCCCAGGCCGGCGCCGTGCTGGCCGATGACGGCCAGCCGCCAGGCGACGAGCGGATCGGCGGCCTGCTCCAGCCAGACCGGGATCGAGATGCGCAGCACGTCGGGCCGCCCGTGCGCGAACAGCGTAGCGAGCAGCGCTTCGTCGGGATCCGGCATCAACGAGCGCCGCAGCGCCGGTTGCGGGAACAGCGCGGTCGACTCGGCTGGCGAGTACCAGCCGGCGCGGCGCATGCCCGAGGCGCGCTCACCCTTGGACGGATTGAGCAGCCGCAGGGTTTCACTGGGGTAAGCGGCCTCGAGTCGGCCGAAATCACCGAAGCCGGACGGCTCGAGACCATCGAAGGCCGCCGGCATCAGCGCGACACGGCCGACCGGTTTCGCGGCGGATTCGAGCTGCGCATTGATGTCGTCTTTCTTTGACAACGCCGGCAGCGCGTCGGGATCGACCACATGCAGATCGTAGCCGCCGACCCAGCGATAGAGCTCCGCATGGTCCGGCGCCGGGACCCCTTCCCGTCGCAGGCTGGCCGCGTTGACTCGCCATTTCAGCCGGGTGGCAGTGCGCCGCGCGGGGTCGCGCAAGGTCGGGAACCGCTTCGGCTCTCGTCCGGGCGCAGGCGCGAGGAGATCGTCGATCGTGCCTGTGGCCGGCGGATAGATCAAATGCAGCCGGCCGCTTTCGCAATCAGCGTCGCCTTCTGAACTGCGCAGCGCCATGAACCTCAGCGCGACCGGCTGTTCGAAGGTTTCGAGGATGGTATCGAGCGGCTTCGGTGTTTTGAGGTCAAGCGGAGCCTCTGCGCGCGCCAGCACGAGGTTGACCGGCATGCTGCGCCATTCGCCGTGCAGGCCGGACGTGTGCAGGCCCTCTGGCGTGACGGCCTCCGCGGCCAGCCGGCGCACGAACAGGCGGCGCGACAGTCCGGGCGCAATGCTTGCGTCATCGGCATCGAGCGCGGTCAGGATGGTGCTTAGCTTCGCGTCCGTCAGCTTGCCGTCTTTCAGAATCTGGATCGACGCACCGAAATGGGCCGGTGTGAGATCCTCCGATTCCTCGGAGGGTGCAGCGTCCCCGCCGGACGCCGCGGTCGTGCCGGGGTTGCGATCCTCGTTCTGGAACACGAACGAATCGGATGCCGTTCCGGGCTTCAGCTTGAGAACGAACTCTGCGACGTCGCTGCCGCGCAGCCGCTCGATCGACCGCTCGTCGAACCGGCCGGCCTGTTCCATGGCATCGTTGCCGTAGGTGCCGAGCGCCTCCACCTTCTCGGTGAGAATGCGCAGGTGCAGCGCGAAGGACCCGTCCTTCGGCTTTGGCGTGAAGAGGAAGCGCGGCTTCGGCGCGGCCGGCGAGCCCGGCTTGTCGTAGGCGAGCTGCAGCACGGCGTGCCGTGGCGAGACCGGCAGCGGTTTCGCGGCGCCGGTGACAGGCACCTCGTAGGGCTCGCCGAAATCCGAGGTCCCGGCGATGTCGACCGGTACGATCTCGTAGAGGATATCGACCCCGGTATTGGTGTCGTCGGACGTGAGCTGCCGCTGCTTGAGCAGTACCTCGCGCAGCTGCTCAGGAATCGCGACCGCCCCGGTGTCCGGATCCTTTTGCCGCAGATCGTCGATGAACTGGAACGGCGGCCGCAGCATGGTCAGCGTGGTGACATCGCTCTTCGACGCCAGCCGGGTCGGCGCTGCCGCCTTGACGACGAACTCGGCGCGAAACTCGCCCTTCTTGTGCCCGCGGATCGTGCGCCGCACGCGATAGTGGCGCAGATGGAACTCCGGGTCGTGATAGGCGCCCTGCGACTCGCCCCAGGCCGGCTCGAGGTCCCAGTCGAGCATGATCCCCTGCTCGCCGATGACATGGCGCGGCGTGAAGCGCGGCTGCGCCTTGCGGAACATGCGGCTCGGCGGGTTGAACAGATGTACCGTGCCTGGCGCGGCGGCGTCGCTCTTGACGACCGTGAAGGCGCCGAGCGGCGGGGTGGCGACGTCGCCGTCCTGCTCGGCGGCCGCGAGCTCCGGGAACAGCTGTGCGAGGGACGCCTCGGAAACCACGAAGGTCAGGCCGAAATCGCGCGCGTCGACTTCGGCGTAACGCCTTGGAAGAAGGCCCGCCGGCACGCCGTGGGCGGCCAGTTGCGCGACGGTGTCGAGCGCCGAGGCGAGGATCGCCGAGCGCGCCTCCTCGATCTGCGCCTCGCGCTTGCGCAGTGCGGACAACTCGATGCGCGAACGGCCCTGGCGAGCCAGCATGGCGGTCGCTGCCTTGCTGTCGTCCGCTAGTAACTCCTGGCCGGGCGTGATGAAGCGCGGGAACGGCTCGGTCGGTTTGCCCGCAGCGTCAGGATCGAGGAACAGGTCGAACAAGAGCTCGTTGAGCGTGACGCCGTCGTCGACCGTCTCGGCACCGTTGGTCTCGTAACGCTCCGCCCAGGCGACCGGCTTGGCCGAGCCTTTGTGCGGCAACTGGAAAAACTCCTGAGGCACGGCAATGCCGCTCGCCAGCGCGTGGAACGGCGCCTGCCACGCGTCACCCGTCTTCGTGGGCGATGCGAAGAACGTGGCTGCGGGAGCCGCAGCGGCATCGGGAGTGTCGTTCTTGTCGACCGCCGTGTGGTCGCGCGGCACGAGCTGCATCACGTACCACTTGCCCGCCTGGCCCGCGAACGAGGTCGGGAACAGCATCGCCCAGAAATTGGTCGCCGTGATCGGCCTTCCGGTCAGCACCGGCGGTGTCACGGGCGCCGGCGCCGGCGCGGCGCCGAGCTCCTGGTCGATGGTCTGATCGGTGATCGCCGCCTGCTCGTGACGCGGCGGCTCCGGCGGCGGATTGCTCTCGACGCGCCGCCCGTCCTCACTCCTGTCCGGAATCGGCGTGCTCAGGCCGAGCGCCATGAAGCCGGCGACGCGGGCGCGCGCCCGGTTCAGCAGGTCGTCTCTGAAGCTGAAGCCGATGCCGACCGAGGCGGTACGGCCGAAGGCGCGGATGCCGACCGAGGCATGCGCCCTACCCCCGAGCCCCTCGGGCGACACCACGCCCTCGATCGCGATCGACACCGCGAGACAGATCGAGAATCCGGCCGAGAGCCGGATCCGCTTGCCGAAGACCTTGAAGCTGAGCCAAACCTCGATCCGCGCATCGATCAGGATATCGAGGCGCAGATGGCCGTAATACATCGACTCGTCGATGTTGCGCAGCGACAGGTAGGACAGCAGTCGCGTCTCGAGATTGAAGGCGGCCTGCGCCACGGCCGCAGCGCCGAAGCTGTCGGCGCCGATCCGCCCCTCGAGACGCACCTCGCCGTAGGCCTTGACGGCGACGCCCTGCAGGACCGCAGAATCCTCGACCCGCTGGATTAACCCCCCGCGGACGTCGAGATAGAAGACTTCGCCACGCTTGCCCAGCTCGAAGCCGAGCTCGTAGGGCCAGCCGAGCTCGAAATGGAACAGGCCCGGCCGGATATAGAGCGCTGCCGAGAAATCGGTCGCCTGGATCGCGGCCTTCAGCTGCGGCGGCATCGGCGGATGCTCGCCGACGAATCCGTTGCGGTTGGAGACGAAGCGGCCCAGAAACTCGCGCTTGGGCGCTGAAAAATACAAGTAACCGCGGAACACCGGCGCGCGTTTCCAATCCGCATCGGCGCCGTCGGTAACCCATTTGTGGTAATTGACGCACATCCAAGCGCGCAGGCTGATCAAGATCGTCAGGTCGGTGCGCAGCGCCGCGACGATATCGAGCAGTAGGGGGTTAGGTAGTCTCGCCTCGGCCTTGTCGTTGTACTCGCTGCTGCTGCGTTGCGCCGCGGAGAGCGCCAGCATGCCACGCAGCGCGAGCGTCAAGTCGGCATTGTCGTACGTCGGCTCCCAGGCCTCGAATCGGTCGAGGCTGCCCTGATACTTGGACACCTCGTCGAGGACCCTGACCAGCTCCTGCGGCGTCTTCGCGCTCTCGACCTGGGCGATGCCGGCGAGCGTGTAGCGATAGCCGAAGCCGAAGCCGACCTCGCGCAGGTAGATCGTGCCGATCGGCGTGTCGATCGGCTCCGACATCTTGTACGTCTGCCCGTAGATGAAAAAGGCGTGACGCGGCTCTGCGCCGGGGCTGGCCTTGTCCTTGAGCTCGAGGAACCCGAGCGTCGCCGACATCGGCGCCCAACCCTGGATCTCGACGAAGCCGCTCGCGAGGAAGCCCTGCGCCGCGATGTTCTTGGGCAGCACGGCCGGCCGGTAGAGCGACGGCAGGTCGCCGTCCACCGTGATCGCGGTGCCGCCGATCTTGACGCCGTTGAGCGAGATCGCGACGCCGAGCCCGTCGAACCGGATGCGCGGCAGGATGTCGGTCCCTGCCGGAGGCCCGATCAGCATCTCGTGGAAATTGACTTGAATGCTGACCCGGTCGCCGCTGTCGAGGAAGTTGACCTGGCCGCCGAACCCCATGGCGGGTTCGCCGCCGAACTTGTCGGTCGCCGGATAGAACGCGATGCTGCGCAGCTCGAAGCGGAAGATGTCGAACAGCTTGATCAGCTTCGGCGGTTTCAGCTTGACCAGGAACGAGATTGCGCGCATCAGCACGCGCGGGTCCCGGGTGAGCGGCGCCTTGTCGAAGCGGATTTCGACCGCCTGGAAATTCTTCAGGAGGCCGCGCGCGAACGCAGTGTCGCCGGGGTTGAAGCGCGCGCTGCCGGTGACCAGGAAAAAGAAGTGATAGCTCTCCTCCATCACGAAGCTGAAGCCGACCTCCGTGATGGTGATGTCGAATCGCGTCGAATGGCACCTGATCGGATCGCCGCTCTTGTCGATCAGGGCCGTCGCGGCCTCCACGACGACATCGCCGTCGGACGGGCCGCGCCCGAGTGTCAGTGCGACCGTAGCCTTGGCCTCTCCGATCAGTTCCTTTGGAAGCTGCCCGGAACCGGCAAGCGATCCGCCGCCGAAGCGCGAGCCCTTGATCGAGATCGCTCCCGACGTGAAAGTGAACGGCGTGTCGACGCCGCCGAGCCGCACCGGGTCCGGCTTGATCCTCGCCTCGAGGTCGAGGCCGGACCGGCCGATCGCGAATTCGCTGAGCTGAAACTGCAACCCCTTCCCGGCCGACGCGACCCGGTTGTAGGAAAGGAACGCGTCGGCCTGGCGGCCGAGCCCGAGTCTTTCGCCACCGCCCGACAGGTCGAGGTAGAACTGCTCGTATTCGTCGTCGACGACACCCTCCTTCGGCCGCACTTCCAAGTCGAAGCCCAGCGGCCGGAAGTGACGCGTCTCCTTGTTCTTTGCCTTGATCGCTATGCGATCGCCGCCAGCCACCTTCATGGACAGGTCGTCGAGGGAGGCGGCGATGACGAGCTTGGTCTGCGGACGGAAGCCCTTGCCCAGATACACAGTGACATCGAGGGTCAGCGTTGCGGTCCGAGTCGGGCCGTCGAAGGCCACCGCCGGATCGTCGATCTGAATTCTCTGCGACAGCATCTCGGTAAATCCGCCGCCGCCGGTCTCGTCGCCGGCCTTCGACAGCAGGCCGAGAATGCGGCCCTTGACGTCGCCGACCGAGGGCGTCAAAACGATGTCATCGGCAGCTGCATCGCGACCGATGGTCGCCGGCTCTAGCCGCGCCGACTGTTGCGTCGAGTGTACCGTGAAGGTTGCATTACCGGTCCGCAGCGTCACGTCCGGGGCGCGGTCGGCGCCCGTGCTGACGAAACGCTGGAAGAGGCGCAGGCGCCCGCGCTGCACCGCAGCGACGACGACGTCGCGCTTAGCGCCGTGCGCACCACCCTGCCCCGGCTCGGCTTTCAGCACGATCAGCCGCTCCGCGACCCCAGAGGCTGCGCCGCTGTTGTTGTCCAGCGTGCGGAGCGGTTGCTGCGGTCCGGTCTCCTTGTCGAGCCAGAGATCGGTCGATAGTGTCGCATGCGCGCCGGCCACGGGCTCGACGACCAGTCCGAACCAGCTCTCCGGGCCGAAATCGATCAGGACAGACGGCTTCGCCATCGCGTCGATGACGAGATCGAAGCCGAGCGCGGAAACTTTCAGCTCGCCCCCGATCGGCTGATCGTTCGCGGGCGAGAGGACGATCTGACGGATCCTGTAGGTGCGCGCATCGAGCCGGATCTCAATGCAGACCGCCTTGTAGGCCGCGAGCGACGCGTCTGCAAGCGCATCCACAAGCTTTCCGATCAGCTTGGCGACCGCCTCGACCGCGCCGGCAAGCAGCCCAGCGGCCTCGCCCGCCTGCTTCGCGAGCCACATCATCGCCGCGGTTGTCATGCGTCCGAGCAGCGCCAGCAGCGCCGTCAGCTTTTCGATGTCAAAACCGGGTACGTTCGCGTTGGGCAGCGGGATCGCGGCGACCAGCCGAATCAGCTCGCCAACCGCCTCGACCGCCGCAGTCGCGACCTTGGCAATGAGTACCAGCGGAAAAGGCTCGGCGATCCTCAGCTCGGTGAGCTTGGAGCGGATGCCGCCGCCAGACTGGACCGCAGTCTCGAAACCGGCGTCGACGACGACGAACAGGGCCGGATCGTCGATCGCGGCGATCCGAACGCCGGTAAGCTCGTGCGCGAGCGTCAGGCCCTGCACCGTGGCGCCGCTGGCCGGATCGATCACGATCGGGTCGAACCTCACGGTCGTGCTGACCGCCGCGATCCGGATGCTGAACGGTAGGCGCTTATCGCTCACCAAATCGACTGGGAACGGCTGGCCGACCGGAACATCCCTCACTCGAAGCGTCGCCGTGAAGCTGTGCTTCCTCGCGACGCCGTCATAGCCGAAAGTTGCGTCGCTGACACCGCAGATCTCGGTGCCGTCGTAAAGCACCTTGCCGCCGGCGGGCGCGGCGGTGGCGAGCGAGAGATCGCCAACGACCAAGCTGACGTTGATATCCGGAAGCGGCTCATCCGGCGCGAAGGTGAGCTTGTTCGCGAACGGCGGCAGCGAAATCGGGAACAGCGAAGGCAGCCTGCCGAAGGCCGGAAACCCGAGCCCTGCGAAGGTCAGCCTCGGCAACTTGACACGCGGCCAGTCGAGATCGAAGGCGGGCACGCTCGGCAGGTCGACCGCAAGCAGCGCGTCCACTGCGTCCTCCAGCGCAGCCGCCTTCACGCGGAGGTCGAGGCGCCACCGGCCCTTGAGCGATGCGGCCGCGCCGGCCGTAAGAGTCAGGTCGATATCGAGACTCGCGTCTGCCTCTACCCGCACCAGCACGTCGTCGGCCTCGATTTCAGCGCGATCGATGATCTCGGGCATCAGCCAGAGCCGCGCCGCGACCCTCCGACTCGCGATCGCCTGTAGCTCGAACAGAGTATCGGTGCCGTCGACCGAGACCTCGAACGGTTGCGCCAACCGGCGGCGTAGACGCTCGCGCAACGCCGCCCATTCCTCCAGCGATAGCTGCTCGACATCGGCATTGCCGCGGAACACGAGGCCATTCGCCGGCCCCGCCATCAGCAATTTCCGAGGAATGTCGAAGGGCGACTTCAGATGGAGCGTCTGCCTGATGCTACCTGGCCCGGCCGTACCGGCCACCTGCAGGGTGCTGGCGCTGAACGTCTCGCTGCCGGGGGGTGCCTCAGCGTGCAGCGCGAATCCCGACTCGTTGTAAAGCCATAAGATATCGTTCGCCACGCCTGCCCCCGATCCGTGCACGCCAAATTTGCTTCAGATCTTCCCGCTTTACCCAGGTTGAATTAAAAACCCAGGCTTGTCCAGAGCGCCCGCCGCCCGTTGAGCTCTCAACTGCCAGCCCGGTGTCGAGGCACGGCCAAGCCGAGCCCTCATACGTGCCGTCGCTCACGCTTACGGCCGCATCCGACCGACCGACCGCCGGGCGCATACCGACCGCGTTTGCCCGGTCCGTTTCGCGGCGATGGCGAACACGCCCACCATCGAGCGGGCCGTGCGTGCAACCAGTGCCGGCTTGGCTACCAAGACGCTCTGGTTGCTATGTCGCACCGGACTACTCGCCGCCCTGCAGGAAGCTGCCGTGAGATGACGGTCGCGAGCGGGTGGGCCTCATCGCTTTGGAAGAAGAGAGGCGTCGTGGCGCTTCGCTGCAGCAGACCTTCTCCGACAGCTGCCGAACCCGAACGAGCGGCCGCGCGCTCCGACGTTAGCTGGCGGTTGACTAGCTTCAAGTACGCTTCAGTCAGAGCGCATGACAACAAACGCGGTAGGTGATACGTTGTAGAGGCGGTACGGCTCGACACCAGGCGCTCAAAACGTCTATACCGTCCCCGCCAAGTTTGAGTGAACAGCGCCTTCGCGAGCCTAACGTACGCGTCGCCGGTGAAGCTGCGACGGCATCCGCGTCACGCTCACAAAGCGGCCGAAACGGAGACCGCCAGACAGCGCCATGAACGTCGGCACTTGTGATGCGGGTGCCCGCTTCAGCTGCGTGCGACCCGCTGCGCCGCCCGCAACTCGTTAACTTCGACGCGCTCGGTGCCTGAGACTTGCGGTGCGAGACCAGTCGGCACACCGTTATACCGGCTCGCGTTGGAGATCGTCGAGCCGTGTCGCGGTTCGGGACGTTTTCCGGTGAGCATGCGAATGTGACGGACCGCGTCGGCACCTTCACTTGAAGCTAAGGTGAGCGGATGCCGGAAGACACGGTTGTGCGCCCCTCGACGTCGATGCGGCAACTTGGCTTTGTCTCGCATCGCCGCTCCGGCAGGCCGAGTCGAAGCCTCGACATGAAGAATCCGCAGCGTTGCATAGCTCGTGGATTCCGTCCTCGCAGGGTCAAGTGCCGGCACCGACGTCCCAAACACGTATGCGATCGCGCAGTCCGCGTCTTCTCGAGGCACAGGCCTGGCGAGTCAATATCGAGCTGGCGCTCGGCGATGGTACGTTTGCGCTACCGTTACGCATGAAGTCCGAGTGCAGAGCCGGGGAGGCGGTGTGCACGCGCACGATGCTGCCGGCTGTCGTCGTGATATCGCGACTCGGCTCAATTTGCTTGCCACCGGCCCGGCCTCCTCCTTGAAGACCTGACCGTCCTACTTCGACTTGTATCCGAGCTTGGCGAGCTCGGCGACATCTAGCGTGTCTTGAAAGATCAGCCTTCTCGAAGCGTCGGTAACGGTAAGCGTCACAGACGTGAGCGGCTTCCCAGCTTCCCGGTTTCGAACTTGCACCTCGACTTCGGAAGGCTGGTTCGTGAAGCGGATCGGTACCACCTCGGGTCCGTCAAGCCGAACGCCATATGGTGGAATTCCTGCCTGGATACTCACGCGCAGCGTGTCGGTATTCTTCTCATCAGCGACGAGATAGACGGACGACGACTGGTCTACGGGCACCGATGCGCCGCCGTTGGCGGAACCGAAATGAAATCCGACGATCGTTGCGAAAACGCCGGAGAAGATCAGAAAGATCTCTCGCGCCATCCTGAATCGGTCCTCGAACGGCCCCTCCGAAGAGAACAAGGCACCGATCATGAGGCTGCCCCCGTATACGAGCGTCGCCATGATGGCAGCGAGCGCGATGATTGGCCGCATGCCTTCTGTGGAGGTCAAGGTCGACCACCCGGCGTTGTGCGCGTACCGATAGACGATGAAGGCGACCAAGAGGACCGCAAGCGAGAGCCCGAGCCCGCCCCACAAGCTGGGACTGTTCCACCAGCCTTGCCGCGCCGAGCTCGGTGCCTGCGCCGTCTCGACCGTCGTCCAGAGGTCGCGGACTTGATTCTCTATCTCCGCGCGCTTCGTATCGTCGTCCAGCGTTCCGTCTTGCCTGGCTCGGAGGAAGCGTTCCTTGACCTCTTCGACCAGGCCACCCAGTGCCCCGATGCGCGATTGCGGACTGGCGGCTTTGACGGCCCTCTGCAGGCCCGCGATCTGGTGCTCCAGAATCGCTGATTTGCTCGCGTCTCCAGCCATGGGTTCACCTCGCCGACGTTAGCGGCACACGTTGCCGGGAAGACAAGTTGACTTCTTGAGAACGCTTATGTCAACGTCCGCAAAGGCCCGGCTGCCGTAAGAGCCGTCATTCCAGTTGAGCAATGGCTGACGCGTGTATGGGTATGAGGGTTCGACTGACATGAATTGCGAACGCTGCGGTTTCGCGTTTGCGTGTCGTGCGGCGAGCCAACCGAGGCAATGTCGCCCGCTCTCGCGCCTCCCCGGGATTAGTTCTACGCCTCTGCGGCGACGCGTGTTCCGCGACGTGCCGAGCGGTACCTAATCCGGGACGAAGCGAGGCGGCAGCGGTCGCGCTCACCCTTGAGGTTGCGCGGACGTGCCGGGGTTTGGATGCCAGGCGTCGTTCCTCGGAGCTCTCGTCCGCTCTCCGGTAGCAAGTGAGTCGCGCCTACGCTTCGGCGAACTGCTCTAATCAACACGGACGAGGCGCGTCATGACACATCGCCGCGGTAAGAACTAGGCCGCATTTCGTTCTTGTACTGCGAGTTCATGCGCGTCATGTAAGGCCCCGACGAGAGTAGGCGGCCGGCGGGGTGCGTGCACGAGCCGGCGGCGATGCGTCGGTCGACGCTTCGGAAGAGTGTCTGCTTTCCTACACGCACCGCGTCGCCGCGAGGCTGCCTGCGACCCCTCGCTATAACCTGGTGACCTGCCCTAGGAACTTCGGAACACCGATTCCTGGGAAGCGGCTCGGTTGGGGATGGGGGCCTGGGTTTGATGCTGCCGGCTGAACTCCGTGGGGGTCAAGTAGCTCAGGCTGCTGTGCGGGCGCTCGCCGTTGTAGTGCCGCCGCCAGGCCTCGATCACGATGCGCGCCTCGCGCCGGGTGCGAAACCACTCGACATTTAGGCACTCGTCGCGAAGCCGCCCGTTGAAGCTCTCGTTGGTGCCGTCCTGCCAAGGGTTGCCGGGGTCGATATGCACCGTTTCGACCTGGTTCTCGGTGAGCCAACGCAGCACCGCCAGGCTCACAAACTCCGGCCCGTTGTCGCTGCGGATGAAGGCCGGCGCGCCGCGCTCGCTCATCAATCTGGCAAGGGTCTCGATGACGCGGCCCGAGCGGATCGAACCGGCCACGTCGATTGCCAGGCACTCGCGGGTGAATTCGTCCACGATCGACAGGCACTTCAGTCTCTGGCCGTTGGCGCACGCGTCGACCACGAAGTCGTACGCCCAGACGTGGTTGGCCGCTCTGGGCGGCAGAGGGCGTGGCCGTGCGCTCGAGATCCGCTTTCTGCGCCGCTTGGCGGGCAGCTGCAGCTTCGCCTTGCGCGACAGCCGCTCGGCACGGCTTGCGCTCATGGCATGGCCTTCGCGGCCCAAGAAGATGCGAATGCGCCGGTAGCCGTACCGCGGATACTGCCCGGACAGCCGCTTCATCGCCTCGATCGCCGGCGCGTCCTTTGCGTTCAGCACAGACATGTACCTCAGCGCCGAGCGTGCCACACCGATCAGCCTGCACGCGCGTCGCTGGGACACACCTCGGTCGATGAGCAATTCGACCTGTTGGCGACGCGCGGGCAGGCTCGCCACGTTCGGCGGACTGACCCTGCCTCGATTTGACGTACACCCCGCTCAGGCCGCCATGAGCTCGCCCTCGAGCTCGGCGGGGGTCTTGTAGCCGATCGTGCTGTGAAGTCGGCGCCGGTTGTACCAGCCCTCGATCCAGGACACGATGTCGAGGCGCGCCTGCGCCCGCGAGCTGTACCGTACCCGGTCGACGCGCTCGACTTTCAGGGTCTTGAAAAAGCTCTCCATGGGCGCGCTGTCCCAACAATTTGCCTTGCGGCTCATCGACTGGATCATGCCGAGCTGCGCGATCAGGCCGCGGTGGGCGCGGCTTACGTATTGAACGCCGCGATCGGAGTGCGCAATCAACCCGGCGGCCGGCAAGCGCAGCCAGCAGGCCATCTTGAGCGCATCGTACACAAGGTCGGCCTTCATGCGCTCCGACATCGACCAGCCTACGATGCGGCGCGTGCCCAGGTCCAACACGCACGCCAGGTACAGCCAGCCTTCGGCTGTGGCAACGTAGGTCACGTCGGCGCACCACGCCGCGTCCGGCGCCCAGCCCTCGAAGCGCCGCTCCAGCACGTTGGGCGCCACCGCATGCTTGTGCTCGCTGTCGGTGGTGACGCGATAGGGCCGGCGGTACGCGGTCTTCAACCCCAGCCTGCGCAGGCTGCGGCGCACGCGCTCATGCCCGGCACGCGTGCCCATCTTGCGCAGCGCCTGGTGCATGCGCGGGCGCCCGTAGGTGGCGCCGCTGTCGGCGTGCACGGCAGCGACTTGGGCGTCCAGCGCAACGTTGGCCTGCGCACGCGCGCTCGGCGGGCGCACGCGCCACTGCAGACAAGCCGCTGCGCGAGACCTGCAGCAGCCTGCACATGCGGGCCACGGGAAACGAGTCGCGGTTCTCATCAATCCAGGCGTATCTCACCGCGACTCCCTCGCGAAATACGCCGCCGCCTTTCGGAGGATGTCGTTGTCGAGCTTCGCGCTGGCCAGCTCTCGGCGCAGCCGCGCGTTCTCGGCTTCGAGCTCGCCGGGCGGGCGCTTAGACGTCGGCACGCCTTCTGGGCCCCCGGCATCGGCCGCCAGCGGAACCTTGCGCCGCCGGCGCGTCCAGTTGCCCACCGTGGCCCGCGGCACGCCCAGCCGGTCTGCGGCGATGTTGATCCCGACCGAGTCGGCAAGCGCCACTGCCTCGCGCTGGAACTCCTCGGGGTACAGCCGCCGCCCTCTACGTTCAATCCTGTCTGACATCACAAATCTCTCCGTCATCCCAAAGTTACTGCAACTCGGGATGTACGTCGAAACCGGGCAGGGTCAGACCACCTCGCGCATGGCGTCGATCTCGAGGTCTCGTTCGGCAAGCAGATTCTTGAGCTTGGCGTTCTCGGTCTCCAGGGCCTTTATCTTTTTCACAACGCTGGGCTCGAGGCCCGCAAAGTGCTGGCGCCACGAGTAGATCGTCTGCCCGCTGACCTTGTTCTTCTTGGCCGCCGCAGCCACAGAGGTCTTTTCCGCCTCCCGCAGGATCGCGACCATCTGCTCTTCGGTAAATCGGCTCTTTCTCATCGGCTCTTCCTTTCGGATGAAGAGCTATCTTTCCAGAAACTAATGGGCCGAGGAACTCGGGCAGGTCAAGGGCGCTACCGCGCGCAGTTCAAGCGCGAGCTACTCCGCCGCTGCCTGGAGCCGGGCGCGTCGCACCGCTGTCGCCAGCGTGCCGATGACGGCCGAGGCATAGGGTGGCGCCAATCTCTTCGCGCTGCCGATGCCGTTGGTGCGCGACCGGCAACCCACCCGGCCGAGCGGCGCGTTGGTCATCGCTTCCGCACGATCTCGGTTTTCTTCGGGATATCGACTGGAATGCCTAACTGGGAGAGCCGAACGTAGGCGTTCTTGACCAGCACGTCGCCCGCGGTGTCCCGCAGCATTCCGCTCACCTCGGGCGTCAGACGATCCTTTAGCGGCAACCCGATCCCGTACGACTCCACATCGACCAACTGGAAATCCAGCGCGATACCGTGCGGTGCCACCGCGACGATCTTGCCACGGGCGGTGACGATCGCGGCCGCGACGTCGGCATAAACGACGCCGAACTTCAAGGGCGTGTAGAGATTGCGGAACACCGCGCTGACGCCTGGCGCTGGCCACCCGTCGTATTTCGTCTCGGCCAGCACAACGATCGCGTCAACGCCTTGCGCTTTGGCCAATTCAGCCACGTCGCCCTTGATCGTCTCGATGGTGGTAGACCAGACCAAACTGGCGCTCCTCATCTTCTGCTCGAGCGCACCGCGGTCGGCGGCGATCGGTTTGACCATCCACTGCGGACGCGACTTGCGGACGCCTGGGCAACCTCGCCTTCCACCGTCTGATTCAGGTCTGGATCCAGCGCGAGCGTGGCGAAGTCGTTGTTGAAGACAGTCAAGCCATAGCGCGCCACGGCCGCGTTGCCGGACACGAGCGACACGACCCCCAGACTCTTGAAGTCTTGCTCCGACGACTGGTTTAGGGGCATGCTGCAGGCCGAAAGCAGCAGCGATACCGCGAGGATTAGGATCTTTGACATGGCCGAGTATTCGTCTTGTGAGGTTGGCAGAATCCGCGATTCTTGCCGGAACGACGCTGCGCTCGCTCACCGCCAACAAGCGTTGCGGCGTTTTCACGACATGTCCGGCGCTGCGATCAGGCCGGCGGCACGAACGCTGCAATTTACGCGGCCATCGCCTTGGCGCACGCATCCGGCGCGCCGTCTTGACTACGGCGTCGCGTCGGGCCGCATGAGGCGCCAGGGCAGCAGCTCGTCGATGCGGTTGATGCGGTGCTCGGCGATGCGAGCGAGCACCGCGCGCAGATAGCTCTCGGGGTCGCAGCCGTTAAACTTCGCTGTGCCGACCAGCGTGTAGAGGATAGCTGCGCGCTCGCCGCTCGAGTCGGCGCCGGCAGACAGGTAGTTCTTTCGTAGGCGAGCGGCGATCGGCCTTGGGCCGACAGCGCCAACACTGAAAGCCGCTGTACGCTAGCGAATGTTCGTTTCGGTGTTCTCTTGGCCAAACCCTGCTTGTGAGCCTTCAGCGTAGAGCCGACAACAGCGACTGCGTCGTGCGATTCCTCGATTGGCTACGGATTGAGAACTGTAAAGTGCTTGACCGCAGCGTAATCTTCATCGAGGTGAAACCCTTGCCCTCATTGATTAGTTTACTCTGGTGGTTGTACACCAGTTCACCGTTGCCACTGCCTTCGACGAACACCACCCAGTCGGTCGGACCGGTCTTCAGGCGGATCGCGTAATCGACGTCAAAGTAGGCGAGCTCAGGTTCGATGCGCTTGAGTCGCTGGACCACATCCAACTCGATCACGAGGCCGCCTACGCCTGCCATGGGTACAGGTACTGTTTGATCAATCTTCTGGCGAAAGGTATCGCCAACGGCCAGCCGCTTTTCGTCGCCCCGCGCCAGCGCCGACAACAACTGCGTCATCATGCCTTTGATGCTGTCCGCTTCTGACATTGGGAGGTTGGGGCTTTCAATGGCGACGATGCTGACTTGATTGTCGCTACGCACCCGCCCTTGCATCACAGCACCCTTGAGCGCTTTGCTAGGACTTGCAGCGATGGGCGTGCCTTCTCGGTCCGTAACCTGCTCATCCAAGCTCGCGATCTCGATGCGCACCCCGAAGCTGCCATCCGACTCCCGGTTTCCACTCTGCATGTGGGTAGTGCGGGACTGTGTGTGCAACACCAAGCCTGGGTTGCCACCAAATCTTTCCCGCAATCTAAGGTCCACTTCGGCATCGCCTGTCGACTGGAACACCATTGTGCTCACCATCTCGTCGCGCGTAGTCACGATACGTGCCGGATCGATCTTGTTGGAGAAAAGAATTGACTGCGGCCGGGCCACCTCGGTGCCTGTGCTCTGCCCGAGCAGCACGCCGTGTATGCCCGGCACCAATAACGTGGCAAAAAATTTATTCCAAGCCATTGAAATTAAGTATCAGAAATAAGGTAAGCGACTGGTTGCCGGTAGGCGCCAAGCTTAATAGGCGCCCATCTTTCGGGTAGCCAGGACTGAGGGCCAGCGATCGCCGAGCACAGTTTGCAAGCCTGTTATAGCTGGCCTGAGCGCACAGGTGGGGAATGAACTTTATTCAGCTTTTGTTGCAACGCTCGGATTTGATCGGCAGGCCGCAATCTCGTCCGCATCGGAGATCTCGGCACGTCGGACGGAGGCGCTCATTGGAAGGACGTGGCGAGCTAACGTCAAGGTTTACCGGTACGCACCGGCAAGGCGCCGCAAGATACGTGCTCCCACGCACGGCTGACGGCGCCTTGCCGGTGCGTATCTGCGTCAAACGACCTGTTAGGCCTCATCGCCCGAGCGTCGAGCCACACATGCGCACAGCATCGAGTGCCGAGCTATAGGACTTGATGGCGCGATTGAGGTTGTCAACGAACTCGCGTCCGTCTGACGCATCTCGTGCTCGGCGTGCTCGTGTAGCTGCATCGTCATACTCCATGTATGCCATATTGCACTTGCAGTCCGATGCAGACATGGATGCGTCTTCAAGGGCACTCTTCGCCCGTCGCGCTTGGTCCCTGCCTTCGTCCAAGTTGGACGCCCTTGCTGCGCGCTGCAGGCGAGACCGCGCGTCGTCAATGTTGGAAGTAAGCATGTCGCAACTCTGCGCCCAACCTGCTACAGGTGGGAGTACGAGAGCAAGAGCAACCCAGG
>ERZ1066118.441-NODE-441-length-38702-cov-11.514218_pt1 | contig 38702 bp, 38 predicted proteins | sample MGYA00382765_ERZ1066118 | MGnify/ENA primary metagenome ERZ1066118 (study PRJEB33369, sample SAMEA5778348) | biofilm metagenome | biome: Industrial cooling water; feature: Water cooling tower basin; material: Biofilm | place: United Arab Emirates | collected...
ACCGCGAGCTTCATCGGGATGGAGCGCTCGGCGCTGCACCGCAAGCTGAAGCTGCTCGGCATCACCGACGCGCGCGACGACTAAGGTCGTGGACGGGCCTTGCGACCCGGCGTAGGATGGTCGCCGCCCGTGCGGGGACGGGAGATGTGCGACGCCGCACAGCGGCGCGTTGCGGGAAAGGTCCCGCCAACAAGGAGAACCAGTCCGATGGCCGAGAAGCAAGCATCGCTCCAGGACCAGTTCCTCAACAGCGTACGCAAGGCGAAAACGCCGGTGACCATGTTCCTGGTCAAGGGCGTCAAGCTGCAAGGTATCGTCACCTGGTTCGACAACTTCTCCGTCCTGCTGCGCCGGGACGGCCAGTCGCAGCTGATCTACAAGCACGCGATCTCCACCATCATGCCCGCGGGGCCGATGGATTTAGGCGCGCTGAGCGATGCCGTCGGTGAGCCGTCGCGCAAGGCGGTTTTGCAGGACATCTTCTTGAACGCCGTCCGCCGGTCGGATGAGAGCGTGACCATGTTCCTGATCAACGGCGTGATGCTGCAGGGCTACATCGCGAGCTTCGACCTGTTCTGCATGCTGCTGACGCGGGAGGGCATGGCGCAGCTCGTCTACAAGCACGCCGTGTCGACCATCCAGCCGGCCCGCCCGCTGAACCTCGCCGAAGAGCCGAGCGAAACGGACCCGGAGTGAGCGCTGGCTTCGAACGCGACCGGGGCGAATTCGCTCGCGGCGCGCGCACCTTGGTCGTGCTGCCCGACCAGGGCGACGCGCGTCGGGACGCGGAGGCCCGCCTGGACGAGACCGCGGGGCTGGCGCTCGCGATTGGGCTGGAGGTCGCGGACAAGATCGCGCTCAAGGTCCGACAGCCACGTCCGGCGACGCTGATCGGCAGTGGGCAGGTGCAGCAGCTCGCCGACCGTTGCCGGCAGGAAGAGGCGCAGCTGGTCGTGTTCGACGCCAGCCTGACTCCCGTGCAGCAGCGCAACCTGGAAACGGGGCTGGACGCCAAGGTTATCGACCGCACCGGGCTGATCCTGGAGATCTTCGGCGAGCGCGCGGCGACCGCCGAAGGCCGGCTGCAGGTGGAGCTCGCGCATCTCGATTACCAGGCAGGCCGCCTGGTCCGGAGCTGGACCCACCTAGAGCGGCAGCGCGGCGGCTTCGGCTTCTTGGGCGGCCCGGGCGAGACCCAGATCGAAGCGGACCGGCGCTTGATCCGCGACCGGATGGCGCGGCTGCGCCGCGAGCTCGACCAGGTCAGTCGTACCCGTGGGCTGCACCGCGACCGGCGACAGCGGGCGCCCTGGCCGGTGATTGCGCTGGTCGGCTATACCAACGCAGGAAAGTCGAGCCTCTTCAATCGCCTGACTGGCGCTGACGTCATGGCGGAGAACCTGCTCTTCGCGACCCTGGACCCGACGCTGCGCCAGATCAGCCTGCCCGGGATCGACAAGGCGATCCTGTCCGACACGGTCGGCTTCGTCTCCGACTTGCCGACGCAGCTCGTCGCGGCGTTCAAGGCCACGCTGGAGGAGGTGGTGTCGGCGGACCTGCTTCTCCACGTCCGCGACATCGCGCACCCGGATAGCGAGGCGCAGCGCGCCGACGTCGAGCAGGTCCTGGACGAGATCGGCGTCGCTTCCGAGACGCCGCGGGTCGAGGCCTGGAACAAGCTCGACCTGCTCGACACGGAAAGGCGGGCCGACCTGCTGGACCAGGCGGCGCGTCGCGAAGACGTGCTTCCCATCTCGGCGCTGACCGGGGAGGGGGTGGCGGATCTGGTCGAGCAGGTCGCCGCCAAGCTGACCGCGGGCCATCGCCGCTATCACGTCGTGCTTGACCCCGCCGACGGCGCGGGGGCGGCGTGGCTGCACGCCCATGGTGAGGTGCTGGAGCAGCGAGCAGACGAGGAGGGCGTGAGCTACGAAGTCCGCCTCGCGCCGGCGGACTACGAGCGGTTCATGCGCCGCGGCGCTTGACCTCGGCCCACAGCTTTTCCTGCTCGTCCAGGCTCAGGTCCGGAAAGGCAGGTCCGGCCGCAGCCTCCATGGCGCGGAAGCGGTTCTCGAACTTCATGTTGGCCGCCCTGAGCGCAGCTTCGGCGTTGACGCCGAGGTGGCGCGCCCAGTTGACGACCGCGAACAGCAGATCGCCGACCTCCTCCGCCCGGCGCTCGGGCGGGGCGCTCTCCACCTCCGCCAGCTCCTCGTCGATCTTGTCGCGAGGACCAGCCGGGTCGGGCCAATCGAAGCCGACCCGCGCCGCGCGCTTCTGCAGCTTCTCCGCCCGGGTCAGCGCAGGCAGGCCGATCGCCACCCCGTCGAGCGCTCCGGTCGCGCCCTTGCCGGCGCGCTCCTCGGCCTTGCTACGCTCCCAATCCAGCGCGCTGCCGTCGCCGAAGATGTGCGGGTGGCGCCGTTCCATCTTTTCGCTGATCGCGCGCGCCACGTCGCCGAGCGCGAACGCGCCGGCTTCCTCGGCGATGCGGCTATGGAACACGACCTGAAGCAGCAGGTCACCGAGCTCGTCCTTAAGCTCGGGCGCATCATCGCGCGCGATCGCGTCGGCGACCTCGTAAGCCTCCTCGATCGTGTACGGCGCGATCGTGGCCCAGCTCTGCGCGCGATCCCATTCGCAGCCATGCACCGGGTCGCGCAGCCGGGCCATGATCGCGACCAGCCGCGCGACATCGGCCAGGGGAGCGGCAGAACCATCAGCCATGCGCAAGTCCGATAATATACATTATGTAAAGTCCTGCGGGTGATGCGGAGTTAGCACCAGCGTGCGCCCCTCCACCCGCCAGCTCGCCAGTCGCGACAGGAAGTTCATGCCGATGACGTCCGTCTCGCCAAATGCCGGCGACACGACCACCGGCAGATCGCGCGCGAGGACGTTGCCGAGCCGCAGCTCGGGGATGCTCGCCGTCTCGGCGGAGATCTGGCCGTTCGCGGTCTGGATCAGCAAGGGAAAGACCGGCTTCTCCACCTCCAGCCCGGCCGCCGCCGCAGTCCTGGCGGACAGCGCCGTGATCGTCGCGCCGCTGTCGATCAGCATCCGCCGTTTCACGCCGCCGAGCCCGACATCGGCCCAGAAATGGCCGTCGGCGCTCATTCGGATGCGCACCTCTTTGCCGACCACCTGTTGATCGCCGATCTGCAGGACCGAGGCGATCCTGGACAGATACGGGTCGAATCGGCCGCGCTGACCGACCAAGAACAGAAGCAGGACGATCAACACGCCCCAGATCGCGGCCATGGTGAGCATGCGCAGCACCGGCACACGGCGCGCGATCAGCGCGGACAGCGGCAGGATCAGCAGCAGCGCATAGATCAGCGCGTTGGGCCAGACGGAGTCGCTCACAGCGTGAACTCCAGGCCGTCGTAACCGGGCTCTACTCCCGACGGCAGAGCGGCGGCGAGCGTGCGGTAGTCGAGCGAATGGTCCATGTGGATCAACGCCGCACGCCCCGGCCGAAGTTCCGCGATCCAGTCCAGTGCTTCGGCGACCGTCGGATGCGACGGATGCGGCGCGTGCCGGAGTGCGTCGACCACCCAGAGATCGAGCCCCGTGTAGAGCGTGCGCATGTCGGGCGTAAGTTCATGGAAGTCGGTGGCATAGCCGGCGCGCTTGCCTCCGGCTTCGAAGCGTAGCCCAACCGAGCTGATGCGGCCATGTGGCTGGTCCACGGTCGCGATGCTGAGCCCGCCGATGGTCAGCGTCGCGCCCAGATCCGAGGCGTCGACCACCGCCGGATAGCCCGTCTTGCCGGTGAAGACATAGCCGAACCGCTGGCGCAGGACTTGGAGCACCGCCGGACGCGCATAGCCCTTCACCTGCTCGCCAAGCGCATGGAAGACCTGCCGCAGGTCGTCGATGCCGTGACAATGGTCGGCGTGATCGTGCGTCCAGATTACCGCATCGAGCCGGTCCACTTCCGCCGCCAGCAACTGCTCGCGCAGATCGGGACTCGTGTCCACCAGAACGCGAACGCCCTCATGCTCGACCAGCAGGCTGGCGCGCGTGCGACGGTTACGAGGCTCGCCCGGGTCGCACGCGCCCCAATCCGGCCCGAGCCGAGGCACGCCGGATGAGGTGCCGGAACCCAGGATGCGAAGCTTCACGCCGTCGTCTTGTTGAATAGCCGATGGAAGTTACCAGCGGTATAACGCTGAAGTTCCGCCACTTCCTCTCCACGCAACCCTGCCAGGAACGCAGCCGTATCCGCGACGAAGGCCGGCTCTCCCGTCTTTCCGCGATGCGGGACGGGGGCGAGAAAAGGGGCATCCGTCTCGATCAGCAGCCGCTCGGCTGGAATGCGCGCGGCCGTCTCCTGCAGGTCTCGGGCGCTCTTGAAGGTCACGATCCCGGAGATGGAGATCGAAAGGCCCAAATCCAACGCCGCATCGGCGAACCGTCTGGTGCCGGTGAAACAGTGGATAATCCCGGTAAACGCCCCCCTGCCCATCTCCTCGGCCAGGATCGTCAGCGTGTCGTCTTCCGCGTCCCGGGTATGCACGACCAGCGGCACTTTGGCCGCACGGGCTGCGGCGATGTGGGCGCGGAAGCTCGCTTGCTGCCGCTTCCTTTCCGAGTGATCGTAATAATAGTCGAGCCCACTCTCCCCTATCCCGACCACGCGGGGATGCTGCGCCCGCTCGACCAGCTTGACTGTATCGACATCGGGGTGGGCGTCGGCCTCATGCGGATGGATGCCCACCGTCGCCCACACGTCGGGTTCGCGCTCCGCGGTGGCCAGCACCGCATCCCACTCGCTCTCGCGCGTCGCGATGTTGAGCATGGCCGTCACCCCGCGCGCCCGAGCGCGGGCGAGCACGGCCGCTTGGTCCTCGACCAGCCCCTTGTAGTTGAGGTGACAATGGCTGTCCGCGAGCATCAGGCCGCCTCCGCCGGCAGCTCCAGCCGCGGGAACACCGGCGTGGGCGGAGACAGTCGGAAGCCCGAGGCCGACTGTCGTGCATACCAGCCGTCATCATCGATCGCGGCATGGTCCCGATCGGAGGTGCCGAGCTGGTCGAGCACCCTCCCCGCCGCTTCCGGCACGACCGGCAGGATCGCGATGGCGAGCATCCGGATCGCGCGCACCAGCGTCGCGAGCACCGCCTCCATGCGCGCCGGGTCGGTCTTGCGCAGCGTCCAGGGCGCCTGCGCGTCGATGTACTGGTTGCACGCGAACACCCCGCGCAGCCAAGCCTCGACCCCTTGCGAGAGCATCAGGTCCTCGAACGCGGTCTTCAGCCCCGCGCAGGCCAGGACGACCTCCTCGATCAGCATGGCGTCGGCCGGCTGGGCCGCCAACGGACTGGGAAGAAAGCCATCCAGGTTCTTGGCGATGAACGACAAAGTGCGCTGGACCAGGTTGCCGAAGCTGTTCGCCAGCTCCGCATTGACCCGGGTGACGATCGCGTCCGCCGAATAGCTCCCGTCCTGGCCGAAGCTGACCTCGCGCAGCAGAAAATATCGCAGCGCGTCGATCCCGAACGCGTCGACGAGTTCGAACGGGTCGACGACGTTCCCCACCGACTTCGACATCTTCTCGCCGCGATGGAGCAGGAAGCCGTGCCCGAAGACGCTGCGCGGCAGCGGGATGTCCGCCGACATCAGGAAGGCCGGCCAATATACCGCATGGAAGCGGACGATGTCCTTGCCGATCAGATGCAGGTCCGCCGGCCAGAAGCGGTTCTCCGGCGCGTCGTGCGGCCAGCCGGTGCCCGACAGGTAGTTGGTCAGCGCATCGACCCAGACATACATCACATGCCCCGGACTGTCCGGCACGGGCACGCCCCAGTCGAAGCTGGTGCGCGAGACCGACAGGTCCGACAACCCGCCCTCCACGAACCGGACGATTTCGTTGCGGCGCGTGTCGGGCCGGATGAAGTCCGGATCGGCGGCGTAGAGGTCCAGCAGCGGTTGCTGATAGCGCGACAGGCGGAAAAACCAGGTCTCCTCCGCCGTCCATTCCACTGGCGTGCCCTGCGGCGACAGCCGCTCGCCTCCCTCACCCGCGACCAGCTCCTTCTCGTCGTAGAAGGCCTCGTCCCGCACCGAATACCAGCCCTCGTAGCGGTCGAGGTACAGGTCGCCCTTGGCCGCCATCCGCCGCCATAGCTCCTGGGTGGCGGCGTGATGCTCAGGGTCCGTCGTACGGAAGAAGCGGTCGTAGGAGACGCCCAGCCGGTCGCACATCTCCTGAAAATGGTCGGACATGGTCCGCGCAAAGGCTGCGGTGTCCTGACCCGCCGCGCGTGCGGCCTGCACCATCTTCAACCCATGCTCGTCGGTGCCGGTCTGGAAGCGCACGTCGCGCCCGGCCTGACGCTGGAAGCGCGCGATCGCGTCCGCGGCGATCGCCTCATAGGCGTGACCGATGTGCGGGCGGCCGTTCGGATAGCTGATCGCGGTGGTGATGTAGAAGGGTTCGGCCATGGCCGCGCCCTATCAGAGGCGGGCGCGCGCCGTCACCCCCGGGGCGAGCCCCGCCAACAGCCCGCTCATCTCCCATACCGTCGCCTGCGGGTCGAGCGAGAGCCCGAGCGCAGCCCCCGCCAGATCGCGCGCTTTCGTCTGCGCCGTCAGTACCGCTGGTAGCGCCGGACCGGTCGTGCGCTTCGCCTGCGCCGCAATGTATGCGGGCGCGCGTTCCAAGAAGGCTTCATAGCGCGCCTGGGCGGCCTTGGGCGCCAAGGTCTTCCCGAGCGCAGCGCGCCGGGCATTGTCGGGATCCCCATCCGCCGCGATCGCCTCGATGGCGGCGTCGAGCTTGCCGATCTCCAGCCCTGCAAAGCCGAGCGCGCGGCCCGGCGAGCCCTCCCCCGCCCGCACCAGCGCGGCGATCTCCGTCTCGGGCAGCTCGGGCGCGCATTGGCGCACCACCGCCGCGACCTCCTGGTCCGAGAGCGAGGCGAACCGCAGCGTGCTGCAGCGCGAGCGGATGGTGGGCAGCAGCCGCCCCGGCATGTGGCTGACGAGCAGGAACACGGTCCCGCCGGGTGGCTCCTCCAGGCTCTTCAGCAGCGCGTTCGCGCCCTCGCGTTCCAGGTCGTCGATCGCGTCGATGACGATCACGCGACGCGGGCCGAGTGAGGTCGCCATCGAGAGGAAGGGCTGGAGCGCGCGGACCTGATCGACCTTGATGCTGCGCGCGAGCCCCGCCTCTGGCTTGTCCGCATCGCGGGGCAGCCGGGTCAGGACGCGCAGGTCCGGATGCGAGCCCGCCGCGAAGAGCGCCGCCGCGGGGTGGTCGCCGGGGACGTCGAGCCCGGGCGGCAGGCCCTGCGCGCGCTGCCCCTCCGCCAGGATACGGAGCGCGGCGAGGCGAGCGAAGCTGCCCTTCCCTACCCCCTGTGGCCCGGCGAGGAGCCAGGCATGGTGCAGGTGACCGCCCGCCAGCGCGGCCGCGAACGCCTGTTGCGCGGCCTGGTGCCCGATGACCGGCGCCATGACGTCAGATCAGCCGAACAGCCCCGTCAGCCCCGCCCAGGCGCGCCCGAAGAAGCCGGCCTTGCCGACCGCGGCATCGGCGACCAGCGGCAGGCGCTGCTCGGGCATGTCCGCGCCGGTGATGACCAAATCCGCGACGTGCTGCCCCTTGGCGATCGGCGCCTTCAGCGGCCCGTTATAGACGACCTTGGCGCGCATCTCGGGCACCGCCCCGGCCGGCAGCGTAACCGTCAGCTGCTTGGGCGCCACCAGCCCGACGCTGGACGAGGAGCCGAGCTGCACCTCGGCGTCCTCCACCTTGCGGCCGGCCGCCACGACCGGCTTCGCCTGCCAGGCGCGAAAGCCCCACTCGATGAACCGCACCGACTCCTCGATGCGGCCGTTGAAGCTGTTCAGGCCGGCCACCACCATGACCAGCCGCCGGCCGTTCTGCTCGGCCGACCCGGTGAAGCCGTAGCCCGCCTCTTCGGTGTGCCCGGTCTTGAGCCCGTCGGCGCCCGCCACGCGACCGAGCAGCGGATCGCGGTTGGCCTGGGTGATGGCCGCGCCCGCGCCCAGCGTCTTGCCCCAGGTGAATTCCCGCAGTGAATAGAAGCGCTTGTAGAGATCGGGGAAGTCGCGGATCGTCGCGGTCGCCAGCTTGGCCAGGTCGCGCGCGGTGACGTAGGTGACGCCCTGATCGGGCCAGCCGTTCGAGTTGCCGAAATGGCTGTTGGTGAGACCGATGCGCTGCGCCGCCTGGTTCATGCGGTTGGCGAAGGTGGGCTCGTCGCCCGAGATGCCCTCGGCCAGCACCACGCAGGCGTCGTTGCCCGAGAGCGTGACGATACCCTTCAGCAGGTTCTCGACGCTGACATTCTCATTGGCTGAGAGGAACATCGTCGAACCCGCTGCAGGACCATGCCATTTCTGCCAGGTCTCGGGGCGGACGGTGAAGGTCTGGTCGAGCTTCAGCTCGCCCTTCTTGATCATGTCGAAGGCGACATAGACCGTCATCATCTTGGCCATGGACGCGGGTGGGATGCGGCGATCGGCATCGCGCTGGTAGAGCACCGCGCCGGTCGACAGGTCCTCCAGATAGGCGATCGGGGCGGTGCCCTGGAACTGGGGGGCGGCGGACATGGAGGGGGTCGCGGCGGCGAGCAGCGCGAGCGGGGCGGCGAAGGATCTGAACATTGCGGAGTCCGATGTTGGCGTAGGTGTCGCTTATCGCGCCACTTCGTCGGCCAAAAGACCGACGGAGAGCGCGTAGAAGTTGGAGCAGTTATAGTCGAGAATGACGCGGTAGTTGCCGGTCAACAGATAGGCGGTCGCCCCCTGCCCGTCCGGTTCGATCAGCGTCGCCTGCACCGCGTCCCCCGGCCAGGCTGTCGCCTGGGGCAGCACGCCGAGCGCGCGCCATTCCGCCATGCTGCGCCAGGCCGAATGGCGCGCGAACACGCGGGGGCAGCGCGGCGACACGAGCCGGGTACGCAGGCCCGAGCGGTCGAAGGAGGCGGGCAGGCTGACGGCGAAACCCCAGGGTTGGCCCGCCCGCCAGCCGGCGTCGCGCAGGTAATTGCCGATGGACACGAGCGTGTCGGTGTCGCTCGTCCAGAGGTCGGCCATGCCGGTCCCGTCAGCGTCGCGGGCGACCCGCAGATAGACGGAGGGTAGGAATTGCGGTCCCCCGAACGCGCCCGCCCAGCTGCCGCGCAGCCGCTCGCGGGGCACGCCGCGGTCGAGCATCTTCAGCGCCGCCACGAACTCGCCGGCGAACAGCGACCGGCGGCGGCCCTCATAGGCGAGCGTCGCCAGGCTGCGGAGCAGGTCGTAGTCGCCGGTGTTGGCGCCGTAATCGGTCTCGTGCCCCCAGATCGCGACGGCGATCGATTCCGGCACCCCCGTCTCGCGCTCGATGGTGAGCAGCCGCGGGCGCTGGGCGGCATAGGCGCGGCGCCCGCGCCCGATCCGGGCTGCGTCGACGTGACGCGCGCGATAGGGCGCGAAGGGCGTGAAGCTGGCGGGCGTGTCGGTGCTCGGTCCCGGCTGCGCTCGATCGAGCCGGATCACCCGAGGGTCGAGCGTCAGCCCGGCGAGGGCCGCGTCCGCCGTTTCGGGGCGGACCCCGGCCGCGAGCGCCTGGGCGCGAAGTTCCGGTAGATAGGCCTGGAACCCCGCCTCGTCTTGCGCCAGGGCCGGCGCGCTCAGCGCCAGCGCCGTCGCGGCGATCCATCGTCCCAGCGTGCGCCACCCCATGCGCCCCTGATCGCATGGACGGCGCGCCGGTTGAACCTCTGTCCGTCGTTCCCCTTGCACGTCCGGGCGACCCGCGCCTAAGCGGCTGTCGCGCAAGGACAGGTGGCCGAGTGGTTTAAGGCAGCGGTCTTGAAAACCGCCGTGGGTGCAAGCCCACCGTGGGTTCGAATCCCACCCTGTCCGCCACGCGACCACCGGCGCACATGGCGGGGATCGACGGCTTGAGCGGTGCCGATCAGCCCAATGGGGAATTGCGGCCTCCAGCCATGTCGCACCTGGCGCTCTTTGCCCGCTTCCTGCGCTTCGGCGCGCTCGCCTTTGGCGGCCCGGTGGCGCAGATCGCGATGATCCGGCGTGAGCTGGTCGATGAGGCCGGCTGGATCGACGGGCCAAGCTTCAATCGGCTGCTCGCGGTGCTGCAGGTGCTGCCCGGCCCGGAGGCCCATGAGCTGTGCGTCCATCTCGGGATCCGGGCCAAGGGCCGGCTCGGCGGGCTGTTCGCCGGGCTGGGCTTCATGCTGCCCGGCCTGTGCCTGATGCTGGCGCTGGCCTGGGCCTATAGCCGGATCCGGATCGAAGGCACGATATTGGGCGCGTGCTTCCTGGGCGTGCAGGCGGCGACGCTCGCCGTGATCGTCCGGGCGCTGCACCGGATCGGCGAGCACATCCTGCTGGATCGCGGGCTTTGGCTGGCGGCATCCGCCGCCGCGGTTGCGTCCCATGTCGGCGTGAGCTTCTGGATCATCCTGCCGGCCGCGGGGACAGGTTATGCGCTGGTGAGAGCGAAGCGTCCGCTGCTGGCCATAGCCGCGCTCGGATTGGCGGCGCTCGCCGGGTGGTTCAGCTTCGATCCGCGCTCGGCGGATGCCGGCGTCCTCGGCATCGCAGAAGCCGGCCCGCCGACGATCGCCGGCCTATTCTGGGCTGGGCTGAAGGGCGGCCTTCTGACGTTCGGCGGCGCCTATGCGGCCATTCCGTTCGTGCGGACTGACACGGTCGGACGCGGATGGATGAGCGACGGACAGTTTCTCGACGGGCTCGCGCTCGCCGGCGTGCTGCCCGCCCCCCTCGTCATCTTCGCGACGTTCGTCGGCTGGATCAGCGGCGGCCTCGGCGGCGCGCTGGCGATCACGGCGGGCATGTTCCTGCCCGCCTTCGCCTTCTCGATGATTTTCTACGAACGGCTGGAGGCGGTCTCCCGGCATGAGCGGCTGCAGACCTTTCTAGCGGGCGTCGCGGCCAGCGTCGTCGGCCTGATCGCCGCCACGTTTCTCGATCTCGTCGGCGCCGCCGCGGCCCGCACACCGCAACCTCTGTGGAGCGGGATGATCTTTGCGCTCGCAGTGGTGCTGGTCTACGTATGGAGAAGCAGGTGGGCGACGCCCGCGGTGCTCGCGCTCGGCGCGTCGCTAGGAGCTGTCGTCTTCGGCAACGTCTCCGTCGCGGTATGGATGTAGATCGGAGGCGCGGGCGACCGGTGGGCTGGAGGCCAGCCCGCCTCACCCGCTCGCGACGAGATCCTCGAACTGCCCCACCGTGAGCGGCGCGTGGAAGCGGCATCCGGCGACGAAGTCGTCGGCCCAGGTCACGTCCGCCTCGACGGTGCCGAGCTTGGGGAGCGTCAGCAGGATGCGCATGCCGCGCCGCAGAGCCGAAAAGGTCTGGAGCTGCGCGCCCAGCGGCGACACGTCCACCACCTTGCAGAGCGCGCGGGCGAGCCCGCCCTTGCTCAAGCGGGCGTCGAGCGAGACCGGCGTCCGCTTGACGCGGCGCCGGCTCTCGGGCGGAGCGGGTTCGAATTCGGCGGCGAACATGCGCGCATGCTAGCCGCCGATGGTAAACAGCCGGTTAGGCTTACCGCTTCAGCGTGAGCCCGCCGAAGCGCTTGTTGAAGCGCGCGACCTGGCCGCCGGTATCGAGCATCTGGCCGCGGCCGCCGGTCCAGGCCGGGTGCGCCAGCGGGTCGATCTCGAGCGTCATCGTGTCGCCCTCCTTGCCCCATGTGGAGCGGGTCTCGTACACGGTGCCGTCGGTCATCTGCACCTTGATCATGTGATAGTCGGGATGCGTGTCGGCCTTCATGGATATAGCTCCTGGCGTGGCTGGTTTCCGACCAGCCGAAAAGGAACGGCGCGCCTAGCGGACGCGCCGGAACGTGTCAAAGTCGCTGCGGATCAGCTCTGCGGCGGGTCCGCGATCATGGCGGTGAAGTTCGCCTCGGCGACCACTTGCCCGTCGATCCTGGCGACCCCTGCGAACTTGCACACCGTCGCGCGCTTCTGGACGAAGCTGGCCTCCAGCCTCAGCAGCACGCCGGGCTCGACCGGCTTCCTGAACTTGGCCCCGTCGATCGCCATGAAGTAGACGAGCTTGCCCGTGCCGGCGAGGCCCAGGCTCTCCACCGCGAGCACGCCGGCCGCCTGGGCCAGCGCCTCGACGATCAGCACGCCCGGCATGATCGGGCGGCCCGGGAAGTGGCCCTGAAAAAAGCCTTCGTTGATGGTCACCGCTTTGATCGCGGCGATGCGCTCATCCGGCACCAGCTCCTCGACGCGGTCGACGAGGAGCATGGGATAGCGATGCGGGAGTGCCGCCAGCACGCGCGTGATGTCCAGCGCTCCCGCCATCGGGCTTAGCGGCTCCCGCCGCGCCGGGGCGCCGGAGCCGCAGGCGCGGGAACGGTCGGCGTCACGGGCGGGGTCGCACCCTGACGCTGCTGCTGGCCGGGCTGCCAGTTCGCCGGCACCGCGATCGAGACCGACGGCACCAGCGCGTTCAGCTGCTGCGTCACGTCGGCGGTGATGTTGGCGGTCGGCAAGGCGAAGGCGATCGCTTCCGGGCGGAGCAACAGGTTGACGCGCTTCGCGTTCATGGCCGCGCGCACCGCCTGGTCGAGCTTTGCCGTGATCTGCTCCTCCGCATAGGCGAGCGGACGCTCGAACGGCGCGGCGAGCGGCGCGAGCTCGGTCTGGATCGCCTGCTGCCGCGTCTGGAACGCCTGGACGCGCTGGTTCAGCGTCGCCTGGGGCGTGTTGTTCTGCTGAAGCGTGCGGATCTCCTGCGCGCTGCGCTCCAGCTCCTGCTGCAGCGGCGTCGAGCGCGCGTTGTAGGCGTCGATCTGCGCCTTGTACTGGGTCTGCACCTGCTGCGCCGCCGTGCGGAACGCGTTGGTGCTGCGCACCGCGGCGCCAAGATCGGCGATCGCCGGAAAGGCCGGGGCGGACGCGACGGGCGCAGGGGCCGGAGCCGGCGCCGTCTGAGCGAGCGCGGCACAGGGCGCGAGGGCGGCAAGGATCGCCGCCGACTTCAACAACTTGGTCATCAGAACTGGGTTCCTACATTGAATTGAACGAGCTTGGGGTCGTCACCCGGCTGGGTCAGCAGCGCGCGGGCGACATCGATCCTGAGCGGACCGAAGGGCGAGTTCCAGTTGACGCCGAAGCCGACCGACAGACGAGGCTTGGCGGAGTTGCCGAGGAATTGCTCGGCGAATGGAGCGACGGCGCTGGTGGCCGCTGTGTTCACCGACGAGCCGGTACAGCTCGCCGGGTCGTTGCCGAAGCCGATCTGGCACAAGGTCGGCTGGCCGGCGTTGGGGAACAGGAAGTTCCCCGCCGCGTCGGTGGCGGTCGGGACCGTGTAGATCTGCCGGCCCTGCGGATCCAGGATCGGCGTGATCAACGGCTGGACCACGCCGTTCACGACCGGGAAGACGGCGGTGGGTAGCGGCCGGGTCACCCCGAACAGCGAGCCTGCCTGGACGTAGACCGACGGCCTCAGACCGAGCTCGCGTGCGCCGGAGCCGAGCGGGATCTCGAGCTCGATCCGGCCGAGATAATAGGCGCGGCCACCGAGCGCGTCGTCGCCGATGAAGTTGTCGCGGTTGGTCTCCAGCACCTGCCGGCCATCCGGCCCGGTCACATACGGGATGCGCAACACGCGCGGCCCGACGCCGCGGATCTGGAAGCCGCGGAACTGCGGCTCGCCGAGGAAGAAGCGGTCGACGATGCGGATCTTGTCGATCCCGGGTCCGCGGCTGTCCTCGAACGACTTGATCCAGCCGCCCTCCGCCAGCACGGATGCGATGAAGCCGCCGCCGACGCTCCAGAACTTCGCGAAATCGGCGCGGGTGCGGGCGAAGCGCACGTCGCCCCCAAGGCCGGCGAAGTCCGCCCCGAAGGTGAAGCGCGATCCCGCGGTCGGCCGCAAGCGGCTGTTGAGACTGTCATTGATGATCGAGAAACCGATCGACGACGTGTACCGGTTGCCGATCTGGTCGCAGAGGAACCGCCCGGCCCTGAACGGATCGCAGACCCCGTTGGTGAAGAACTGGCTCTCGTCCAGGCTGACCTGGTCGTAGGACAGGCCATACCGCCCGGACAGCGACCAATATTCGGTCAGCGCCAGGCCGGTGCGGACCTGGAAACCGGTCGAGACCTGCTGGAAGGTCGTGTTGCGGTTGCCGTTCTGCGTGAAGTTGAAGTTGTTGAAATCGCGCCGGAACAGGTCGACGCCGACCGCGATGTTCTTGTCGAACAGATAGGGCTCGGTGAAGCCGAGCTCGACCGAGCGGGAGAAGGTCGACCAGTTCACGCCGGCACGCAGCTCCTGGCCCTTGCCGCGGAAGTTGCGCTGCGTGATGTTGGCCTGCAGGATCAGCCGCTCCAGGCTCGAATAACCCGCCGACAGCTGCAGCTCGCCCGTGGAGCGCTCCTCGACGTTCGCGTCCAGCACGATCCGGTCGGGCGCGGAGCCCGGGTTCTGCTTGATCTCGAACTTGTCCTGGAAGAAACCGAGCGAGTTGATGCGGTCCTGCGACCGCTTCACCTGGAAGCTGTTGAACGCATCGCCTTCGGCCAGGCGGATCTCGCGGCGGATCACCTTGTCCTGGGTCTGCGTGTTGCCGCTGATGTCGATCCGCTCGACATAGGTGCGCTGCGCCTGCGCGATGTTGAAGTTCATCGACATCGTCAGCGCTTCGCGATCCGGAATGAATTCCGGGTTCACGTCGGTGAAGGCGTAGCCGAACAGGCCGGCGGTCTGGTTCAGCTGCTCGACCGAGTCCTCGACCTGCTTGGCGTTGTACCAGTTACCCTTCTTCACCGGCAGGTTCGCCGCCAGCGCCTTGCTGTCGAAGTCGCGGATCTCGCTGTCGACGGTGATGTCGCCGAACTTGTACCGCTTCCCTTCCTCGACAACGTAGGTGATGATGAAGTCGCGCTTGTCGGGCGTCAGCTCGGCGACCGCCGAGATGACGCGGAAGTCGGCATAGCCCTCGGTCAGGTAGAACTGCCTGAGCTTCTGCTGGTCGTAGTTGAGACGGTCCTGGTCGTAGCTGGTGCCGGACGAAAAGAAGCGGAACCAGCGCGCCTGCTTGGTCGCCATCTCGCCGCGCAGCTTGTCGTCGTCGAACACCTCGTTGCCGATGATGTTGATCTGACGGACCTTCGACTTCGGCCCCTCGTTGATCTCAAACACCACATCGACGCGGTTCTGGTCGAGGCTGACCATCTTCGGCTCGATCGCGGCGGCGAAGCGGCCCTGCCGGCGATAGAGCTCGACGATGCGCGCGACGTCGGCGCGGACCGCCGACCGGGTGAAGATCTGGCGCGGCCGGAGCTTCACCTCCTTGTCGATCTTGTCCTGCTTGAGCGCCTTGTTGCCCTCGAAGATCACGCGGTTGATGATCGGGTTCTCGCGGATGCGGAGCACGATGTCGCCCGTCTCCACGCCCGAGATCGAGAAGTCGGCGAACAGGTCGGACGCCTGCAGGTCCTTCAGCGCCTGGTCGAGCGTCTCGGCGGTGTACGGGATGCCGACGCGCAGGCGGGTATAGGAGAGCACCGTCTCGGGCTCAATGCGCTGCGAGCCCTCGACGCGCAGGGTCTTGATCGTCTGCGCGGCGGCCTGGTCCGCGATCGCGCGCGCGGGCGCCGGGTTGGGCGCGGGCAGCTGCTCGGCGCGGACGGGCGCAGCCGGGGCCTGCGATGCGGGAGCCGCCGCGTCCTGCGCCTGCGCGCGCCCCGCGGCGGGCACCCCGGCCAGCATCGTGCCGGCCAGCAGCAGGGCGACCGCGCGAACGCCGGGCGAGTTAGACATCTGAACCGTCACGAAGAAACCCCAAGCGCCCTGAAAACCCGATCCCGGGCGGCATGGCGGCCGCCCCTGCCCCATTCGCGTCAGGGTATCAACCCGACGATCCCGCGCCCCAGCCCGTTCCAGAGCCCCACCGCGCCCAGGTCGTTGAACGTGACCAGCAGCATCAGCGCGGCGAGCGCCGCAAGTCCGCCGCGATACGCCCAGTCCTGTACCTCGGGCCCCACCGGTCGCCGGCGCACCGCCTCGATCGCATAGAACAGGAGGTGACCGCCATCCAGCATCGGGATTGGCAGGAGGTTGATGAACCCGAGATTGATGGAGACCAGCGCCACCAGGAAGATGAACGCCGCCCAGCCGAGCGTCGCATGTTCGCCCGCCGCCTTGGCCATGCCGACGGGGCCGCGCATGTCCTTGACCGACCGCCGGCCGGTGACGACCTGGCCGAGCGTCTCGACCGTCATGCGGACGATCTCGCCCGTCTGCCGGATCGCGACGGGAATGGCGCCAAGGGGCGCGACAGGCTCGACCACCGGACGTCCGCCCGCCATGCCGAGCAGGCCACGCTCCATCCGGTTCCCGAACCGATCCTCCAGCGTGTCCGCGCCGATCACCGCCTCCAGCCGCACCGGGCTGCCGGCGCGCTCGGCGTCGATCGCCACCCGCTCGCGCGGCCGGATCGCCACATACCGGGCGATGTCGTCGAAGGTGTCCACGGTGCGCCCGTTCAGCGCCAGCACCCGATCGCCAGGCCGAAGCCCGGACGTGGCGGCGGCGCTGCCGGCCACGACGGTATCGACCACGGGCGGCGTGCGGCTCTCGCCATAGGCGAGCGCGAAGCCGGCGAGGATCAGCACGGCCGCGGCGAAGTTGATGAGCGGCCCGGCCGCCACGATGATCGCGCGTTGCCACACAGGCTTCGCCTGGAAGGTGCGGTTGCGCTCCTCCGCCGGCAGCGCCAGCCATGCGGCCGACGGCTGGCTGGCGGCGCTCATGTCGCCGGCGAAACGGACATAGCCGCCCAGGGGCAGCCAGCCGACCTTCCAGCGGGTGCCGCGCCGGTCGGTCCAGCCGGCGATCTCTCGCCCGAAGCCGATGGAGAACGCCTCCGCCTTCACGCCGAACCAACGGGCGGCGAGGTAGTGGCCCATCTCGTGGATGAAGACGAGCGGGCCGATGACGCCGATGAAGGCCAGGATATAGAGCAGGAAACTCGGCGACTGGATCAAACCACGCAGTCCTTCACGCGCTCACCCGCGACCGCCCGCGCTTCCGCATCGACCGCGAGCACCGCGTCGAGCGTGTCCGGGCCGGCCGGGTGATATCGCTGCAGCGTTTCTTCCACAATTGCGGCTATTTGGAGGAACCCGACCCGTCGTTCAAGGAAGGCGGCGACCGCTATCTCATTGGCGGCGTTCAGGATCGCGGGGCGGGCGCCCCCCGCTTCCAGCGCTTGGCGGCACAATCTGAGCGCGGGAAAGCGCTCCAGGTCCGGCGCCGCGAAGTCCATCCGGCCGAGCGCCACCAGGTCGAGCGGCGGCACCGGCGTCTCCATCCGGTCCGGCCAGGCGAGCGTGTGCGCGATCGGCACCCGCATGTCGGACGGTCCGATCTGGGCCAGCATCGAACCATCGACATATTCGACCAGGCTGTGGATCGCGGACTGGCGATGGATGACGATCTCGATGCGCTCGTGCGACACCGGAAAGAGCCGAGCCGCCTCGATCAGCTCCAGTCCCTTGTTGAACATGGTGGCGCTGTCGACCGAGATCTTGGCGCCCATCGACCAATTGGGGTGCGCGACCGCCTGTTCGGGCGTGACCGCGCGCATGGCGTCATGGCTCCAGTCGCGGAACGGGCCGCCGCTGCCGGTCAGGACGATGCGGCGGACGCGCTCGGGCCGGTCGCGGTCGAGGCACTGGAAGATCGCGTTGTGCTCGCTGTCGGCGGGCAAAAGCGTGGCGCCGGAGCGGGCGGCGGCGGCGAGGATGATTTCGCCGGCGGACACGAGAGGCTCCTTGTTGGCGAGCACCACCGTCCCGCCCGCAGCGATGGCGGCCAGCACCGGCCTCAGCCCCGCGCAGCCGACGATCGCGCCCATGGTCCAATCCGCCCCCGACGCAGCGGCCGCGACCACCGCATCCGGCCCTCCCGCGACCTCCGTCGGTGTACCGGCGAGCGCCTCGCGCAGTGCGGGCAGACAGCGCGCGTCCGAGACGACCGCCAGCGCCGCGCCCGTGCGCCGCGCCGCCGCGGCCAGCCCGGCGACATCGCTCTGCGCGGTCAGCGCCGTGACGCGGAACCGGTCAGGCTCACGCTCGATCAGGTCGAGCGTCGAGGTGCCGACCGACCCGGTCGCGCCCAGGATGGTGACGGTCCTCACGCCGTCCGGCCGCCCAGGAACTCGAGGATGGCCGGGAGCGCGACCAGCGCCGCCGCGACCGGCGCGACCGGAACCACGCCGTCCAGCCGATCCATCACGCCGCCATGGCCGGGCAGCAGCGCGCCCGAGTCCTTGGCCCCTGCCCGCCGCTTCAGCCAGCTCTCATAAAGGTCGCCGCCCTGCGCGAGCACGGCGAGGAAGGGCGTGGCCAATACCAGGCGCAGCGGCAGCCCCGCGACCGCATGCAGCACGGCCGCGAACAGGCTCGCGGCCGCCATGCCCCCGATCAGGCCGGCCCAGGTCTTGTTGGGGCTGACCGCCGGCCACAGCTTCGGGCCGCCGATCGCCCGGCCGGTGAAATACGCGCCGATATCCGTCGCCCAGACCAGCGCGAGCGCCCACAAGGTCCAGAGCAGGCCGTCGTCGCCCGGCTGTCGCCGGATGACGATCAGCGCCATCACCGGCACCCCGGCATAGAGCACGCCCATGGCGAGCCGCGGCTGGCGGGTGACGATCACCGTGAAGAAAGCGGCGCCCGCAAGCAGGCCGAGCGTAAAGAAGTTCCGGGTCTCGCCGATGATCCAGGCGGGGGCCATGGTGACGAGCGGCACGAACAGCGCGAACTGCGCGAGCCGCGTCGCGCGCGGGCCGGCGCCGTTCAGCGCGCCCCACTCTCCCATCATCAGCACGCCCGCCACCGCGGCGAGCAGCCAAAAGGCGAAGCCGCCCAGCGCCACCGCGGTCAGCGCCAGGGCGATCAGCGCCAGGCCGGTTGCGGTTCGGATCGGAAGGTCGGACCTCGACGCCGTCACAGGCCGCCGTAACGCCTCTGCCGTCGACCGAAGGCCGCCACCGCCTCGGCGAGCGCCGTCCCGTCGAAATCGGGCCACAGCGTGTCGACGAAGAGCAGCTCGGCATAAGCCGCCTGCCACAGCAGGAAGTTCGACAGCCGCTGCTCGCCGCTCGTGCGGATCAGCAGATCCAGCGGCGGCAGCGCGGCCGTGTCGAGCTCCGCCTCGATCGCCGCCTCGTCGATCTGGTCGGCGGGCAGCCGGGCGGCCAACCGCCGCGCCGCGGCGGCGAGCTCGGCCTGCGCGCCATAGTTGAGCGCGATCGCCAGGATCGGGCCGGTGTTGGCGGCGCAGCGCGCGACGGCGTCGTCGACCATCGCCACCAGGTCGGGCGCGAAGCGGCGATAGTCGCCGATCACGCGCAGGCGCACATTCTCGCGATGCAGCTCGTCCAGGTCGGACCGGATGAACAGGCGCAGCAGGCCCATCAGGTCGCTGACCTCCTCCTCCGGCCGCCGCCAATTCTCCGAGGAGAAGGCGTAGAGGGTGAGCGCCTCGATCCCCATCGCGCGCGCGGCGCGGGTCACGCGGCGCACCGCCTCCACGCCCGCCCGGTGCCCGGCGAGCCGCGGCAGCCGCCGCTGCTTCGCCCAGCGGCCGTTGCCGTCCATGATGATCGCGACGTGTCGCGGGATCGCGCCGGTCTGCGGCTGCGGGACGATGGCGGTCGCCACGGTCAAGCCCCGCCGCTCAGCACGGTCCTGAACGGGATCACTTGCCGAGGATCTCTTTCTCTTTCGCCGCCGACGCCGCGTCGATGTCGGCGATGGTCTTGTCGGTCAGCTTCTGCAGCTCGGCCTCGTGCCGCTTGCGCTCGTCCTCGCCGAACACCTTCTTGTTCTCGTCGGTCTTGAGCGCGTCCATGCCGTCGCGCCGGACGTTGCGCGCCGCGATCTTGGCCTTTTCTGCATAGGAGCCGGCGAGCTTGGCCAGCTCCTTGCGGCGCTCCTCGGTCAGGTCGGGAATCGGCAGGCGCAGCGTGTTGCCGTCGTTGATCGGGTTCAGGCCCAGGCCCGCCGAGCGGATCGCCTTTTCCACGGGGCCGATGTTCGACTTGTCCCAGACCTGCACCGACAGCATCCGCGGCTCGGGCGCCGACACGGTCGCGACCTGGTTGAGCGGCATGTGGCTGCCATAGACCTCTACCGTGACCGGATCGAGCAGGGTCGTGGACGCGCGGCCGGTGCGAAGGCCACCCAGGTCGTGCTTCAGCGCCTCGACCGCGCCCGCCATGCGGCGCTCGAGGTCGGTCTTGTCATAGGCCGGCATCGGCTCTCTCCTGCGATTGGACGATCGTGGACACGCCGGTCCCGGCGAGCACGGCGGCGAAATTGCCGTGCTCGCGGATGTTGAAGATCACGATCGGGATATCATTGTCGCGGCACAGCGCCACGGCGGACGCATCCATCACCCTCAGGTTCTGCGAGAGGACCTCGCCGTAGGTGATGGTCTCGTACCGCTTCGCGGTCGCCACCTTCTTGGGGTCGGCGTCATAAACGCCGTCGACGCTGGTGCCCTTGAACAGGGCGTCGCACTTCATCTCCGCCGCGCGCAGCGCAGCGCCGCTGTCGGTCGTGAAGAAGGGCGAGCCGACGCCGGCGGCGAAGATCACCACCCGCCCCTTTTGCAGGTGCCGTTCCGCGCGGCGGCGGATGAACGGCTCGCAGACGGACGCCATGGGAATCGCGGATTGCACGCGCGTCTCGACGCCGATCTGCTCCAGCGCGTTCTGCACGGCGAGCGCGTTCATCACGGTCGCAAGCATGCCCATATAATCGGCCGTGGCGCGCTCGATGCCCTTGGCGGCCGCGGACAGCCCCCGGAAGATGTTGCCGCCGCCCACCACGATGCACAGCTCGAAGCCCTGGGCGCGAACGTCCGCGATCTCCTGCGCCACGCGCGCGGTCACGTCCGGGTCGATGGCGAGCTTGCCGTCGCCCATGAGCACTTCGCCCGACAATTTCAGGAGGATGCGCTTGAACCGGGGAGCGGGCATGGCGGGTGGCTATACGGGGTTGGACGGGCGGGGCAACCGTCTGCACGGAAAACGCGCAGGCGTTAAAGGTCGAAGCGCACCCGCCCGACCAGTCGGCTGCCGATATGCCGGGCGTCGGCGAACGGCCCGAAGGCGCTACGCCGGTCCGCATCCGTGTCGTGGTAATCCAGCGCCAAGGTGAGCGGCCCCTGACGCCGCTCCACGGACAGACGCACGCTGCTGTAGGATCCACCCGGCCGTAGTCGCTGGGCGCGGACAGGATCGGTCTCGGAACCCGTCGTGTGGCCGACCTCCGCCACAAGCGTGAGCGGCGTGCCGGGAACGCCCGTGTCGAGGCCGAGATACAGGTACAGGTTGTCGCCGCCGATCGACCGCTGGGATGGCGCATAGGACAGCCCGGCGACGGCCCGGGCCGGACCGAGCGCATAGGCCGCCGCGCCGCCCAGTTCGACATAGTCCATGCCCGCGGACGCGCCGGCGAACAGGTGCGCGACGGCCAACCCGGAAAGCTCCACGCCGGCCACGGTCTCGCGCAGCTCGGCGGAAAGGCTCGCGACCGCGTCCGCTCCCGCATGGCGCTCCGACCCGCGCAGAGCGGCGACCCGCCCGCGCACCTCGGCCGGTCCGAGGCTCGCTCGCGCGTCCACGGCGGCGGTGGCGCGACCGCCGGTCCAACTCAGGCCGCGCCGCCGTTCATCGGTCGCGCCTTCGATGCCGAGGGAGCGCTGCGCGGCGGCAGGCGCGGCAAGGCTGGCGGCCGCGAGGACCGCGGCCGCGCAACGCCTCATCCTGCGGAGCGGCCCGTGTGCAGCCGGTCCAGTTCCGCGACCAGCGGCTCCCGGTCCGCCGCCGCGATCTCGCGCAGCCGGTCCAGCACCGCCCCGTCGCGCGCCGCGACCTCCATGCCGATCGCCTCCCGGTTGGCGGCACACCAGCCCGGGCGCGTGCCCTCGAACGCCTTGACGGGGGCGAACGCGCGGCTGGCGCTCAGGCCGGCGCCGACCGCCGCGTCGCGCGACGCGGCCAGATTCGCGGTCCAGGCGCATCGCAACGTCGACGGCGCTCCCGGCGGCGCGACAGCCCCGATCTGACGGTATGCGATCGTCACGGCGCCACGGTAGCGCGCCTCGACCGCGCCTGCTCGGTGATCCAGGCGAACGATGTGCTCGGGTGTCGATGCGGTCATCGCCGAGAGCATCGCTCCGGCGGCCATGATGAGACTCATGATCTGTCCTCTCTCCATACGGCGCGTCGCGCCATGACAGGACAATAACCGAAACGCGCGAGGGTTGCACGGGACGGAACGGCCCCCGGGCGTCGCCCGGAGCCGTCCCGCTCGGTTTCTCGGATCAGGCGGCCGGCTGCGGCTCGTCCGTCTTCTGCGGCACGCCGCTCGCCGCGGCGACTTCGGCGGCGAAGTCGCTCTGCTCGCGCTCGATACCCTCGCCCAGCTGGAAGCGGACATAGTCCTTGAGCATGATCGCGGTTCCCGCGTCCTTGCCCGCCTTCGCGACCACGTCCGAGATCTTGGTCTTGCCGTCCATCACGAACAGCTGGCTGACCAGCGCATGCTCCTTGCGGAACTTGGCGATCGAGCCCTCGACCATCTTGGCGATGATGTCGGCGGGCTTGCCGCTCTCGGCCGCCTTCTCGGTCGCGATCGCGCGCTCGCGCTCGATCTCGGCGGGGTCCAGATCCTCTTCGTTCAGCGCCTTGGGGAACGCCGCCGCGATGTGCATCGCGAGCTGCTTGCCCAGGTCCATGAGCGTCGCCTCGGGCGCCTCGGACTCGAGCGCGACCAGCACGCCGATCTTGCCCAGGCCCGGCGCTTGCTGGTTGTGCACGTAGGAGACCACCGCGCCCTTCGACACCTCCAGGCGCTTCGCCCGGCGCAGCGACTGGTTCTCGCCGATGGTGGCGATGTTGTTGGTCAGCACCTCGGCGACGGTGGTGCCCGAGGGCATCGCCTCCGCCTTGAGCGCCTCGACGTCGCCGCCGGTCGCAAGCGCAAGCTGGGTCACCTCGCGGACGAACTGCTGGAACTGCTCGTTCTTGGCGACGAAGTCGGTCTCGGAGTTGACCTCCACCGCCGCGCCGCGCGTGCCCGCGACGGCGACGCCGACCAGGCCCTCGGCCGCGGTGCGGCTCGACTTCTTGGCGGCCGCGGCCAGGCCCTTGGTTCGCAGCCAGTCCATGGCGGCGTCCATGTCGCCCGCGGTCTCGTTGAGCGCCTTCTTGCAGTCCATCATGCCCGCGCCGCTCTTCTCGCGCAGGTCCTTGACCATCGCAGCCGTGATCTCGGCCATGTTCTCAATCCTTCAGCTCGAATGTGACGGCGGGCGGAGCCGAACCCGTCAGCCCCGCCCGCCCGGATGCGTTCAAACAAGCGAAGCGGTCAGGCCGCCGCTTCGGCCCCTTCGGTCGCGGACTGGCCATCGGCGGACACGTCGCCGGACAGCGACTCCTCCGCCGGCGGTTCGGCCATGGCGCCGATATCGCCGCCGCGCCGCGCGACCTGCTCCTGGCCGCCCCGGGTCGCCGCGATCGCGATCGCCTCGCAGTAGAGGCGGATGGCGCGGCTCGCGTCGTCGTTGGCGGGCACCGGAAAGGCGATGCCGTCCGGCGACACGTTGGAGTCGAGGATGGCGACCACCGGGATCCCCAGCGTGTTCGCCTCCTTGATCGCCAGCTCCTCCTTGTTCGCGTCGATCACGAACATGACGTCGGGCACGCCGCCCATGTCGCGGATGCCGCCGAGCGACAGCTCCAGCTTGTCGCGCTCGCGGGTGAGCTGCAGCACTTCCTTCTTGGTCAGGCCGTGCGTGTCGCCCGCCAGCTGCTCGTCGAGCGACTTCATGCGCTTGATCGAGTTGGAGATCGTCTTCCAGTTGGTGAGCATGCCGCCCAGCCAGCGGTGGTTGACGAAATGCTGGCCGGACCGGCGCGCCGCGTCCGCGATCGGCTCCTGCGCCTGGCGCTTGGTGCCGACGAACAGCACCTTGCCGCCGGCGGCGACCGTGGAGCTGACGAACTCGAGCGCACGGGCGAACAGCGGCACCGTCTGAGACAGGTCCAGGATGTGGACGCCGTTGCGGTCGCCGAAGATGTACGGCTTCATCTTCGGGTTCCAGCGATGCGTCTGGTGGCCGAAATGCGCGCCGGTTTCGATCAATTGCTGCATGGTGACGACGGGCGCCGCCATAGGGATAACTCCTTCCGGTTGAGCCTCTGGGAAGCGGATGACGTCAGCCGCAGACGGCCGGCGCACCGGGCTATGTTGCTTCCCATGCGGGTTTGAGGCGCGCCCTTTAGTCGCGGCGGACCTGGAACGCAAGCGCTTGACAGCAGAACGGGAGTGGAACATACGAGGCACATAGCTGGCCCACAGCCCCGGCCTGAATAACCGGTGTTGCCGAACAGCTTTGAATCGGAGCGCTTTTTCCACAGGTCCGGAACCTGTGGATAACTCGGCCGTTCGGCGGTGGAGAGTAAAAGCGTTCGCATCAGGGAGGCGAACATGACGGGTTTGGTGGCGCTGGCGGTTTTCTCGGGCGCGATGGCGCTGGCCCTGATGGCGATCTGGGTGACGGTCGCGCCACAATGGCGGCGGATCGCGCGTCTTGCCGCTGGCCATGTGGAGCAGCCTTTTCACCCGCTGGAGCAGCTCGCGCAGGCGGAGCGTCGGATCGCCGTCAGGCGCTGGGCGGCGGCTCCGGTGCCCGCAGCCGTTCGCCGGCTCCGCGCCGCCTGACGCGGCGATAGCTCAGCATGCTGAGCGGCACGGTCAAGAGATAGACGCCCGCGACGATCGTCAGCGTCTGCCAAGGCGCGGTCACCAGCGCCGCCGCGAGCACCACCGCCACCGCGATCGCCTCGAAGCGCACGGTGCGGCGCAGGCGGAACGACTTCCAGCTATAGGTGGCTAGGCTCGAGACCATCAGCAGCGCCATGGCGGCCGTCCAGGGGGCGACCAGCCACCACGCGCGGGCGGTCGGCTCCTCGCTCCATAGCCAGACGAACAGCGGCAGCAGCGCCAGACCCGCGCCCGCCGGGGCGGGCACGCCGGTCAGGAACCCCGCGGTCTTGCGCGGCTGATCGTCCGCGTCGATCTGCGCGTTGAACCGCGCCAGCCGCAGGGCGCAGAACACGGCCAGCATCAGCGCGCAGATCCATCCCAGCCGCGGCGCATATTGCAGCGACCAGAGATAGAGGATCAGCGCCGGCGCGACCCCGAAGGAGATGGCGTCGCTGAGCGAATCGAGCTCCGCCCCGAACCGGCTCTGCCCCCGCAGGAAGCGCGCGACCTGGCCGTCCAGCCCGTCCAGCACGCCCGCGACCAGGATCATCAGCACCGCCCGCTCCCAGTCGCCCGCGATCGCGAAGCGCACGCCCGACAGGCCGGAACAGAGCGCGAGCGCGGTGATCGCATTGGGCACGACCGCGCGCAGCGGAATGCCGCGCGCTGGCCGTTGCGTACGGAGGGCCATCCTACCCCGCCCTACCTGTCATCCCGGCCTTGCGCCGGGATCCACCGAGCCGCTTGGCAGAGACCCTTCTTGACCTCGCGAGGCACGGGTCCAGCACTGGCGTGGATGCCCGGACGAACCCGGCATGACGCAGGGTGCTCACTGCGCCACCCCGGCGACCGACGTTCCGCCCTTGCGCGCCAGCACCGTTTCGCCCGCGATGCTGCGCTGGCCGAGTGCGACCTGGCACACGTGATCCTCGGGCAGATATACGTCCACGCGGCTGCCGAAGCGGATCAGGCCGATCCGCTGCCCCGCCGCGACGATGTCGCCGGGCTTGACGAAGCCCAGGATGCGCCGCGCGACGAGCCCTGCGATCTGGGTGAAGCCGACGCGCCGGCCGTCATGTCCCTCGACCACGAAATACTGCCGCTCGTTCTCGTCCGACGCCTTGTCCAGGTCCGCGTTCAGGAACTTGCCGGACACGTAGACGACCTGACGCACGGTGCCGGCGATCGGCGTCCGGTTGATGTGGACGTCGAACACCGACATGAAGATCGACACGCGCACCAGCGGCCCGCCCGGCAGGCCATTGGGCCCGTCCAGCTCGCGCGGCACGGGAACGCGCTCGATCATGGTGATGAGCCCGTCGGCGGGCGCGACGATCAGCCCCTCGCCCTGCGGCGTCGTGCGGATCGGATCGCGGAAGAAGGCCGCGACCCAGATCGTCAGGCCGACCAGCGGCCAGAACAGGACGCTCCAGATCAGCCCGCCGACGAGCGTCAGGCCGGCGGCGATCGCGACGAACTTGTGCCCTTCGGAATGGACGGCCGGGAAGCGCCACTTGACGTTGGTGGTGGCGACCGGCGGCTTTTCGAGTGATGCCATCGGCACAGCCCTATCGGTCGCGTGGGGCTGTGACAATTAGCGCTGTCCTACAGCGGCCCTGCCATGCCCTAAGGACCGGATGAGTCGGCACCACCCGCCCGATTTCGTATGCGACACCGATCGGCGTGCCGGGCGCGCGTTCGGATCGGCGCGATTTGCGGCACCTTTGGCACCTTTCGCCGTCGCTTGATCGCCTGCCCCCTACCCCCTAGACGCGCCGCAACCGTTCCCAAGGAAGTGAGCATGGCCAAGATTCAGGTGAAGACGCCCGTCGTGGAGATCGACGGCGACGAGATGACGCGGATCATCTGGGAATGGATCCGCGAGCGCCTGATCAAGCCCTACCTCGACATCCAGCTCGACTATTACGACCTCGGCATCGAGCATCGCGACCAGACCGACGACAAGGTGACCGTCGAGAGCGCGCGCGCGATCCAGAAATACGGCGTCGGCGTGAAGTGCGCGACCATCACCCCCGACGAGGCGCGCGTCGAGGAGTTCAAGCTCAAGCGGATGTGGAAGTCGCCCAACGGCACGATCCGCAACATCCTGGGCGGAGTCGTCTTCCGCGAGCCGATCGTGATCCGCAATGTGCCGCGCCTGATCCCCGGCTGGACCCAGCCGATCGTGGTCGGCCGCCACGCCTTCGGCGACCAGTATCGCGCAACCGACTTCCGCGTCCCCGGCCCCGGCAAGCTGACCATGAAGTGGGAAGGCGAGGACGGCCAGGTGATCGAGGAGGAGGTCTTCCAGTTCCCCTCCTCCGGCGTCGCCATGGGCATGTACAACCTGGACGATTCGATCCGCGACTTCGCCCGCGCCTCGCTCAACTACGGTCTAGGCCGCGGCTGGCCGGTGTACCTGTCCACCAAGAACACCATCCTCAAGGCCTATGACGGCCGCTTCAAGGACATCTTCCAGGAGGTGTTCGACACCGAGTTCGCCGACCAGTTCAAGGCGCAGAACATCGTCTACGAGCACCGCCTGATCGACGACATGGTCGCGTCCGCGCTGAAATGGTCGGGCGAGTTCGTCTGGGCGTGCAAGAACTATGACGGCGACGTGCAGTCGGACCAGGTCGCGCAGGGCTTCGGCTCGCTGGGCCTCATGACCTCGGTCCTGATGACGCCCGATGGCAAGACCGTGGAGGCCGAAGCGGCGCACGGCACGGTCACCCGCCACTATCGTCAGCATCAGCAGGGCAAGGCGACGTCCACCAACCCGATCGCATCCATCTTCGCGTGGACCGGCGGCCTCAAATATCGCGGCAAGTTCGACGGCACGCCCGACGTGACCCGCTTCGCCGAGACGCTCGAGCGCGTCTGCGTCGAGACGGTCGAGCAGGGCCAGATGACCAAGGACCTCGCCATCCTGATCGGCCCCGACCAGCCCTGGATGACGACCGAGCAGTTCTTCGAGGCGGTGCGGCTCAACCTGGAAAAGGCGATGGCCGGTTGGGCCTGAACGACGGGCCGCGCTGACGAAGGGACCGCATCCGCGCGCTCCGGGTTCAAGTCATTGAACCAACAAGGAGTGATTGTATGCGGTTCGCTTTCTTTCTGACGTCGGGGGCGCTGGCGCTCGCCGCCCCCGCGCTCGCGCAGACCACCACGCCCGCACCAGGGACGACCCCGGCGGCGCCCGCCGCCCCCGCGAGACCGGCAGCGCCCGCCGCTCCGTCCGTCGACCCTGCGGCGGCGCCTACACCCATCCCGCCGAGCGTCGGCGCAACCGTGTACGGCGCGGCGGGAACGCCCGTCGGTACGATCAAGGCGATGGACGGCGAATACGTCACGCTTGCGACGGACAAGGGCGAGGTGCGGCTGCCCGCGGCCGGCGTCGGGCCGGGATTGAAGGGCCCGGTGATCGGGCTGACCGCCGCTCAGCTCGACGCCGCGGTGGCACAGGCCCAGGCGGCGCAGCCCGCTGCGGCCAAGCCCAACCAGCGGCGCTGACGCCCGGGATGGGCCGCGGGCGGCACGGGTCCGCGGCCCTCCCCCTCATCCGGCCGTGACTTGACCGCGGCCGACCGCTAGCCACCGCCCTCATGGCGGTGGACCTCGGCAATCAGGGTATCAGCGACTCGCTCGTCGTGCTCGGCGCGGCGGGGCTGGTCATCCCGACCTTCGCCCGTGCCCGGATCAGCCCCGTGATCGGCTTCATCCTGGTCGGCCTGCTGGTCGGCCCCGCCGGGCTCGGCGCCTGGGTGAGCCAGTTTCCCTGGCTCTACTACGTCACCATCTCCAACCCCGCCGCAATGGAGCCGATCGCGGAGGTCGGGATCATCCTGCTGCTCTTCACGATCGGGCTGCACCTGTCCTTCCGCCGGCTCTGGGCGATGCGCCGGCAGGTGTTCGGGATCGGAACGGCGGAGCTGCTGATCGTGGCGGCGGTGATCGGCGGCGGGCTGTCGCTGCTCGGCGCGACCTGGCAGGCGGCGGCGGCGCTGGGCCTGGCGCTCGCCATGTCGTCCACCGCACTCGTGCTGCCGCTGACCGGGACGGACAGCCCGCTCGGCCGCGCCTGTTTCGCGGTGCTCCTGTTCCAGGACCTGGCGCTCGTGCCGATCGTGTTCGCGCTGGGCGCGATGACGCCGGGCGCGGCGACCGGCTGGGGGCCGGTCACGACGACCCTGCTGGTCGGCGCGGCGACGGTCGCGGCCATGTATGTCGGCGGACGCCTGCTGCTGCCGCCCCTGTTCGCGCAGGCCGCGCGGACGAAGAGCCCCGAGCTGTTCCTGGCCGCCTCGCTGCTGGTCGCCATCGCCGCCAGCCTGGGCACCGCCGCGGCGGGGCTGTCGCCCATCGTCGGCGCGCTGCTCGCCGGCCTGCTGATCGCGGAGACCGCCTATCACGATCAGGTGGAGGCGATCGTGCAGCCCTTCCAGGGGCTTGCCCTCGGGGTGTTCCTGATCACGATGGGGATGAAGCTCGATCCCGCGCTCCTGGCGGCGCAGTGGCCGCTGCTGATCGCTGCGCTGGTCGGGGTGGTGGCGGTCAAGGCGGTGGTCATGGCCGGGCTGCTGCGGTGGGGCGGCGCGCGGTGGAGCGTCGCGACCGAAGGCGCGCTGCTGATGGGCAGTCCGGGCGAGCTGTCGCTCGTCGTGCTGGGCGTGGCGGCCGCGGGGGCGCTGATCTCGGCTGAGCAGGCGGCCCTCTGGCAGGCGGTGACCGCGCTCGGCCTGACGCTCACGCCGGTGCTGGCCCGCGTCGGCCAGGCGGCGGGACGCCGCGTCGATCTCGGCGCCACCCCCGCCGACATCGGCGTGGGCGAGGCGGGGCCCGGCACGGTGCTCATCGGATTCGGGCGGGTCGGGCGGATGGTGGCCGACATGCTGGCGGCGCACGGCCGGCCCTGGATCGCGATCGACTCCGACGTCGACGGGGTCACGGCGGCCCGGCGCGAACGCCTGCCGGTCATCTTCGGCGACGTCGCGCGCGCCGAGCTGGTGGAGCGCCTCGGCCTCGACCGCGCCGACGCGCTGGTGTTGACCATGAACGATCCCGTCCTGTCGGTCCGGATCGCCCGCAAGGTGCGCGAGGCCGCACCCCTGCTCACCATCATCGCCCGCGCGCGCGACGCCGCACACGCAGCCGAGCTCTACCGGGCCGGCGTGACCGATGCCGTGCCGGAGACGCTGGAGAGCTCGCTCCAGCTGTCAGAGGCGGTCCTCGTCGACCTCGGCGTCGCCATGGGGCCGGTGATCGCCTCGATCCACGAAAAGCGCGATCAGCTGCGGCAGATCATCCGGGAGAGCGCGGCGCTGGATCGCGAGCCGCGCATCCAGCGCGTGCGCGGGCGCAACGAGGGGCTGATCGGCTCCTAGCGGCGGCGGAGACGCACGACCAGACCGCCGTCGCCCGTCAGCGTGGCCGTCCCGCCGGGCGGCAGGTCCACCGTGCCCGCCAGCTCCACCGTGCGGCTGTTCGGCCCCGGCGCGCAGGGTCGATCGCCCGGGCGTGACCAGCGGACGTTGACGAGGACTTGGTCCTGCTCGCCGCGCGCGTTCAGCGTCAGGCTGAACGACGTGCTGATCGGCGCCACGCCGCGACCGGACCCACATTCGGTGTCGCCCGGCTCGCTCTGTTCGCGGCGGACGCTGGTCTGGTTATAGCTCCCGCCGACGCGCAGCGGACCGGACCAGAGCACGGCGTCGCCACCGCGGACCTCCGCCTCGACGGTAAAGCGCGCCGCGGGTCCGTTGAGGTCATGAACATAGACGGGTGGCGGGATCCTGGTGGTGCGAACGACCGGCGCCGGCGGCGCGACGCGCACCGGAGGAGCAGGCGCGGCCTGGGTTGCGGCGAGGAGGGCGAGGAGCATGCCGCCCTCCTAAGCTGCAGCCGGTTACCCGGTCTGCACCGAACAAGCTTAACACCGGCTCACGCCGCCGCCGTCATGCTCGCCAGCGCCTCGCGCACCGCCGCCACGGCCTCCGCCGCCTTGGTCCCGTCCGGCCCACCGCCCTGCGCCATGTCGGGCCTTCCGCCGCCGCCCTGTCCGCCGAGCGCCGCGACCGCGCGCCGCAGCAGCTCGACGGCGTTGTGGCTGCCGGTCAGGTCGTCGGTCACGCCGACCGCGACCGAGGCGCGGCCGTCGTTGACGGCGACCAGCACCGCCACGCCCGATCCGAGCCGCTGCTTGGCCTCATCAACGGCGCCGCGCAGGCCCTTGGCCTCGAAGCCGTCGAGCACCTGACCGACGAACGCGACCCCGCCCACCTGCTCGGGGCCGGCAGCCTGGCCCATCCCGCCGCCCATGGCCAGCGCGCGCTTGGCGTCGGCGAGTTCGCGCTCCAGCCGACGACGTTCCTCCAGCAGCGACACGACCCGGGCGGGCACCTCGTCGGGGGTGGAGCGCAGCGCCGCCGCGGCTTCGCGCAGCCTCTCGTCACGCGCGGAGAGATAGGCGCGCGCCGCCTCCCCGGTCAGCGCCTCGACGCGGCGGACGCCGGAGCTGACCGCGCCCTCGCCCACAACCTTGAACAGGCCGATGTCGCCGAGCGCGGCCACATGGGTGCCGCCGCACAGCTCGACCGAGTAGCGGCCATTGTCCGTCCCCATCGAGACGACCCGGACCTCGTCGCCGTACTTCTCGCCGAACAGCGCCATCGCGCCCTCCGCGATCGCGTCGTCGGGGGTCATGAGCCGGGTGGTGACGGGGGTGTTGGCCCGGACCTGCGCGTTCACGTCCGCCTCGACCTGGGCGAGCTCGGCGGGTGTCATCGCGGTCGGGTGCGAGACGTCGAAGCGCAGCCGCTCGGGCGAAACCAGCGAGCCTTTCTGCGCGACATGCGTGCCCAGCCGTTCGCGCAAGGCCGCATGGAGCAGGTGCGTCGCCGAGTGGTTGGCGCGGATCGCGCCGCGCCGGGCGTGGTCGACGGTCAGGTGGACGGCATCGCCGACCGTCACCTCGCCCGCTTCGACGGTCAGCAAGTGCGCCCAGAGCCGGCCGAGATGCTTCTGCGTGTCGGTGATCGCGCCGCGCAGGCCCTTTTCGCTGGTCGCGGAGCCCGCATCGCCGACCTGGCCGCCGCTCTCCGCATAGAAGGGCGTCTGGTTGACCACCAGCTCGACCCGCTCGCCCGGGCGCGCGCGCTCGACACGCGCGCCCTCCTTCAGGATCGCGAGCACCACCCCCTCGCCCTCCTCGGCCGCATAGCCGGTGAACTCGGTCGCCCCGAACTCCTCGGCGAGGTCGAACCACAGCTCGTCCGACGCCTTCGCGCCCGAGCCCTTCCAGGCGGCGCGCGCGGCACGCTTCTGCTCGGCCATGGCGGCGTCGAAGCCGCCGCGATCGACCTGGAGCCCCTGAGCGCGCAGCGCATCCTCGGTCAGATCGTACGGGAAGCCATAGGTGTCGTAGAGCTTGAACGCCGTCTCGCCCGGCAGCGTGCCGCCCTCTCCCAGCCCCGCCGTCGCCTCGTCGAGCAGCTTGAGACCGCGGTCGAGCGTTTGGCGGAAGCGGGTCTCTTCCTGGCGCAGTGTCGCCTCGACCAACGGCTGGGCGCGGACGAGCTCCGGATAGGCCGCACCCATCTCGGCGACCAGCGCGGGCACCAGCCGGTGCATCAGCGGATCCCTCGCGCCAAGCAGATGCGCGTGGCGCATCGCGCGGCGCATGATCCGGCGGAGGACGTAGCCCCTGCCCTCGTTCGCCGGCAGCACGCCGTCGGCGACCAGGAAGCCGGCCGAACGGAGGTGGTCCGCGATGACACGGTGCGACGCCTTGTGCTCCCCGTCGCTGCGCGTGTGCGTCAGCTCGGAGGAGGCGGCGATCAGCGCCTTGAACGTGTCGGTGTCGTAGTTGTCGTGGACGCCCTGAAGCACCGCCGCGACGCGCTCCAGCCCCATGCCGGTGTCGATCGACTTCTTGGGCAGCTCGGCGACGATCTCGTTCGCCTGCTGCTCATATTGCATGAAGACGAGGTTCCAGATCTCGACGAAGCGGTCGCCGTCCTCCTCGGCAGACCCCGGCGGTCCGCCGGGAATGTGTTCGCCATGGTCGTAGAAGATCTCCGAGCACGGGCCGCAGGGGCCGCTATCGCCCATCGCCCAGAAGTTGTCCTTGGTCGGAATGCGGATGATCCGGCTCTCGGGCAGGAACCGCGTCCACAGCCCGAACGCCTCATCGTCGGTGTGGTAGACCGTCGCGGTGAGCCTGTCCGCCGGCAGGCCCCAGTCGCGCGTCAGCAGCGTCCAGGCGTGCAGGATGGCCTGCTCCTTGAAATAATCGCCGAACGAGAAATTGCCGAGCATCTCGAAGAAGGTGTGATGCCGTGCGGTGTAGCCGACATTGTCGAGATCGTTGTGCTTGCCACCCGCGCGCACGCACTTCTGCGAGGACGTCGCGGTCACATAGGGGCGCGTCTCCAGCCCGGTGAACACGTTCTTGAACGGCACCATGCCCGCGTTCACGAACATCAGCGTCGGATCGTTCTGCGGCACCAGCGGCGCGGACGGCACGATCTGGTGCCCGTTCGCGCCGAAGTAGTCGAGAAAGCCGCGGCGGATGTCGTTCGTGGAGGTCATGCCCGCGGCTTAGGGGAGACGCGTGCGGCCCTCAAGCTAGACGGGTCGGTCGAGCGACGCGGGCGGCTCGCTGAACCAGCGCGGGCCGGCGTCGGTCATGTGGAAACAGTCCTCCAGCCGCACGCCGAACTTGCCGGGGAGGTAGAGGCCGGGTTCGTCGGAGAAGCACATGCCTGGCGCGAGCGGCGTGCGCTCGCCGCGGACCAGGTTCACCGGCTCGTGCCCGTCCATGCCGATGCCGTGACCGGTGCGGTGCGACAGTCCTGGCAGCCGGTAGTCGGGCCCGTAGCCCAGCCCGGCGTAGAAGCGCCGCACCGCGTCGTCGACCGCACCCGCCGGGGTACCCGGTCGCGCGGCGGCGAAGGCGATCTGCTGCCCCTCGCGCATGTGCTCCCATACGCGGCGCTGCTCGACAGTGGCTGCGCCATGCACCCAGGTGCGCGAGATGTCCGATTGATAGCCCCCGACCGTGCAGCCGCAATCCATCAGCACCACCTGTCCGGGTCCGACCCGGTGGACCTGCTTCGATCCGTGCGGATAAGCCGACGCCTCGCCGACCAGCACCAATGCGAACTCGGGCGCGCCGCCCAGCCGCGTGGTGGCGGCGTTCATCAGCAGCGCGATGTCGCGGCCCGTCATGCCGGCTTCGACGCGGGGGTGGGTCCAACGATAGTCCGCGACGGTCACGTCGGCAGCGGCCCGCATGAGCGCGATCTCGGCGTCCGACTTGAACATGCGGCAGGCGCGCACGACCGGGTTGGCGGAGAGCATCGGCACGCCGAGTGCGCGGGCGAGACCGTCGTGGATGAAGAAGCGCACCGTCTCCTCGGCGGCGATCGGACCCTGCGCGATCCGGCGGTCCTTCAGGAAGCCCGCCATGACCGCGAACGGGCTCTGATCCTCCTGCCAGACGCGCACCTCCGCCGGGATCGCCAGCGACTCGCGGATGGAGGGTTCCTCGAAGAAAGGGGTGACGATGCAGGGCTCGCCCTCCACGGGCAGCAGCGCGACCGTCGGCCGCTCGCTGCGCCCCCAACGCACGCCGGTGAAATAGGCGAGCGAGGTGCCGGACTCGATCAGGACGGCGGCGATCGCGTGCCGCCGCATCAGCGCCTGCGCGGTCGCCAGCCGCCGCCGATACTCCGCCGGCCCGATCGGCGGGGGCGAAGGGAGCGGATGCAGGTCCGAAAGGTCGGGCTCGGCGGCGCGGAGCAGGCCGGGGTCGAGCGCCAGCGGCAGCGCTCCCATGGCGGCGAGGAGCTGGCGGCGGTTCATTCCGCAGGCGTTAGGGCGCTTGACCGCGCGCCCGCAATCCCCTTGGCATGCCGGTCACTGTTCGTCGGAGTTCGTGCATGGCCAAGCGGCTGACCCTCTACATCATGATCGGGCTGGTGCTGGGCATCGTCGTGGGCGCGATCATGCACGCCGCCATGACGCCGGAGGCGGTCGCGGACGCGAACAAGTGGTTCAAGATGATCACCGACATCTTCCTGCGACTGATCAAGATGATCGTCGCACCGCTGGTGTTCGCGACGCTGGTCGCCGGCATCGTCCATATGGGCGACACCGCGTCGCTGGGCCGGGTGGGCGCGAAGACGATGGCCTGGTTCATCGGCGCCACCATCGTGTCGCTGACGCTCGGCATGATCCTGGTGAACGTGCTGCAGCCCGGCGTGAACTCGGGCCTCGACCTTGCGACCGCCGTCGGGAGCTCGGGGATCGACACGAAGCATGTCGACATGTTCACGACCATCACGGAGATGGTCCCGCGCTCGATCTTCGAGGCGATGGCGAACACGACCATGCTGCAGATCGTGATCTTCTCCTGCTTCTTCGGCGTCGCGCTGACCGCGGTCGGCGAGAAGGCCGCGCCCATCGTGCGCGGCGTCGATTCGCTCGTCGAGGTAATGCTGGTCGTGACCAATTACGTCATGCGCGTGTCGCCGCTCGCGGTGTTCGCGGCCATGGCGAAGGCGGTGGCGACCAACGGGCTGGGGGTGCTCGTCACCTTCGGCAAGTTCATCGGCAGCTTCTACCTGGGCCTCGGCATCCTGTGGGTGGTGCTGCTCGTCGCCGGGTTCTTCGTCATCGGCCCGCGGATCGGGACGCTGTTCCGCTACATCCGCGACCCCATTCTGCTCGCCTTCTCGACCGCCTCGTCCGAGGCCGCCTATCCGCGCACGCTGGAGGCGCTGGACCGGTTCGGCGTGCCGCCGCGGATCGCCAGCTTCGTGCTGCCGCTCGGCTATTCGTTCAACCTCGACGGCTCGATGATGTACATGACGTTCGCGTCCATCTTCATCGCGCAGCTGGCCGGCATCGACCTGAGCTTCGGGCAGCAGGTGACGATGCTCCTGACGCTCATGCTGACGTCCAAAGGCATGGCGGCAGTGCCGCGCGCGTCGCTCGTCGTGATCGCGGGCACGATGGCGCAGTTCGGGCTGCCGGAGGCCGGGCTGGTGCTGATCCTGGCGGTCGACCAGTTCCTCGACATGGGCCGGACTGGGACGAACGTCGTCGGCAATGCGGTCGCGACCGCGGTGGTGGCGCGGTGGGAGGGCCAGCTCGACCGGCCGGAGCCCGCCGAGATCGAGACGCCACCCGCGCCCTCGGGCCACATGCCCCAGCCGCAGCCGGACAGCTTCCACGACTTCGGCGAGACGCCCCGCCCTCAGGCGTAGGCGTAGGGACCACCCTTTGCGAGCGCCGTCCGGTAGGCGGGGCGGGCATGGACCTTGTCCAGCCACGCCAGCGTCGCCGGACGATCCGGGCCGAGACCGGCGCGGTTGCGGGCCGCTTCGAGCGGGAAGCTCATCATGACATCGGCGGCGGTCAGCTGGTCGCCGGCAAACCAAGGACGCTGGGCGAGCTCGGCTTCCACGAAGTCGAGATGGGTGTCGATCATCGGCTGGATCCGCTTTTGCGCGGCCTTCCCGAAGATCGGGATGCGGGTGAGCACCAGCTTGACCAGCAGCGGCGGCATTAGCGAGCCCTCGGCATAGTGGAGCCAGAAGCGGTAGCGCAGCGCCGCGTCGCGGTGCGGCGGCGGACCGAGCCGGCCGTCGGCACGTTCGACCAGATACTCGACGATCGCGCCCGTCTCCGCGATCACGCGGCCGCCCTGCCCGTCCAAGTCTTCGATCACGGGCGATTTGCCGAGCGGGTGCACCGCCTTCAGCTCGGGCGGGGCCAGCATGGTCTTCTTGTTCCGCTCGTACCGCCTGATCTCGTACGGCAGCCCGAGCTCCTCGAGCATCCACAGCACTCGCTGCGAGCGGGAGTTCTCCAGATGATGGACGATGATGGGCATCGACGAGTTCTTCCTAACGTGGGTCAAGCCCGGAACGGCTGAGGGGAACGGGCATGACGCTGACGGATTGTTCCAAGGTCAGCAAGGGACAGGAACGATGGAACACGAACCTTGGCTTTGGGTATGGCTGCTCGGCGTACCGGTCGTGCTCGCGATCGTTGATCTCGTCACGACGCGAGGCGCGCAGACGAGCCACCGCCACCGATAGCCCGTAGTCACGCCCGCGCGGTCCAGAGCCAGGCGACGGCGGGGAAGTCGATCGCGCTGCCCCGGCGGCGCCGCTCCAATTGCTCTGTAAGTCGTGCCCTGAGCGCCTCCCGCTCCTGGGGTGCTGCGTCGCGCATGGCAGACGCAGCCGGTCCGATGCGGGTCAGGAAAGCGAGCGCGTCGGCGACCGGATCGTCACCCTCGCCTGCGCGGTAGGTGAACTCGACCCGCTCGACGGCGATGGTCCAGCCGGCGGCTTCCAGGATAGCGCGTGTGACTTCTGCGTCGGCGAAGGCGAACGGGCCGGGGGCATAGCCGGCCGCGGGGGCCGGCGGTTCGGTGACCAGCGTCGCCCAAGGGTTGTCGGCGGCTGCAGCGAAGCAGGTGAAGACCAGGGGCGCGCCGGGCGTCGCGGCGGACTGGAACGCGCGAAAGGCGGCGACCGGGTCGGCGAAGAACATGACGCCGTGGCGGGAGAAGAACAGGTCGAACTCGGGCTTCTTCTGATCGTCACCCCGGGCTCGACCCGGAATCCCGCTATGCTGGCCGTCCGAAACGAAGCGGGATCCCGGCTCTAGGCCGGGATGACAGGCGTGGGAGCGGCCTAACAGCTCCAGAACGTCGGCTGCGGCGAACATGGCGTTCGGGATACCGGCCGAGCGCCGGCGGGCGATCGCCACCAGGTCGGTGGCGAGATCGACGCCAGTGACATGGGCTTTCGGGCGCGCCCGGGCGATGGCGAGCCCGGTCGAGCCGACTCCGCAACCGATGTCGAGGAAGCGACCGCGCTCGGGCGCGACCGCAAGGATCGCGCGCTCCAGCGCGGGCGCGAGGCCGGAGAGGGCGCGCTCGGTCCGAGGCCATTCCTCCGCCCAGACCTCCCCCAACCGGCCGGACCAGTCGGCGACGGTCGTCACGCCGCCATAGCCCTGCTCCGAACGTTCCCAATGTTCGCACCGGCCATGGCCTCACGACTAGGTCGCCGAACGCAAAAGGCCCGCCATTGCTGGCGGGCCTTCCCCCGGGCCGCTCCGGGCGCCGGTCGGATCAGAGATCGTCCTCGGCGTCGGGGCCGGTCATCATCTCCTCCGCCACCTGCTCGGTGCGGGCGCGGATCGCCTTTTCCAGGCGGGCCGCGACATCGGGGTTCTCGCGCAGATAGGTCTTCGCATTCTCCCGGCCCTGCCCGATCCGGATCGAGTCGTAGGAGAACCAGGCGCCCGACTTCTCTACCAGCCCGGCCTTGACGCCCAGGTCGAGGATCTCGCCGATCTTGGAGATGCCCTCGCCATACATGATGTCGAACTCGACCTGCTTGAACGGCGGCGCGACCTTGTTCTTGACCACCTTCACGCGCGTGGTGTTGCCCGTGATGTCGTCGCGGTCCTTGATCTGGCCGGTGCGGCGGATGTCGAGGCGGACGGAGGCGTAGAACTTCAGCGCGTTGCCGCCCGTCGTCGTCTCCGGATTGCCGTACATGACGCCGATCTTCATGCGCAGCTGGTTGATGAAGATGACCATGCAGCGCGAGCGGCTGATCGAGCCGGTCAGCTTGCGCAGCGACTGGGACATGAGGCGCGCCTGCAGGCCGACATGGCTGTCGCCCATCTCGCCCTCGATCTCCGCCCGCGGAACGAGTGCTGCGACCGAGTCCACGACCAGCACGTCGATCGCGTTGGAGCGCACCAGCGTGTCGGTGATCTCCAACGCCTGCTCGCCCGTATCGGGCTGCGACACGATCAGCTCGTCGATGTTGACGCCCAGCTTCTTGG
>ERZ1066118.443-NODE-443-length-38605-cov-14.167393_pt1 | contig 38605 bp, 39 predicted proteins | sample MGYA00382765_ERZ1066118 | MGnify/ENA primary metagenome ERZ1066118 (study PRJEB33369, sample SAMEA5778348) | biofilm metagenome | biome: Industrial cooling water; feature: Water cooling tower basin; material: Biofilm | place: United Arab Emirates | collected...
CAAAGGTCGCCCGCGCACGGGACACGATAACAATTATTGATTGATAACCTCTAATTCAAAATTCCACAACTCAACAATTCAACAATTCCCCTCCTTCCCATGACCGTGAAATCGCTTTCCGCCCGCGTCGTCAATTACTTCGTGCGCGGGTTGCTCCTGCTCATTCCCGTGTACTTCACGGGCTACATCCTCTACAGCCTCCTCGACTGGCTCGACGACCAGTTTTATTTTTACTTTCCCGGTTCGGGGCTGGTCATCGCGCTGGCCGTGGTGGTGGGCGTGGGGTTTCTTGGCTCCACGTTCATCGCCGTGCCCCTGTTCGGCGTGTTTGAGCAATTCATCAATTCGGTACCGCTGGTGCGGATTATTTATTCCTCGTTGAAAGACCTCGTGTCGGCGTTCGTGGGCGACAAGAAAAAATTCAATCAGCCCGTTCTGGTAAAACTCAGCGCCGATACCGACCTTCAACGCCTGGGGTTCATCACGCAGTCTGACCTGAGTAACCTGCGCCTTGAAGGTCGCGTGGCCGTGTACCTGCCGCACTCGTACGCCATTTCGGGCGATTTGTTCATCGTACCCACGGGCTTGGTCACACCCCTGGACGCCCCCACGACCGAGGTGATGAAGTTCATCGTGTCGGGTGGGGTGTCGAGAAATTAAATCGTCTGAACCGCGATTGGCCGGGATTCCAGGATTCTCAGGATGGCTGACACCTGATTTTCTCAGGATGAATCAATCTGACTTTTGCTTTTCATCCTGAAAATCCTAAAATCCGGGCCAATCGCGGTTCAGACACCCACACGCATGAAACGCCTCCCCCTCCTCACCCTCTGCTTCCTCGCCCTGACCGCCCCGGCCCAGGACACCCCGACGCGCACCGTCGAAGAAATCCTCCAGCAGCGCAACCCCACCCAGAGCCGGGCCCTGCTGGCCGGCGAATCGGTGCGGTACCTGGCCCTCGACGTGCCCGGCGGACGCGTCCGTTTCTACCCCGGCGATAACATCAAATTCCGGCTCCGCACCGACCACACCCGCCACCGCGACGCCATTCAGGCCGTGCAGGACAGCAGTTTCACGTTTCTGGTTGAAAATCCCGTCACGCTCCGGGCCGAAACGCTCACCTTCCGCCTGCCCGACGTGGACCGCGTGTACGTCACGCGCCGGGTGCCGTTTCTGAGCGAAGGCATGGTGCTGTTCCCGGCGGCGGGCCTGATTTACTTCATCGCCGACGTGTTTCACCCCGGCAATCAACTCCGCCGGGGGGAGCCGTACACCGTCACCACCGGCACGGCTCTCGTGACGGGTTCGCTGTTCGGACTGGGGTTTCTGGGGTACAAACTCACTTTTCAGATTCATCGCACCCATCCCGATGGCCGCAAGCGGCTGCGGGTGCTGAGGACGTACTGAACCGGGTTCAGAGTTTAAAGTTTAGGGTTTAGAGTTGGGGGCCGCCTTGTTGAATTTTAACCCTAAACTCTAAACTCTGGACCCTAAACTTTACTTTTGCCCCCACATTTTCCCAGTCTTCCCTTCCCTTGAATAACCTGCTGCTGCGCCGCGTTACTCAGCCTTTTCGGGTCGAAGTCCGACTGCCCGCTTCCAAATCCGAGTCCAACCGGGCCTTGATTCTCAATGCGCTGGCGGGCGGCCAGGCCCCGCTTTCCAACCTCTCGGAAGCCCGCGACACCCGCACGATGCTCCGCCTGCTGGCCTCGCCCGACCCCGTGGCCGACGTGCTCGACGCGGGCACGACGATGCGCTTTCTGACGGCCTACTTCGCCGTGACGGGCCAGCCCAAACTCCTGACCGGCACGCCCCGGATGCAGGAGCGGCCCATCGGCATTCTGGTGGACGCCCTCCGCACGCTCGGTGCCGACATCACCTGCGTGCGGCAGGAAGGCTACCCGCCGCTGCAACTGGCCGGGTTTTCGCCTTCGGGAAAAAATCAGTTGCAAATCCGTGGCGACGTGAGCAGCCAGTTCATTTCGGCCCTGCTCATGGTCGGCCCCACGTTGCCCGACGGCCTGGTGCTCGAACTGACCGGCGAAGTCGGCTCGCGGCCGTACATCGAAATGACCATCCAGCAGATGGCCGCCTTCGGCGTGCAGGTCGAGGCCGATTGGTCGAAAAATGTGCTCCGCGTGCCCGCCGGGGCGTACCAGCCCGTGGCCTACGCCGTCGAAAGCGACTGGTCGGGGGCAAGTTACTGGTTCGCGCTGGTGGCGCTGGGGCCGGAAGGCTCGGAGGCCGAACTGCTGGGACTGAAGGAGGCTTCCCTGCAAGGCGACCGCGTCATCGTGGACCTCATGGCCCGCCTCGGCGTACGGTCGGAGTACACCGGGCGGGGTTTTCGGTTGAAAAAAATTTCCTCCGAAAAAACCTTCACCTGGGATTTCACCGACTGTCCCGACCTGGCCCAGACCGTCGCCGTGGTCTGCGCGGCGCTGGGCATTCCGGCGCAGTTCACGGGCCTCGAAAGTTTGAAGGTGAAAGAAACCGACCGGGTTTTCGCCCTGCAAACCGAACTCCGCAAGTTCGGCGGCGACCTCGTCGAAGTCGTGCCCAACGAACGCTACGAAGTTCGGGCGCTGCTTCAATCCGCAATCGAAAATCCGCAATCGAAAATCGTCCACACCTACGACGATCACCGCATGGCGATGGCCTTCGCCCCGCTGGCCATGCTGACGGACGTGGTTATCGAAGAGCCGGGCGTGGTGGCCAAGTCGTTTCCGAATTTCTGGGACGAGTTGGGGAAAGTGATTTCAATCGAAGAAACAGAATCCACCGTTTCCTGAAAAAGCCGACTACCGGTTGAGGATGAACCGATAATTTCCGCAGAAATGACCGACCAAAGCACCAAATTTCTTTACCAGTACCTCAACAACGCCTCGCCGACCGGCTTTGAGGCCCTCGGCCAGCGCATCTGGCTCGACTACCTCAAGCCCTACACCGACGATTACCTCGTCGACGTGTACGGCACCGCCGTGGGCGTCATCAATCCGGGGAAGCCCTACAAAGTCGTCATCGAGGCGCACTCCGACGAGATTTCCTGGTTCGTCAACTACATCTCCGACGACGGCTACCTGACCGTCCGGCGCAACGGCGGCTCCGACGCGCTCATCGCGCCTTCCATGCGGGTCAACATTCATACGAAAGGGGGCATCGTGAAGGGCGTGTTTGGCTGGCCGGCCATCCACGTGCGTGACACGGCCAAGGACCAGGCCCCCAAAATCACCGACCTGTTCATCGACTGCGGCTGCGACACAAAAAAAGAAGTGGAGGAAAAAGGCATCCACGTCGGCTGCGTGATTACGTTTGAGGACGGCCTCATCGAACTCAACGACCGCTACTACGTGGGCCGCGCCCTCGACAACCGGATGGGCGGCTTCATGATCGCCGAAGTGGCCCGGATGCTGAAGGAAAACAGCGTCGAACTGCCCTACACGCTCTACGTCGTCAACTCGGTGCAGGAAGAAATCGGCCTGCGCGGGGCCGAAATGATTGCCCGCCGCCTCCAGCCCAACCTGGCCATCTGCACCGACGTAACCCACGACACGCAGTCGCCGAAGTACAACAAAAAAGAGCAGGGCGACCTCAAATGTGGCGCGGGCCCGGTGCTGTGCTACGGCCCGGCGGTGCAGAACAACGTGCTCGATTTGATCATCGACATCGCCACGGAAAAAGGCATCGCGTTTCAGCGTCAGGCCGTCAGTCGCTCGACGGGCACCGACACCGACGCCTTCGCCTACGCCGCCGAAGGCGTAGCTTCGGCCCTGATTTCGCTGCCTCTGAAGTACATGCACACCACCGTCGAGACCGTCCACAAGCAGGACGTGCAGAGCGTGATTCAACTGATTTACGAAGTGCTCCTATCGCTGAAGGGCGACGAGGATTTTCGCTACCTGAAGTAGGGGTTGTTGGTTGCCGGTTGTCAGTTGTTGGAGCAAAAACAACTGACAACCGGCAACCAACAATTCTCCCCCCACCTACTCCTTCGCCGACGCAATGCGCCGTACCGATTCCCGCCAGGTTTTGCGCAGGCGCAGGTTAAAACCCAGCGAGTTGTTCAGCAAACTGCCCTGGTCGTAACCCACGGCCCCACTGACCTCGATGCCGTCGAAGGCTTTCACGTCGGCGGCGCACCGGAGGAAGGTTGAAAGTTGCGTGCGCACGGCGTTGAACGGGCCATCGTAGGTGCCGTAATTCCACGAATACGAGACCTTTCCTTCGAATCGGACTGCTGCGCCCAACGTCCCGGCCAGGCCCAGGTGCGCCACCCGGACGCGGTTGTTGCTCGTGAAGCCCCCAGTCCGGCCCACCAGATTGCCCAATTCGGCGTTGGGCGTGACGAAGGGCGTGCCCAGCGTGCGCCCGAAGTACGACCAGCCGTCGAGGTACTGAGGGTGGTTGAAGTAGTTGTCGCGCCCCCGCTGGCGGGGGTCGTCGCCGAAGGAATTGCCGCCCTGGCTCATCGTCTTGAGGTACTCGACCGTGACGCGCTGCAGGCGCACGGCGGCCGGGGTGGTGTTGAGGTTTTTCCAGCGGAGGCCGTTCAGTCCGTCGCTGATGTTGATGAGGTAAAACAGGGAGCCGTCTTCAAATACACTTTGCCGGTACGCCAAAAACGAGGAGTTGCCGACGGTGAAATCGGCTCCTAAATCAATGCTGCCCAGGTGGTTGCCCACGCGGTTGCCCCCGTCGAACGTGTTGCCAAATTTCGCCGAATCGCCCGCCACCGAGCGCCCCGTCACCACCTTGTAGTACGCCAGCAGGTTGGAGGGTAGTTTGCCATCGGTGGAGTAAAACGGCGATTCGCCTCCCCACATCACCTGGTGGACAAAGCCCCCGTACAGCCGGAGGTTCCCGTCGGGCCGTCCCAGCCGCACGTACAGCGATTTTTGGTGGAGAAACGCGTTTCTGACGTACGGGCGGGAATTTTCAAACCAGCCGTGGGCAAAATTTCCTTTGAACGAAATCACGCCCTGGGCCGGCCAGTAGTCGGGAAGGCTCACCTGAATTTTCGGCACCGGCAGCGCATTGCCCGACCACGTGAACGCCCCCGACGAGAGCAGCGTGTCCACCAGCCCGAAGAGTTCCCGCCGTCGTCCGGCCGCCACTTCCAGCGGTCCGAGCCGCACCTTCACGTAGGCTTCGGGCAGGAGCACCTGCCCGCTCCGGCCGGGGGCGTTGGCGACCACGTCGAGGCCGTAGCCGATGTCGATGGGTTTTTGTTTAGCAGCCGATTTGCGGTAATCGGAACTGAAGCCCACCCGCACCGCGCCCAGGGGCGCGTCGAGGGGCACGGTGCCGAACTGATTGGCACGGAGCCAGAAGGGTGTTTGGCCGGACGTGGAGTAGTACGAGCCAATCTCGGCGTGGTAGTCCGTGACGCGGAATGGGCGTTGCTGGGCCTGAAGACAGCTCACAACAACGCTGAAAATCAGCAGAAAACCAATGAACCGCATGGAAGGAGACGGTTGGAGTGAACGCGGAAGAGGGCGGTTCCGTACGGGTCATTTCAACCGAAAAAGATTCGTGCCAACCGCTCGGCTTGCCCGCCTCGCTGCACGGCAGAATGTTCAACGAGGCGGGGTACGGTGCAACGGTCAGAGTCGTCCCAGGTGGGTGTGTTTAAAATCGTCCGGGTACTTCAGCCCGTAGCCCAGGAGCCGGTCGAAGCTGCTGTGGGCGAACAGGATGAGGCCCGTTAGTTCAAGGGTGGGGTTTTTCAGCAAAAAACCAACCACCGCCAGCACCGCCGCCAGGCCCTTGTGGTGACCGGCGTTGTAGGTCACGGCCCCGACGCGGGGCGAAATCAGGTACCCCACCATGCTCACGTCGGGCAAGAACAGCAGGGCCGGAAACACCCACCAGGCGTAGTGCAGCGTGCTGAACAGGCCGATGGCTGCGACGAATTGCAGCAGTTCTTCGGATTTCAGTAGGTTTTTCATGGCAAAAAGGTGGGTTATCCTTAGAAAAACGACCGCTGCGGCTACCGCCTCATTTCGGCAACCGCCCCAGCACCGCCCGCACCAGCGTGGCCGAGTTGCGGGCGGCAAGCTGGTAAAATCGCCGGATGTCGCCCACGGCCGCGTCATCGCCGCTGTCCGACAAACTGCGGATGACCAGCACCGGCACCCCCTGCTGGTGGCAAAGTTGGGCCACGGCGGCCCCTTCCATCTCGACGGCCTCGCCGTTGGTTTCACGCCGAATCTGCCGGTTGTGCGTCGTGCTGGCCATGAACACGTCGCCGGTCACGATGACGCCCGCCGCCACGCGGGGTTTGCGCTGGCCGTTGACGAGTTCGAGCCGGAGCGTGTCGGCCACCGCCGAAGCCAGGCGCACGAGGTTTGAATCGGAGGAAAAAAAGACTGGATTTTCGGCGAAGGTGTACGGGTTTTGCGTCGGGCGGCGGAGGAACCCCTGGGGCGTTTGCCGCCCGAAGTCGTGGTGCACGAGCCGGGTGCCAATCACCAGGTCGCCGGGCTGGAGGGCGGGGTTCATGCCCCCGGCAATGCCCGTGAACACCACCTCACGGGGCCGGAAGTGTTCGAGCAGTAGCGTGGTGGTCATGGCCGCGTTGACTTTGCCAATGCCCGCCCGCACCAGCACCACGGGCCGCCCGCCGAGCGTGCCGGTGGTGAACTGCAACCCTTCGATTTCCCGGTCCTGCCGCCCTTCGATTTCACTGCGCAGCAGTTCCACTTCGTCGGCAAAGGCACCGACGATGGCCGTGACGTTCCGGGCTTTTTTCGGAAAAACCGACGCGCCCCCCGGCGTGGTGATGAGGCCCTGCGCGCAGAGGCTACCGGTGAGGACGAAGGCGAAGCAACTAAAAAAAAGGATTTTCATGAGAAGCAGAAAACAAGCTTAAGGAGCCGACGCCACCCCCGCCGCCCGGCGGTTGGCCCCCTGGCGTTGGGTGAGGTTATCGCCCAAATCGGCGCGGGCTTGCTCGGCCAGTTGCTGAAGTTGGGCCACCACGTCAGGGTGCTGGGCCTGCACGTCGAAGCGCTCGCCGGGGTCGCGGCGAAGGTCGTACAGCGCCAGGCGCACCGAATCCCGTTCGGACACGGTGCCCGGAAAACCGTCCTGCCCCGGCAGCCCGGCGTACGTGCGCGAAAGGTGCGGCAGCACGAGCTTCCACGGCCCGCGCCGGACGGCCTTGAGGTTGTTTTCGTTGTAGTAAAAATAAAACGATTCGCGGGGCTGGGCCGAGGCCTCGCCCCGTAGCAGGGGCGCAAGGCTCACGCCGTCGATGCGCCGGGCGGGTTTTTCGGTCTGGCAAAGTTCGGCCAGCGTGGGGAGCACGTCGAGGGCCGAGGCCATCGCGCTGCTCACCGCGCCCGCCGGAATGCGGCCCGGCCAGCGGGCGATGAAAGGCACCCGCAGCCCCCCTTCCCAGCAGGAGCCTTTGCCTTCGCGCAGCCCCCCGTTCGACCCGGCGTGGTTGCCGTAATTCATCCACGGGCCGTTGTCGCTCGTGAAAATCACCAGCGTGTTATCGTCCAACTTCAGTTGTTTCAAAATCTCCAGAATTTGCCCCACCGACCAGTCCAGTTCTTCCATCACGTCGCCGTACTTACCCTGGGCGCTTTTGGCCGCGAATTTTTCCGACACCCCCAGCGGCACGTGGGGCATGGGGTGGGGCAGGTACAGAAAAAACGGCTCGCGGCGGTGGCGTTTGATGAAGTCCACGGCCCGCTCAGTCAGCAGCGTGGTAAGGCGGTTCTGGTCGGCCAGGGTGCCGAGTTCGCCGGTTTTGTCGTTGCCTGAGATCAGCGGCAGGGGCGGGTACTGAAGCTTTTGGCGGTATTTGGTCGCCTCGGTCACGGGCTGGCCGTCGTACTCCACCGGCCACATGTCGTTGGAGTACGGCAGGCCCACGTACTCGTCAAAGCCATGCTGGAGGGGCAGAAACTCCCGGTGGTGCCCCAGGTGCCATTTTCCGAAAATGCCCGTGGCGTAGCCTTTGGCCTTGAGCAATTCGGCGATGGTCTGCTCGTCGGGGTTCAGGCCGTTTTTATTCGAGGGCGAGAGCGCCCCCCAAATGCCCACGCGGTTGGGGTAGCAGCCCGTGAGCAGACCCGCCCGCGAGGCGCTGCACACGGCCTGGGCGGCGTAGTAGTGCGTCAGGCGGAGGCCTTCGGCGGCCATGCGGTCGAGGTGGGGCGTGGCATAACCGTAGGCCCCGTAGCTGCCCAGGTCGCCGTAGCCGAGGTCGTCGGCCAGAATGAGCACCACGTTGGGCGGGCGGCGGGGCGGCGTGTCGGCGGCAAAGGAAAAAAACAGCAGGCTGAACAGCAGCAGGCAGGCGAAAGAGCGCATGATGGAACGGTTTACGTGCGCAAAATCCGGTTTTCACCGCAATGGCGCAAGCGCTTGGTGAGCCGATGAGGGCTGATTGCTATTTTTGCAAAAACAATCTTTTTTTCAACGCACTCTATTTTATTTCGCATGAACCACTCCGCTCTCGCCAGACCCCTCGCCGCGGGCGTGCTCCTGACGGCCCTCTCGTTGGCCGCTTCGGCCCAAACCAGCTACCACGGCGTGAAGATTACCCCCGCCGGGGCCATTTCCACCCAGGAATTCGTCACCCAACTCGCCCAAACCGACACCGTCGCGGCCAAAGTACAGGGCCAGGTCGAGTCGGTGTGCCAGGCGAGTGGCTGCTGGATGCAGGTCAAACTCGCCGATGGCCAGACGATGCGCGTGACGTTCAGGGACTACGGCTTTTTCGTGCCGAAAGACATCGTCGGCAAAACCGTGGTGTTCGAGGGCAAAGGCTACCAGAAAGTCACGCCGGTGAAACAACTCCAGCACTACGCCGAAGACGCGGGCAAAAGCAAAGAAGAAATCGCCAAAATCACCCAGCCCGAACGGGCCGTCGCGTTTGTGGCGGATGGGGTGGTGGTGAAATGAGTTTAGGGTTCAGGGTTTAGAGTTGGTGTACTGCTTAACCCTAAACGCTGAACCCTGAACCCTAAACTCACCGACTTCCCACCCGCCACCGCGTCAGCCAGAGCGCCAGGGCGATCCAACTCAGCAGGTACACTACGTCGCGGGAGTCGAGCAGGCCCCGGCCCAGGGAGGCGTAGCGGGTGTCGAGGCCGAGTTGGCCGACGTAGTAGGCCGCACTCCCCAGACTTTCCAGCCCCGCCAGGGCGCTGATGCCCACGTAACCCAGAAAACAGGCGAATACGCCGAGCAGGAAGGCCACGATCTGGTTGTCGGTCAGCGCCGACGTAAACAGGCCGATGGCCGCGAATGCCCCGCCCAGCAGCCCTAACCCCAGGTACGACCCGGCCACTTCCGCCGAATCGACGTTGCCCACCGGATTGCCCAGTTGGTAAATCGTGACGTAGTACACCAGCGTGGGCAACAGCGTGAGCAGAATCAGAAACCAGCAGGCTCCGAATTTTCCGAGCACCAACTGCCAGTCTGTCAGGGGTTTGGTCAGCAGCAGTTCGAGCGTGCCGCCCCGACGCTCTTCGGCGAAAGCCCGCATCGTGATGGCGGGTACCAGAAACAGAAACACGTAGGGCGCGAGGCTGAAAAAGGGGCTTAATTCGGCGTAGCCGTAATTCAGGAGGCTCGTGTCGGGAAACACCCACAGCAACAGACCGATGGCCGTCAGGAACACGCCCATGACGACGTACCCGACGAGGGACGTCAAAAATGCGCGGACTTCGTTGCGAAAAATGGCGACCATCGACTTTTTTACTCAAACACCGGCTTTTCCCGGCGCAAAATCGCGGCGAGGATGAGCGATAAAATTACCCCGGCCAGCACAGCAAAAAAGACCCCGATGACAAACAGCATTCCGGGGCGCATCATCATGCTGGTGAATTGCTCGGCCTGTTCCATCTGGGCGTCGCTCATCCCGTTGCGTTCCCATTCGTCGCGGACGCGGTCCATCATTTTTTCTGACACCGTCGGGTCAATGAACTGCATGTACACGAAATTGAACAGCCCGGAGGCGACCCCCGCGACGGCACTGGCCAGCACACCGACCCCCAACCCCTGCCCAAACGACATGTAACCGCCGTTGAGCGTTCGGTATTCGCGCAGGGCGGCAATCAATACGCCAATGGCCACGGCGATACCGAACACGAAGTTGAAGGTGTTCATCGAAGGATCCTGGTACTTGTCGATGGCAATCATCAGGACACCGTAAACAATACTGATGACGCCCGAAATCAGCCCCCACTTGAGGGCAATCCGGGCAACGGAGGGTGTTTCCATGCGAAAAATTGGGTTTGAGGGGTTGGTGAAATCAGGAGTTGGCCGGGAACATCTGGCTCATCCGCCGGAAAAATACGGCGATGAGCGCGGAATACAGCAAGCTCAGCCCCAGCCGGACGACGGAAAAATTGGCCCAGAAAATCGACCGCAGGTTGATGCCTTCGATTTGCCGGAGAAATTCATTGAAATCCACCAGTTGCCCGTCGCGGTTGGTGCCGAATTGTTCCCGCACCCGCGCCTGGTCCAGCAGAGCCAACTGCTTGATTTGCTGGATAAACTGGGGCACTAAGTCCGGGTCCACGTAGCGGATGAACCCTACCACGAGCAGGCCCTCGACGGCGCTGGCCACGAACAGCGTCAGTACGCAGAGCAGAAATGCCTCGCCAAACTGCACGGAGCGGCGCACCACCCGCACGTACTTCCGCACGGCCAGGGCCATGCCCACCCACATGAACACGATGCTGAGATTTCGCCGCGAGCCGAGCGGCAGGGCGTCGGCGGCGTAGAGCGCGTAAAAATAGCCGAACGCCACCGCTCCGGCCAAAAAGCCGAACAGCAGCGGGAGGCGGAGGAAATTGGCGTTGAACATCAGTACGAAGAATGCTCAATGCTCAATGCTCAATGCTCAATTTTCAACCGTATGAAATCAACATTTTACGTTGAAAATTGAGCATTGAGCATTGAGCATTCTTCTGATTTTCAGTTAAACTTCCACCCGCCCCTTGTTGACCACGGCCAGCGCCCGGCCCCGTAAGTTCACGCCCAGAAACGGCGAATTTTTGGCGCGGGAACGGAGGTTGGCCTCGGTGGGCGCCCAGAGCAAGTCGGGGTCGAACACGGTCAGGCAGGCGGGTTGGCCTTCGGCCAGCGTCGGCTGCGGCAGGCCGAGCAACCGGCGCGGAGCCGTAGTGAATTTTTCGATTAAATCTTCCAGCGAAAGTTGGCCTTCGTTGAACGTGTTCGCCACGGCGAAGGCCGTTTCCAGTCCCACGGCCCCAAATTCGGCCTGGTCGAATTCGAGGTGTTTGCTTTCCACGTCGTGCGGGTGGTGGTCGCTCACGATGGCGTCAATCGTGCCGTCGGCGAGGCCCACCCAGAGCGCCCGGCGGTCGGCCTCGGTGCGGAAGGGCGGGGCCACTTTCAAATTCGTGTCGAACCCGGTCAGGGCCTCGTCGGTGAGGGCGAGGTGGTGAGCGGCCACGTCGGCACTAACGGGCAGGCCGCGCCGCTTCGCCTGCCGGACCAGTTCGACCGCCCCCGCCGACGAGAGCAGGGCGACGTGCAGCCGGGGCGTGGGACCGCCCACCGCGAGCAAGTACTCCAGCAGGCGCAGGTCGCGCTCCAGCATCAGTTCCTCAGCCATCGGCGGGAGGCCCTTCAAACCCAGGCGGGTGCTGACCAGCCCCTCGTGCATCTGGCCGAATTTGGCCAGCGTCGGCTCTTCGGGCCGGTTGACGACCAGCCCGCTCACCGGCGCGAGGTATTGCAGGGATTTCAGGAGCAAATCGGCGTTCCAGGACGGGTGTTCGCCGTCGGTGAAGGCCACCGCGCCCGCGTGGTGCAGGTCGAGCATTTCGGTAAACTCCTGGCCTTCGGTTTTGAGCGTCAGCGCGGCCATCGGGTGCAGGCTCACGAGCTGGGCCTGCCCGTAGCGGCGCAGGTACTGCACGGCCTGCTTGGTCTGCACGACAGGGTTGGTGTTGGGCAGCAGGGCCAGGTCGGTGAATCCCCCGGCAGCAGCGGCCCGGCTGAGGGTGTCGAGGTCTTCTTTGGCCTCGTAGCCGGGGTCTTTGGCGTGGGCGCGGAGGTCGAACCACCCCGCCGAGAGGTGCAGATTGGGGCCTTCGAGGTAATGGTCGGCTCCGTCGGGGAGGTGTTCGCCGAGGCGGGCAATGTTCCCGCCGTCAATCAGCACGTCGCGGACCCGGCCGTGGTGGTCGGATTCGGGGAAAAGGACGCGGGCCGAACGGATGAGCAGTTTCATCACAAAAAAAGCCCGGTGGGGGCTTTTGGGGAAAATGGAGTTTTTGGCTGGAGAGGCTCTCCGACCAGAAGTCGGAGCTACCGGAGCTACCCGATCAGGGCTTTGTACGCCTCGGCGTCCATCAGCCCGTCCACGTCGGCGGGGTTGCTGACCTGGAGTTTGATCATCCAGCCATCGCCGTAGGGGTCGGAGTTGACCAGTTCGGGCGAATCGACCACTTTTTGATTGACTTCAAGCACGGTGCCGCTCACGGGCAGGAACAAGTCGGAAACGGTCTTGACGGCCTCGACCGAGCCGAACACGTCGCCTTCGGCCATCGCCTGCCCCACGGTCTCGATTTCCACGTACACCACGTCGCCCAATTCGCCCTGGGCAAAATCGGTGATGCCGACCGTGGCCACGTCGCCTTCGAGCGAAATCCATTCGTGTTCCTTCGTGTAGCGCAGCGTTGCGGGAATGTTCATGGGGTGTCTTCTGAAATTGGGCCGCAAGATACGACCGATTTACGAAACGAGAAGCCCCGCCTTCAGCCAATCCGGTGGCGGAGCAGGTCGAGGTACCCCAGGCCCGTCAGCACTGCGAAGTAGCCCAGGCTGATCCATTCGTGGCGCACCAGCAGCGGCCCGGCTTTTTGCAGGGCCATCTCCCGCAGCGACAGCGACGGATAGGCGTACGGAAACAGGTGCACGTACTCCCACTTCAGCAGCAGGCTCGTCACGACCAGCCCCGCCAGCGCCAGGCCGATGGGCAGCACCAGGTTTTTCACCCGGTTGGCCAGCCAGTAGTGCAGGCCCGCCATGCCCAGGGTGGCGACGTACATTTTCAGCGTCAGCCGACCGAGCAGGTTCCAGTCCGGCGCGTGGTTGTGCAGGGCGAATTTTTCGTTCACAAAACCCAGCGCGTACCCGGTGCCCAGCAACAACCCGTCAAACAGCAGAAAACACAGCACGACCAGGCCCTGAATCACGAGCAGTTTGCCCAGCCACACCGCCCAGCGGGGCATCGGTTGCGTGAACACGTACTTCCAGGTGTTGTTGCGGTGCTCGATGTTGACCACCAGGGCATTGATGAGCACCACGTAAAACGGCAGAAACACCCCCGATGCCACGGCCCAGGCCCGGCCCAGCCACACCTCCCAGCCGTTGTACTCCGGTCCCGCCTGTGGCGGCGGGTAGCCGGCGGTGGGTTTGAGCCAGTAAATCAGCACGAACACCGCGGGCAGAAAAGCGGCCCCGGCCACGCTCAACCACAGTGCGGCGGAATGGCGGGTTTTGCGGCGCTCAATGTCCACCGAGCGGAGCAGGTACGACAAGACCATGAGAAACGATTAGTTGGTGATTTCGAGAAAAAGCCCTTCCAGGTCGCTGCGTTGGGTGTGGAGTTGGTACACGGCCAGCCCGTGTTGCATCAGGCGTTCGTTGACGGCGGCGGCCTGATCGCGGTTCTGGTACGGGAGGGAAAGCAGCGAATCGCTTAGGCGCTGCACTACGAAGGTTTCGCCGAGCAGGCTGGCCGCACGGGCGTTGTCGCTGGTTTCAACGAGCAGCGTGGCCTTGCCCTCGCGGAGCGTCTGCAACTCGGTCAAACTGCCCTCAAACCGCATCTCCCCCCGGTGGATGATGCCCACGTGCGTGCAGGTTCTCTCAACCTCGGCCAGCAGGTGGCTCGACACGAACACCGTCACGCCCCACTCCCGGTTGAGCCGTTTGATGAGTTCGCGCATTTCGATGATGCCCGCCGGGTCGAGGCCGTTGGTGGGTTCGTCCAGGAACAGCAGTTCGGGTTTGTGCAGGAGCGCCATCGCCAGGCCGAGGCGTTGCTTCATGCCCAGCGAGTAGGCCCCGGCCTTTTTTCGCGCAGCATCGCTCAGCCCGACCAGTTCGAGCACCTCGCCCACGCGGCTGGCCGGGGCCTGGGTGTACCGCCGGGCGATGGCCAGGTTGTCGGCCCCCGACAGGTGCAGGTACAGCGAGGGTTGTTCGATGAGCGACCCGATTTTCGAGAACACCGCCACCCGGTTTTCGCGCACGGGCAAGCCAAACAGCCGGATTTCGCCGCGCTGCGGGCGGAGCAAATCGAGCAGCAGCCGGATGGTCGTGGTTTTGCCGGCCCCGTTGGGGCCGAGAAACCCGTACACGCTGCCCCGCTCGATGCGGAGGTCGAGGTGCTGAAGGATGGGTTGGCTGGGGCGAAAACCGAATTGAAGCTGGTGGGCCTCGATGAGACGATCGGGCATGAGATGGGTTCCGGATGAAAACGGTCGTGAAACTAACCGCCGGTTCCGGCACCCTACGCTGGAACCGGACGAAGGGCCGCCCGCCGGGACAACCGGCCTCCTGGGATTCGGTCCCTGGGCTTCCGCACCGTCCGGTTCCGCGTTTTCCCCTACTTCCCCAGCCTGGTTCCCCACTTTTCCTCAGCAGTTCGCTCCCGGCGTTGCCCAACGGGTCAGGCATTTGTTTTTCAACAAGAACAACCATCCAACACCGGAAACCGCTTCGGGCGGGGCCGGTTGCAGAAACCCTTTTCCATTTCCAACAACGTCCAAACAACCGCAGAACATGAAAAAAGTAACCATCCTGGCCGCCGTTCTGGTGGCTGCGCTGAGCCTGCCGATGGCCGCTCAGCAAACCCGCCCCAACTCGGGCAGCGGCTCGACCAGCGGCAGCACGTCCGGGTCAGGCACCACGACCAACTCCGGCGGCCAGACCGGCACCTCCGGCACCACGGGCAGCCCCACCTACCAGCAGAGCGGCACCGGCAGCAACCAAACCCAGTCGGGCACCGGCACGACGGGCACCCGCCGCGGCTCGCGCAACCGGTCGGGCAGCGGTTCGGACGCCACCATGAGCAGCGGCTCGACCAGCGGCACGAGCGGAAGCATGAACAACAGCCGTTCGGGCAATCGCAACCGTTCGGGCAGTGGCAACATGCGGAGCGGTTCGGGCTCCGGCACCTCCGGTTCGGGTACGTCGGGTTCCGGCACGGGTACGTCCGGGTCGGGCAGCGGCTCGGGTTCGGGCGGCGGAACGACGAATCCACCCCGCTGATTCGTTTCCACAAAAAAGAGCCGGGTTCAAACCCCGGCTCTTTTTTGTGGAGAAACCGCGCCGGTTTTCTAAGCCCAAAAAATGGGAATGCTTTTTTAACCTCGTTCTTCAATTTTCCCCATTCAATCCCTTAAAAATTAAACGAAGTGCGCAACAAAACCCATACGCCCCAAAATTCCGCAACCACAACCAGGCGGCCGCCTCCCGCCGCTGTTAACCATGAAACTGCTTGAAATGCGCTGCCTGACCGGGCCGAACTACTGGTCGGTGCGCCGGCCTACCCTGGTCGTGATGAAACTGGATTTGGAAAGCCTCGAAGAACGCCCCACCAACCAGATTGAAGGCTTTTACGACCGCCTTCGCACCCTACTCCCCAGCCTGTACGAACACCGCTGCTCCGAAGGCCGCCCCGGCGGGTTTTTCCACCGCGTCGAACTCGGCACCTGGATGGGGCACGTCATCGAACACCTCGCCCTCGAACTCCAGACCCTGGCGGGCATGGACTGTGGCTTTGGCCGCACCCGCAGCACGGGCGAGCGGGGCGTGTACAACGTGGTGTTTTCCTATGAAATCGAACCGGCGGGGCGGCTGGCCGGGCAACAGGCCGTGGCCCTCGCCCAGGCCCTGGTGGAGGGCGCGGACTTCGACCTACCCCCCGTCGTCGCCGAACTCCGCCGCCTGTATTTTGCCCACAAGCTGGGGCCGAGCACGTCGAGCATCGTCAACGCCTGCCGCCGCAAGGGCGTGCCCTTCCTGCGGCTGGACGAAGATTCCACCGTGCAGCTTGGGTACGGGGCAAAGCAAAAACGTATTCAAGCCACCGTCAGCAGCCAGACCAGCGCCCTCGGCGTGGAACTAGCCGCCGACAAGGCCGATACCAAGCGGGTGCTGCTCCGCCACGGGGTGCCGGTGCCCCAGGGCGTGGTGGTTTCGACCGAAGACGAACTCCGCACGGCGCTGGCCGAATTCCGGGGGCCGCTGGTGATAAAACCCCTCGACGGCAACCACGGCCGGGGCGTGACGACCAACCTCCGGACGACGGAAGCCGCGCTGGCGGCGTTCCAACTCGCCCAACAGCATTCCGAAAGCGTGGTGCTTGAAACCTTCGCCGAGGGCGACGACTACCGCCTGCTCGTGGTGGATTACAAACTCGTGGCCGCCGCCCGGCGCGTACCGGCCTGCGTGACCGGCGACGGGGTTTCGACCCTCCGCGTGCTCGTTGACGACGCCAACCAGGACCCCCGCCGGGGCTGCGGCCACGAAAACATCCTCACCCGCATCGAGGCCGACGAAGCCACGCTTCGGTTATTGGAAAAAGGGGGCCTCACGCTCGACTCCGTGCCCTCCTGCGGGCAGGTCGTTTTTCTGAAAACCACCGCCAACCTCAGCACCGGCGGCACGTCGGTGGACGTGACGGACGAGGTGCACCCCGAAATCGCCTTCATGGCCGAACGCGCCGCCCGCGCCATCGGCCTCGACATTTGCGGCATCGACCTGCTGGCCACCAACATCACCCTGCCGCTGAAAACGTCGGGCGCAACGGTGATTGAGGTCAACGCCGGGCCGGGCTTCCGGATGCACACCCACCCCACCGAGGGCAAACCCCGCGACGTGGGCCGCTGCATCGCCGACATGCTGTTTCCGGGCGACGAAAACGGCCGCATTCCCATCCTCGCCGTGACGGGCACCAACGGCAAAACCACCACGACCCGCCTGCTCGCGCACCTGATGAAAACCGCCGGGCAACGCGTGGGTTTCACCACCACCGAGGGCATTTACATTGACGGGTTTCAGGTTGAAGAAGGCGATTGCACCGGCCCCATCAGCAACCGCAAGGTGCTCATGGACGCCTCGGTGGAGGTGGCCGTGCTCGAATGCGCCCGCGGCGGGATGCTCCGGTCGGGCCTGGCCTTCGACCAGTGCGACGTGGGCATCGTGACTAACGTCGCCGCCGACCACCTCGGCCTACGCGACATCCACACCGTCGACGACATGGCCCGCGTGAAGGCCATCGTGGCCGAAAGCGTGAAGCCCACGGGTTACGCCGTGCTCAACGCCGACAATGAACACACCGCCACCATGCGCGACCGCGTAACGTGCAACGTGGCGATGTTCACCACCTGCCCCCGCAACCGCCGCGTGACCGAACACTGCGCCGAGGGCGGGCTGGCCGCCGTGCTCGACGAGGGTTTCGTCGCCATTTGGCGGGGCAGCGAAAGGCTGAAGGTTGAGGCCGTGGCGAACATCCCGCTGGCCTTCGGCGGGCGGGCTACGTTCATGGTCGAAAACATCCTGGCGGCTACGCTGGGGGCCTACTGCCAGGGCGTGCCCGTGGCGCTCATCGCCGAGGGGCTGCGCAGTTTCGTGCCTTCGGGCGAAACCACGCCGGGGCGGATGAATTTCTTTCAATTCGACGGGTTCCAGGTCATGGTCGATTACGCCCACAACCCCCACGGGCTGGCCGCGCTGGGCGGGTTCATCCGCAGCGTGCCCGCCGATTGCCGCCAGGGCATCCTCACCGGCGTGGGCGACCGCCGCGACGAGGACATCCGGCTGCTGGGCAAGGTGGCCGCCGAAATTTTCGACGACATCATCGTGCGGATGGACGACGACTCCAGGGGCCGCACGACGGAGGAAATCATGCGCCTCGTGACCGAGGGCATCCGGTTGGTCGATGCGGACGCCGCCATCCGCTGCATTCCCGACGAACTCGAAGCCATCGAATTCGCCATCCGCCACGCCAGGCCGGGGCAGTTCGTGGTGCTGCTTTCCGACAAAATTAAGGAGTCCCTCGAACTCGTGCGCGGCCTCCAGCGCCAGCAGCAGAACCGGGCGGAGGCGGAGATGCAGGTGGTTTAGATGAAAAAATTTATTAGCAACGTCATGCAACCACCCAAAGGCAAACTCATTCCCATCGGCGGCAAGGAAGCGCGGGGACCGGAAGACGAAAAAGCGGACGTGCTCCAGCCGGTGGATTTTTCGGAACACGGCATTCTAAAGGAGATTCTGGCCGAAATGCGGGGTTGCGAATCCCGGCTGCTGGTCATTCCCGCCGCCTCAAGCATCCCCGACGAAATGGGCGACATGTACCTCGACGCTTTCGGGCACCTGAGTTGCCCCCACGTCGAGGTGCTCAACGTGCGCGACCGGCGGCAGGCCGATTCCAAAAAATCCCTGCAACTGCTGGCCGAAGCCGACGGCGTGTTTTTCTCTGGGGGTGACCAGAACCGCCTCACCCGCTGTTTCGCCGACACTGAATTTCTAACCCTCCTCCGCCAACGCTACGAGCGCGAAAATTTCGTCGTCGCGGGCACGAGCGCCGGGGCGATGGCGATGGCCAAACACATGATCACCGAGGGCGACAGCGCCGAACCCGTGCTGAAGGGCCTCGTGGGCACCGCCGGGGGCCTGGGGCTGTTTCCCGAAGCCATCATCGACACGCACTTCATGAACCGGGGCCGCTTGGCCCGGCTCACCGAGGCCCTGCTACTGCACCCCCGCTGCGTGGCCCTGGGCCTGAGCGAAGACACGGGCGTGGTGGTCAGCCAGGGCGACCACCTGCGGGCCATCGGGTCGGGCGTGGTGCTGGTCGTCGAAGCCGACGAGATTGGTCAAACGAACTACAAACGGGCGAAAAAAGGCGACCCCGTGTTCATCGAAAACCTGCGGATGCACATCCTGGCGCGGGAAGCCTGCTATTCGGTGCGCGAACGCCGGTTCGTGGCCGAAGCCGCCGCAGTTCCAGCCGGTTGAGTTCCCGCGCCCCGCTTCGTACCTTGCCGCCGAAAAGCCGACCCGACACCCACCGGGTCGGCTTTTTTCGCCCCCATGCTCGTCAAAGGAACCCTCGTCGCCATCGGCGGCAACGAAGACAAAGGCACCGGACGCCGACCCCTGCACGAAAAAGACACCCCGCAGAAGTTCGTCTCCTCCGGCATTTTGTTTAGGGTGGCTTCGGAAATGAAGCACCCTGACGCGCCCATCGAAATCATCACCACGGCATCAAGCATTCCCGAAAAAGTGGGCCGCGACTACCAGCGGGCGTTTCGGCGGCTGGGTCGGCGCCACGTCAACGTCATGCACCTGGAAACGCCCGCCGAAGCCGCCGACCCGGACGTGCTGGCGCGGGTGGCCGAAGCGGGCTGCGTGCTGTTCAGCGGCGGCGACCAGTTGAAGCTGGTGCTGGCTCTGCGCGACACGCCGCTGGCCGAACTGATTCACGAGCGCTACCTCCACGAGCCGGTGGTCATCGCGGGCACCAGCGCCGGGGCGATGGCGATGTCCGATCTGATGATGTATCCCGGCTCGCCCCGCGCCGACGGCCTGGCCCCCGAACTCGATTTGCAGCCCGGCCTGGCGCTCGTGCACGACGCCATCATCGACACGCACTTCCTGGTGCGGGGCCGGTTCCGGCGGCTGGCCATTGCGGTGTCCGAACAGCCCCAGCACCTGGGCATCGGGCTGGAGGAGGACACGGGCGTCGTCATCCGCCGGGGCAACCAGTTGGAAACCATCGGCTCCGGGCTGGTGACCATCATCGACGGGCGGAGCTTGCAGGAAGCCAACCCGACGGTGGCCAAATCCGTCCACGAGATTTTCATCGAAAACCTGCTGGTGCACGTGCTGGCCCACGGCAACAACTTCACGCTGCGGGGGCGGAAGATTTCGTGACCAAACACTCCCCGTCGGGCGGCTTGGGGAGGTGGTGCGGGGTGCCGTCCGGCGGGTGGGATGGGAACTACTCCCCCGGAACCCGCCGGACGGCACCCCGCACCACCTCCCCAAGCCGCCCGACGGGACGCGCTCGGGTTCAAAAAATGCCCCGCAACCGGTTGGGGGGAATGGTTCGGTAAGACTGTTCGTAAAACGTCTGGCGGTCGGTAGGCAGGTCGAGGAGTTGGTGGGCCTTTGCCTGGTTGCAAAAACCACCGGGCCGTCCGAGATAATCGCAGAACGAACTAAACTCCCAGTCTTCCATGCGCTTGCACAAGCGGGCAACGTACGGGTTTTGGTGGATGTAGTGAAAGCAAGTCAGCGGGTATTGCGCGTCCGAGACCTCTAAGCACTTTGCTTTGGAATGCTGCTGAAACACCGAACCGGTGCGGCGCAAACGCAGGTTGACGGCCTGGGTGTACGAGCTGAGCAGGGTGCCAATGGCGAGGTTCAGGGCGTTGGGCTGCAAGGTCTCGTGCGTGTCGAGCATGAAATGGAAATGGTTGGGCATCAGGCAGTAGGCCAGGATGTCGCAGTGGGGCAGAAGGTGTTGCTGGGCTTTTTTCAGAAACAGCAGGTAATTGTCGCGGCTGAAAAAGATGGGTTGGCGGTTGTTGCCCCGGTTGTAAAAGTGGTGGAGCCGCCGCGGGTGGAAAACCATGTTTTTCATGGCAGAAGGTGCGAGAGGGTGCGGGCTAAAACTAAACAAAACTTCAACCAACCACGCACTCCCCGTCGGGCGGCTGGGGAAGGATAGGCGGGGGCCGTCCGGGACGCGCTCGGTATTTCAAAAAATCCCCGTCTCCCCCTCCTCCCCTTCCCCCCGCCAGGCCCGGTACATGCCCTCGCCGTTGAAAGCCAGTTGTAGGTTCCCCTGCCGGTCCACGGCGATGAGGCCGCCTTCGCCGCCGAGTTTCCGGAGTTTTTCCTGCACCACGATCCGGCAGGCTTCGGCCAGCGACAGGCCCCGGTAACTCACCAGCGCGAACACGTCGTAGGCCGCCACGGCGCGAATGAAAAACTCCCCGTCGCCCGTGCACGACACGGCGCAGGCGGCGTTGTTGGCGTAGGTGCCCCCGCCGATGACGGGCGTATCGCCCACCCGGCTGAATTTCTTGTTCTTGATGCCCCCCGTCGAAGTCGCCGCCGCGAGGTTGCCCGCTGAATCGAGGGCCACGGCCCCGACGGTGCCCTTGCCCACGTTGGCGGGTTCGGCCTCGGCCTGGGCTTTTTTTAATTCCTGAAAGCGGTATTCGGTGAAAAAGTAGTCGTCCGGCTCGAAGGGCATGCCGTGCAGCCGGGCGAACTCCTCGGCCCCCGGCCCGACGAGCAGCACGTTCTCCGACCGGTCCATTACGGCCCGCGCCAGCGTGACGGGGTTGCTCAGGCCCCGCACGGCGGCCACGGCCCCGGCCTTGAGCGTGGCCCCGTCCATGATCGCCGCGTCGAACTCGTGGCTGCCCTCGGCGTTGAAGACCGAGCCGCGCCCGGCGTTGAAAAGCGGGTTGTTTTCGAGAAAAATGACGGCCTGCTCCACGGCGTCGAGGGCCGAACCGCCGCGCTGGAGCACGGCGTAGCCCGCGTCGAGGCATTCACGCAGGGCGGCGTGGAAGTCTTTTTCCTGCTGGGGCGTAATCTCGGCGCGGGAAAGCGTACCGGCACCGCCGTGGAGGGCGAGGGCGAACATGGGCAACGGGTTTTTTGGGGAAATGAAATCCCAGCCTGCCAAAGCCGTGCCCCGACCGCTGGTTTTTGATCGAACGGTACGCCAACTCTTCGGATTCGTCCTTACTTTCCCCCGCTCGTGGCCCCCGGCGGCGTTTCTTCCCGAACCGCGCCGAACGACCCGCCGATGGCCCTTACGTTTGACCCACCTTTAACCAACCCATTCCATGCCCCTCTCCCTCCTCCCCTGGGTCGCCGTGCTCGTGGCCCTCCTGCTCGTTTTTCTTTTTTACCGCCTGGTGTTCAGGATTTTCGGCATCGTCATCGTGCCCGAAGACCGGGTGGGCCTCGTGACCAAAAAGTACGTGTTGTTCGGCGACAAAAAATCGCTGCCCGAAGGCCGCCTCATCGCCACCGACGGCGAGGCGGGCTACCAGGCCAAAACCCTCGCTCCTGGCATTTACTTCTGGTACTGGTTCTGGCAGTACGACATCAAGCTCGAACACCTCACCATCATCCCCACCGGGCAAATCGGCCTCATTCTGGCCAAAGACGGGCGCGAAATCGAAACGGGTCGCATCCTGGGCCGCAAGGTGGACTGCGACAGTTACCAGGACGCCGAGGCCTTCCTGCGCGGCGGCGGGCGCAAGGGCCGTCAGGCGGCGGTCATCACGGCGGGCACGTACCGCATCAACACGTTTTTGTTTGAAATCCAGGTCCACGATTTGACCCGGATTCAGGAAAACATGGTTGGCATCGTGACCACCCTCGACGGCGAAGCCATCGCGGGCGGGCAGATTGCGGGCCTGCCCGTCAACGGCCACAACAATTTTCAGGACGCCGAAACCTTCCTCAACGCGGGCGGCAACCGGGGTCTCCAACAGCAGGTGATTTTGTCGGGGATGTACAACTTGAACCCCTGGTTCGTCAAAATCGAAGAAATCCGCATGACCGAAATCGCCATCGGGCACGTGGGCGTGGTCATCAGCTACGTGGGCGACGACGGCAAAGACCTCAGCGGCGTGGAGTTCCGGCACGGCAACATCGTGGCGAAGGGCTTCAAGGGCGTCTGGGCCGAGCCGCTGGGGCCGGGCAAGTACCCCGTCAACCCGTACATCCTGCGGGTCGAACTCGTGCCCACCACCAACCTCGTGCTCAACTGGGCCAACGCCCGCAGCGAGTCCCACCAGTTGGACCAAAACCTCTCCACGATTTCGGTGCGCTCGAAAGACGGCTTCCAGTTCAACCTCGACGTTTCCCAAATCATCCACATTCCCACCACCGAGGCCCCGAAGGTCATCGCCCGGTTTGGCAACATGACCAACCTCGTCAGCCAGGTGCTCGAACCCACCATCGGCAACTACTTCCGCAACTCGGCCCAGGACGCCGACGTGATTGCCTTCCTTACCAGCCGCAAGGAACGCCAGGAATCGGCCAAACTGCACATCGGCAAGGTGCTGGCCGAGTACAACGTCAACGGCGTGGACACGCTCATCGGCGACATCGTGCCCCCCGAAACGCTGATGAAAACCCTCACCGACCGCAAGCTGGCCGAGGAGCAGAAAGTAACCTACGAAACCCAGCGCAAGGCCCAGGAAACCCGACAGGCGTTCGAGAAAGAAACCGCCATCGCCGACATCCAGAAGGACATTGTGAAGGCCGACCAGGGCGTCATCATCGCCGAGCGCATCGCCGATGCGGCGGTGAAAAAAGCGAGCGGCGAGGCCAGCAGCCTCAAAATCCAGGCGGCGGCGGAGGCCGAACGAGTGAAACTCCAGGCCGGTGCCGAAGCCGAACGCACCAAACTCGTGGCCTCCGCCGAGGCCGAGAAAATCGCCAAAACCGGCTCCGCCGAAGCCGAGAGCATCCTGGCCATCGGGAAGGCCAACGCCGAAGCCTACGAACTGGCCGTGAAGGCCATGGGCGAAGGCAATTTCACCCAACTGAAAATCACCGAGCACATTGGCCGCGAAAAAATCAAGCTCATGCCCGACCTGCTCATCACCGGCGGCGAATCCGGCTCCGGCGGGCCGATGGGCGGGCTTTTGGGTTTGAAACTGCTGGAACAGATGGGCCAGCGCATCACGCCAACGTCGGAGGTGCCGGTGAACGGCGCGGCCCACGGCCCGGCGGCGAAAACGGATGGAAAATGAATCTCAGGGGTGGGCGGGCGGTGTTGCTTCGAACTCAGCCTGCCCACCCCCGGTGTTCCTGCGACGTGCGTTTCTCGGGGTCTCACGTCGGTCGGTTCAACCTATTTTTTGAAAATCAGATCCCACTCTTCTGAAAATGGACCCCATGAGCGTATCCCGTTTTTCTTTTTTGAAAAAAGCAATCCCGTTCCTTGGCCTGTTCCTGCTCTGGTGCGGCCTGCCGGCGGGAGCGCAGCACTTTGTGCTGGCCAGCGAAGTCATCCTCCCGAACGGCCAGCCAACCCCCGACTTCCACGGCATTTCGGGCATCGAGTACGTGCCCGCTCAGGGAATGTGGGTGTTGGTAGGCGATCGCCACCGGGTTTTCACGTTCGACGGGTCGAAAATTAACCGGCCGGAGGATTTCGGCATCCCGGCGAACCTCCTCGAACGCTCGGTGACGACGGGTTTTTTCGAGAGCATCCGGGTGGACGCCCAGAATGACGCCTACTTTTTTTCGGTGGAACCCGAAACGACCACGTCCGTCCATTTTTCCTTCGGCCGGGTGGAGCCGTCGAAAGCCCGGACGCTGCTGAAAATTCCCCAGCCGTTCCCCAACAAGGGCGTCGAGGGCATCGCCCTCACGCCGACCGGGGAGTTGTGGGTCGCGCCGGAAGCCGGCTGGGAAGGCGAAACCGGGAAAACCGCCGAACGCATTGCCACCACCCGCGACACCGTTCATTTTTTCCGCTACAAAAAACCCCTCGCCTCCGACCCGGACGCCGACCTGGCCGAAGTCGGGCGGTTTGCGTACCCGATCGACCGGTACGCGTTCGTGCGCGCCAGCCCGACCCACGGTGCCCGGTACGAGGGCGACGGCCGGGGTGGCATCGCCGAAATTCTTGCGATGGGCAACGACACGCTGCTCGTGCTCGAACGCTGCTACCTGAAAAACCGGACCGTCACGGCCAGTCTGTACCTGGCCACCGTGGACGAGTCAGCCCGGCGGCTGGTGAAGCAAAATGAAGCGCTGTTTGACTTCAGAACCCTCAACACCGTCTGCAACGTGGAGGGCATGACCTGGGGGCCAGTGCAGAAAAACGGCAAACGCACGCTCTGGATCATCGCCGACGACTGGGCCGGTACCGTGCCCCAAACCAGCCCCACGCTTCGGAATCAGATCATCGTGCTGCACGAACGGTAGCTTCACTCCACGGCCAGGGCCGCCACCGCGAAGGCGTCAATCACCCACAGCATGGGCGAAATTTCCCGCGCTTTTCCCGAAATGACCTTCAAAAACGTGTAACTCAAAAATCCCCAGATGATGCCCTGGGTGATGGAATACGTGAACGGAATCAGCACGAGGGCCAGAAACGCCGGGATGGCTTCGTCGAGTCGGTTCCATTCGATTTTCGTCACGGGCCGCACCATGAATGCCCCCACCAGTACGAGCGCCGGGGCCGTGGCGATGGCCGGGATGGTACCCAGCAGGGGCGAGAGAAACAGGCAGGGCAGAAACAGCAGCCCCGCCACAACGGCCGTCAGGCCCGTGCGCCCGCCCGCCTCGATGCCCACGGCGCTTTCAACGTAGGCCGTGCCAGGGCTGCTGCCCACCAGCCCCGCGCCCAGCGTGGCGAAGGCGTCGGTGAGCAAGGATTCGCGAACGTTTCGCGGTTCGCCCCCTTCGTCCACCAGCCCGGAGGCTTCGGCCAAGCCGACGAAGGTGCTCAGGCTGTCGAACAAATCGGTGAAGACAAAAGCGAAAATCACCGGCACCAGCGCCCAACGCAGTGACCCGACGAAATCGAGGGCGAAGAGCAGGCTGAAATCGGGGGGAGCGAGCAGGGTTTCCGGAAGTTTCACCACCACCTCGCTGCCCCAGCTTCGCCCCAGCGTGGTCGCCAGGAGCGTCGTGCCCAAAATGCCGAACAGCACCGCCCCCGGCACCCGCCGGACGGTCAAGGCCGCCGTGAGCGCCAGCCCGGCAACGAACACGACCAACGGCGGGGAAAACTTCGCGAAGGTGATGAGCGTGGCCGGACTGGCCACAATAAACCGGGCGTTTTCCAACCCAATTAAACTGATAAACAGCCCGATGCCCGCCGCAATCGCGTAGCGGAGCGTCCTCGGAATGGCCCGCACGATGAGCGTCCGGACGTTGAAGACGGACAGCAGTAAAAAAATCACCCCCGCCCAGAACACGGCCCCCAGTGCCACGGGGTACGGCACGCCCAGGCCATTGACCACCGAGAAGGTGAAAAACGCGTTCAACCCCATGCCCGGCGCAACGACGATGGGGTTTTTGGCGTACAGCCCCATCATCAAACTCCCGAACGTGCAGACCAGCACGGTGGCCGTCAGTGCGGCCGAAAACGGCATCCCGGCCTGGCTCAGAATGCTGGGGTTGACGACGACGATGTAGGCCGTGGCCAGAAAACTCGATACCCCGGCGAGAATTTCGGTGCGGGGGATTGGGGAAAAACGCATCGGAAGGAGGGAGGAAATACGTTTCGCAAAAAGTAACTTTTGGCCGAAAAATCCCAACCCCGGCAATGTCGGCGGAAAAATACAGTCCGCCGGACGCCTCTCCCAAATCCCATGCACCACGTTCTATCCCTCCTCGCCGGCAGCCTGTTCTTGCTCGGCACCGCCTGCCAGACTTCCCAGATGCCCTCCGGCGCGGAAGCCCTGGGCAACCACCGCTGGGTGCTGACCGAACTCGACGGCCAGCCCGTCACCGACACCGCCCGACGCAACGCCGCCAGCCTGCAATTTTTCACCAAAGAAAACCGCGTAGCCGGATCGGGAGGCTGCAACCGGATTACCGGCAGCTATGAACGAAGCGGCAAAGACGGGTTGAAATTCAGCCGGATGGCCTCAACCCGCATGGCCTGTCCCGGCCCGAACCTCGAAACGCCCTTCCTGCGGGCGCTCGACCGGGTGGACGGTTTCAGCATCGCCCAGGGTGTGCTCACACTCCGGCAGGGCCAAATTGTGCTGGCCCGCTTCCAAGCTACCCCACCGGGCCAGTGAATTTTATTGTGGGCGGGCGGCGTTCCGCCGGGCGGCGCTCCGCTTGATAACCCGCCCGTGCGTCTAACCCACCAAGCACTATTTTTGGTCGAAAAACGGCCATGTCTTTCGTCCAGAAAACCCTCCACCTTCCCGCCTACCCGCGCGGCTTTCACCTCATCACGAGACAAATCGAGCGCGAGCTTGCCGACGAATTGGCTAAAATCCGCGTTGGCGTCCTGTACGCCTTCATCCAGCACACCTCGGCGAGCCTTTCGCTCAACGAAAACGCCGACCCGACCGTGCGGCAGGATTTTGAAAGTCACTTCAACCGCATGGTGCCCGAAAACGCCCCCTACCGCCACGACGACGAAGGCCCCGACGACATGCCCGCCCACCTGAAAGCCGCCCTGCTCGGTCACGCCGTCACGGTGCCCATCACGGCGGGCCGCCTCAACCTGGGCACCTGGCAGGGCATCTACCTCGGCGAGCACCGCAACCACGGCGGCCCGCGCACGGTGGTGGTGACGGTGTGGGGAGAATGACGTTCCGCGTGCGTGTCTTAACTTGCGGCCCATGAACTCCTCCCTTTTCGCTCAAGTCGATTCGTACATCGCCAATCTCGTGGGCCAGCACGACGAGATGCTGACCGCCGCCGTTGATGCCGCCGAAGCGGCGGGCTTGCCGCCCATCGCCGTTTCGGCCAACCAGGGTAAGTTTCTCCAGGTACTGGCTCTGGCCTGTGGGGCAAAGCGCATCCTCGAAATCGGTACGCTTGGCGGCTACAGTACGATTTGGATGGCGCGGGCGCTTCCGACTGATGGGAAATTGGTGACGCTGGAATTTGAACCGAAGCACGCCGAGGTGGCCCGCGCCAACTTCGTCCGGGCGGGCCTCGACGGGCAGATTGACCTCCGCCTCGGCAACGCCCTCGACGTGCTGCCCCAACTCGAAGCCGAAGGTGCCGGGCCGTTCGATTTCATCTTCATCGACGCCGACAAGCCCCCCTACGCCGAATACTTCGGGTGGGCGCTGCGCCTGGCCCGCCCCGGCACGCTCATCGTGGCCGACAACGTGATTCGCGGAGGCCGGGTGCTCGACGCCGACAGCACGGACGAAAACGTGCGCGGCGTGCGGCGGCTCAACGCGCTGCTGGCTGATAACCCGGCCGTGACGGCGACGATTCTTCAGACCGTCGGGGCGAAGGAGCACGATGGGATGGTGCTGGCGGTGGTGAAGTGATGAGCATGGTTTTTCGGGCTTTCTAATCGAGCAGATTGGGCAGGATCGTTTAACGTCACGCTCTACCTCCTTCGCTTGCAGCGCTTTGCAATCGGCACGAACCAGTTGCCACGGGTTAGGGCGATAACTATGATCCTGGTAAAATTTTCCACCAAAGCTTGACTTGTAATTATAATACCATTATTTTTAATACGATTTTTTATCATAACTAACTTTTCAGGCCATGTCAAATCAACAAACGCAGTCGAACGACGAAAGTAAATTGGTGCAAATGCGCCTCCAGCCCAAGACTCTGGACCGGGTTGATAACCTAACTGAATTAATGGGTACTCAAAACCGTACTCAGATCGTTTCAGCAAGTCTCCAGATCGCCGAAAGCCTGCTTTCCAGCGTGAAAGAAGGAAGCAAGATATACATCGAAAAAGCTGATGGCACCAAAGAATTAGTCAAATTCGTAGGAATTTAACCGAGTTTTACGCTCATGACAACTGATTTTCTCCCCTCCGCACCTGAAGAACCGGATGATTTCGGCAGTGAGCCCACATCGGCTCCCACCCCCGAGAAACCGATTGATTTTGGTACCGAGTTAAAAAATGATACACGGGGAGAAGCGATCACCAGTGACGTCACTGCCAAAGATCTCTTTGAGTTAGGCAAACGGATTTTGCTGGCGGTGTTATTTCTACTTGTTTTCGTGAGCGGAGCAAGAATCGGTTACGACGACTCCCTCAGCGGGGTTAAAGAAGTTTGGGAATTTTCAAAAGTCTTCCTAAGCAGCATAGTTTCGTTGATCCTAGGTTACTATTTTGGGGATAAAAAAAAGTAACTCCCTACTCGCGCCGATTTGCATTTGGTGCGAGCAAGTACGGCCTCTCGCCCTTCCTGGAACAAAAAAGGGGCTACGTTTCCGAAACGTCGCCCCTTTTTTCGGCCCTTACCTCTCACTATAAATTCGCATCCTCCCGGCTGTTGAACGTATCCCCCTGGCTCAAGTCCCCCGTTTGCAGGCCTTTTTTGAACCAGTACATCCGCTGGGCCGAAGTGCCGTGGGTGAAGGCGTCGGGCACGACGGTGCCCTGGGTTTGCCGCTGGATGTGGTCGTCGCCGATGGCGTTGGCGGCGCGGAGGGCGGCTTCGATGTCGCCTTCTTCCAGGATGTTTTTCATCTGCTGCGCGTGGTGCGCCCAGACGCCCGCGTAAAAATCAGCCTGCAATTCGACCCGCACCGAAAGCTGGTTGTTTTCCCGCTTGCTGAGGCGGCTGCGGGCGGCGTTCACCTTGTCGAGCGTACCTTCCAGGTTCTGGATGTGGTGGCCGATTTCGTGGGCAATCACGTAGGCCATCGCAAACTCACCGGGGGCCTGAAACCGCCGGGCCAGTTCGTCGTAAAACGATAAATCAATATACACCTTCTGGTCGAGCGGGCAGTAAAACGGCCCCGACGCCTTCGACGCCGTGCCGCAGCCCGACTGGGTCACGCCCCGGAACATCACCAGCGTGGGCGGGCGGTACCGGGCGCCGTGGTCGGCGAAGAGTTTCGCCCACACGTCTTCGGTGTCGGCCAGCACGACGCGGGTGAATTGGGCGGCCCGGTCGTCGGCCTGTTGGTTGGCCGGAGCCTGCACGCCCATGTTCGGCCCGGCCCCGCCGCCCTGAAGAATTTCGGACGGGTCGCCGCCGAGCAGGGCGACAATCACGGCGATGATGACGGCCCCAATGCCGCCGCCCGCCACCATGCCGCCGGTGCTCATTCCCCGGCGGTCTTCCACGTTGGTGCTTTCGCGTCTTCCAATCCAGCGCATGGCTTAGGTTGATTTAGGTTTGGGTGTAAAAATTCGCCCCGACGACGGCAAGATTACGGTTTTTAGCGGCAAAACCGCGCGTCGTGGCGCAGCCCTGCCCCGAAAGCCCCGTTCTTTGTTTAACTTGGCCCCGTCCACACAATTTCTTCAAACCTCCAAACCAAGTCGCATGAAACCCGTCGGATTCTACGCTAAAAAAATCGGTACCACGGCGATTGTCCTCGCCCTGATTTTTGGCTTCACGGCCAAACCCAAGCCCGAAAAAGGCTGGGTGAAGATTTTCAACGGCAAAAACCTCGACGGCTGGAAAGCCGTCGAAAACCCCGCCACCTTCAGCGTGCAGGACGGAGCCATCGTGGTGTTTGGCCCCCGCGCGCACCTGTTCTACGACGGCCCGGTGGGCAACCACGATTTCAAAAACTTCGAGTTCAAAGCCCAGGTCATGACGGCCCCCGGCGCGAATTCGGGCATGTTCATCCACACCGAGTACCAGGAGAACGGCTGGCCCAACAAAGGCTACGAAATCCAGGTGAACCAAACCCACACCGACTGGCGCAAAACCGGCTCCGTGTACGCCTTCCAGGACGTGAAGGAGGTGTTCGTGAAAGACAACGAGTGGTACACCGAGCACATCATCGTCCAGGGCAAGAAGGTCACGGTGAAAGTGAACGACAAGGTCATCAACGAATACACCGAACCCGACGACCTCAGCGACCGCAAAGGCGGCAACGCCATGAAGCGCCTCAGCCGAGGCACCGTCGCCCTGCAAGGCCACGACCCCAAAAGCCGGGTGATGTACAAAGACGTGATGGTGAAGGTATTGCCCGACTAACGTTTTTCGCCGACCGCCATGCGCACTTCATCGAACATCGGGTTGTGCCTCCTCGCCCTGCTCGCCGTTGCCTGCGGCGATCGGGGCGAGGAACCCTGCCAGGCTACCACTCCGGCGTCGTTTGATTTCGTGATTTTTGACGAAAACGGACGCAACTACGCGGAGAACATTCCCCGGACGTTCAACCTCTGGACCCAGCAAACCCGGTCCTACGTCCGGATGGATTTCAAGCCGGGGCCACGAGCGGCGTACATCTCCTCCGTCGATATTCCCCAGAAAAGTTTGGCCGGGGAAAAGACGTTCATCCTGGCCTGGGGCCTTGAAGCAAAAACCGACACGCTCTTCGTGGACCTCGTGGCGGGCGAAAGCTGCGCCCCGCCCCGCTATCAGGCCGTGCGACTGAACGGTAAATCCGCCACATTCGAGTACGGCATCGGGCCGACCGGGGCGGTTGTGTTTCGGAAATAAATCGGATTCATCCATTAAAAAACGACCTTTCCCGTCCATAGCGAGGGATTTAAATCCCTCGCTATGGACGGGAAAGGTCGTTTTTAGCGAATTTAATCATCCAAAACATCCCTGCCCATGCTGTTCTGGCTCCTCCTGCTGGCGTTCCTTCCCTCGTCCCCGCCCACCGCCCAAACCTACCACCTTTCCCCCACCGGCAACGACGCCGCCGACGGCCGCACGCCCCAAACTGCCTGGCGCACCCTCGCCCGCGCCGGCGAACACAACTTCGAGCCGGGCGACACGCTCAAACTCGCCGCCGGGGCCACGTTTGAGGGCACGTTGCACCTCACCCAGGAAGACGCGGGCACGGCCCAGCGCCCGGTGGTCGTCACCTCGGCGGAGGGGGAGCGGGCCACGATTCAGAACCGGGACACCACGGCGGTGCGGGTGCTCAACGCGGGCGGCATCGTGGTTCAGAATCTGATTTTGGTCGGGAAAGACCGGACGAAAAACCGGGGGCACGGCGTGCATGTCGTCAACACGCTGCCCGGAGCCGACAAACGGTTTTTCATCCGGCTCAAAAACCTGAAAGCCAGCGGCTTTGGCCGCGACGGCATCTGGCTCGGCGGTGCCCCGGCGGACGGGAGCCAGAGCGGGTTCGAGGACGTTGAAATCGCCCACTGCGAAACCTTCGACAACCAATTTCACGGCCTCTACGTGACGGGCATCTGGGACACCCACGCGAAGGGCTACGCCAACCGCCGCGTTCACGTCCATCACTGCACGACCTACGCCAACACGGGCGACCCGGATTTTTTGGAAAACCACAGCGGCAGCGGCATGGAAATCGACGACGTGGAGGAGGCACTCATCGAGCACTGCCTGGCCTACGACAACGGTTTTCTGTGCAACGCCCGCGTCGGTGGCCCCTGCGGCATCTGGCTCCACGCCGCCACGCGCTCGGTGATTCAGCACTGCGTTTCCATCAACAACCGCACCGGCCGGGGCCTCGACGGCGCGGGCTTCGACCTCGACGGGGGCACCACGTTCTGCACCATCCAGTATTGCTACGCCCGCGACAACGACGGGGCCGGGATTCTGGTCTGGAATTACGAGGGCGCACCCCACGAACTGGCCCACAACGTGATTCGCTACAACATTTTGGAAAACAACGGTCGCCGCAACGACTACGGCGAAATCTACCTCGGCACCGGCGGCACGCCCGTCCGCGACGTGGCCGTGTACCACAACACGCTCGTCAGCAGCGCCCAGCCGGGCAGCCGGGCCAAGTGCGTGTGGGTGGGCGGCAAGCCCAACGAAGTCATCCGGTTTTACAACAACCTGTTCATCGCCAACGGCTGCCCGCTCGTCACCCTCGACGCCAACCAGACCGACGTGCGCCTGAACGGCAACGGGTACTGGCGGCCCGACGGGAAATTCGAGGCCACGGTGGGCACTCAACGATTCGCCTCGCTCGCCGCCTGGCAGAAAACCGCCGCCGGGCGCGAAACGGCGGGCTTTTTCGGCGACCCGAAACTAAGCGGCTACGGCACGGACGAATTTCCGTTGCCCGAAAAACTGACCACGTTGCGTGGCTACCGCCCCCGGCCCGATTCGCCCCTGCGCGGGCGGGGCGTGGCCCTGAAACCGCTGGGCATCGAGGCGGGTGCGCGTGATTTTTTCGGGAAAACGGGGCCGACAAACGCAGTGGGGGCAGGACGTTGAGCGCAGATTTAATGAAATTCTAATGGGTGTTCCATGAAGCCGCATTCGCTCGGCCAATTCAACTGATAATCAAAGCATTTTCCGACTTCCGAGTTTTCGGGTTGGGTTAAAAACACCTGATTTTTCAATCCCGTCTCGCTCCAACCTCAGCGGCTTGCGCTAACCATAACGGGCCAATGCCGGTTGAATTTCCCGAAAACCAATTGCACATCATCACTATGAAAACCCAAATCACAGCGGCACTTTGCCTGTGTTCAGTGGTCTTTTCTTCTCTTTCAACGCAAGCCCAGCAACGTCGGCCCCGACCGGCAGCGAGTGCGGTGCCGATTGATTCGGCCAAGTGGCGGGCCGAGCACTACGTCGTCAACCGCGATTCGGCTTACGCCGACCCCAACGTCGCCCTCCGCAAGCTGATGGGCGGCAACCGGCGGTTCGTTGAAAACAAAAGCATCAAACCCCGGCAGGACCGCAGCGCCCTGACCAACACCGAAAAAGGCCAGCAGCCGTTCGCCATCATCGTCGGGTGTTCGGACAGCCGGGTGCCTAACGAAATCATCTTCGACCAGGGCGTGGGCGATTTGTTCATCGTCCGCACGGCGGGGCAGGTCATGGCCGAAGCCTCTTACGCCAGCATCGAATTTGCCAGTGCGGTGCTGGGGTCAAAACTCATCGTCGTGCTGGGTCACCAGAGTTGCGGCGCGGTGGACGCGGCCATCAAGCGCCCCGAAAACCTGCCGGGGCACATCGTCACGCTCGTTAACGCCATCAAGCCCGCCGCGCAGAAGGTGCGGGCCATGGGCGGCAATTTGCTCGAAAACGCCATTCGCCAGAACGTGCTCGAACAAGTGGCCCTCCTGCGTGACCTCGACCCGGTGCTGTCGCGCCGGTACCAGAGCGGCGAAATTCTGATTGTCGGCGCGGTGTACCAACTGGGCACGGGCAAGGTGGAATTTCTGCCCGAAACGCTCAAAAACCTTCCCCAACGTCGTAACGCCCCCAGCGCTTCGGCCAAATGAACCGGCGTATTTTTCTCTTCGGGGCGCTGCTGGCCGGAAGCCTGCTCGCCCCCGAAACGCTGCTCCTGGCGCAGGGCCGCCTCAACGACCCCAACACCATCGCCTGGCTGACCAACACGACCACGCTGAACTTCAACCGACGCTGGGGCGCGCACCTGGAGTACCAGTTCCGGCGCGATGAATTCCTGCGAAACTGGCAGCAAAGCCTGCTGCGCACGGGGGTGAACTACCGCGTCAACGAGCAGCTTTCGCTGCGGCTGGGCTACGCCTGGATTGAAACGTTTCCCTACGGCGATTACCCGATTCAGGCGGCCGGGCGGCAGTTTCCCGAACACCGGATTTTCCAGATGGCCACCCTCCGCAACCCCGTGGGACGGGTGGACGTGAGCCACCGCTTCATGCTCGAACAGCGCTGGGTGGGGCGGTTCACCCGCGCCGAGAGCACGCGCCCCGACGAGCGGGTGTACTCCAACCGGATTCGGTACATGCTCCGGGCGCAGTTGCCGCTGGGCAAGCCCAAGCTGGAAGACCGCACGTTTTACGTGGCCGCCTACGACGAAGTGTTCATCAGTTTCGGGCGCAACGTGGGCGAAAACGTATTCGACCAGAACCGCCTCGGGCTGTTGCTCGGCTACCGCTTCAGCCCCACGTTCCGGCTGGAGGGCGGTTTTTTGCAACAACTCGTGCAACTGCCCCGCGAAATTGGGAACCGCAACGTGTTTCAGTACAACAACGGGCTGATTGTGAACACGGTGGTTGATTTGAATCTGGGTAAAAACTAACTCGCTAGTCAGCTACCGGTCGGACGGAAAATGCCGCCCTCGACAAAACAAATGAATCCGTTCTGTTGGGGGCGGCATTTTCCGTCCGACCGGTAAATTCGTCAGAATGACACGTCATTCCAGCCCGAAGAATCAACTTTTCGGCGGTTCTGAAAAAGCTGATATTTTATCCCAAGCCCAAACATCAGAAACGAATGCCGGTGGTTGATGTTTCCGCGAGCCGTCACCACGAATTGATTTGAGGAATACGAATTGAACGGAATGAAAAAGTCAATTTGAGCCGGGACGTTCAAAAAATGGGCCGAGACCTCGTCGTAAATCGGTCCAAACAAACCGGTTTTTACGTGCACCTGCGTAATGATTTCCAAGGAATTCAGACCCACCGATAATGCCACTCGGGTGTGCATGCTATCGAGTTGAAAAACTCTCCCAATTCGGCCTCCGTAGAAAAAATGACCCGTGCGCAGGTACGACTTGGACAGCAGCGACGACACTTTTTGTGGGTACGCCGCACTGCGAAAATCGGTACGCCCTACCTCGGCAGCCAACAGCCACCCCCGCGAAGTTTCAAGTGCAGCACTACCGAGCAAAGCAAACGGAGCACCCTTCATTTTGTCGGGTTGCGTCGAAACGGCGATGCCCGCGTTTGCCTGGATGTCAATTCGCTCAATCCGAAGTTGGGCCTTTGCGGTTAACATCACGACAAAAACCAACACCGGTGCGATGGCAATTCGTTTTTTCATGGCTCACAGCGGAATATTCCCATGCTTCTTCCTCGGCAGCGTCGCCACTTTATTTTCGAGCATCCCAAACGCCCGAATCAGCTTCCGCCGGGTGTCTTCGGGTTTGATGACCTCGTCCACGTAACCCCGGAAGGCGGCGCGGTAGGGGTTGGCGAATTTCTGGGTGTACTCGTCCACTTTTTCCTGGAGTTTCGCCGCCGGGTCGTCGGCCTCGGCGATTTCCCGCTTGAAAATGATTTCCGCCGCGCCCTTTGCGCCCATCACGGCGATTTCGGCGGAGGGCCAGGCGTAGTTCAGGTCGGCCCCGATGTGCTTGGAATTCATCACGTCGTAGGCCCCGCCGTAGGCCTTGCGGGTGATGACCGTCACGCGGGGCACGGTGGCTTCGCAGAAGGCGTAGAGCAGTTTGGCCCCGTTGGTGATGATGGCGTTCCACTCCTGGTCGGTGCCGGGCAGGAAGCCGGGCACGTCTTCAAACACGAGCAGGGGGATGTTGAACGAATCGCAGAACCGCACGAACCGGGCGGCTTTGGTGCTGGCGTCGATGTCGAGCACGCCCGCCAGCACGGCGGGCTGGTTGGCCACGATGCCGAGGCTGCGCCCCGCCAGCCGGGCAAAGCCGACGACGATGTTTTCCGCGAAGGCCTTGTGGATTTCAAAAAATGACCCTTCGTCGATCACGCCCTCGATGGCCTCGCGCATGTCGTAGGGCTGGTTGGGGTTGGCCGGGATGAGGTCGTTGAGGGAAGGTCGGCGCTCGTCGGCGGGTTGGTAGGGTAGCCGGGGCGGCTCGTCTTCGCAGTTCTGGGGGATGTAGCTCAACAGCGTTTTCAAATCCTGCAAACAGGCCACCTCGTTGGCCGAGGCCACGTGGGCCACGCCGCTTTTGGTGCTGTGGGTGGAGGCCCCGCCGAGTTCTTCGGCGGTCACTTCCTCGTGGGTGACGGTTTTGACCACGTTGGGGCCGGTCACGAACATGTAGCTCGTGTTTTCGACCATCAGAATAAAATCGGTGATGGCCGGGGAGTACACCGCCCCGCCCGCGCAAGGCCCCATGATGGCCGACAACTGCGGGATGACGCCCGAGGCCAGCGTGTTCCGGTAAAAAATATCCGCATAGCCCGCCAGCGACACGACGCCCTCCTGGATGCGCGCCCCGCCGGAGTCGTTGAGGCCGATGACGGGCGCGCCGTTTTTCATCGCCAGGTCCATGATTTTGCAGATTTTCTCGGCGTGGGTTTCGCTCAGCGCGCCCCCGAACACCGTGAAATCCTGCGCAAACACGTACACCAGCCGCCCGTGGATGGTGCCGTACCCCGTCACGACGCCGTCGCCGAGGTAATGCTCCTGGTCGAGGCCGAAGTCGCGGCTGCGGTGCATGACGAACTTGCCGATTTCCTCGAAACTGTCTTCGTCGAGCAGCAGCGCGATGCGTTCGCGGGCGGTGAGTTTGCCTTTTTTGTGCTGGGCTTCGATGCGGCGGGGGCCGCCGCCCTGTTCGGCCTCGGCGTTTTTGCGCTCGAGTTCGGCGAATTTTTGGGGAAGAGTACTCACGGAGGAATTACGAATTAGGAATTACGAAATCGGAGATTCGACGAAGTCAATTACGAATGAAGGAACCCCCTCGAACCAAAGGTAAGCGGCGTTGGGGAAATGGCGTAGGGTTGGCTGGCCTTCCTGAGTGTCGATTTGTACGCGGTGCCTTCGCCCCGTGGGCCACGGCCCGCTCGATGAGCCGTTGGTGCGCCGCCGCGTTGCGGGGAATGTCGCCTTTGATGGAGGGTGTTTGGGCGGTGGTGTGGAATCTCTTTGTCCTCCGTTTTTGTCACCCCGGAACGGGGTCTTTCCGTGTACAACCGCGAAGACCCCGTTCCGGGGTGACAAAAATGGGGACAAAAAAGGGGGCGGAAAAGCGAACAACGCCGCACCAGAGGCGCTTGAAATACTCATCACTCCAATTCCATTGCGGGCCAGAGGCAAGCGATTGCAGACCGCGAGCTACTTCGGGAAAATCATTCTTCGACATTCACAATTAAATCTTTTCCGAATTTAATTCCTGCGACTTCACAGCCCATTTTTATAACTTTTTGAACACTTGCTCTACTTAAGTTTGTACCAATATACCATCCCGATTTTAATCTCGCAGAGTATTCCTCGAGATCGGGCCTTCCGGGGTAAAGTTCACTCACTGTTCGAGCAAGATATCTTCTTTTCCTACCATGTTTCGGCCTTGATGCGAAGCGTTCTAAAAACGTATTATCTCTATCAGACAAACATTCAAAAACTTTAATGAGTAAATCTCTTCCATTTCGACAGTTTATAAATTGCCCATCAAATTTATAGCCTATTGAAGTGTTATTTGATATACTCTTTTGCTGAACCGTTTGAGCGATTGCTAAACTTGATTTTGGATTGGCCGAGACTTGATTGATTGTATTCAAGTTTGGGGTCACTGGTTGTGGATAAACCTTTCCAACTATATTGTCTTTTAAATAACGGGCTACAGTTTCAGGATCAGGCTTAAATCCACATAAATTTTCAACACTATCAGCAATTAACTCCAATAAATACTCATCCCCTTCTTCAATAAGCTTGACTAATGCATTCGGAAGAGTAGCCAGTATTAATCTGTTTTTAGTGACATTTCTATAGTCTTCCCTTGCTGAAGAAATAGCCCGACCTGAGACAATTTCTTCATAGCTAAGATAGCGATTCAACCTAGCTACACACTCTTCGATTTCTCTCTCCAAAATATCAAGTTTATACACCCTCCTATCACTATAATTTCCTTGCTCTGCGGGAAGGAAGAAGTTCCATTCTTGACCATCTGTGAGTATAGCTAAAGGTACTCCATCGTGAAATGCGTACTCGAACAGTTGACGGTCTGCGCCATTATTCTGTCCTATTTGTTTAACTTCAATGAATGCAATAGGTTTCAAAAGAGGATGGCATAACGCAAAATCAACCCTTTTTCCTTCAAGACCGTATTCTGGACAGACAATCTGAGTATCCCAAATCGGCCATCCTAACGCGTTAAGTAAGCGTTGTATAATTCCTTGTGAAACAGAAGCTTCATTTTTGTACCGGCCTGCTTTGATTCCGGCCCGAATTTCTTCAACATGAACTTGTAGCGACATTTTAAAATCGGGTTTAGAAGTTACAATAGTTCGTCAATCCTAATCTGAGAGGAGGGCACAAAAAAAGGCGTGGTA
>ERZ1066118.444-NODE-444-length-38488-cov-70.241069_pt1 | contig 38488 bp, 38 predicted proteins | sample MGYA00382765_ERZ1066118 | MGnify/ENA primary metagenome ERZ1066118 (study PRJEB33369, sample SAMEA5778348) | biofilm metagenome | biome: Industrial cooling water; feature: Water cooling tower basin; material: Biofilm | place: United Arab Emirates | collected...
CCCTAGCTTAATAAGGGGGGAACAAGAAAAAACAACAAATTCTTAGCCCCCCTTAGTAAGGGGGGTTGGGGGGATCAATTCCATATCTTCTAAAGTTAACCAACCTGGGCGCCAAAGTTCCTGGTCTTGCAACATCTTGGCGTTCGTCCAAAACCGAACGTTCGGGTCACAAGATGAAACCATTTCGGCATAAACCCATTTTCCCTGGTTTTTACGGTTGACGACTTCAAAGTGGCGCCAACCATCAACTTTTTTTTGTGATGTCCATTTTGAACCGAGTAAATACGGAAACTTTTGTTTTTTTGATTTAGGCATAATTATTTAGATTGTCACTCAAAAAAAATATTAATAAATGTTAAGTCTTATTAATTATAGTAAAGAATAGTCACTATAGAAAATTTAGATATACACAAACGATATATAAGTTAAGCTTGCTAGGTTGATTATTAGGTACGATAACTGCAATGTCTAACTGAGCAGGGCTATTTATGAGCAGTTCGCCTACCACTTTAAAAGTTTCTTCTGAATCTACTACAGTTAACTGGTCTTCATTACTTCAACAAATTCTCGACCATCAATCATTATCGCGCCAACAAGCTGTTGAATTGATGCAGGGCTGGTTGAACGAAGCTATACCCCTAGAATTATCAGGAGCAATATTAATTGGACTTCAAGCCAAAGGTGTGTCTTGCGACGAATTAGCAGGAATGGCGCAAGTACTACAATCTCTGTCGGTGAGCGAAGGTTCAATAGAAGCTACAACTACTCCTTTAATTGATACTTGTGGCACTGGAGGTGATGGCGCCTCTACATTTAATATTTCGACGGCGGTAGCATTTGTTGCAGCAGCAGCAGGTGTGCGAGTTGCTAAACATGGTAATCGCTCCGCATCAAGTCGAGTTGGCAGCGCGGATGTACTAGAATATTTAGGTGTAAATTTAAGTGCCCCTAGCGATAAGGTGCAAGCTGCTGTAGATTCTGTAGGTATAAGTTTTTTGTTTGCTCCTGGTTGGCATCCAGCAATGAAGGCAGTAGCAGGAATAAGAAAGAATTTAAAGGTAAGAACTGTATTTAACTTGCTAGGTCCTTTAGTAAACCCAATGCGTCCAACTGGGCAGGTAATGGGAGTATATACCCCTAAATTGCTAGAAACGATTGCGAATGCGATGCTGCAATTAGGAACGCATAAAGCTATTGTTTTAAATGGACGCGAAGGACTCGATGAGGCTTCTTTAGGAGATTTAACTGATTTAGCAGTTCTTAGTGATGGTAAGGTAGAGATGAAAACACTTGACCCTCAAGCTTTGGGACTTGTAAAGGTGCCTGTCACGGAACTGCGAGGTGGAGATGTTGAAGAAAATGCTGATATTTTGAAAGCTGTGTTACAGGGTAAAGGCACAACCGCACAAACTTCTGTTGTTGCGCTTAATGCTGGGTTAGCGCTAGAAGTAGGAGATGCTGTACCTTGGGGTGAGCATCAAAAAGGTACAGAGTTAGCACTCGATATTTTGGCTAGCGGCGCAGCTTGGGATAAATTGGAATGCTTGGTCGAGTTTCTACGGTCTTAGTATCGGTGGGAGTATGAGGTCGAAATTGGACGACATCGCGCTTGATAGTTATGTCGTAGTCTCCAAAAAAGTCGTGTCCTAAAAGTCCAGTTTCTAGTCCTGCTCCTGCGATGGCAACTGGAATTTGTCCAACTTTGACTTCGCCAACTTCCATTGAATTTACATAACCTATGGGAAAAGTTACTGCTTTGGAACTAGCGGTATTAGCTTTAGCTTGACCAACGGGTACGATTGAAAGGGAGTCAGCCATTTGTTGAGTGATAACAGTTCCACTGGCGCCTGTATCGACTATCATCTCAAAATTTTGATTGCCGTTAAATTTGACTTCAATAACTGGTGTACCTCCCATCCTGCGTTTAATTGGGACTGTAATTACTTGTTCTTCTGTTTCTTGGTTAATAAAAGCTTCGGGGGGAATAATTGGTTGAACTTGCTGCTCAACTTGTGGTTGCTTGGGTTTGAGTGCGAAAACTGGAGCAATAATTTTTTGAGGTTTAGGAGCAGTTGCAATTTTGGCGTTCGCTTGAACTTGTGGTCTGTTCATAGTTTCAGGAACGACAACAACTTGAGTCACTTGGGGTTGTGGGGTTGGTTTTGCGGTCGCAATGGTTCTCAGTTGTGCTTGCTTTGCTCTTTGTTGGTACTCGCTAATTTTTTGCTGTGCGATTGAATAATAAGGGTCATCGCGTTGGACTTGTTTCATTAGCGCAACTGCGTCTTGATATTGACCAGCTACTAACAGCCAATCATTAACCGATTGAGCCGATTGACTTATAGTATATGCACCAGCCGCTTTATCTAAACCTAACTCAAACGTTTTGGCTTGGTCTATGGTTTGAGGCACCGACGAAGATGTTGAAGTGGAATTTTCCACTACTATTTGACCGTCAGTCTCTGTAGTCGCCGACATTGAAACAGATTGCCTTTCACTTTTAATTTGAGTTTGCTTGTCACAACTAGTAGTCAGGACTGCTATCGTAACTAATATTAGGTACCACGAGTTACGCATCGAAGTAATTAGATTTTTGCTCTTATAGTTTAAATTCTACCTGCTTTCCAACGCTCGACAAAATCCAATAAATATACTTATGGCATAATTAACCATCGGAACCATTCGCTCTCAAATAATCTAACTCTTTTTTCTCAATGCAGCATATGTCACTGTCTGACGCTATACCTGCTTTACTCGTACTAGCAGATGGAACATCTTATCGTGGCTGGTCTTTTGGCGCCATTGGTACCACTATTGGAGAAGTAGTCTTCAATACAGGTATGACAGGATATCAAGAAGTCCTGACAGACCCTAGCTACTGTGGTCAGATAGTTCTTTTTACCTATCCAGAATTGGGAAACACTGGTGTCAATCCTCTTGATGAAGAATCTGACCGTCCACAGGTTCGCGGCGCCATTGCTCGTAACATTTGCCACCGTCCTAGTAACTGGCGTTCTACCCAGTCACTGTCCGATTACCTAAAACAGCACCAAATACCTGGTATTTATGGTATAGATACACGCGCACTAACTCGTAAAATCCGTAATTTTGGAGCAATGAACGGCGGTATCTCAACGTCCATTCTCGACGAGAACGAATTACTTGAACAAATTCAAGCGGCGCCGAATATGGAAGGTTTGAACTTGGTGCGTGAAGTAACAACACAATCTGTATACGAATGGTCAGACCCAACTACAGCGGTTTGGGAATTTAACCCTAAATGTCAAAGTGATTCAAAAAATAGTTTTACAGTTGTAGCTTTAGATTTTGGCGTAAAACGTAACATTCTGAGACGATTAGCTTCTTACGGTTGCCGTGTTGTTGTTGTTCCCGCCACTACAAGTGCAGAAGAGATTTTAAAATATAACCCAGATGGTATATTTCTCTCGAATGGGCCAGGAGACCCTGCGACTGTTTTAGAGGGTATTGCGACGACGAAGGCATTACTCGAAGCCGAAAAGCCAATGTTTGGAATTTGTATGGGACACCAAATTTTAGGTCACGCATTAGGGGCAGAAACCTTTAAGCTAAAATTTGGGCATCGCGGTTTAAATCAACCCGCAGGCTTAACTGAAAAAATAGAAATTACCAGTCAAAATCACAGCTTTGCGATAAACCCAGACTCATTACCAACATCCCAGGTCGAAGTCAGTCATTTGAACCTGAACGACCGCACAGTAGCAGGTGTTCGTCACAAACAACTGCCAGTATTCTCAGTGCAGTATCATCCCGAAGCGAGTCCTGGACCTCACGATGCTGATTACTTGTTTGAGCAATTTGTGGAAGAAATGAGCAAAGCAAGACAGTCACAAACGGCAAATGTTTGTTGACCATTGGCAATTAACTTTGTTTCGGGTCTATTATAGACAAAATGCATCAAATTCATCTATACTTGAGCGTTCGTTTTAAGACGAGGAGGGAGTTATTGCTGAACCACTAAATCTAACCGTTAGCCTGCGAGGTACCCGCGAAGTTCGGGATAACTGTCAGCTATTCCGTCTCACAGGCTTATTAGATGCCTTCTCTGAACCGACATTCCGCAAGGTTATTGGAGGCAAAATTGATGATGGTCCAAAGAATATCATCTTAGACCTCTCACAAATTGATTTTGTAGACAGTTCTGGGTTAGGCGCCCTTGTGCAACTCGCCAAGCAGGCACAGAATAACGAAGGAACCTTACAAATTGTCACAAACGCCCGCGTCACTCAAACAGTCAAACTTGTACGTCTAGAGAAATTTCTCGCCCTACAAACAAGTGTTGACGCGGCTTTAGAGAATATCAAGTAGCTTTGTTGCTTGATTGTAACGACAAATTACAACCAGCTATCCGATGTTAAAAATCTGGATAGCTTTAATTTTTACGTAAATTTTAGATATAATAAGCTGTTTAGAGTGTGATAATGCGCTAAAGTGTTATCTACAGATCGCTTGAATCGTAAAGCCTGATATTAGAAGTAATTTTATGTAATCCCTAATGATGTCTAATTGACCCGTAATGGGAGATTGCGGGCAAAGTGTTTAGTTCTACCCCAGCGTTGTGCTGCGTTAATCGCGATATGTAAACAGTGAGGAATGATGAATTTGTGAAATTATCGGAGGAAAAACCATTTGATGATGACTCAGAGACGTCTTGTCGTCATAACCCTTGGAACCAAGTACTGAAAGCAGCTTGTAACAAGTTACCGACTCAAATATCTCTAGCCGAACTTCGACAAATTTCTCCTACTGCTTTAGCCTATTTGGGGGATGCAGTTTATGAACTGTACTTTAGAATGTACTATCTCCTACCACCGCAGCGAATTGATAGTTATCATCGCTCGGTAGTTGCACAAGTACGAGCGGAGATGCAAGCGCGCCATTTACAAGCGTTAGCACCAGAATTGACCGAATTAGAACTAGAAATCGTCCGTAGAGGCCGCAATGCCACTACCGGAAGACAAAAGCGAGTGAGTGCCGAAACATATCAACAAGCAACAAGCTTAGAGACCTTAGTTGGTTACTTATATTTAACTGACGAAGCGCGTTTAGTAGAACTCCTGCACAAAATACCGACCGAATCAATCGAATCACATATCTAGAACAAGTAGTGGTATTTCTACCTAAAATAACCTCTTGCGCTTGCATTTGGGTTGAATTGTAGTGATAGAAGTGCCAGAAACGCACATGAAATTAGGGACTTATCATACTTATCATGGCTAACAAAACCAAAAAAATTAACGCCCCCCGTGAACAGCAACGCGGGCAATCCCTCAAAATTAAGGGTAAGCGCGTAGTTGGAAATTCAGTTGGAACTCCAAGAAGAGCTAATGGCAACGGTAGTATAGCTCCTAGTCCACGTCCACAAGCTAAGTTATCGCTGCCAAATGTATCTAAAAAGGGATTTGACAAAAATAGAGATAGAGACAGAGACAGAGACATCGAAAGTCCCGTTCCAAGTCCTCGCCTAAACGGTAAATTTTCAGCTCCATCAGTTAAGCCAATTAATGGCAAGCGAGTTGAAAACAAGCAATTCGACGGCAAGCGAGATGAAGATAGAAAATATGAAGGTAAATTTGAGGGTCGCAAATTCGAGGGTCGCAAGTTGGAAGGTCGCAAATTGGAGGGTCGCAAATTTGAAGCTAAAGGTGAAAGCGCCCTTCCATCTCGCCAAGGTGTGAGAATTAAAGGCAAACGAGTTATTCCGCATTCTATAGGCGCCGCAAGTCGATTTGTCAAAGATGATATCGTCGAATTTGATACAGATACACAGTCAGAAAGTACTGACATGATTTATGGTCGTCACCCTGTTTTGACGGCTTTAGAAGGTACACGTCATCTTAACCGTATCTGGATTACTCCTCGTTTACGTTATGATCCCCGTTTTCATTCGTTAATTCTTCAAGCGAAAGAAAATGGCACAGTAATTGATGAAGTTGAACCAAGGCGCCTCGACCAAATTACTGAACAAGCAAATCACCAAGGTGTAGCGGCACAAGTAGCTCCTTACAACTATGCTGATTTGCATGATTTAATGACTCAAGCCTTTAAAAAGAGCTATGCACCAGTAATTGTGGTGGCAGACGGCATCACCGATCCCCATAACCTCGGCGCCATTATTCGTACTGCTGAAGCTATTGGCGCCCACGGGTTGGTTATACCACAACGACGCTGTGCTGGTATCACTTCCACTGTCATGAAAGTCGCAGCAGGTGCGTTAGAAAACTTTACCGTTTCAAGGGTGACAAACCTAAGCCGTGCATTAGAAGATTTAAAAGCAGCTGGCTTTTGGATTTACGGCACTGCCGATGATGCTAGCGTTCCACTGCACTCAGTTGATTTTGGCAACCCCAAAGACGACAAAAAACTCAGCCCCATCGTTATTGTTATTGGTTCTGAGGGTGAAGGTCTTAGTTTGCTGACACAGCGCGCATGTGATGTTTTGGTGTCAATTCCCCTATCAGGTAAGACTCCTAGCCTTAATGCCTCCGTAGCAGCAGGTATGACACTTTACGAAATTTATCGTCAACGTTGGGTAAATACCTTACATCCTGATAAGTAAGCGACAATTTCTTGGAAAAAGTTAGAGTAAAAGAGTATAAAGAAATGTAAACACACTTTTTTTCAACGTACCTTTTACACACAACTCAAAACATCTACTTGGTGAAAGCCATGACAAGCGTTTGGAATAACTTCAAAGAATTGTTGATCAACGTATATCAAAATATTGGTATGGCGTGGTGGGTCGAGGTTAAAACTCAGTCCCCCCGCTGCACCTATTATTTCGGTCCATTCCTAACTTCCGCAGAAGCTAGTGCCTCTCGCAAAGGTTATATCGATGACCTTGAACAAGAAGGCGCTATAGGGGTATCTGTTACAGTCAAGCGCTGCAAACCCGGTGTTTTAACAGTAGCAGATGACCTGGGGGAATTGACTGACCGTAAAGTTCAGCCTATCTTTAGCGGTCAAATGTAACTAAAGGCTTTTTACCGTTTCCCAGCTTTTGCTCTGGGGAACGCATTAAGTCTTTAAATAAACACACAAATCTTCCCTTGAAATACTTTTGCAACAACATCTTGTGGAACAGGCATCCCTGCCTGTTCACTCAAGGTGTGTAAACAAGAGGTGGAATTTGAAAACCCTTAGTAACACTCACAAGTTGCCGCGCAATACTCAATAATTCCATCTCCCTCCACCGTTTACCTACAACTTGTATACCAATAGGTAATCCTGTATCATCTTGACCTATGGGAATTACCACAACCGGATGCCCAGTAAACGCAAACGGCATAGTATAGGCGCCACTAGCCAGCAAATAAGGTATTTTTCTACCATCAACATCAATAGCTGCACCTTTCGCGCTATGAGTAAATGCAGTACAAGTTGCAACCGGACACAACCAAACATCCCAATTTTCCAACGCTTCATCCATTTGGGCAATAATTCGGTCGCGTTCAGTCAGCACCTCAAAATACTTTTTCGGATTTGGATTTAATAAACTAGGTAAAAGCTGACTAAGGTTGCTAAGGTTACGAAGTGTTTTATCACCTTGGGTTGCTTCACGAAACATAAACGGAAGCACTTGCCACAAATCATCAACTTCCCAAGGTTTCGCATGTCCCATACTTTGAGCAACAAGTAAGTTGTATAATTGTAAAGTTTGTCCTAAATCAAACTTTTCTGGACTCCAGTTTTCTACATAGGTGCCTGTTTGAGCTAAGTTACTCACAAATGATTTAATTGCACTTTGAATAGATGAAGCTATCGGAATTTCTTTCCAACCATTAGTCCAAGCAATTTTTAAATTTTGTAAAGATTTATTTGATGGAGTATCGAGAGGAACTGGCGCCAAATTTGGTTGCCTTGAATCTGTGCCTAATGAGATTGAGAACCATAATTGCAAATCTTCAATTGAGCGAGCGAAGCATCCTGGTGTGAGTATGTGTCGAATACATTTAGGCTGTCCAGGCACTTCTGGAATGTGTCCAGCAGTAGATATACGACGGTCTGTTGGTTTTAAACTATACACACCGCAAAAGTGAGCAGGTTGACGCATTGAACCACCAATATCATCTCCTATTTCTAAAGGCGCCATTCCAGTCGCGACCGCAACAGCACTTCCACCTGAACTTCCACCTGCTGTATAATCCAAATTCCAAGGATTATTTACTCTTTCAAATAAGTCATTTGTACTTTGAAAATCACTTGCTAATTTAGCTAAATTTGATTTCCCTATAATAATTGCTCCTGCTGCGCGTAATCTTTGTACAACAGTGGCATCTTGAGCAGGGATATAATCTTTAAGCCTTTTATATCCTGCGGTTGTTCTTAGTCCTGCTGTTTCGTATACATCTTTAACCGTCATTGGAACACCGTGTAACTTGCCCCAATATTTACCTTTAGCCAAAGCTTCATCTGCTTGTTTTGCTTTTGTGCGTGCTTGTTCTTCATCTAAAGTACAAATCGCGTTAAGCTTAGAATTGTGTTTGGAAATTTGAGCTAAATGTGCATCTAAAACTTCCACGGCAGAAACTTCGTGCGTGCGTATCATTTCTGCTATTTTATAGGCGGGTTGAAAAATTAGATTGTTCATGATAACGGGTTTTTATTAATGAACCACAAAGGACACAAAGGACACAAAGGAAGAAAAAGTAAGGTTAAATGGTACTGTATAGGCGCCATTAGCCATTTGATATGGCACTTTTCGATTATCAACTTCAATAGCTACACCTTGAGGTCGGTGGGTAAATGCTGGTGTTATTGCAACTGGACACAGCAACACATCGCATTTTTCGAGTTCTTTATCCATTTGTGAAATCAACTTATCTCGTTCTTGTAAAATTTCAAAATATCCTTTCAAAGTTGGATTAAGACCGATTGGAAATACGATGTTAGGAATATTGCTGATTTGCCGTAGCGCTTTATCTCCTGTTGTTGCTTCACGGAATAAAAACCCAATGTTGTGACGAAAGTAATCTAAATCTTGAGTTTGTGTAAGTGGTACAATATATGTAGCTAGCGCATAATAAACTTGCCATGCTGCTAAAAAGTCGAATTCTAATAAAGCGCCCTCAATTTGGGCGCCTGCATTTGTAAGTTTTTTAACTGTAGTTTGTATAGCTAATTTAATATCTTCTGCAACTGGAAATATTGATATTTCATCAATCCATCCAATTCTTAATTCCTTAATATTACGATTACTAGGAGTATCTAAAGGCACTGGTGGAATATCAGGTTGACGGATATCGGCGCCTGCAATTATTAACAAACAAAGTACTAAGTCTTCTACCGAACGAGTTAAGGCGCCTACGGTCATCATAGAGCGAATGCTTCCAACTCCAACAGGCAAATTACCAGTAGTAGGAACTCTTCGGTCCGTTGGTTTGAGTCCAAATATGCCGCAAAAATGAGCAGGTTGGCGAATTGAACCACCAAAATCAGAACAAACATCCAAGGGTGATAAACCTGCGGCAACTGCTGCGGCGCCACCACTTGAACTTCCACCCGGTGTATAATTTAAATTCCAAGGATTATTTACACGCGGAAAAATCTCGTTGTTACCCTGATAATCTCCGCTTGCATTCGCTAAATTTGTCTTGCCAAGAATGATAGCTCCAGCCGCGCGCATTCTTTGCACTACTGTTGCATCTTGGTTGGGTATATAGTCTTTAAGTGGTTTGTAACCTCCTGTTGTACGAAGTCCAGCAGTTTCAAATGCATCTTTAATAGTTATGGGTACTCCGTGTAAAATTCCCCAACTTTCGCCACGTGAAGTTGCTTCATCGGCAAGAAATGCACGCTGACGCGCGTTTTCTGTGTCTAGTGTGCAAATGGCATTGAGTTGAAAGTTATACTTATCTATTTTGTGTAAATAAGCATTTACTACTTCTAATGATGAGGTTTCCCGCTCTTGTATCATTCGAGTAAGCTTGTGAGCGGGTATGATGGTTAGATCATTCATAGAGTTTTGGATTATCGTAGGGGGCTAGCCTAGGGAAGGCGGGTTTACGAAATTTTTAATACCGTTTTAGGATATCTCTTAACCCACCCTTACCATAGGAGATCGAGGAGCGTACATAACTGATGCAACTCGCTCTAATCGATATTAAGTTAATTATATTAACTTTTAGTTAATTGTGTTAACTAATTAGTAATTGTGCTAACTCAGCACTCAGCACTCAATACTCAGCACTACTTTTGACATGGGGCGCCCAACTAAAGAAAATTCGTTAACGCGACAGGATGTAATAGAGGCGGCAATTAGCTGCTTGGAGAAAGAAGGAGAAGCAGGACTTGGTGTAAATCGAGTCGCGCGGGAGTTAGGTATTAAACCACCCGCAATTTATAAGCATCTCGATGGAAACGCAGCATTACGAAAAGGTGTGGTGTTAGAAGTGTGGCAAAAATATTTGATGTATTGTGAACAACAAACCGCACAATTAAATACACCTCGCGAAATGTTGCTTGCAGGTGGACACGCAACACGTAACTTTGCACGCACATATCCGGCATTTTACAGATTGATGATGCAATATCAGCTACAACCTAATGACCCAGATGCAGGTGCAGTAATTCAAAAATCCCTTGGTTTTTTAAAAAACTCACTGCGTTTATATGAATTAAATCAAAATCAACTAATTGATGTAATGCGGATGGTAAATGCTGCCATAACAGGTTTTATTTCTATAGAACAAGCAGGGTTGATGACACTAGGACGTTCAACCGATGAAAGTTATGAAGTTATGCTTGATGCGTTACTGGCCGCAATTGAACATATCCGTTCAACAAGCTAACCACAACCAAAATATATTTATCTAAACTGTATTATATATATCTTGATTATATATATCTTGATTATAGATATCTTGATTATATATATCTTGTGGAATGGGCATCCTTGCCCGTTTTATTTCAAAGAGATTAAAGGCGGGCAAGGATGCCCACTCCACAAGAAAAGTCAAATTTAGTTTTCAAAACTTTACAATATATATATGTGTTGATGAATACATTAAAAATTAATATAATCTCTTTCCGCAGTTATAAAAAAAATAATCAATTTAGTAGTAATTTAGGTATAAAGAAATTATTGTAGAAATAATCTAGAGACGTGATTAACCGCGTCTGTATATTCTTGCGTCTCCCTTTTACTTAATTGTATAGAGGAAATTTAATATTTTTTGCAAATGGATTTAAAACAATTGCTTCATCAAAAAGCTGACATGATTGTAAATAATTGGGTTAGAGCAGTTTACTCAGATTCTGAGATTCAAAGCAGTACTTTACTACCTTATGCAAGTGTAAAAAATCATATACCTCATTTGTTAACGGCAATGGCAAATCTTATTTCTCAATCAACCGAAAACGATGTTAAATCGCTGGTTTGGGCAAGTTTAGAGCATGGTACAGAGAGAGCAAAATTCGGTTTTGAGCCTACAGAAATTGCGCGCGAGTACCATTTATTGCGTCAAGAGGTACTTTCAGCATTAGAAAGTGATTTACAGTTTGCCACAGGTACAGAAGTTATGCGGGTTGTGAAGTTGATTGATGCAGTAATTGATGAAGCTATTGCTCAAGCGTTTGTAAGCTATACACAGGAGAGAGTGCTGGAAATGGAGCAGTTGCATAGTCAATTATTACTTACAAATGAGGAATTAAATCGTTTGGTAAATGCTACTCAAGAGAATATCTCTCACTTAGCACACGAACTTAAAACTCCATTACATTCAATTATTAACTACTCAGATTTATTTTTGCGCCAGGTACGAAAACGTTCTGAGTTAAAAGATTCTGTTCCTAGTATTGAACATATTGAGCGCGTGTTACGTAATGGGCGCCAGTTAATTTGCCTAATCAATTCAGCATTGGAACTTTCGCGATGTGAAGCTGGAAAAATGCAATTGCGGTTAGTTAACTCAGGTGTAAAATGTATAATTAATAGTGCAATTGAAATGATGGAGCCTTTAGCAGAAGCGAAACAATTGCCGATAATAGTAGATTGCACACTTGCTCCAGATCAAGTTATAACAGACCCTCTGCGATTACAGCAAATTATTACAAATCTTCTCAGTAATGCAATTCGCTACACAGAGTGGGGGAGCATTATATTAACTTGCTATACAATATCTAATACTCAGTGGATGATTGTAGTTACTGATACTGGAATTGGAATTCCCTTAGAAGAACAATCGCGCGTGTATGACCCCTTTTATCGAGGTGCTTCTGCTGTACCTAAACATGATAGTACTGGTTTGGGGTTGCCAATTGTTAAGCAATTAGTAAAACTAATGCAGGGCGAAATTGACTTAGAATCGCAGGTTGGCGTTGGTACTACTTTTACTGTTATTTTACCTATAGAAGTAAAATAATCAACTGCAATAAAGTTAATGTTACAAATATTGACAAATTTTTATTATTATAAAATAAGGCGCCGAACTTGCCATATTAATGTGTTAGTGAACACAAAATATGTCAATACTCGTATTACTCCATCTCAACATCTAATGTACTAGGGACCTGGTGCTGCACCTGGTCCAGAACCAAAGTAAGCAGGCGGAGGAGTGAGTGCTGGTTCTATCATTCTCATTCTGGGCGGGGAACATGCTTTAGCTGCGATATGATACTCGTACAAACCTTGTGCGGCATTACCGCTCTCATCATCAGTGACACAAACTTGGCAGACTTGTAGACTACCACGATAGAAGTCGAGGTTTCCACTAGAGCGCCGGTCGAGTAGAAGGTGTTGGATTTATCGAATTTTCTTAACCGACCAGTATTGGCACGGCTACTTATTATTCCCAAGGCGCCAATAATTTACCATACAGATGTATTAAACTGTTAATTAAAGTTGTTGAGGAGTAGTTAATGCAGTTACATTTCTTAAAGCAAGATGTTCAGAAGCTATTAGAGCATACTAAAGATTCTAAAAGTCATGTTCCTATATATGGTGATGAAAGCACAAGGCAACCAGGACTATTATTAGTTGCAAATGAAGGTATTTATCTTGTCTCCAATGGAATCCCAGGATTATTTAAGGACAATGCCCTTGCATTAACAACTTTAGATAATCCAGCCTTTGTAGCATATGCTACTGAGTGCAATCCTAATACACAACATGAAGAAGAATGGCGCCGTGTAAAAAATGAAGCGTTTGATTCAGATGATGTTAAGTTTTTAGAAACATATTTTATTGAGGCAGCTTTGTTACGGCCAGGAAAATATATCCAACTAGAAGTAAATGAAGAAGGAATAAAAGCATTATATTAAAATATGAATTTATGTAGTTAATATAAAAGAATTTATTATCCTTTTGTACACAATATAAACTAAACTAGCTAAATAAAGCTTTTACTTTTCAAAAGTGTAAAATCAGTGTATTGATGAATACATAAATAATTGATGCAATCTCATTCGTAAGTTATAAAAATAATTATGAAATTTAGCAATAAATTATGGTAATGCTTTCACCTAGGGACTTCCAAAAGAATTTTTGAGATTTTTTATATGGAAGTCCCTTAGTGTTTCGTACAGAATATATTATCGCTTAAAAATAAATGTATTCATATTAAATTATTTTGTGACTATAGATACAGAATAAACTATTGCTGTTTTGAATAATATGCTAAAAATTTAATTTAATTTAATTTAATTAATATAATTTAAATTTATAAATTAATTTACAGTTGATTGAATTACTACTAAAGATATAGATTGCAAAAAAATTTCAAAACTTTGGGCAGACGATAAATAAGTTTATATAAAGTAATTTTATGATGATTGCGTTACGAATAAAACTTCAAATAAGGACACACGAATTTCCAAAGGTAATTAAGTCAAATCAAAAACTACTAAACTTCACTTCATGTCTAACAGGGTTCTGTCTGTCCTTATTTTGTGAACTTTTGCAACTTATCTCATTTGTAAAATACTCTGATTCAATATTCATCAAAAATAGAGAAAATTTATGGTAGCCCAAAAGCCTCAAACCAGTAACGGAAAAACACATATAGTCCAAACCGAACAAAGTATATCGAAAAGTATATCGAATAAAGACTTTCGAGCAATTGCTTCGTATACACCAGATATAGTGTGTCTATCACATTTGCGTTGGAACTTTGTTTATCAAAGACCGCAGCATATTCTTAGTCGTTGTGCTGCTGGTAGCAGGGTGTTTTTTATTGAGGAGCCAATTTTTACACCTGAAGAAGTCTGGCGCCTTGAAGTGACTCAAGATAAAAATGGAGTTTGGGTTGTAATACCTCACCTTCCCCAAAATTTAAGCTCTGATGCTGTAAACCAAGATTTAAAAGTACTGATTGATCAACTGTTTGCTGAACATAAGATTAACAAATACATCTGTTGGTACTATACACCAATGGCTATAGCTTTTACACGTCACTTACAACCAGAAGCTATAGTATATGATTGTATGGATGAGTTAGCTGCATTCAAAGGCGCCTCTACTACTTTGAAAGATTACGAAGCAGAACTATTCCAGCGCGCGGACTTAGTATTTACTGGAGGACAAAGCCTTTACGAAAGTAAGGTTAATCAACATTCAAACGTTTATGCATTTCCTAGCAGTGTTGATGTTCCACACTTTGCACAAGCACGAACTATTAAAGACGAACCAGCTGACCAAGCAAATATTCCTCATCCTCGTTTAGGCTTTTTTGGCGTTATAGATGAACGTATGGATATTGAGTTGCTCGCTGGTATTGCACAAGAGCGTCCCGACTGGCATTTAGTCATGATTGGGCCAGTTGTAAAAATAGACCCAGCAACTTTACCCAAACACGAAAATATTCATTATCTGGGTGGGAAAAATTATCAAGATTTACCTGCTTATCTTAGTGGGTGGGACTTAGCGATGTTGCCATTTGCGCGTAATGAGTCAACACGCTTTATTAGTCCAACAAAAACTCCAGAATATCTTGCCGCAGCTAAACCTGTAGTATCAACTTCAATTCGAGATGTGGTACGTCCTTATGGAGACTTAAATTTAGTACGAATAGCTGATACGAAGAGTGAATTTGTCTTTGAAGCCGAAAAGGCAATGCAAGAAGATACCCCAACATCCAATTGGTTAACTCGGGTAGATGCTTTCTTAGAACAAATATCTTGGGATAGAACTTGGAACTCGATGATGCAATTAATAAATGAAACCTTAGACACCGAACTTCAGCGCAACAGCAGAGCCTCAACACAGAGTGTCTCAACTGCACCAAACGTTATTACCAGAGAATTTTTATTTGATTACTTAGTTGTCGGCGCCGGATTTTCTGGAAGTGTGATTGCAGAAAGACTTGCTAGTCAGTCTGGCAAAAAGGTTCTAGTAGTAGATAAACGTACCCATATTGGTGGTAATGCTTACGACCATTACGACGACCACGGTGTTCTTGTCCATAAATATGGTCCCCACATCTTTCACACTAACTCGCGTGAAGTTTTTGAACATCTTTCACAATTTACGCAATGGCGCTCTTATGAACATCGCGTTCTTGCTAGTGTAGATGGACAATTGGTTCCCATGCCAATTAACCTTGATACAATCAATCAACTATATGGAATGAATTTAACTTCGTTTCAGGTCGAGGAGTTTTTCAAATCTGTCGCAGAACCATGTGAACACATCCGTACTAGCGAAGATGTAGTGGTGAGCAAAGTTGGTAGAGAACTGTACGAAAAATTCTTCCGTAACTACACCCGCAAACAATGGGGACTTGACCCATCTGAACTAGATAAATCAGTCACAGCGCGCGTACCAACTCGCACTAACCGCGATAACCGATATTTTACAGATAGTTATCAAGCAATGCCGTTACACGGCTTCACCCGGATGTTCGAGAATATGTTGAATCATCCAAATATCAAGGTGATGCTAAATACTGATTATCGTGAAATTCAAAAAGCAATACCTTGCCGGGAAATTGTTTACACAGGCCCTGTAGATGAGTATTTTGATTATCGCTACGGTAAACTACCATATCGTTCGTTAGATTTCAAACATGAAACTCACAATACTCCGAAGTTTCAGCAGGCGCCTGTAATTAACTATCCAAACGACCAGTTGTATACGCGCGTTACTGAGTTTAAGTATTTAACTGGTCAAGAACACGCTAAAACTAGCATTGTTTACGAATTCCCCAAAGCCGAGGGAGACCCATATTATCCTGTACCGCGTCTTGAAAATCAAGAAATTTACAAGCAATATAAAGCTTTGGCTGATGAAACATCTGGAGTGTATTTTGTAGGCAGGTTGGCTACATACAAGTATCTGAATATGGATCATTGTGTGGCTCAAGCTTTGGCTATGTACAAGCAAATTGCCGTTAAGGTGTTTTAAGACTGGATGATCCCCCAACTGGGGGATCAATATTAATTTAAGAATAATAAATATGACTTCTATATCTAATTCAAATAAAGATAATACTTCAAAACAGCCGTTAGAAATGTGGGCTGGTTTAGAGTGTACGGTTAATCGTGTAGGTGAAGAATATTTTGACCAGTTAGAACGCAACGGTCATGATGTGCGTTTATCTGACCTAGATTTATTTGCCGAACTTGGTATACAAGCTATTCGTTACCCAGTATTATGGGAACGGGTGGCGCCCCAAGGAGTTGAAAATGCAGACTGGTCATGGACGGATGAACGGTTAGAGAAACTACACTCACTTGGTATTCGCCCAATTGTAGGGTTAGTACATCATGGTAGTGGCGCCCGTTACACAAGTTTGGTAGACCCAGAATTTCCTGTGAAACTGGCGACTTTTGCTCGTGCGGTTGCAGAACGCTATCCTTGGGTAACACATTACACACCAATTAATGAACCATTAACAACAGCGCGCTTTAGTGGATTATACGGGCACTGGTATCCTCATGGACGAGATGAAGTTACTTTTGCACGTGCTTTTTTTGGGCAATGCCAAGGTGTAGCTAAGTCGATGCAAGCTATTCGTGAAGTAAACCCAAATGCCAAACTTGTACAAACAGATGATTTAGGAAAGATTTACAGTACACCAACATTGGCTTATCAAGCAGAATTTGAAAACGAACGTCGCTGGGTAAGCTTTGATTTGCTATGTGGTCGAATCAATGAAAATCATCCAATGTGGGGTTATTTACTTCATTGTGGAATAACTCAAGCTGAACTTGAATGGTTTTTAGAAAATCCTTGTCCACCAGACATTATAGGTATTAATCATTACCTAACAAGTGACCGCTTTTTAGATGAGCGTAAAGAACTTTATCCTGCTTCATTGCGTGGAGGTAATAATCAGCACGAGTATGCCGATGTGGAAGCAGTACGAGTTTGTGCAGAAGGTACAACGGGTCATAAAGCATTGTTGTTAGAAGCATGGGAACGCTACAAGCTACCACTTGCAATTACAGAAGTTCATCTTGGTTGTACTCGTGAGGAACAACTGCGCTGGTTTCATGAAGCTTGGAATGCAGTACAAGAATTACGAGCAGAAAATGTAGATGTGCGTGCTATTACTGCCTGGTCGTTACTAGGTAGTTATGATTGGAATAGCTTATTAACTCGTTTTAGTGGTCATTACGAACCAGGGGTATTTGACTTAAGGTCGGAATTTCCTAGACCTACAGCAATAGCTAAAATGGTGCAAGATTTAGCTAAAGGGGAAAAATCTAATCATCCAGTGCTTGAGATGGCTGGATGGTGGCGCCGAGAAGAACGTTTGTTGTATCCAGCAGTGAGTCGTAGTAATTTTGAATTCCCCCCTGCCCCCCTTGATAAGGGGGGAGATAGAATGTTAAATTCCCTCGTATCTTCTGTTGTAATTGTTGGCGCCACAGGAACTCTTGGAAAAGCTTTTGCGCGGTTGTGTGAAAGACGCGGTATTACATATCGTTTATTATCGCGTCGAGAAATGGACATTACTAACCCAACTTCAATAGATGCTGTTTTAGCTGAATTGAAACCTTGGGCTGTTATAAATGCTGCTGGGTATGTTCGAGTGGATGATGCAGAAACGGAGCCTGATGTTTGCCTACAAGTAAATACTGAAGGCGCAAAAAACTTAGCTGTTTCGTGCGCGCGACATAATGTTGCTTTTGTAACTTTCTCATCAGACTTGGTTTTTGATGGTACTGTTGTTAATCCGTATGTCGAAAATAATCCTGTGGCGCCTTTAAATGTATATGGGCGTAGTAAAGCTTTGGCTGAGAAACGAGTATTAGAAGTTAATCCTGCATCGTTAGTGATTCGTACCAGTGCCTTTTTTGGTCCGTGGGATGATTATAATTTTGTCACAATTGCCTTGCGTCAGTTGAGTGCAGGAAAGACGTTTACAGCAGCGTTTGATTCTACCGTGTCGCCTACGTATGTTCCTGACTTGGTTAATACTAGTCTTGACTTACTAATAGATGGTGAGTCTGGACTATGGCATTTAGCTAATGTTGGCGCCATATCTTGGGCGGACTTAGCACGAATAACAGCGAAACGCGCGGGTGTAAGTATTAGTAGTTTAATTGCTCTGCCAACTAAAGAACTCGGTTTCGCGGCGCCTCGTCCTAGCTACAGTGTTCTTGGTAGCAATAGAGGTGAATTACTACCAACCCTTGATTTTGCAATTGAGCGTTACTTCCAAGAAGTTAATTGTTAATCGTCGTAGAGACGTTACATGTAACGTCTCTACTGTCACCATAAAAACGATAACCATTAAAAATTATTAATATATGTCTACAATTTTGGTTACAGGTGGCGCCGGATATATTGGCGCCCATGCAGTATTAGCTCTCTTAAATGCAGGTTATGAAGTTATAGTTCTTGATAATTTGTCTTATGGGCATCGAGAATTAGTAGAAGAAGTTTTGCAAGTTAAGTTAATAGTTGGTGATACAAATGACCGTGCGCTTTTAGATAATATATTTTCAAATCATAATATAGAAGCAGTGATGCATTTTGCTGCCTTTATTGCTGTAGGTGAGTCGGTGACTGACCCAGCCAAATATTACCGTAATAACGTTACAGGTACTTTAACGCTGTTAGAAGCAATGGTTGATGCTTCTATTAAGAAATTTATCTTTTCTTCTACTTGTGCGCTTTATGGTGTACCAAAGTTTATTCCCCTTACCGAAGACCATCCTATTGACCCTATTAGTCCTTATGCAACAAGCAAGTGGATGGTAGAGCGAATTTTGTCTGATTTTGATACGGCGTATAATTTAAAATCTGTTCGTTTTCGTTATTTCAACGCTGCTGGCGCCGACCCTGATGGTAAGTTGGGTGAAGACCATGAACCGGAAACTCACCTTATACCACTGGTGTTATTAGCTGCTTTAGGTAAGCGTGAATCTATTTATATATTTGGTACTGATTACCCTACAGAAGACGGTACATGTATTCGCGATTATATTCACGTAGCTGATTTAGCACAAGCTCATGTCCAGGGTTTAGAGTATTTACTTAAAGAGGGAGAAAGCGAAGTCTTTAATTTAGGTAACGGCAACGGTTTTTCTGTCAGAGAAGTAATAGAAACTGCAAAGCAAGTGACAGGAAAAGACATTAAAATAGTCGAACGTGAAAGAAGACCTGGCGACCCACCAATTTTAGTTGGTAGTACTGAAAAAGCACGTCAAGTTTTAGGTTGGCGCCCTCAGTATGCAGACCTAAAACAAATTATCAGTCATGCTTGGCAGTGGCACAATAAGCAACATAGAAGTGATGATTAATGAGTGCTGAGTGCTGAGTGTTGAGTGCTAACTCAATAACAGACGTGAACTCCTATTCTTAATCCTACTCAGAACTCAGCACTCAGAACTTTTCACTATTATTTAGCAAGCGGTCATATTCAGTCTTAATAATTCCATAACACTCGCACGCGATGTTTTGCATTTGCGGACTGTCGGTTATTGTCATTTTGCCGCGACTGTATTGAATAATTCCGGCTTTTTGAAGAACAGCAGCAGTCACGCTTACCGAAGCGCGACGCACACCTAGCATTTGTCCCAAAAACTCGTGAGTCATAGTAAACTCGTTTGAACCAACTCGGTCTTGAGTCATCAGCATCCAGCGACAAAAGCGTTCTTCAATCGAGTGTAAACGGTTGCAGGCAGTAGATTGAGAAATCTGATTGAATAGTGCTTGAGTGTAACGTTGTAACAAACCATAAATTACACTACCTGGAATGACTTCGCGTCTAAATACTTCTGCCTTCATTCGCATTGCACTGCCAGGAACTTGCGAAAAAGCCTCACCTGGAATAGTAGTTGCTCCTAGGAATATTGGAAGACCTACCATTCCTTCATTACCCACTGTTCCGACTTCAATTGATTCACCATTTTCCATGATAGTAATCAAAGAGACAACACCGTTTTCGGGGAAGTAGATATACTCAATGGGTTCATTGGGTACGTAAAGCATTTGCTTGAACTCTAAAGAAATTAGCTCAAAATTAGGCAGTAAGCGCTCGTATTCTTCTTTCGGTAATGCAGCAAGAAGTCGATTTTTGGAATTATACGGGTCTTGGGATGACATAAAAAGCCTTGGGTAAGGGCGCCAGTTTTATCTATATAGATAGCTGATGACGCTGATACTTAGCTTCTGGCTAAAGACAAGCTATTTTGTAAAGAATTTGTGTATGCCCCCATACATTGGCTATAATAATCCTTGTGTACGCTCGCGTACATAAGCTTATATATCAAGGTTTTAGTATTTGGTTCGCGCGATTGCTCGCAGTCGTGCAAACCCGATTTTGAAAAAGTGAAATACCCATATTGTATGAGTAGCCGCTAGTTCGGTCGTCTCTAATTTGGGTGTATCAGGAAGGACGATTAAGCGAGTTGTCCGGTTTATACCGAATTTCTCATACCATCAATTGGTAAACTTGGTTATGAAATCATACGCTGCCTAAGCATTTATTTATTTTTCAATGTCGCGGTTCTAGTTATAATATCTTGAGATAGAGCTTTTAGTTCAGCAACTCTATTTCTTACGCTTACAGATTCACTCTTCAACGCAGTACTTTCTTGTTTTAATGCCTTATGCATAGATTTTAATCTATCAATTTGAATGTTCAAGCTGTCTTCTCTATTATTATAATTATTTATTGGCGCCAGTTCTGAAGCTTCAATCTTTGTATTATAAATACCACTAAGGAGTTTAGCTAAAGATTCATGGATTGAGCCTTTGCTTGCCAAGACATTTTGAGCCAATTCTTTAGCCTCAGCTTGGGTCAGTATATCTGGTTTTAGTGCTGCAATTAAATCCTCATTTGTAGACTTCAGTTCTTCCTGTGTTGCTTGTAGTTCATATTTCTTCAGAACTAGCTGTTGTTCAAGACTTTCTACCCGTGCGGTTAAAAGCTTTACTTTATCCTCTGTTGTGATGTCCATGTTATCATCGTGTTTTATAAAATTATTTAAAGTATTTTCATTATGTTCATAATCTGAAAATAGCGCATTTTCAATTGTCTTAAGAGCTTGATTTATTTTACTTAAGCAACAATCTATATTGGTTGGCAATGTATTATCATGACCTTCTTCTGTCGTTTTTGGCTGTAAGCTTACTTTAATATCACTACTCAATAAATCCATAGCTTATATTGTCAACTAGTATAGTTTATTTAAGGTCTTGGTTTGTGGCAATAATGATGGTCTGATACACTTGCCGTATTAGTACTACTCTAGTAAGTCATGGTTTGTTTGTCTGTCCGCTACCGTACCTTACAATCATAATTTTTACTTTGCACTCCTGAGATACTGGTGCCTGTGATATATATACTAGAACAAAGATACGTTTAGGTTGGATGTGGAGATCCCCCCCTGCCCCCCTTAATAAGGGGGGGAAGAAAGTTGTGGTTGAGTGAGTAATAGATATTAAATTTTTATGTAATTACAAATACAAAAACGTAGAGAACTTTAATTTATTTTTCAGGTAGTACAATAAATAAGATAGTCTTTGAAGTTGAATGATTAATAGCATTTCTATATGAAGATGCGCTTTATTACTCAACTCCCCCCTTATTAAGGGGGGCTGGGGGGGATTTAATTATTTGCAGCTTGATATTAAATTAGTATAAGTTCAAAATAGGTTGTATTGGCATAACTATTTCTCTTGGTAGATGAGAGCTAGTACTGAAAAAGACAACTATAGATAAGTAAAAATTTAATAAGTTCAGAAAGAAACATTTTTAATTATAAGTATTATGCAAAATATTTACGGAAATACTCAGGGCATCAAATCTAGTAATCTGAAACAATTACAAAAGCTTTACGAGCAACGTCTACCAGGAGATAGATTTATTACGCCAGAATTTTCTGACGCTTTAGCAGCAATTAGCGCAGAAATTCATCACCCACTTTGCTGCTATATAAATCGACGTGGGCAAGTAACTAGAATTGCTGTAGGAACTCCATTTCAAACTCGAATTCCATTTGAAGAGTTATCTCGTCATAGTGTAGAACACTTGAGTGGTATTCGTTGTGTTGCTACTCAATTGAAATCAGGGGCGCCTGACGAAGCGGCATTAGTGGCAATGGCTGGGCAACGCTTGGATGCTCTCGTGCTACTAAATGTTGAGTCGGGCAAAGTAAACCAAGCTTTTGTCGCGCATCTTTTCCCTGATATGGAAACTCCCTGGAGAGTTTCACCTGCTCTAAGTTTAGATGAACTAATAGAAGAAGATTCTGACGAGTTAATTTATGAATGGGAAAGAGAAATTATTGATGCTGGGGATACGGTATTTCCGAACCAAGATACCGCTACTGAGCAAGATAGAGTTTTGCTGGTGGGGTTAGAAACCGATGATATTTCTCCTCAAAGGTTTGATTCGGGACTTCAAGAACTTGTAGGGTTGGTAGAAAGCGCTGGAGGTATAATAGTAGACACAGTGCGCCAAAAACGCAGTCGTCCTCATCCACAAACTGTTGTTGGACAGGGTAAAGTCGAAGAAATTGCCCTTCATGCTCAAAAAGTCAGAGCTAATTTGATTGTTTTTGACCGTGATATTTCTGCATCTCAAACGCGCAATTTAGAAGACCAAATTGGTATTCGAGTTGTAGACCGGACGGGAGTAATTTTAGATATTTTCGCTCAACGTGCAAGAAGTCAAGCTGGTAAATTGCAAGTTGAACTCGCGCAATTAGAGTATATGCTGCCACGGTTACGCGGTCGTGGTCAAGAAATGTCTAGATTAGGTGCCGGTATTGGTACACGAGGACCAGGTGAAACAAAATTAGAAACCGAAAGACGTGTAATTCAGAGAAAAATTGCTCAGTTACAGCACCAAGTAAACGACTTGCAAGCACATCGTGACCGAATTCGGCAACAACGACAAAAACAAGATATTCCAGTTGTAGCCTTAGTGGGGTACACCAATGCTGGTAAATCTACTTTATTGAATGTATTAACTAATGCAGATGTATATACAGCAAACCAACTTTTTGCGACTCTTGACCCAACAACACGTAAGCTAGTAATTACACAACCCGACCAAGAACGTAAGTCAATTTTACTAACCGATACTGTAGGATTTATACATGAGTTACCACCAGCCTTAATGGATGCTTTCCGCGCGACATTAGAGGAAGTTGTAGAAGCAGACGCTTTGCTGCATGTGGTAGATTTATCTCACCCAGCATGGGAAAGTCATATGAAGAGCGTGCAGGAAATACTCGAAGAAATGCCGACAATTCCTGAAAAAAGCTTTATTGCTTTTAATAAAATTGATAAGGCTAGTAACGAAAGCTTGGAAACAGCAAAGCGAGATTATCCTGAAGCTGTGTTTATTTCGGCAACTGGGCGCCTCGGTTTGGAAAATCTGAAGTCTTCGTTGTTACAAGTGTTTAATGATAATAGTATTTCACAATATGAGGCATTGTATCAACTTTAAGTAGGTGCGGCAAAAGCCACCGTACAGAGAACTATATATAAAGCTGGGTTACAAAAAGGCTCCTTGTTCGTTGGTTTTGTCTACAATCAAAAGTATGATTACCAACCTGCATAACTCTCAAAAAATAGAGTCGTTTACCGAATCGGTACTTAAAGACGGCTTTTGTGTGTTGCCCAATCATTTTTCCAAAGCAACACTTGAGACATGGCACTCTGCTTTTATCCCTAAGCTTAGTGAACATATCGCGCGTGAAGGACACTTACTTAATCGAGGCGCCGCCCGCTATTATGTAACTTTACCTTTCCAACCTCCATTCGCTGATACCAGTATTTATGAAGATGAAGATATCCTAGCCATCGTCGAACGTTTGGTAGGTAAGGATTTTGTGATGTGCCAATTGGCAACAGATACACCTCTACTAGGTTCAGAGTTTCAAGATATACATCGGGATACTCCACCGCTCTTCCCCGAATCTGGTATGGAGACGTAATACTAGATTAAGCATTATTGGTATAAATTAGACAAGATTTGGATAATTCAGACATACTTATTCGCTGCGACTGGATATGCTTAAACCTTTATAAAACAGCTTGAAACCCTTGCCAAGTGAGAATAACTCAACAGTCAAGTTTGGCTTATTGCCGGGAGGACTCGAATGGCACTTAAAGGAGTGTGGATGGGCTGCGAGTGTTGCTTTGGCATGAGTTGGGGACAGATTACATGTGTAAAAATTGGACTGTTGCTTTTATTCAAATCTTGGGTAAAGCGCGGTTTGTCGCGTTGGCTTGAGAACAATCTCCGATCAAACTGTCGTCAACTTCGATTTAACAGGCACGCAGTCAGCATATGAAAAATTAGAATATTTTCACGAATTGGGATTAAAAATATTAACAAATGTTTCTTGAACTCCAATTAAACTTGATTATTCGATTTGGAGAAGATATAGTATTTGTATGTGGCGAGTAATGGTGTTAAAAGATGGCATTAAAGAAACAAAAAGGTCACTTTCAAGTTAACGAGTCAATTCGATCTACTGCTCAAACTAAGAATCCTGAGTATGTGCAACTAACGCAGCAACTCTTTAACTCAACTGTGATGTTTTATGTCTCGAAAATGTCTGAGAATATTTCATTGTTTCTCGGTACTGCAAATGATAGTCTTTACAAAGTTTACGAAATATTAATTAATTCTAACTCGGAATTGAAGGCGGCTCGTATTCCTCAAGACCTCAGACGTGCTGCAATAAAAAAAGCAGCAGGTGTCGTTAAATCCTGGCACACGAATTATGAACGTTGGAAAAAACGTATTGAGAATTCTCAACGATGTAAAACTCTTAAAAAACGTACAAGATTAAAGAAAAAAGCAGGTAAACCACCAGTTCTACCAGAATCTACTAATTTTCCCATACAAGTATATTCCAAGATGTTCAAATGCGATACTGGAAAAAGCTTGGTTGTCAAATTATGGACTGGAAAGGCTTGGATTTTTGAGAAGATTGAATATGCCTGTAGAGAACTCCCCGACGGTTACGTCAAAGGAACATTTTCTTTAATTTACTCGGAATCTCAACTCAAACTTGTTTGGGTAATTCAAAAAAATACACCGTCTCTTGGGACAATAATAGACCAGATTAAAGCGAATGGTTCTCTTAGAGTTCTCAGTATTGACCTAAACTTAGATGACCCGATAGTTTTAGGTAAAGTTTTAGAAGGTAGCGAAGATACGAGCGTTGTTGTAGAGTTAGCCACTTTACGGATAAAAGGAAACAATCGACTCAATCATCGAAGGCGCGCGCTACCTTGGATTGATTGCTCAAGCTAAGGGTTTAACTAATACGCATACAGAACTTGGTAGTGTTGTCAACAGCGATATGTGTCGTAATTGGTGGAAGAAGATCAAAAATTTAGAGAAGGAACTTGTTGAACAAATTTCTAATCAAATTGCCGAATTTTCACATCAATATGGCTGTCAGATTATCGTTTTTGAAAATTTAAAATCTTTAAAACCCAATCAGAAAAAGTACTCGGTTCGCAGTAACATAAAACGTTCAAGTTGGGTAGCTAAAAAGATTCAGAAACGCACCCAAGAGAAAGCTTTAAATCGATATTCGATTTATACTATCCGTATTAACCCGCGATACACTAGTGTTACCGATGCAGTCAATGGCGATAAGTGTTTGCGCGGTCAACAAGTGGGTTCTCTTAATCTTTATCTCTGGCGTGAAACCGGACTTGGCAAATTGGTTAAGTCAAAAAACGGTTTTATTTATGATGCCTCAGATAACGCGGCACTAAATATAGGTTTGAAATACCTAGCCGCAAAGTTTGAAAAGCCTATGATGTATAAACCTCAAGGTTTAGATGCTGTGGCAATAAGTTGGCTACCTTACACAACATCTAAGGGAAACGTGGTGGCGATGCCCAGTTGGTATGTTCTTAGTATGAGTCTCGGCTCATGAGTTTACCTTGTCAATCAAGTAGCTGCTAGTTCAGTCGTCTTGGATGTAGGTGTATGGGACAAGCCACGAAAAAAAGCACCGAATGTAGGAGAAGTCTGATTTGTTCCTATTTTCGATTACCACTCCCCCTTATCAATTGGCTATAAATTTTCCTTTGGTAGATGTCACCTTAGATAATGGGCCAATTGAGATTGCACGGGGTACACACATGATGTCCAAAGAAGAAGGGTTGCGGCGTATTAATTCGGGCGAAATTGAACTCGAACCAATTACGATGCAACTAGGAGACGTAATGATTCGCGATGTCCGTGGTCTACACCGTGGCACACCTAACCGAACAGAAATACCTCGTCCAATGGTGGTAATTGGTTATAGTCGTCGTTGGCTGTATCGTCCTGAAGTGTCGATTCAAATTCCGCGCGCTGCTATCAACACATTAACCGAACGAGGGCGCCACTTATTACGCTTTAACCCAATTGTTGAATCACTTGATTCTGTAGGTGAAGCAGAGGTTTATCAGTCGTTCGCGTATTGATTCTCTTCTTATTTGTAGAGGCGCCATTCGTTTTATATGCCTCTAAGAAGATGTTTTAAAAGCATCAATTCTGTCACACTGAACATGTTTGTCATGCTCAACGTAGTGAAGCATCTTAGAGGATATTTGAAAAGTCAGATAAGGTGTAAATTGTCCCAAGCGAGTGGAGTCTTACGGAACGTAATGCTCCGCACTACGCTGCGCTCAGAATGACATGCTTCGCTGCACGACTAATAACAATGTTCCGATTAAAAGTGACAATGATCAAATTAAAAGGCCAAAATATTTTATGAACTCAAATAACTTTGATTACTTCCAAAGGAGTTTTCTATATTGGCACATTAAAATCTACTCTTAAAACTCTTAAAGCAGGACATGCAACACATCAAGTAAAACCTCAAAGATAAGGGTTTAATCAGTGTAGGATAGGCACTCCCGCCTGTCCTACACAGTTTGTAAGGTGGGCTTCGGCCCACCCTACGTTTACACACAATAGGAGAAATTTATGACAATAAGTATCATTGTACATGGCGGCGCCAAAACTATTTCAGAAGACAAGATAGAAGCTAATAATGCAGGCTGTTTAGCGGCAGTAGAGGCTGGTTGGAAAGTTCTGAAAAATGGAGGTACTGCTCCAGAAGCGGTTGAAGCAGCCGTTCGAGTTTTGGAAGCTGACCAAACATTTAACGCTTCAATGGGCGCCGTTCTCAACAACCAGGGAGAAGTCGAGTTAGATGCAGCAATTATGGAGGGTGCTAACTTCGGATGGGGAGGAGTCGCAGCAGTCCAGGGAATACCCCATCCTATATCAGTCGCGCACAAAATAATGGGTAAAAAACCAATGTTTCTGGTGTCTCATGGTGCAGAACGCTTTGCCAAAGAACACGGAATTGAGATGTGTCCCAAAGAAGACCTAGTTGCCGAGGAGCTACGCGAAGAGTGGGAAGAAGAGAAAGAAGTGACTGACCGTCCCAACACAGTTGGTTGTGTAGCTTTGGATAGTCAAGGACTCTTAGCTGCGGGTACTTCAACTGGAGGTCTTATGAATCAGTTTCAAGGTCGTGTTGGTGACAGTGCCATAATTGGTTCAGGCTTATTCGCTGACAACAATAACGGTGCCTGTTCCACAACAGGTGATGGCGAATCGATTATACCAGTGGTTCTAGCTAAAACTGCAATTGACTTTTTAGCTGGAAACAGACACCCAGACGAAGCAGCGCAAATGGCAATTGAAACTCTGAAATCTAAGGTGGCAGGGGAAGCAGGGTGTATTCTCATAGACCCTCAAGGACGTGTAGGTTGGGCACATAACTCATCAGACATGGCATGTGCTTATATGACTGATTCACATGAAAAACCAGCTGTATTCACAAAGAAAAACTAGTGGTTTATGTCGTACATGATATTACTAAGTATAACCAAAGAAATAATAATAGTACACCTGGATTGATACCTTTGGTAACGACAATATAATCAAACTATAGAATGGTGTAATAGTAGGCTGCAAGCTTTATAATAAGGCTGGCAGCACTTTTATTGTGATTCCACGCCCTTAATGTTAACTTTAAACAATAAAAATTAATTTTAGGCTCAAAATCATCTATCTTTATAAAAGCATAATGTTAAATGTGTCGTCAAGATTTATTGACAGCTAAATTGTTCTTTTGTTCCGTATTAGTTGACAATTTACCAGTCTTTCTAAGTGAATACACATAACAGTGACATGAGTAAATTAGAGTTAGAACAAGAATTTGAAGCTTTGTTGAACTACCTTAAGGAAGACCTTTGTTGCGATTTGACTATTTATAAGCGTTCTACTGTAGTGCGTCGGTTTAAGCATCGTATGCTGGAGTTAAAAATAAATAGTTATACAGATTATTTGGAGTACTTAAAAAATCATCCCCAAGAGTATCTTCATTTATCTAATACCGTCTTCATTAACTTCTCTAGCTTTTTTCGTGACCGTGATAGCTGGGGTTATATCGCAAATGATATTATTCCTAAAATTCTTACAAATAAACAAAGTAAAGAGCCAATTAAAGTATGGAGCGCTGGCTGTGCATCGGGACAGGAAGCTTATACAATAGCTATATTATTAGCAGAAATATTAGGAATTGAGCAATATTTAGAACGAGTCCAAATATTCGCCACGGATATAGATAAAGATGCACTACTTCAAGCGCGCCAAGGTTGTTATAATCAATTAGAAGTTGCAGATATTAACAGTTATTTATTGTTGAAATATTTTGATAAAAAGTTTGAGAATAACGAACAATACTATATTATTAATTTCAACCTGCGTCGCAAAATTATTTTTGGGCATCATGACTTGGCAAAAAATGCGCCAATGTCTAAAATTGATTTGCTTATATGTCGTAATGTACTTATATATTTAAATTCCGAAACTCAAACATCCGTTTTTGTTCGCTTTCATTTTGCTTTAAATCATAATGGTTTTCTTTTTTTGGGTAATACAGAAAGCTTGGTCAAGAGCGAAGATATTTTCAGCCTTATTAATCTGAAGCATCGTATTTTTGCTAAAGGCGAGAATCTCACCTTACAGCAACATCTGCTAATTATACCGACTACTCAACGAAAAAAGAAAGTAATTACGAGCAATTCTACCGACGAAACCCAAATTTGTAAAACAGCTTTTAAGGCTAGTTCTTACGGCGCCGAAACAGATAAAAATCTACACCAAAACATTAGTTCGAGTGTAGATTTGCACCTTTAAGCGGCTAATTCCTCTGAATTTTCTTCTCCTGAAATTGCTACCAATTTAATGTGCTTTCGTCCTAAATTGATAGAAAATTCATCACCTGGTTTTAAGCCTAACTGTTTTGTATAAGCTGAACCAACCAGTAGGTTGCCGTTGGACTGTACTGTAATTCGGTAGCTAGCGCTACGTCCCACATGACCATGCTCGTCTCGGCCATCTAACGAAATTTCTTCTGCATCAAGCAATGCATTGAGAAATTTCATCATATTGACTCGAAAAATACCATTTTTGGTGACGCTATAGTAACCGCAGGCTTTAGCTTTCTCTTCTTTGCTACTATTCGGCATTTCTTTAATTTTGTTAATTAATGCCTCACCTTCTAAGGGCTGTATTTCTTTAACTTCCTCTTTTGGTGCCTTACTCTCTTTTGGTTTTGTTTCTTTAACTTCCTCTTTTGGTGCCTTGCTCTCTTTTGGTTTTGTTTCTTTGACTTTCGATTTTGATGCCTTGCTCTCTACAGGGTCTACTACTTTCTTTCTTGCCATATTGATTGGATGCGCGTTATGCAATTAAATTGAAACTACTGATGGTCATTATTTTTAATATATAATAGTAATTCCAAAAAATCTTACGTTAAACCCAACCTTTTTGGACGGTTATCCGAATCAAAGGCGGTCGGCGCCTGTTTAATACGCAAAGACTTATTAGTACAAATGATAATGGCAAATATAAAAAGCGCTACACAGATTCTTAATATAATTTATTTCTTCGGTCAGATAAATAAACTAGGTATTTATATCATAATGAAAGTACTTTAGAAATCCTTCACCTAGTGTCGCAGGTGTTTATCATAAGCACCTGTACATTCTTTAATGCCTAATACATTTAGTATTTGGGCAATTATTCTTATCCATAAATTCAAATTAGTTAAGAATGCTTGTAAATAAATATATTCTTTATTTCAATCAAAGACATTTTACTCGTTTAACGCAGCTATCTTCACGCGCCCGCCTTTTTCATACTTATAATTGCTATATAAATCAGTCTTATATAAAAGTAAATAACTCTTCACCCTAAAGACAGAGAACTGCAATCGTAATAGTAAGTAACATTTGGATGTAATAGAGTTATTAAAGGTTTATTGCAATGACAAATAAAGATGTTATACATGCAATAGGAGTGTTTGCTAGTACTGAAAAAGTAGAGCAAGCAGTAAATGCACTTAAAGCTTCTAACTTTCCTATGGAGAAAGTTTCTGTTATTGCTAAAGATGTAGAAAAAGGTGAAAGTATTAGCGAAGCCAAATTAACTGACCAGATTGGTGAGCAAAATGTAAATACCACGGGAGCGGTAGGAGATACGCTCGCAGGAGCTACTTGGGGTAGTGTTTTAGTTGGGTTGAGTAGTCTGGCACTTCCCGGTTTAGGAGCTATTTTAGCAGCAGGGTCTGTGGGTGTAGCGTTAGTAGCTAGTATTGGAGGTGTTGCTGTAGGAGCAGCAGCAACTCAGAATTTAGTAAAAGCACTAGCTGATTTTGGTGTACCTGAAGAGCGCGCGAGAATTTATAGTGACCGTCTTCAACAGAGCAACTACATGCTTATAGTAGATGGTACAAAAGAAGAAATTGAGCGCGCAGAACCAATACTACGTGACCTAAATATTGAATATTGGGGTATTTATGATTCGCTCCAAACTCAAAATGCATAAGGTTCAAAGTAATCAAAATACATAGAAAAAAAATTGTTACAACCCTTGATGACCAAGCGTATTTCAATTGCAGCAAAATTGGCAGATATGAAAGTAATACAAAATCTGCTAATTAGCAATGAGCAGCAATTTATCGAAGATTGTACTGATGATGATATTCGTGGGCGCCTACAACACATGCAGCTAAAAGCAAACCGCAAGAACAAATGGCGCCTGCTAATTCTGAAACCGCGAGGTGAAAATTTCTAATATGAGAAGGTACAAAACAGTCTTCCAAATTATACTCGCAATCGGAATGGTAGTAGTTGGTATTTTGCACTTTACTCATACAGGGGGGTTTGAGAAGATTATACCAGACTTTCTTCCCTACCATTTGCCATTGGTTTACGGTAGTGGATTTTTAGAAGTTTTGGCTGGCGTAGGGTTATTAATTCCTAGTGTCAGCCGTTTTGCTGCACGGTTTCTTGTTGTGTTTTATATTGTGATTTTTCCTGCTAATCTTTATCAAGCGCTTAATAACATTGAGGTTGCAGGATTACCACATGACCCACCATTGATTTGGTTGCGGTTTCCTTTTCTAGCTTTAATAGTAACTTGGGCTTGGTGGTTTACCAGAGAAAATATAAATGAAGTATCACAAAACAACTAAATGAGTAAGCTGCAAATTGGTACTAGTGGTTGGATTTATAATTTGATGAGATACTAAATATATGATACAAATTTATGCTAAAAACTGGCTCAACTTCTGTAAGCGAGGAAGGTCTAGCAATTCAATTTGGGAACCATTGACCGCAATTAACCCTTCAGTACTTAAACGATAAAATGTTCTGGAAAGGGTTGCGGGAATTGTGCCCAAAGTTGCAGCAAGTTGGCTTTTTGTTAAATCTAACGTTACGATATTGACAGGAGTTGAGGATTTGTTACTCAAATTTAGCAAGTATGCAGCCAAACGTTGTGGCACATCCTTGAAAGATAGCTCTTCAATTACTCCAGCTAAATGTCGCGAATGCTGCGAAACACTTATTAGCATCTTGATAGCAATATTAGGATATTGATGTAGCAAGTCCAGAAATATCATCCGTGGAAAAAAAATCAGTTCTGTTGCTTCTAAAGTTGCTGCTGAAGCTGGGTAGGGTTTACCATCTAATGCGGCAACTTCAGCAAAGTTTTCTCCAGGTTCAAAAATGTTGATAATCTGCTCTTTGCCAGTCGGCGCCATTTTAAAAACCTTAACCCGACCAATTTTTACCACAAAGAACCCTGTTGCTTTGCTTCCTTGATCGAAAATTAGTTCTCCTTTGTTAAATTTTTGTAACTGAGCAATTTGCACCAAGGGTATGAATTCTGATTGGGATAACCCTTGAAAAAGAAGGGTTGCCTCCAACCAACTGCTTAAATCAGATTCGTTTATCATTTCCACCTGATTATGTAAGTAAGTCGTTATGCTATTTTACCATTTAACAATTTTTTAAAGAACTTTATTTTTTGTAAAATTAATAATATATAAAAACTATGGAGAGAATTATATTTTTTTATAATCCTTAAAATGTATCCAAAATTAATAATTTTTCAACGTATGTTTTGACTTAAGTCAAAGATTTTCAAGAATTGTTCGCCTATGCTTGACAGTATGGATGAAAACTGATGAAGCACATACTGAAACTACAAGATGGCAAATCCAACCTTTGATGTAACGGGAACTAGGCAGGAGCGCACTCGGCAATTCAGTCTTCCTGCTTGGCTTGTGTTGATTTGTATTATCACCTTTACTGTTTTAATTTCGGCAGGCGCCGCCATTTATAAAAATGCACCACCGATCCCAAATGCAATTGTATCATCACAGCAAGAGATTATTCTGACCCAGGAAAACATTCAATCTGGACAGGAAACTTATTTAGCGAGAGGTGGGCAACACATTGGCAGTGTTTGGGGACATGGTAGTTATCTGGCGCCTGACTGGACGGCGGATGTGTTGCACCGTTGGGGTTTAGCGACGGCTGGTGTGTTGTATAATTCCGATACAAACTTTAGTCAGGCAAATTTGGAAGCCCTTCCTCCTGTTGAGCGCGCGACGTTACAAATGAAAGTACAGCAGGAATTTAAGACCAATCGCTACGATTCAGATACAGGAACCCTTACCTTGACCACAGCCCAAACTCAGGGATTACAAAAAGTCTTTGACGATTACCAAATCTTGCTCTCTCAAGGGTCACGTGTACATTCAATTCCTAGTGGTTGGTTTACTAATCAAACACAAATACGGGATGTAACGGCTTTCTTTACCTGGACAGCATGGGCAGCATCGGCGAACCGTCCCAATTCACCTTTTTCTTACACGGCAAACTTTCCTCATGATGACCTCATTGGCAACCAAGCTCCGGCTCAGTTTGTGATTTGGTCGATTGTGTCGGTAGTAATTTTAATTGCGGCAATTGCACTTTTTCTATTCGTATATCTAACCCAAGAGGATAGCGAAGAAGTTCAAACAGTTAATAATCGTCCTGCGATTCGTATTGCCACTCCTAGCCAAAAAGTTACCACCCTATTCTTTGGTGTAGCTATGGCACTGTTTTTTGTGCAAATTTTGATAGAAAAGCCAATCCAAACAACTTCCATTCAATAATCAGGAGAATTATGACAACTTTATTTGAAAAACTCGGTGGCGCCACTGCTGTTGACTTAGCCGTTGACAAATTCTATGAAAAAGTTTTAAAAGACGACCGCATCAAGCACTTTTTTGCTGATGTAAATATGGTAAAGCAACGGGCACATCAGAAAGCTTTTCTAACCTATGCCTTTGGTGGAACAGATAAATATGACGGTCGCTATATGCGGGAAGCCCACAAAGAACTAGTAGAAACGCGGGGTTTAAACAGCGAACATTTTGATGCAGTTGCAGAAGATTTAATGGAAACCTTAAAAGAAATGGGGGTTTCTCAAGATTTACTTGCAGAAGTTGCTGCGGTTGCTGCTGCACCTCAACATAAGAAAGATGTCTTAAACCAATAGAACTCATTGGAAAATGCTCCGGGTTATACTTAAATTTACCTCTGGAGCATTATTTAACCTGCTCAAACCAAAGCAGGTTGGGGCTTTAATTCACAAACTTTTACTTCTCGACGGGACACAATCCGTAATTCATGGGGATAACGTGGACGCGGACTATTCACTAACCAGATTGGAGGCACCATCATAGCTTCATAGTAATCAATCCGATACAAAACTCCCGGTTCGTTTGTGAGTTCTACAATAGTCCCCGGTAAATACTCAAACATTTCATCCCAATCAACAGATAACTCAGTGTTCATATCACTCTACCATTTCAATACCAGTCAAAGAATAAATGTCCCCTATGAACGCACCCGACCATTAACAATAAAAATGGCTTCTATCGAGAATAACTTCACCATAGTCTGGTACCCAAGCAACCCAAGTGTCTGGGGATTCTTGACAGAGCAATTTAGCTTCATCAAATGCATACTCACTAGGCGCCAGCAATAGTTTAACCCAGGTATCGCGAGTATAGGTGATGTGGCAAACCGGGTTCCAACCTGAAACTATCGCTCGAACGAGGGCGGGTGTTGGTGAGCAAACTGAATAAGTTGTTTGAAGGGACATTACCTTGCTCCATTTAAACTTGTGAAAGCACTTCCCCTTAACCAAAGTAGAGAGAAGTAATTGAAATAATTTCTGTATTCATTTTTACAAAATGTTGGGCTAATGCCTTAATTACAGTGGAAAAGTTAACAAATCTTGACAATACTAATTATCAAGTATCAAAAAATACCTTAAATTAAGTATGAGATTTTAAATTAGCTTTATGCAAATTTAACCCAGCCCATAAACCAACGCGGATTCCATCATAAGCTTGTTGAATATATTTGATTAAAGTAGAATTAGGAAGACGATGGGTGAATTTAAGACAAATAATTCTTAAAAAACAGCGATAGGTTAAAAGTAAAGCTAAACGGATAAAAAATATTGGACATGGTACTTTTTTAAATCCATGTTTAAAAGCAAAGTAAGCTGTATTTTTTGCTAATGAATACCAGCAAGTAAGATGTTTTTGGTCAACCCGATTATGACTTGGTTGAGAAAAATGATATACAGTTACATCAGCATAATGGACTTGATATCCTGCTTGAATTAAGCGCAAACAAACATCGGTTTCATCTAAAAAGTAATCCAAAAACTCATCGTAACCATTGATTTTCTCAAGTGAATCTTTTCTAAAAGATGAATTTGTCCCGATTAGAGCGTTATACCAAAAGCCATTAGCACGATTATAATTAATATAATTATTAGGACGGAGTGCAATCGTTTCACTCAAAACATTAGTAATACCACGGCAAAATTGTAAGGGAGAATTAGGACGACTTAAGTCTCGAACTGTACCACCCACAGCAGCACACTTGTCTCCATATTCTGAGTATTTAAGTACTAATTCGTCTAACCATTGAGAGGGAACAATTGTATTATCATCACAGAAAGCAACAATCGTACCTAATGCCATCTTAACTCCCATATTTCGAGAGTAACTAATGTTTTTAGGCTCAATTTTAGCATAATGAAGTTTGAAGCTATTCTTACTCAACCAAGTATTGACAATTTGAGTCGTCTCTGTATTTGATGAGGAATCAATCACAATTACTTCAAAGTTTTTGTAACTAAGCATTTCCAGTGATTTAATAGCTCTTTCTAGGAGAGAAGGGCGATTATCTGTACAAATTACAATCGAAACCAGAGGAAATATTTTAGTAGATATTGCTTGTTGTGTATGTGAGGAGTTTAACTTTCGAGTTTGCCAGTATATGTGCCACATTTCGCTAATAGTTTGGCTTATAGCCGTCAGGAGAGTCAAAAAATTAATTAATACAATTTTAATATTAGAATTCTTCACTCATTGGATAGAGATTAATCTGCTAGCTCTATCTAAAGTTTGAGTAAATTATTAAATTAATCGGTTTTAAAATATACAATTATATAACACCCTATTTTAGATCTACTTACGATTCTAAAAAGTAGCGGCTTATGCATGAATTATTCTTGTAAATGCAAATACAAACTATTGTAATATTTCCTAAACTTAGCTAAACGTATCGGTTCATTTTTACCCTGTAATGTTGAAAAGCACTCTTTACTTATCCAAAACGCGAATATTGTTTTCCTGTATACATAGTTTCTTAAAGGGAAATCATACTTACGATTGCTAGCGGTTAAAACTATAGACAGGGCATAGTTGTATCTAGGGAAATTACTATCGAGATATCAAATAAATGTTGAGATTTGTTTAGGAGTATTGTTAATTGTTTCCTTCCTTAATAAAAACACTGAGGAGTTGCAAATTATCTCTGTAACGTATCGTTATAAGTTATGCCGGAACTACTTTGTCCCCTAATTGAGGCTTTTGTTTCACGCCCTGTTACCGCTCCTCTTAGTTTTGTCACTATTTGTGCATTAATTTTTCTAATGTTGCGGTCTATGTGGGTGTCTGCTCGCATTGGAATTGCCCATGTGAAGCGTTTGCATCAAATTCCTTGTCCAAACTGTCAATTTTTCACAGACGACTTTCGTCTCAAATGTACTTTACACCCTACTTATGCTCTCACTGAAGAAGCAATCAATTGTTGTGATTTTTGTTTCATCAATACAACTGTCCAAAATAGAAAACTGAATTCTCCAGTTTATCGAAGAGTCGAATCAAGTTAAATCTTTAACCTTTGCCGTTTTCTCACACTTTTTAAGGAGTAAATAACCGTGTCTCATTTTCGTAGTTTTCCTACCAAACTAACCGATTCCGAAATTCTCTTGACTAGCCTACGTGACTTGGGCATCCATGCTATTACAGACAGTACTGTTCGTGGTGTCAACGGTCAACGAATTCGAGCAGATATTGTTGCTGTTCTTGAAGGTGAATGTGACATTGGCTGGTCACGTAATGTCGATGGAAGTTTTGACTTTATTGCTGACGTGCCGGGTGTTGCAATAAAACACAACCAGCCTCAAATGATTAATTCAATTAATCAGAAGTACGCAGTTAATAAGACCTTAAGCCAACTCAAGCAACCTGGTTTACAAAATGCCAACATTAAATTAGTTGTGCAAAATTAGTCATGTTCAGCCAATATTTTCTGTGATTTCCTTATAATTTATCTCACACCAATTGTTACAGCATGGTGTAAGATAATTTTTTGTGAGCCAAAATTCAGTTAATCACGTGAATTGTTTCTCTGTATACATCACTTATTAACGGAGAATCATCCTTATGAATGTTAGTAGTTAGAACTAAAGACAGGGCATTGTTATATCAACTAAACGAATTGAGGCGCCAGTTACAGTTAACTATTTTAGTCTAAGAATACATACAATATATGCAAGAAATCCAAGACTTGTTTTTATTTAGATTCTCGCAACCACCCTACTTTCTACTTGTGATTGGTTTACTAATTAGCTTGAGTTGTGCATTACCATTTGCTTTAATACTGCGACAACTAATTGAATATTGGAATGAATACCATTCTCAAGAAGCTTTTACCAGATGGAGAAAGATACAACTGTTAACTCCCTTTACTGGAACGCTGGTTGGAGTTTGTATCGCTTTTGCTTCAACATTAGAGATTTTCGGTTTTGCAACAGTTGCTTCTTATCTGGTTGCTTTGTTAGCGACATCTGTAGTTGGCGTATTAGTTTGGTTGCAAATCGGTAGAATTTTAAGTAAAAATCTACTGCGTGCATATTTATCTGAGTCAAAAGAATTGTTTCCTCAAAAATAAAACATAATCAGGCTCAACTAATTAATTCAATCAATCAGAAGTTAGTGCAAAATGCAAATTTGGTTGTCCTGCTTACATAAAATAAGATAACTGGACAAGCTGCACGAACAACACTAGATTATTGTTACCAAAAGTAAACTTGTTTCAAGCAATGCTTCTTCATGCGCCTATGTGGGTGTAAAAGAACCAAGCGGCGTCTAAATTTATTGCCGAAGTTTATGTTATGGAGGCGCCATCAGGAGTGAAGCGCATGGCTTCTTGTAATTAACTTTCTTTATCCCGGTAACATTTCTATTGATACTATTGCCTTGGAATTTCACATTATCGAGTTGATTTCTGTTTCATGTAGTAGGAGCCAAGTTTCAGCTCCTATTCTACCCATCGGTGGTTCTGGTTGCATGGGCATTG
>ERZ1066118.450-NODE-450-length-38178-cov-11.426068_pt1 | contig 38178 bp, 29 predicted proteins | sample MGYA00382765_ERZ1066118 | MGnify/ENA primary metagenome ERZ1066118 (study PRJEB33369, sample SAMEA5778348) | biofilm metagenome | biome: Industrial cooling water; feature: Water cooling tower basin; material: Biofilm | place: United Arab Emirates | collected...
CAAATTCCCATATTGATAGATGCCCTACATCTAGACCTACAATTACGATTGTTGTGTTTTGCAGTTGAGCATCTAGAGGTAAGTAACCTTGAAACTCGTGTCCGATCCCGCGATCGCTGACAAAATTAGCAGAATGAAGGAACGAGTGCGGTGGCAAGATCCTGTCATTCAGCGCAGAGGAATTGACCAAACTCGGCTGGTACTAGAAGACGAACGAGCGAATAATTCTGAGTTTTCATTTCTGGTTATAGGCGATACTGGCACTGGTTCGCACCGATATAATAATCCCCAACGCGAGGTAGCTGGACTATTGCAACCACATCTTGCTGATAGCAGTTTTATGCTACATACGGGCGATGTGATTTATCTCGTTGGGTCGAGCGAGTTTTATCTGGATAATTTCATCAAGCCTTATCGAGACTTTTTAGTAGGTGGAGAAAACCCCAAAGCGATCGCCTACGATCGAATGACTTTCAGCTTGCCCATCTTACCAGTTCTGGGAAATCACGATTATTACAACTTGCCATTATTGTTTGGCGCAATCTCTTTGACGACATTACCCGTGCGCCGTCTGCTCAAATTCAGAAGAGACTTTGATGTCGGATGGCGCGGCTCTAAACAGGGCGACGCTTATGCACGAGCATTTCTAGATTATCTCAAAGCAATTAAGCTACCAGGCGAGCTAGACAATCATTTAAACAGACACTACACGGCGAAAACGGATACGGGTTATTGCCTGCGCTACAAACCCGGACATTTCACCCGCTTGCCCAATCGCTACTACACTTTTCGCTATGGTGGCATTGATTTCTTTGCTTTAGATTCCAACACGTTCAACGACCCGATACCACTATCAACCACCCCAGAGGGAGAAGCACGTCGTCAGCAGTTATTACAGCGCCGCGATCGCCTAGAACAAGAAAAGCTACAAATTCTCGATGCCTCAGACAAACTGAATCCCGATAATCCTGACGATGCAGAACAATTGGATGACTTGCAAGTTAAACTGTCGCAAATTGAAGAAATTATTGTCGATCTCGAAAAGCAATTAGCTATTAACAAAGCAGTAGTGACCGATACCGAACAACTTGATTGGTTGCAACAGCGATTGATTGAATCGTGGCATACAGATGAGGTACGGGGCAGAGTGCTGTACTTTCATCATCCCCCTTACGTAACTGAAGCAACGAAATGGCAGCAAGCGCAAACTTTAGCAGTTCGCGATCGCTTGCGTAGCGTCCTCAATGGCGTCGCTGAGGCTGTGGGTTCTCTTCCCCAAGGTCGTCCCATCGTCGATCTGGTTTTAAACGGTCACGCCCACTGTTTAGAATACCTAAAAACTACAGACACGGGACACGCTGACTCTTATATCAATTGGATTGTTTGTGGTGGGAGCGGGTATAGCTTACGCCGCCAGCGCGAAGAAGGGACGGATTTAATGGAAGGAGAAGAGGAAGAAAAGCTAGTAGCGCGATCGCATCTTTTTGTCGGTCGCAACGGTCATAAATCCGAAAAGCGCCGTCCCTATTCTTGTTTACGGATTGACGTACAAGATGGTCGTCCCCCCAAGTTTATCATCAACCCTTATGTTGTCGAACGATACAAACAACAATGGCACAGATACGCGATCGAGCCTTTTACGATTTGAATCTTTCATTACCGCAGCCGTCCCGATCGCAGGATACTGAAAATTAGCCACAGTCCTAACAAACTTGCTGCCGCAAACAGGACGCTACTGAGCCATGATAGCTGTGTTGTCTGGGCTTTGGAGGAGATAATCGCCGCACCCATAATTAACGAACCTACTAATACGCTAAACGAGAGGCGGTTAGCAGAATCATCAAGGGTACGACGCAAACTATCTAATCCCCGCACCGATAAATTCCATTGCAACGTCTCTGAGGTCACGCGGTCTAGCAACAGTTCGATCTGGCGAGGAGATTGCAGCGACAGACTTTTGAGATCGAGAGCTGTCCGTAAGAGAGATTCTACAGGGCGATCGCCTAGTAATTGACGGCGAAATAAATCTGTCATTAAAGGTTTGACTTCATCGAGGAAATTAATTTGTGGATTAAACTGACGAGCTAATCCTTCCAAATTGGCAAGAGTTTTCGCGTACAAACCCATATTACTCGGCAAGCGAATTTTATTGTTGCGAGCAACTTGCAGCAATTCGTAAATAATCTGACTGAAATTGATTTGAGATAGATCTAAGTTGTAATACTTCCGCAACATGCGATCGTAATCATTTTCCAATCGCGATAGAATTACGGGCTGAGCTGAATCTGACAATTGTAATGTCAACTGACTGCATCTTTGAGCGTCAATATCCACAATTGCCAACAACATTTCTACTAAAATTTGCTGGGTACGAGGGTCGAGCTTGCCTACCATACCGCAATCCAACAATGCAACGCGCCCATCTTTGAGATAGAAAATATTGCCTGGATGCGGGTCGGCATGGAAGAATCCATCAATATAAAGTTGCTGGAAAAAAGCCCGAAATAATAAAGTTGTAATTTCTTGCCGCTTAGTTTCGGGAGTTACACCGTTCCCGTCACTTTCAGTTAAATTGGCTGACAGAATAGGAACTCCATCTAACCATTCCATCACTAACAATTTTTCTGTAGTTAAATCCCAGAAAATTTCTGCTATCACTAATTGCTGGGGATCGAACCAGCGGCTGGCAGACAAATTGCGTCGTAACTGATCGGCAAAATGCGCTTCTCTAGTAAAGTCTAATTCTGCCTCCAATGCAGCCGTAAATTCACTTGCTAAAGATTTAATTTCATAATTCTGACCAAAGTCAGTCCGCGCCACTAAATCGGCTACTCCCTGAATCAAAGAAATATCTTGAGCGACGATCGCATCAATCCCTGGACGTTGCACTTTGATGGCAACTTCTCGACCATCTGTTAACGTAGCGCGGTGAATTTGTCCGATCGATCCGGCGGCGACGGGTTGAAAATTAATTTTACTAAAAGTTTCTTCTAAAGGTTTTTTGAGCTGTTGGCGGATTGCAACTTCAATTTCTGCCCAAGGAATAGGTGGAACGTCATCCTGTAGGGTTGACAGCTCATCAATATAAGAAGCAGGTAATAGATCTGGACGGGTAGACATGAGTTGCCCGAATTTTACATAAACGGGACCCAAATCCACTAGGATGTTGCGTAATACGGCTGGAGTCGGTAACTGAGGCTCGTCTGTTTTACCTCCAGTTAGGAGCCGTCGCATATAGTCCCAGCCGTTACGGAAAAGAATTTCGGCAATTTCTCGTTGACGAGAAGTATTTTGAGTTAGGAACACGAGGGATTAGGGATTAGGGGTTAGGGAAGGGACAAGGGAGACAAGGGAGAATAACTACAAATGACAAATGACGAATGACTACTCACAATGGTATGCAGCAAGGAATAATAATGCAGCGAAAACCAGCAGCAGTTTTTTGAGTTTTGAGGATTTGACTAGCGCGGGAACAAGCTTGAAATCGTTGGGTTGATAATTTCACGGTTGATAACAGACTCTGCTGCGTGAGTAAGTTTTTGACATAACTAGAGCAAGATTGACTACCATACAGAACTCTGTGCGGACAATCAAAGCCTTTTTGAGGAGAAATAGATTTTTGATAGAACTCAATCGAGTCTAGCGCTACTGTTCTGGCTATCGTATCCCATTGGCTTATCGGCATAGCTGTCAAATTTTTAGCTACCAACAGTCAATTTCTATCCTAAATAGCAACTTAACTCATCTGCCACAAGGGGAAGAAGAGAGCTGAGGGAGCTGAGGGAGCTGAGGAGCTTCAGGTGCAGAGGAAGAATGGGGAGAAAATTCTCCCTTGTGTCCTCCCACACTTCCCACACTTCCCACACCCTACACTCCACACCCCACACCCTTCTTCACGCACCACACACCACGCTCTTACAATAAATGACTAAATTTAGGATTATCCTGCAATAATTTCAGGACTTGTTTGATTTCTTGGGTGCGGTCTTTTTTAACGATTAAGGTAACGTTACCATCGCGCACGATCACGACATCTTCTAAGCCAATGGTTACAACCACATCTTCGTCGTTCTCAGCGTAAATTAAAGTGCCTGCGGTATCTAGTCCGACATGATGACCGACCTCGACATTGGCGGTTTCTCCTTGGAGTAAGCGGGCGATCGCGTTCCAGTCGCCTAAATCGTCCCAACCAAAGTCGGCTGGTAGCACGTAGGCAAGTTTGGTTTTCTCCATCAAGGCATAGTCGATGCTAATTTTGGGCAACTGAGAGTAAGCTGCTCTGCCTTGCTGTTTGAGAGGGATGAGGATGTCTGGAGCGTGGGTATGCAGTTCTTTGAGTACCACCCCAGCCCGAAAGATAAACATGCCGCTGTTCCAACAAAATCGCCCCGTAGTGAGAAATTCTTCGGCTGTATGTATGTCTGGTTTTTCAGTAAAGCGGTTGACGCGATAGACGGGTAAGTTACCATAAATTCCAGTCCGATCGCCTTGCTCGATGTAGCCGTAGCCAGTCGCCGGATAGCTAGGCTTAACTCCCAATGTGGCGATCGCGTCTGTGGTAGCGGCTAGTTGGGCAGCAGCTTGTAAAGTGTGTTGAAACCCTGGCAGATCTCCAATCCAAGGATCGGCAGGGAAAAAACCGACTACAGCTTCTTCCCCATAGCGTTGCGCGATTTCTAACGTACTCCAAGCTACGGCTGGAGCTGTATCCCGCCCTTCTGGTTCTGCCAGAATGTTCTGGGCTGGCATCTGGGGTAATTGTGCTGCTACCCCCTCGGCGAGTTGGCTTGATGTCACCACCCAAAGATTTTCCCAATTCCCTGCTAGGGGTAAGAGGCGATCGGCTGTTGCTTGTAGTAAACTTTTACCGCTACCATCTAAGCTTAAAAACTGCTTCGGTCGATGCCTGCGGCTGAGAGGCCAAAAACGTTCGCCTTTACCTCCAGCCAAAATCACGGGGATGAGAGAACCATTCATAAGCGTTGGCGTCAAAAATTGTTAAATCTGCTTTCGAGTTTACTTTGCTTTTGCTAGAGGCAATCGTAACTTATTAGATTACTATTTCTGTAAGGTTTGGCTTGGGGAGATCGGAAACTGTGATTGGGGTACTAAAACGGGTCGATCGACGGTTGAAACGACAACTGCAAGAGGTAGAGGTGAGGCGATCGCTATCCGTCACTCGCCACAATTTCTTGTCTTTTCGCCGTTGGTTGTGGTTTCAGATGACGAGAAACCGTCTCCTCTTTTGGATTGGTGTCGTCAATTTGTCGATCTTGCTAGGGGCAATGGTGGCGCTACTACTACCAATTTGGAGCGATCGCACTTCTTCCGACTTGCTGTCTAGAGATAACTCTCAGCAACCACGCAGTACTTTTCTCCGCCATGGCTTACCCTACAATCTCTCCCGTCCGGTAAACATTCTCGTTCTGGGTATCGAACCTCCTCCTAGCACCATCGGGCACAATCCTAACTCTGGGTCTACAACTAGGACTAGCGATACAATGCTACTAGTCCGCTTCAATCCCGACCGCCCAGCCATAAGGGTACTTTCGATTCCTAAAGATAGTCAAGTTGTCTTACCCAAGATCGGTCTAGATAAAATTTCTCGCGCTTATGCTTTGGGGGGCGCACCTTTAACAGCGCGGGTAGTTAGCCGCACGTTAAATAATGTCCCGATCGATCGCTATCTCAGTATTAACGCAGATGCTTTGCGGCAATTGGTAGATCGGATAGGAGGAATTGAGGTATTTGTCCCCCAACAGATGTCATACCAAGACCGAACGCAACGGTTACAGATCGATCTACAGCAAGGTTGGCAAACTTTAAATGGAGAACAAGCAGAACAGTTTGCTCGTTTCCGCGCCTCAAACAAGGGAGACCTCGATCGCGTCCAGCGCCAGCAGATGTTAATTGCAGCTTTGCGCGATCGCCTCACCAGTCCGGCAATCCTACCCCAATTGCCAGAAATTACCAAAATTATGCAAACTGCGGTGGAAACCAATCTCAGCCCAGAAGAACTGCGGGCGATCGTAAGTTTTAGCGTCCAAATGAAGCCGGAACATTGGCAAATGCTACTGTTACCAGGAGATCTCAGTCCCTACAGCCAAGACCCCAGCAGCTATTGGCTCTATACTTCAGGTCAAGACCGGATTATGAGTCAGTATTTCGGTACTTCTACGCTTGGGGCTGTACCCAAACCCCAACCGCTGACAAGTTTGAAAATTGCCGTGCAAAATGCTTCGGGAAAACCCCAATTGAGTCAAAAAATTGTCCGATATCTCAAGCAGAGAGGCTTTACTAACGTTTATACAATTTCTGATTGGTCGGATATTCAACGCCAGACCAATATCATTGCTCAAAAAGGCGATATTGAAGCAGCCACAAAAATTCAGCAAATCTTGGGTGTAGGTAATATTGAAGCAGCCGCGATCGGCGATTTAGATTCTTCGCTCACAATCCGTGTTGGTAAGGACTGGCGGTGAGAACAAGTCAAAAGTCAAAAGTCAAAAGCTTGCCCTCGAGCCCTTCGTTTCACTCAAGGGTAAACTCCGCGAAGGGTTAAAAGTCAAAATTTGCCTCTTGTCTCTCGCCTCTTGCCTAACTCATCAATTACCAATTATTTAGACATCGTACCTGTCTCTTGCATGAGATCTGTAATGACTGCAATTAGCGTGTCTGAGTTGATGGGTTTAGGTAAATGACGTTGAAAGCCAGCCGCGATCGCCTGAGACCGATCCTCAAGTCTGGCAAATTCTGTCATCGCGATCGCCGGAATCTGCCGTTGCACTGTCGTTCCAGTTCTGAGATAGCGGATCAAAGCATATCCATCTTCTCCAGGCATTCTTATGTCACTGAGCAGCAGATCTGGCTGGAAAGCTTCTAGAGCTTGCAAAGCTGCTTGCACTGAACTTGCAGTATACGCCCTAGCGCCGCTCGTTTGCAAAATAATTGCGATCGCCTCAGTGCTATCTAGTTCGTCATCCACCACCAGCACGCGCAGGTTGTTGAGGGGTAGTGGAGTAGTGCGTGGTGCGTGATGAGTCGTGGGCGGTGCGCGAAAAGACAATGCTCCCTCAGCTCCCTCAGCTGTCTCCATCAGCGGCAAACATACTGTAAATGTGGCTCCTTGCCCTTCTCCCAGGCTCTCGACAGCTACTGTACCGCCGTGCATCTCCACCAAATAGCGCACGATCGCCAAGCCAAGTCCCAGTCCCTTGTGGTTGCGGGTAGTCGAAGCATCCGCTTGCCGAAATAGCTCGAATACATGCGGTAAAAACTCAGTAGCAATACCTTGACCAGTATCGCTGACTTTAATCTGAGCGTAAGTTGGATTGGTGGTTGGTAAGGGTACGCTATTTGCCGGGACGAGAAAGTCAGGGGATGCTGGTTTATATCCTGCGACCGATCTGTCGCTCTCTTCTACTACTGATAAATGTACTTCAACGCGCCCACCAAATGGAGTGAACTTAATTGCATTTGTCAGTAAATTCCATGCAACTTGTTGCAATCGATTGGGATCGCCATAAACAAATCCCAAATCGCGATCGAGAAATACCTGCAGTTCGATTGATTTGGCTTGGGCGCTCAACTCAACCGTTTCAATTGCAGCTTGAATTGGGGTAGCTAAATCGAGTGGAATAAACTGTAGCTTCAATTTACCCTGAACGATGCGAGACACGTCGAGCAAATCTTCAATCAATTGAGTTTGTACCTGAGCGTTGCGCACGATCGTACTAATTGCCCGTTGTAGTGTCGTTTCATCTCGTCGTCCCGATTCGAGAATTGTTGCCCAACCTAAAATGGCGTTCAGGGGCGATCGCAACTCATGCGAAAGCATTGCCAGAAACTCATCCTTAATTCGGTTGGCAGTTTCAGCAGCATTACGGGCAACTTGTTCTAGCTCGATTAGCCGCGCTTGTTCTTGTTCGAGTTGTTTGCGCTGCGTGATATCCAAGGCAATGCCAAACAATCCTACTGGGTTTCCCGCTCGATCGTAAATCGCTCGCCCTTTGTCTAAAACCCATGCAATTGAACCATCTGGTTTGAGAATGCGAAATTCGCAGCTGTAGGTTCCCGTTGCGATCGCAGCTTGAATCCCAGCTTGGAATTGTTCTCGATCGTCGGGATAAACGAGATTCACGATTTGCTCGAACGACCCCACGATCTCGCCATTGCCAAGTCCCGACAAGTTACCCGCATTCTTTAAACGACGAACTTCTCCAGTTTGCAGGTTCCAAGTATAGGCAGTCATATCAGCTGCTTCGAGCGCAAACTGTAAATTCGCTTCCGAAAGCTGCATTTGCTCGATCGCTTTGGCGTGTTCCTGGCGCAAGTTTTGCTTTTCTATAGCTTCGCGCACCGCGATCGCGAGGCGATAGGGTTCTCCCTTGCGGATGTAATCTGTCGCTCCCCGTTTCATAGCAGCAACGGCAACTTCTTCAGTGCCGTTATCGGTAAACATAATCACCGGGCAATCGGCATACTGAGCTTTTACTGTCTCTAAAACAGCCAGTCCATCGCTCCAGTGCAATTGATAATCTGTGATGACCAGATCGAACCCGCCTGCTGCTAAAGTGCGTTCTAACTCAGCTGCATCGATCGCCGTTTGAATTTCTATTTCGGCAAACTCGCGCTGAAGTTCGCGGCTTTCGAGCTGGCGATCGCTAGGATTATCGTCTATTAACAGAATACGCAACATTCGATTCTTAATTTTTAAGATTTTTTTAAAAGTTTAGTGTTTTTACTACAATGAAATTCATCCAATTTTTTTTTTAAAAAAATCAGTCTAAGTTAATTCATTGATAAAAATTTTAATCATTGTTTGCATATAACAAAATATAGAAACTTCAGCAATTAGCGTTGCTACTTTACTACTTTTATAAGTCCGTTTGTAGTATATCGCAAGAGAATAATCGCGCCAATTTATTAGTAAAAAACTGAAAAAATCGCTAAAAAAAGAAGCAATGACTCGTTTGACTGCTACTCCAATGTCATTTTGGGATGCAGCACCGCAACAAAGCTAGAATCGACCTAATCGATCCAAAATCATTTGCCCAAATAGTTTGACCTAGAAAATACACTGATGGCATTTCATCAAGGTTTGGCTGCAGAAAAATTGCGCGATCGCACCACGCACCACTTTCCACGAACAACTAACACCCAAAACAATAAATCTTCTGGGTTTCTAGTCTATCGAAGATGGCAGAAGGTGGAGTATCAGTACCAATATTGTGTCGGTTTAGTTGGACTTGTAGACCCGTGAGCGGATCGTGACCGGGGGCAACGAGAAATTCTAGTTGCTGGACGTAGGGTAAGGTAGATATACTATCGAGAATTTGAGCGATCGCCTTTAAATAAGGATGATTCGGTTGTTGATACCAATCTGGTGCAGCTAGTTCGGGTTGATCTAAGCCAACGTGAAATGTCAGGGAAGGTTGACCGAATAGTGCCACCGCTAAGGGTCGCGCCTCTTCCTGCAATAACAAATCGTGTATTCTAACGATGTGCCGTAGCTTTTCCAACCGCTCGTAACGTTGCGTGACGGACAAAGACGTTTCTTGCCAGTGAATTGCCACAGCAACTAAGTATGTTTGCAAAAGCATATGCCCTAGCTTGCTGGCTTTGGTGGCAAGGTAGTTAGAGTTGTAATCGTTGGCTTCAATCAGCAATGGCACGCGATCGACGACTTCTAAACCGTATCCCTTCAACCCAGCAATTTTGCGGGGATTGTTGGTAATTAACCGGATTTGCTTCACGCCTAAATCGTTGAGAATTTGCGCTCCTACTCCGTAATTGCGCAGATCGGCGGGAAAGCCGAGGCGTTCGTTAGCTTCTACAGTGTCCAGCCCCATATCTTGCAGGGAATACGCCTTCAGTTTGTTAATTAAACCAATGCCTCTACCTTCTTGACGCAGGTAAACTACGACTCCCGCACCTGCATATTCGATTGTTTTCAAAGCTGCTTGTAACTGCATCCGACAATCGCACCGCAACGAACCTAGAGCGTCACCTGTGAGACATTCAGAATGCATCCGCACCATCACGGGGCGATCGCTAAATTGAGCCGGATCGCCTTTAACAATTGCTATATGTTCGGAGTTATCTACGTTATTGCGATAAGCATAAATTTGAAATTGTCCGAAGGAAGTCGGTAATTGAGCGATCGTTTCGCGCGTCACAAATCGCTCGTTTTGCAAGCGATAGCTAATTAAATCGGCAATACTGATAATTTTTAGTTGGTGATGTTTGGCGTATTCCATTAACTGATTCAACCGTGCCATCGATCCGTCGGGGTTTTGGATTTCGCAAATTACCCCCGCTGGGTACAGCCCTGCTAATTGAGCTAGATCGATCGCCGCTTCTGTGTGTCCGGCACGTTTGAGTACTCCACCCGTCCTGGCGCGGATCGGAAAAATATGACCGGGACGGCGCAGATCTGAGGGTTTCGTGGCAGGATTAATCGCTACTTGAATCGTGCGGGCGCGATCCTCGGCAGAAATACCCGTTGTCACGCCTAAATGTGTCGCAGCATCGATACTTACCGTAAAAGCTGTTTGGTTGCTGTCAGTGTTATTAGTCACCATCAACGGTAGATCGAGTTCGTCCAGGCGATCGCCCGTCATTGCCAGACAGATCAATCCCCGTGCCTCCACTGCCATAAAATTGATCGTGTCTGGGGTCGCGAACTGAGCGGCACAGATGAGATCGCCTTCATTCTCGCGATTTTCATCATCTACAACAACAATAGAGCGTCCGGCTTTAAGATCGGCTAAAGCGGCATCGATTGAGTCAAACACAAAAGATTGATTAGAAGCGTTCTGAGGCTGCACAAAGATACATCACAAACAGAGTCTACCTCTGATTTTAGCCGCTTTAGCTGAACTGGGGATAAAGGGAGATACACGAGCTGTAAGGGCGCATAGCTAGCTATACGCCCCTACTAACGTATAGGAAACAAAGAAACATTCTGTTTCCTGTTTCCTGTCTTCTTTTCTACTATTTAACTGTTACTCGCCGATGCCAAGCTCGATATCCTAGGGCAAAGATACCTAAAATCGTGCTAGTAAAAATTGAGGGTTCCGGTACTGCAACAGTAGATCGATTTTCCTTGACTTCTACTAAGGTGAGATTTGTCACGCGCTCGAAAGTACGAGAAAAGATCCCTTCAGTTGAAGCTGTAGCAGATTCGCGATCGCCTCCAAAATTTGTATTCAAACTGACATTACTCAGATTTAACTGAGTTCCATTACTTGAATCAAAATTTAGAAAATCGTTACCTGCAGAAGTAACATTTCCTGCAATTGTAAATGAGTCTAGGAGCGTCCAACTATCTACATTACTAGTATCGTATAAAGCAAAAGAAACTGTACCGTCAGCGATCGCGGTTTCAGTTTGTGGATTATCTATGGATGTCGTTAAATTCAAATCGGCATCGAAATTAAAAGAAAAAGTTTCGCCACTATTGACGCTAAAGTTACCTAAAACTCCAGCGAAACTGTCTGCCGTGCCAGAGTATTCGTTACCAGTACCATCCGTACTACTAAATGATGAGTTGAAACTAGATGGTGGTTCCGTAACAAAACTTGCTACTGCGTCTGTACTAGCATTCACATTACCATCTGTGGCAAAGGTATTCGTAAAAGTGTCAGTAATTACCTCGCTATCGAAGGGATTATGACTAAAATTATCAATCGTAACTGTAGCTTCAGAACTAGCAAAAGTTGCAGCCACAGTAGGGGCAGTCCCTAAAGTCAATACTAGTGGTACGGCTGGCGCTAACGCTCTGATAATTTCTCGAATAAGTTTGAGTTTTGTCACGAAAATTCTCCTCACATGAATTCAAAAATCCGTATCCAGAGCAATTTTTCTGACCGACATAATCTCTGTACCGACAGTTCCGATATTGCTGTCAGTAGGATCGGACTCCCTATAGCTTAAACATGAGTAGTATAAATTATTTCGGAGAATTTGCGTAGCACGATGCTAAATATTGCCGTCAATAAACGCGCAGGATAAGTTAACTTGATATCTTCAGTTTTGTCAAGAAAGCCGAGAATTACGACATCCTGCAATTGCATTAACTTTTGATAAAGACAGAGTAAATCTTTTATGAAGATTAGGCGTATTAACGCGAGCATTAGCAATCTAACTGAATCTTCTACTTATTTAAGTCCATAACAAACTAGCTAATAATTGCCGAACCCTAGCGGTTCTACATCATTATGTTTCTAAACTTAACAAGCCCCTTCTAAAAATAGGGGCTGCTCTTTATCATGATATTTAATGAATCAATAGTATTACGCGCGAAACACCCAGCCACGAAGTTTGTAGCTAGAAAGTGTCATTGGCATTAAATAGAAAAGCGACAACCGTATCAACTCTAGAGGTTGAGTAATGGTAGAAACTTCACAAGATTTCAAGCCACACCCAGTAGATAACGCGTCCAATACCACCCTGTGCCTCAATGTTATTCAAAGCTGGCTCAGCCAGTTTTTAAGGCATAGCGATGCAGCCGCAACCTTTACTCAAGAATGGGAGTTGGGGGAGTTTCAAGTTGGGGATGAAGTTGTCTTTTATACTACAAAAGCTATTACAAGTACGCAAGTTCGTAGCGAACAAAACAGCAATTATTTTTATTTAGTTTGCCAAGGCAAGGTGCGACTGTTAGGGTTTGACCCGCAACAGCAACGGGAAGTTTCCACGCTAGTACTACAACCTGGAGAAACCTTTGGGGCAGAAAATCTTGAAGACAACTCCCAACTGACCCGTGCGGTTGCTGCAAGTCAGCTACAAGTTGCACGCATTCCCCTTGCGCGACTACGGCAATGGTACGAACAATTCCCGAATTTGGCAGAGGAGATCCGCCAGCAAGCACAGCAGCGCCAATGCTTGGTATTCTTCAAAACGGCAACGGAAATGCGATCGCTTTCCAGTCACCAACTGCGAAGACTGTTGCCCTACATTGGAAAAATGCAAATAGAGCGCGGTGTGTTGCTCTGCGAGGCAACTCCTGCCGATCGCGGTCGCTTTTGGCTGGTAAAGGGAGAAATTCACAGCCGCCAGTCGGACAACCCTTCACCGCAGGCAGGACAAAGCTGGGGCGAGCCACAAGCAGTTCCCTCAGACTGGATAGCTGCTACGAATTTGGTGGTTTACTATTTATCTAAAGAAAACTGGTCGGAGGCGCAAGCGATCGCGCCGATTCTGCTAGCATCAGCGGTTGGGGAAGCTCAGCCAAGCCCAAATATCTCTTCCAAGGGAGACGCTCGCTTATCTCTAGCGAATAGTTATGCCCTAGCTGCGACTCCTGTGCCAGTCAATCCGCAGCTGCGATCGCTACCCCAGAGCCAGCAGCTAACAGTTCCGTCCCAACCGATCGTTCATCCAAAACCGCTGACTCGTATTTTGTCAAGTCGCGGGTTTTGGCAAGCTTTACCATTCATCGAACAGCAAAGTTCCTCTGATTGTGGTGTTGCCTGTTTAGCTACAATCTGCCTGTATTGGGGCAAGCGTTTTAGCATCAACACTTTGCGCAATCTAGCCGATGTGGATCGAGCAGGTGCTTCCCTGAAAAGATTAGCTCAAACAGCAGAGACGATCGGCTTTCGTGCCAGTCCGGTAAGAGCCAGTCTAAATCGCCTAGAGTCCCTAGAGCATCCTTGGATTGCTCACTGGGAGGGAAATCACTTTGTCGTAGTTTACCGCGTCAAGGGCGATCGGATTCTGATTGCCGATCCAGCCATAAATAAAAAATGGATCTCTCGCCAACAATTTCTCACTAGCTGGACGGGTTATGCCATACTGCTCGACCCCACAGAACGGTTAAAAGCTGTCGAAAACGAGAAAGTCTCCCTCGGTCAATTCTGGAGTGTGATTCTCCCATATCGCTCTGGGATCTGGCAGATCGTCTGGATGTCACTGCTAATTCAGATTTTTGGGGTCATGACTCCCCTATTGACTCAGATCGTAATCGATCGCGTGGTAGTAGAAAAAAGCTTTGTTACCCTAAATGTTTTCGCTCTGGGAATACTACTATTTAGCCTCTGGCGCACTGGCTTAACCGCTACACGCCAATACCTACTAGATTATATCTCCAACCGCTTCGACCTGATGTTAATTAGCGGTTTTATCAACCACACTCTGTTGCTACCGCTGAAATTCTTTGAATCGCGACGGGTGGGGGACATCGTGACTCGCGTGCAAGAGAACCAGAAAGTACAGCTATTCATCACCCGACAAGCGATTTTAGCGTGTTTAGATGCGCTGATGGCAGTAGTTTACATGGGGCTAATGTTCTACTACAACTGGCATCTGGCTCTGTTAGTTCTAGGCTTGATTCCACCCATCATCCTCTTAACTTTAGTCGCCACTCCTTGGCTGCGACGGGTATCGCGGGAAATTTTTAATGCCGCTGCCACAGAGAATTCCTTACTGGTGGAAATGCTAACAGGTGTGGCTACTGTCAAAGCCGCAGCCGCAGAAAGAGAAATCCGTTGGCGCTGGGAAGACCGCTTTACCAACGCTCTCAATGCCCGTTTTCAAGGTCAAAAATTGGCAAATGGCTTGCAAGCTACGGGTGGATTAATTCATGCTTTGGGTTCTACTGCCTTGCTTTGGTATGGGGCGACTTTGGTGATTCAAAACCAGCTCTCTATCGGTCAGTTTGTGGCATTTAACATGACGATCGGTCATGTCATTACCCCTATTTTGTCGGTGGTAAATCTTTGGGACGAGCTACAAGAAGTGTCGATCTCGGTGGAACGGCTGAATGATGTCTTTACCTCACCCACAGAAGAATTGCCCGGACAACCAATGCCGGTCTTGCCTCAGTTGCAGGGTGATGTTTGGCTGGACAATGTTACCTTTCGGTACAATCCTGACGAAGAACGCAACACGCTGCAAAATATTTCCTTTCAGGCAACTGTAGGACAAACGATCGCGATTGTCGGTCGCAGTGGTTCAGGTAAGAGTACGTTGGTGAAACTACTCCAGGGACTATATCACCCCAGTAGCGGGCGGATTCTGATTGACGGACACGACATTCGCCATATTTCGCCCCAGTCTCTCCGCAGTCAGATGGGCGTCGTACCGCAAGAGTGTTTCTTATTTTCTGGCACGATTCTAGAGAATATCGCTCTTTATCGGTCTGATTTTACATTAGAACAGGTGACTGAGGCGGCGAAACTCGCAGAGGCACACAGTTTTATTCAAGATTTGCCGCTGGGCTACAACACCCAAGTCGGAGAAAGGGGAATGGCTCTTTCGGGAGGACAAAGACAACGAATTGCGATCGCCCGGGCTTTGTTGGGCAACCCTCAGATTTTAGTTTTAGATGAAGCTACGAGTTCGCTCGATTCTGAGTCAGAACGCCGCTTTCAAGAAAATCTCCGTCGCCTCTGCCGCGATCGCACTACCTTTATTATTGCCCATCGCCTATCTACAGTCCGCTACGCTGACAAGATTTTAGTTCTCGATCGAGGCATTTTGGCTGAGTGCGGTACTCACGAACAACTGATAGCCCAAGAAGGTATCTATTATTACTTAGCTCAGCAGCAACTCGATCTTTAATTTATTTTCGCTGGCAAGGTAACGGCAGGAAAAATCGGCATTAACTACTTAGTAAAGGACAATTATCCTCCCTATTTCTACTAGTAAGCTCAAGCAGCTTTTGGCATAGATTTGACTAGAATTTTCTCTAAGTTTATGTAATCTTACAACTTAAGAAAAAGCATTGATGTTTTGCTCAAGACGAAAACATTGTTAATTATGAAATTTTACAAAGCGCTCGGCATCTGAAAATGTCTAATGCATAAATATTCGATAGCGTAGCGAAAACAAATTTCATGAGTTGAAAGACTCGTAAGACATTAGCACAAATATTCTTAGCAGCAATTTCTTTTTAAAATTGAGGCTGTAAATAGTCAGTGTAACTGGAAATACATTCCATGATTCAAAGATATAAATCTTAAATAAAGTATGTATTAATGCTTGCAATAAACAAGTGTTTTATGATACTGAATAAGAAGTAGGATAAAGTAGCAACTGATGCTGAATGTATAAATTGTTAGCACACCAGCAATAAGTACTCCAACTAAAAGTACTCCAACTAAGGCTAAACTTATGCCAAAGCCTACGATACCTCGAAAAGATGCAGCAGATGTCGATCTGGCTTCAACCAACGCCGCATCAAGTCGAGAAAACAGCCTAGTTACGACAGAATTCAACTCAAACCAAGACGCGATCGCAAAATTTTCACCTTCTAAATCTGACCTAACTGTCAATCGATGGTCTCCTACTTTGCAAAATGTTTTAGAGCAACCACCAGCGGCTTTTCCGCAACATTTACTCATTGGGGGAATGGTTTTTTCTCTTGCTCTTGCTGCTTGGACTTGGCTGGGAAAAATTGAGGAAGTCGGTCACGCTCGGGGACAGTTAGAACCGCAGGGAGATACATATAAAATTCAGCCAATTGAGGCTGGTAAGCTCTGGCAAATCAACGTTAAAGAAGGCGAGTTTGTAAGAGCCGGACAAGTTCTATTTGAACTCGATTCTCAAATAGCTAACAATGAAGTTGAGCGCCTAAATCACAAAATGAAAGACCTCCAAGAGCAGCTCAAACAAAAGCAAGCACAAATCGACAAATTACAGCAAGAATCTCAAATTAATCTCAAATTGTCTCAAGCTAATTTGAGGGTTCAGAAAGCCCTGATTGATGCAGCCAAAGCAAAGGCTGCAAATAGCCGAGAATTATTAATACAAATACAGGTAGAAAAAAAAGCCAGTCAAGAAAGATTCAGCAGTCTTAGATCGCTGACGACAACTAGCAAAGAGCAGCTGAAACAATTGCAGCAAGATGTGGCAGCCCATAGAGAGCGGGTAAATCGCCTCAGACAATTAGTGAACGATGGAGCAATCTCACAAGAATACCTGTTTCAAGCGGAACAAAGTTTGCGCGATCGCCAAGCAGCTATTAACCAAGCTCAATTGCAAGAAGGTGCTAACACAGGCGATCGGCTATTTGATGCCCAACAGAAGTGGCGCGATCGCGCTTCCGCCATTACCGAACAACAAGGGGAGTTAGAACAATCTTTGGTACAAATCCAAAGCCTGCAAGCACAGCTAGAGCAAAAACAAGCAGAAGCTAACATCAACAAGCTGGCAATCCAACGGCGAATTGGGCAGATGGAAACAGAAAAAACTCAGCTTCAAGCTGCAATTGTAGAAACGCAAAATCTGCTCAATACTGCTAGAAAAAGGCTGATTCAGAGGTTTCTTTCTGCTCCGGTCGATGGAATTGTATCATCCCTAGATATCCAGCATCGAGGTGAAGTCGTACAACCAGGACGAACGATCGCAGAAATTGCTCCTAAAACAGCTCCTTTGATACTATCTGCTAACTTGCCCGATCGAGAAGCTGGCTTTGTCAAATTGGGTATGCCAGTGCAAGTTAAACTAGATGCATTTCCCTATCAAGATTATGGCGCGATCGCTGGTAAGGTTAAATCTATTTCACCTGATACAAAACAAGATAAACAACAAGGAGCAGTTTACAAAGTAGAGGTTAGTTTAGACCGTAACTTTATCCTTACTAAGGAACAAACCATCCCGTTTAAGGCTGGTCAAACAGCTACAGCAGATATCGTTATTCGTCGTCGTCGCATTGCTGAAGTCTTGCTAGATCCAATTAGTAAGCTGCAAAAGGGTGGTATGAATTTGTAACGTAACAAATGAATAGCTCTATAAATGCAGAGATTAAATACCATGAATCAAAAAATTTCTTTTTCCGAGTCTAGCGACTTTAAAACTATCGATTGCGAGCAAACAAATCAAATTATTGATGCGATTTTGGCTGGTAAGTATTCCTGGGCTTGTTTTTTGCTTCTACGTTGTATGGGCTACGATCCTTTGCACTACATTCCTTACAGAACTTATAACCGTTTAGTAAAAGAACATTGTCAAGCTAGTAAACTAAACAAATTGGATACCGAGTGTCCGCCGCACGCTAATAGCAAAGTTGTTGAATTTAGTGCTAGCGATAACTATGCATGCGAGCAAGATAGTAAGATTACTGACCTAGAATATCTCGAGAAAGTTGCTCGAGAAAATACTCCTATCAATGGTGGTAGTACCGAGCGATCGCTAGAGCCAAACTCGATCGAACTCAATCTAATTCTACACGTATTTTGAGTTTCGCTCGATTTAAATAGAAAACTGCCAAAATGGCAACTTCCCCCTATCCATCTCGAGTACATTGTATGTAACAACTAAATACACGTTAGTTGTTGAGCAAAGCAAATTTTGAGAACTGAGAAGGAGTCAAACCATGATTATTTCCGATTTAGAAGTATTGCAAGTTGTGCGAGAAGATGAAGATGTATTAGGCGGATCGGCAAAAGCAGATGCCTACTCTGATGCTTATGCAAGCGGCAAACGTAAAGCCAAAACTTACAGCGATACTTATACCTCTGCTTATAGTTCTTGGGGTTATAAGAGTGCTTATTCTGGCTCTCGTGCCAGCTCCTATGCTGATTAATCCCGTGCTTACAACCAAATCTTAAGAGCTGAAGAAGTTGCTGTGCCGCTGCTAATTTTTACAGATTGGCAGTGGCTTAGAAAAATGCAAGCTAGTTTTTCTATTTGCAGCTGTTTTTTTATTTATTGATATTTTATATTCAGTGATGAGTGAACTTGCGAAAATAACAATTTCTTCAGAAGAAATTGTTTATTTTTTGAGAAAAAACATCCAACTCAAGGAACTATATGAACGGATTTTAAGCCAAAAAATTATCGAGCAGGCTTCTCGTGAAAGAGGGATAACAGTTACAGGAGAAGAAATTCAGGCTGAAGCAGAAAGAGTTCGCCGCGAACAACGTTTAGAAAAAGCTGCGGATACCTTAGCTTGGCTAGCCGATCGCATGGTAACACCCGATGAATGGGAAGCAGGAATACGCGATCGCCTGCTACAGAAAAAATTAGCCAAATCTCTATTTGAACGCGATATAGAAAAGTATTTTGCTCAAAATAAACTAGATTTTGACCGAGTTTTGCTTTATCAGATTATCGTTAATTCAGACAAAGTTGCTCTAGAAATCTTATTTCAAATTGAAGAAAAAGAAATTAGTTTCTACGAAGCAGCTTATTTATATAATCTTGACGAGCGGCGCAAATATAGCTGTGGCTACGAAGGTAAGCTATATCGTTGGAATTTAAAACCCGATATTGCAGCGATCGTATTTTCCAGTCAACCAAAACAAATATTAGGTCCGCTACAGACCGATATAGGGTATCACCTATTTATGGTAGAAGAAGTGATTCCCGCTCAACTCGATTTAGCAACTTATCAGAAAATCTGCGATCGCTTATTTCAAGAATGGCTAGTAGGAGAAACAAACTATTGGTTGCGCGATCGTACGAATTAAGTGAAGAATGATGGCAGTTAGATCTTATCTACTCATCCCGATTGGTTTACTATCGGGAATTGTGATATCAATAGGAATGACTTCTACCGCTATTGTCGTAAGTGGTGGTTGAATTGCATTAGCATTTCCCACAACTAGGGTGACGAGTTTTTCTGGCTGGAGGTACTTTTTAGCAACTCGTTGGACATCAGCAGCAGTCGTATTTTGTACGCCGCGTTGGTAGCGGAACAAGAAATCTGCTGGATAGCCAAAGTATTCGTAGCGCATCAAGCGAGACAGAGTTTGACTGGGATTTTCAAAGTTGAAGACAAACGAATTTAACACTGATTCTTTAGCGCGTTGCAACTCATCTGGATGAACTGGATCGGTTTGAAGTTTTTCAATTTCAGTCCGAATAGCACGCAGAAGAGGTACGGTTGCAGCCGAACGAGTTTGTCCCCCTGCAACAAATAAGCCAGGATAATCGAAACGGGCACTCCAGACACCATAGACAGAGTAAGCCAAACCTTGACGCGATCGCACGGAATTAAACAACCGCCCGCCAAATCCGTTTAAGACTTGATTCATCACGTCTAAAGCTGGATAATCGGGACTGTTAAACTGTCCGCCTAAATGTCCGACTTGGACGTAACTTTGAGTTAACTGGGGGCGATCGACAAAAAACAATCCACCCAACTTAGACTGAGAAGCTGTTGGTAACTGAGGTTGAGATAGATTTGGTTGAGATTTCCAATTACCAAAATACTTTTGAATCAGCGATCGCATTTTCTGCGAGTCGAAATCTCCGACAATTCCCAAAATCAAATTATTAGGATGAAAATATTGACGGTAAAAATCAATTAAGTCCTGACGGGAAATATTATCTAAAGTTGCATATTCTACTGTCCGTGCATAGGGGCTATCACTGCCATAAATTAACTTTTGAAACTCCCGCCCGACAATTCCATTCGGATCGTCATTCCGACGAGCGATTCCGCCTCTAAATTGAGTTTTTGCCAAATCTAACTTTTCTTGAGCAAATATTGGTTGTTGTAAAACTTCTGCAAATAGCCCAAAAACTATTTCTAAGTCTTCACTCAAGGCGCTAAAACTAGCAGAACCGGAAGCACCATTAATTCCAACTTCTATCGCCGCTGCTCGTCGTTCTAGTAGCTGATTTAACTCATCTGCGGAATGTTTCTGCGTCCCGCCAGTCCGCAGTACCACTCCAGTCAAATTTGCCAATCCCACTTTATCTGCTGGTTCCAAGCGATCGCCTGTCCGAACTATCGCCGTTCCTCCCACTAAAGGTAAATCCCGATCTGGCATCAAATAGACCACCATACCATTAGGTAGTTCGTAGCGATCGTATTTGGGAATCTGCACCTGTTCGAGGGGGGGAAATTCTAATTCTGTATAGTGCTTGGCTGTAGCTGCTACGGCTGAGGGATGGTAGATAAGTGTTAATAGAATGGTTATGGCTATTAAACCAATGTTGTAAAAATTACGGCTACGGTACTTGTCCCAGATCATAGAATTTTGGATTTTCGGATCGTACAAATAGTAAGGGCGCACAACTGTACGCCCCTACGATGATACGGCAATTTAATCTCAAAAGACGGGCAAGATGCCCACCCCACAACAACAGTCAGTCATCCTCATTTAAGTCAATTCAAGCTAAAATTACACCAAAGAGCGATCGGTGAGGATTTCGTAACCGCTTTCTGTAACTAACACAGTATGCTCGAACTGAGCAGAAAGCGCATTATCTACCGTTACAGCTGTCCAGCGATCGGCAAGAATGCGTGTAAATCTCGATCCGGCATTTAAAATTGGCTCAATTGCTAACGTCATTCCTGCACGCAGTTTAACGTTAGGCATCTCGCGGGTACGGAAGTTGAAAACCGAGGGTTCTTCGTGCAAGTTGCGACCGACACCATGTCCGGTAAAGTCTTCGACAATCGTAAAACCATTTGCCTCTACGTGGTCTTGGATCGCCCCAGCAATATCCATCAGATAGTTTCCTGCTTTGACCTGTTCGATCCCTTTATATAAAGATTCTTCGGCAATGCGGATCAATTTAGCTGCCGTCGGACTAACTTCACCAATCGCGATCGTAATGCAGGAATCGCCATGAAAACCTTGATGAAAAGCTCCTGTATCGACTTTTAAAACATCTCCCGTCTTCAAAACTTTTTTCGGGTTAGGAATGCCATGTACGACTTCATTGTTAACGCTGGCACAAATCGAGGCAGGAAAGCCGTGATATCCCTTAAAGCTAGGAGTTGCATCCATTTCTCGGATGCGCTTTTCAGCATAGGCATCGAGATCGGCAGTCGTCATCCCAGGCTGCACCATCTCAGAAATCTCTTTCAATACCATTGCCACAATCTTAGCTGACTGCCGCATGATTTCTATTTCACGGGGAGATTTGATTTCAATACCCCGCCGTTGCTTTTTTTGGCGCTGAGATTGAGCAGGTTGTTGGGGGAGGAGATTGCTGAGAATGTTCATGGAGTTTTATGGGAACAGATAGGGATGACTGTGGAAAAACTGTGTTGGCTCTGACGCGATCGCGCTTGTCTATAAAATTTGCAATCTGAATTTGCGATCCAGGCTAACGATTCAAACACCTTTTCTATTTTAATTTACACTCCTTCACTTTGAGCCGATTCTAGTTTTACTTATGCTGCGATCGCGATATTCCCCTTCATTCCTGCTTCTGTATGCCCAGGAATCGGACAGCGCAAAGCGTACTTACCCGACTTTAAGGGTACGAATACCCATTCTGCTTTTGCCCCTGGTTTGAGTTCTAATTCGTGGATCGCTCCTTTAATCTCTACATTGCCAGCCTCTACTTTTTGCGTCCAAATGCCATCAGCAAAATCTTTTGCCGTGAAATAGTGCTTTTGCGGACTGGGATTTGTCAGTACGAGTTTGTAACGCTTGAAGGCAGAGAATTCTAGAGAATCTGGCACAAACTTCAGCTCGTTACTAGCAGTCCCCAAGCTGACGGAAATTTCTGTCGCTGGTTGACGCAACAAATCTATAGATGGGGTTGCACTCGCCGCCGCCTGAGCTGAATTCGGGATAGCAAGTACAGTACAGAGTATTAACCCTGCTAGGCAAAATAGTTTTGTTAAACAGCAAATCATAAAATCTACCTGTGATGGTAAATATCTAACTTGTTAGGAGCGGGAGTCCGGAGTCGGGAGTCGTGAATAGGGTGTGGGGTGTGTGGAGAGTGTGGGAAGTGTGGGAAGTGTGGGGTTGACTTGTGACTTGAACTTGCGAAAGAGCGACTTGTCTTGCTCCCCCATCTTCCCCCTCTCCCTTGTCTCCCTTGTCTCCCTTGTCCTCTCCTCACTCCTCGCTCCTCACTTCCCCTGTGCTGTAGCACTGCCTGGACCAGCAGTGACGATCGCTAGCTTATCTGGTTGCAACAATTCTTTTGCTGCCAGATTGACTTTTTCCAAAGTGACGGCTTGGATTTTTTGCGGAAAGTCGCTTAATTCCTCTTCACCTAGCCCGAAAACAGCATTCATTAATATCGTACTAGCAAGAGCGTCAGGATTGGCGAGGGAAACCGTGTAACTACTGGTGAGAGAGCGTTTAGCTGCCTGTACTTCCTCTGCTTTCACGCCTTGAGTTTGAATTTGTTTTAACAATTTGCGCGTGCTGGCGATCGCTTTTTGGGCATCAGTTGGGTCAGTTTGCATTCTAATTGCGAATGGTCCGGCGTGTCTGCCAGCTTGAAATGTACTATAGACGCCGTATGTCAACCCTTGGCGATCGCGAATTTCTGTGCCTAAGCGACTAGAAAGCGTATCGCCACCCAAAATTTGATTCAATACCAAAGAGGTATAGTAGCGCGGGTCTTTGCGATCGATTCCCCGATATCCCAAAATCGTAATCGATTGCGTTTTCCCTGGCATAATCGGGTTAAATTGCTCGACTTTCGGTGGTAGAGATACAGTTGGATAGGTAATTTTTGGCGGTTTACCCGTCCCTTGCCACTTGGCTAATTGTTGCGTCAACAGCGATCGCACTGCTTTCGGATCGAAATCCCCCAATAAAGTCAAGATTGTTTGGTCTGGACGATAATGAGTTTGATAAAACTCCACTACTTCCTGACGGTCAATACTCTGTAAACTTTCCTTAGTGGGAAAGGTATGGAAAGGATGATTCGCGGGATAAATTGTCTGTTGAAACTTTCGTTGCGCCACCCGTGCGGGATTATCCAAGTCTAGTTTGAGTTGAGTCAGAGCGCGTTGGCGCGATAGCTCTAATTCGCGATCGGGAAATGTGGCATTTTGTACTACATCCGCCATCGTTTGCAGCACTACAGGCAGATCTGTTTTTAAGCTATAACCGCCAATTTCTACTCCTTCACGATTGGCAGAAAAACCCAGGCTTGCCCCTCGATCTTCCAACGTCTGAGCCAGTTGCAAAGCATTCTTACTCTTCGTCCCGTTCATCAGGTTGTCTGCGGTCATGCTTGCCAAACCACCCGACCGATCTGGATCGAATTCTGTCCCTGCTCTGATATAACCGCTTAAAGTCACAGTTGGCGTACTGGAATCAGGTAAAAGCAATACCTGCAAACCGTTATCTAGAGTAAATTCTTCCGGTAGCCGTCGCGCTTTCGGTGTAGCCGTTACATCCACTGGTGGCAGATATTTAGCTACTTCTGCCGGATCGACAGGCGCACCCAGGTTAAAACTTTCCGCAGTTTGACTAGTCGCCGCCCCATTACTACCAGGTCGTCCGGCGATTTGGGTGGGTTCAAATTTGCCTACAGTCCGTTTTTCAGTAGCTAAGTAAGTATTTGCTACTCGCTTAACATCGTCTACCGTCACTTTATCTAAAGCAGCTAAGTAGCGATCGATGTAGCGATAATCGCCCGCTGTGGTTTGGCTGTAACCTAGTTGCGTTGCTTGAGAACTAATATCGCGATTGCTCAAAATTACCGTTGCTTTCAGTTGAGCTTTGGCGCGGTTGAGTTCTTCCAGCGTGACTCCTTTATTACGCAAATCTGCGATCGCTTGTTCCTGCACCGCTTCAATTTTATCTAACTGTTGCCTTGGAGCTGCTGTAGCCGAAAGTTCGTACCACCCGCCTGCCATCATATTCGCCGTGCCACCACCTGCTGCACTAGCCAAACCGGATTCCACCAAAGTTTGATACAGTCGAGAACTCCGTCCTTCTGTCAAGATGTAGTCCATTGCATCTAATGCAGGAACATCAGGGTGATTAGCATCCGGCAAGGGATACACGACTTGCAACGTCGCCGCCGCCCCTGGTTCTTGAAGAACGATAGGTTCACCGTCAGGACGAGCTGAGGAAGCTGAGGAAGCTGAGGAAGAGTTTACTCCCCCGTGTCTCCCCACTCCTGACTCCCGACTCCCGACTCCCGCTTCTTTGACCCGATCCGGCACTTTGCCAAAAATCTCTTTTACTGCTTTTAGCGTTGGCGCAGTGTCGAAATCTCCTACTACAATCAATGTGGCGTTGTCAGGGCTATAAAATCTGTTGTAATAATCTCTGACTTTTTCAGCCGTAAACTTTTCCACGTCGGCTTTCGTACCGCCTACAGGCAAGCCATAGGGCGAATTAGGAAATGCTGCCCGCCTGACGGCGCGATCGAGGCGATAAGTAGGACTATTCTCATAACCCTGTAACTCGGAAATAACAACTCGCTTTTCACTTGCTAGTTGCTCGTCATTAATTAATGCATTCTGCATCCGGTCTGCTTCAAGTTCTAGCAGTGCCTTCAGTTTATTCCGTTCTACTGTACCAAAATAAGCAGTTTGGTCGAAGCTGGTAAAAGCATTAGAATCGCTACCCAAAGCGCTAAACAGGCGACCGAACTGAATTGGACGGCTAGTCGTGCCTTTGAATAGCATATGTTCTAATTGATGCGCAATGCCGTTTACCCCTGGCGATTCATTCCGGGAGCCAACTTTGTACCATACCTGCACGCTGACGACTGGCGCAGTGTGGACTTCTTTAGTTAAAACTGTTAGACCATTTTCTAATACGGTCTTGCGGACATCTTCCGTGACAGATAAAGCCGATCGCGGTATTGTTGCAGCAGGGCGCTGAGAGTCGGCGACAGCCGGAAAACTCAAAGTTGCCCCATTAGTCAATAGCAGCACTCCACTCAGACAAAGAGTGAATAGAATAACTGCTAGCCGATGACGGCGTGAGTAAGTAAAAATTCGCATGAATTGTTTCGATTGACAGTCAGTGGTTGCTAAGTTAAGTAGTCTTATTGACTCTACTGTAGTCCGCCAATCGGAACTTAAGGATTAGCATTTATTTACTTAAGCATCAACTTTTGTTTAATTTTTTTATCTCAATCTATCTGCGATCGCCTTTCAGCCAAAACTCACTTTTTCGATCTTCACTCGAATAAAGTTTAGAAGAAAATGCGAGATATCGATCGACCGATCTAGTCATGTACGTATTCTATACGCCATCAATGAGAGCGCTCGCGATTCAATTACTAATTCAATACTTAGATCGTAGTTCATATATCCTTGAAATATTTCAACGGAAACTTTCATCATTGCTTCACAATTTACTCTGGTCATTTTCTGTAGTTGTACGTAATAATTTTGAAATAGGTAAAAAACAGAAAAATATTTTTGAACGGAACATAAAAACTAAATCAAGTAGGTTATACTAGCTTTATATGGTTGGTAATCCTATAAGTAGCTAACATGAGTTTGTCCGATCGACAGAGAGAAATCTTAAAAATTTACCTTAAACTTTATTTTGAAATTCGTATCGTAGCTGCGTTCGTAAATCTGATATTTTGCAGCATTCTTAAACACTGATTGTATGCATTAGCTCTGTAATGAATAAATGCATCTAATCGCTGCATTGTATATTATTACTCAAACACTATCTTTCAAGTCAAGTCATGTTTTACAGATAATTAACTAATCGAATCTATATGAATTAATACTTTTCTTGCTTGTACGAGCTAACTCTCAGTAATTACACTGATTCAATTCAAGGTAGCTAAAAGAACACTATTAAACTTTATACCTCACAGAAAATACTAGTTGACAATCTTAAGAAATAATGAAATTATCGAATCATAACGAGTTCCAATTCTTGCGATAAGAAATCTTAAAGTTACCCAACTCAAACAACGTCAATAGTTAGGAGAAAAGTGACTTTTGGTTGCTTGATACCTATAGTATGCATTGAGTGAAACCTCATCACTGTATGTAAAAATTATCTGCTAGCTTTCATTTCTTATCGATATATATTTAGTTAATTTAGAAAACTATGTATATAGCTTTCTAGATAAATTCGCTCTAGGTTGAAGTATTACATGAGTTACCTTCAGTTCGAGATTTTGCCAAACACAGGTAAAAAACATGGCAAAAAATTATCTTTGACAACTAGAAGCTATATAGATAGTTTCTCTTACCTCAACTAAGTAAGGTTAAAAATGCTAAAGCCACTTTTTAGCTCTTGCATCTCAGCTATCTCAAGCTAGTTCTATGCATTGCAAGCTAAGTTGTTTCTCTTGACTTAACTCATTAACAAATAATTCAGGAATATTCATGGTAACAATTATTAAGCGCTCGACTCCCATTCTAGAAAGGCAAGCTCGCCGCGAATCAAATGCGCGGACATATGCTCGGAACCTGGGCTTGGCACTGTCAGAAGCTAAAGGAATTTATGTTAAAGACGTAGATGGTAAGACATATATCGACTGCTTGGCCTGCGCAGGTGCATTACCTTTAGGACACAATCACCCAGCCGTCAAGCAAGCAATCTACGACGCGCTCAATAACGATCTGCCCATGCAGACATTAGATCTCGTCACGCCAATTAAAGATGAGTTTGTCTCTGAATTATTCGAGTCTTTACCAGCAGAATTTAGCAAAAATGCCAAAATTCAATTCTGCGGTCCTTCCGGTTCCGATGCTGTTGAAGCCGCACTCAAGCTAGTCAAGACTGCAACAGGTAAACGGGCAGTTGGTGCTTTTCGCGGTGGCTACCACGGTATGACTCACGGTTCTTTGGCACTGATGGGAAGTTTAGGTCCCAAAATGCAAGTTCCGGGGTTAATGCCAGACGTTCATTTCTTCCCCTACCCCTATCATCATCGCTATCCCATCGGTGCGGGCAACTTCGAGCAAGATTACCAACAGTGCAGTCAATACTTAGAGACAGCCTTGGGCGATCCAGAGGGTGGAACTCTACCTTTAGCTGGTCTAGTGATGGAAATCGTTCAAGGTGAAGGGGGTGTGATTCCAGCACCGGACGCTTGGGTGCGCGAGGTACGCAGAATTACGCAAGAACGAAACATTCCCTTAATTGCGGATGAAGTGCAAACTGGTCTGGGTAGAACAGGGACGCTCTACGCCTTTGAACGCTCTGGAATTACACCTGATGTCATTGTCCTATCCAAAGCAGTTGGGGGCAGTTTACCGCTAGCAGTCATTCTTTACAAAGATGAATTAGATGTCTGGCAACCAGGCGCACACGCAGGCACTTTCCGAGGAAATCAACTGGCAATGGCGACTGGACTTGCCACCATTCGCTACATCCGCGAAAACCAACTCGTTACCTATGTCGAGCAAATGGGAATGCATTTTCAGATGCAGTTGTGGCAAATTCAAACAGAATTTTCCCACTTCATCGCCGACGTGCGGGGACGCGGACTGATGGTGGGAGTAGAACTGTCCGCACAAGTCAGACACCTCGCTCGTCAACTGCAAGCTGAGTGCCTCGATCGCGGTTTGATCGTAGAACTGGGCGGTCGTAATTCCAGCGTCGTGCGCTTTTTACCACCTCTGATTATCGAAGCGCCACAGATCGATGATGTCTGTCAAATTTTTCGAGATGCAGTTGCCGCTATTTCTCAGGAGAACCTCTAAACAATGGACTTACAGCATTTTCTCAACCACAGTCCTGAAAGTTTAGCTCGATATGCCCAGACCGTAGAGCAGACGCAACAGCTGATTCAAAACTGCTTGAGCACCCAGGAGCGAGTATTCAGCGGTCTGTACCCCGCCACCTTCAGCGAGTTTTTAACTCAAGAGATCTTGCCAGAACGAGGCATTGCCACGCAGCAAGTCCTACAAGAAGCTGTAGAGGCGATTTTCAGCCACTCAATCGCCGTGCATCATCCCGATTGTGTGGCTCACTTACACTGTCCAGTATTAATCCCCTCTCTAGCAGCAGAAATGCTGATCTCGGCATTTAACCAGTCGATGGACTCTTGGGATCAAAGTGGTGCGGCAACGCTGCTGGAGCAAAATTTGATTGACTTTATGTGTCAGTTATATGGTTACGATGCCAACGCTGACGGCACTCTTACTAGTGGCGGTACGCAGTCTAATTTTATGGGACTGATGCTAGCACGAGACTATGCCTTGCAGCAGCGTGGATTTACAAGCCAACTGCATGGATTACCCAACTTAGCAGGGCGATTTCGGATTCTCTGTTCGGAGGTAGCGCACTTTAGCGTCCAACAGTCGGCAGCAATTTTAGGCTTGGGCATGGATGCAGTCGTGCGCGTCAAAGTTGACAAGAACTATCGCCTTTGTTCTCAACATTTGGTGCAGTGCTTAGAAGATATCAGTCGTCAAGATTTAATTCCGATTTGTATTGTCGCGACTGCTGGAACTACAGATTTTGGTAGCATCGATCCGATCGCCGAAATGGCGGCGATCGCCCGCGAACACAATACCTGGTTGCACGTTGATGCTGCCTATGGTGGAGCCTTGATGCTCAGCGATCGCCATCGCCAGAAGTTGGCTGGCATCCAGCAAGCAGATTCTATCACGATTGATTTCCACAAGCTCTTCTATCAACCGATTCCCTGTAGTCTGTTTTTGCTCAAAGATAAGTCTCGCTTTGAGTTAATGCGGCTGAACGTCGCTTACCTGAACCCAGAATATAACGAAGACGATGGCATCCCTGACTTAGTAACCAAATCAATTCAGACCACTCGTCGATTTGATGCGGTCAAGCCATATATTGCCTTTCGCTCCCTAGGACGAGAATTCTTTGCGGGCGTTGTCGATCGCGGCATTGAGATAACCCAGCAAATTGCAGCACACGTCGAGCAAGATCCGCAGTTAGAATTAGCAGTCAGCCCCGAAATGAGTACCGTTGTCTTTCGATATCGCTCCACCAATGCTGTAAATCTGGGCATCAAAAAAGCTTTGTTACAAACAGGTAAAGCTGTCATCGGTCAGACCGAAATCCAAGGCAAAGCATATCTAAAGTTTACGCTAATCAATCCCTTAGTCACCTTCGATCGCACTGTTGCTTTAGTCGAAAAAATTAAACGGCTGGGGATGATGCTGAGCGAATCACCTCATTTCATGCAACCTGCAAAAGAAGCGGGAGTCGTGAATCAAAAGTCAAAAGTCAAAAGTTAAAAGTCAAAAATTAGGAGACAGAAGTCGGAAGCCGGTCGCTGGTCACTACTCACTACTCACTACTCACTACTCACTGAATTATGTTAAAACCAACACCCGTATATCCTAGAGTCGCAGCACTGTGTAAGTCTCGGAAATGGCAATCCTGGGAAGGATACATCATGGCAGATACATACAACTTCTCGGTAATGCCTGAGTATTTAGCAATTCGCAATACGGCTGCTTTGTTTGATTTCTTTCCACTGTACGTCTATCTGATTAGCGGTGCAGATGCAGCTTTGTTACTAGACCGACTGATTACGCGCAACATCAATAAGTGCAAAATCGGGCAAGTCATGTATACGGCTCTATGCGATGCTGAGGGTAAATTACTCGATGATGGTACGGTTTATCGTTTTGACGAAACTACGTTTCAATTGACGACCAATACACCAACCTTGGATTGGGTACAGGCAAATGCCACTGGCTTGCAAGTCGAAATTCAAGATAAAACCTTGACGACTAATACCTTACCCCTACAAGGACCGAAATCTCGCGCCATTTTAAATCAAGTTGCTGCTACTAACTTAGATGGGCTGAAGTATTTCAATTTTATCGAGACAAAAATTTGCGAAATTCCCGTAGTCATTTCCCGCACGGGCTATACTGGCGACCTTGGCTACGAAGTCTGGTCGGATGCAAAAGATGCGATCGCACTGTGGGATATTTTGATGGAAGCAGGAGCTACTGACGGCATCCAGCCTGCTGGGTTCTACGCGCTGGACTTAGCAAGGATTGAAGCTGGTTTAATTTGGTACGAATACGATTACACTCCTTCCCGTCAAGCTCAAACTGACACAGAAAAAGTTTCTCCCCTAGAAGTCAGCTTGGCGTGGACTGTAGACTTTAGTAAAGCAAGTTTTATCGGTCGGGAAGCACTGTTGAAGGAAAAAGAACAGGGCGTGCAGCGACAGTTGGTAGGATTGGAGTTGGATCGCAACTTCCTACATCAAACTTACGGCGAACAATCTTTGTTCCTGCAAGATTTGCGTACTCCTTGGCGGACGAAGTTCCCTGTCCGTGTGGGAGAACAAACAATCGGTCAAGTTACGAGTGGCTGCTGGTCGCCCGCAGGCGAAAATTACATCGCGATCGCCTGTGTGTCGTCCAACTACGCTCAAGCAACAACCCCCGTCGCCCCCAAAATGACTGTGGAAATTCAAGGGCAAAGTATCCCGGCTAGTCTTAAGCCTCTACCCTTCTACGATCCAGACCATAAGCGCAGTACTATAACCAGTGTCCCTACTTCTGCCCTAGCATTAACTTAAAATTTGAGTAGCTTAGAGTTTGGGTAAACTCCGAATAAACTCTAAGGGTAAACCATCAGTATCGGCGATAAATGCGACTTCATAAACGCGATCGCCGATTTGTTGTTGCGTGGGTTCTAATAAAACTTTTAAGGGTTGATATTGTTCTGGTTGGGTTTCATGCGCTTGGGCAAACTGAGCTTTGACAGAAGTTAACCAACTGGGTAAATCGGTGGCAGTGTCAGTCAAATCGAAAGATAGATGGTAGTATCCGACGTAATGCTCGTCACCAAAGGCATCTGGTGCGGGACGCGGTTGGGGAATTTGAATTAATTCAATTCTTCCCAACAATCCTTCCATCCAACAAGCTAGAGTGTAGCCCGTAGTAAAGCGATCGGTGACATTAAATCCTAACTGCTCGTAAAAAGCGATCGCTTTGTGAATATTTGCAGTCCGAATCGAGGCGTGGTGCATTTCTAGAGGCTAGAGGCTAGGGGCTAGGGACTAGAGAAAGTAAGCTGAGGGAGCGCCAGGTTGCTGAGATGGCTGAGGGAGCATTGTCTTTCCACGCACCACTCTCTACTCACTCAAATAACCGGAAGTAGGGATAGCGCACGGGGACTCCTGGTTCTTTCTCTAAGTCGAAGTTAATGACCTCCCAGCAGGGTTCATCTACAGGATCGGGACTGAATTCTACAGGTAAGCCGTAAAGTCTGGGTTTGGTTTGGTCTGACTGCCCTTTCCAAGGGGTACTACGTTCCAAGTAGCCGCTAATTAAGTCTTGATAGCGACGAGCGATAATTACCCGCGTGGCACGATAGCCCTGTGTATACAGCCTGTCCAGTGCTTCGTGAATTTCAAATCTAATGCCGTCTGGGTGGGTATGTTGTCTGTACCACTCGTTGTTCCAGCGCCGCCAGTGACGACCGGATTGGAGATGAATTAATTCACCAGTTTTAGGATCGGCTTCAAAAGCCCCATGACGCGGACAAAGATAAGTATCCGTCAATGTTAGCGCCGGAATCAGTTGGCGACAGTGGGGACACGGAATTTCTGGACCAAATATGGGGTACTGCAAGCCTGGATTGATCATGAGGCGTAAACCAGAATACTGACTTGTCTACCACTGCCGTTGGTGCGATTCTGTTCTGACAACCAACTAGAGCTTTTTAGACCCACCACCGCCTCCTAATGAGTATCACATCGCGATCTTTTGTATAGAATAGCTACGTCCTTAGAGATTTGCGATCTTAAGGTTTTAAGCTAAACGATGATTCTTAATCATCATATAGAACATTCTATCGTGTCTGCCCAACCCTACTGGTCAATTCCCGATCTTTCCCCTGCTGCCTTTATTGCTACAAACGCTGTTGTGATAGGTACTGTCAAGCTGGCAAAAGGTGCGAGTATTTGGTACAACGCTGTAGTGCGCGGCGATGTAGAACGGATTGAGATTGGCGAATGCAGTAATATTCAAGATGGTGCTATCTTGCACGGCGATCCTGGTCAACCGACTATTTTAGAAGATTATGTTACGGTAGGGCATCGTGCGGTCGTACATTCAGCCTACGTCGAGCGAGGCAGTTTAATTGGTATCGGGGCAGTAATTTTAGATGGTGTGAGAGTTGGAGCTGGAAGCATTGTCGGAGCGGGAGCAGTTGTCAGTAAAGATGTACCCTCGCGATCGCTCGTTGTAGGAGTACCAGCCAAGATTTTACGGGAAGTTTCTGAAACCGAAGCCGCAGATCTAATCGAACACGCTCGTCGCTACGAAAAGCTCGCCCTCGTCCATGCAGGGAAGGGAACCGATCTTGGATTTTATAGGGAGCAGGGAGCTTCTGAGCAGGGAGAATAGGGGGGACAAGGGGGACAAGGGGACAAGGGAGCAGTTTGTTTTGACTTTTGACTTTTAGCTTTTGACTTTCAAGGACTAGTCAATTTGGCATTTTCGACTAACAATTAAAGATGAGAAAATTTCAAAAATCTTTAAACTCTATTCATTAACAGAGGAAGACATATGGACATCGATCTGCGCGTTGCTTTCGTTTTACTACCAGTAATCGCTGCTGCTAGCTGGGCGCTGTTTAACATCGCTCCAGCCGCAATCAGACAAATTCAAGGCTTTTTCAATAAAGAAGCCTAATTTGAGGAGCAGAGGGTTAGAAAGTCTAGGGTGCGTCAAATAACGCACCCTACATAAAACCCTGATTACGTTGCAACCCGCTTGCGGAGAGACTCAGCTCGTCGTTTAGCAGTGCTGTTTTTTGGCTCTGTCTCTAGTACCTGCTCGTAAGCTTGCAGTGCTTGAGTGGTTAAATTCTTCCGCTCGTAAGCGTGACCGATGTTATTGAGCGCTACAGTATAGCTTGGATATAATCTCAAAGCTTCTTTGTAGTTGCGAATTGCCAAGTCGTATTGCTCTTGAGCAAAATAAGCATAGCCCAAACCGTTGTAGATAAGAGCTAGATTTTCTTGATTTTGCTCTTCTTGCTCTGCTACTTTGAGTGCTTTTTGGAAATTCGCGATCGCCTGGGTGTAAAGTTTTTTATCTAAATAAATTCCGCCTAGCTCGTAATGTTCTTCAGCCGTGCCTTGTGATTGTGACAGCTTTTTTTGCAGTTGCGCTAGAGTGCCTTCGACGCGGCGCGTTTTGAAGACTTGGCGAAAAATAGCAAAGGCTGTTCCGCCCAGTAGGACTAACAAGATTAGCAGATAGACAGCTGCTAGATTTTTATCCATTGGCTGTAAAAACTCAAATGAAATATAGTGTTCCTATCTTCATTATCCTGCGACTGCGGTGGAGTTATAGCAATTGCGACTGAATTAAACTTGTTTGAAATGAATGCGATCGCCTGCAACTCAGCCTCGATGGATGATGGATAGAATTCGTAGCTGTAAAGACTCTCAGACAGATTGAGAGTCTAGCGAATCAGTGAGGGAAGAAAACTGACAATTCCAGGAAAGACGATAATCGCCAATAAAACAAGCAATTGCAAGATGATAAACGGAATTACACCGCGATAAATATCTCCAGTGGTGACTTCGCGAGGAGCAACACCACGCAGGTAGAATAAGGCAAAGCCAAAAGGTGGAGTGAGAAAGGATGTTTGTAGATTAGCTCCTAGTACTACACCATACCAAATAAGATTCAAGCCTAATTTCTGCGCTACGGGAACAAATAGAGGCACGACAATAAAGGCGATCTCGAAAAAATCGATAAAAAAGCCGAGGATAAACACCACCAACATACTGACAAACAAAAAGCCAATTTCGCCGCCAGGAAGATTGGTGAGAACGTCAAACATGAAGCGATCGCCATTTAAGCCGCGAAATACCAAACTAAAAGCGGTCGAGCCAATTAAAATGAAAATTACCATGCTGGTAATTCGCAAGGTGACATCGCAAACTTGCCATAGCGATCGCCAACTCAACCGACGATTAAAGCCAGCCAGCACAATTGCACCCAAGCATCCCACTGCACCTGCTTCTGTTGGCGTGGCAATGCCGAAGAAGATACTTCCCAAAACTAACAAAATCAATAGCAAGGGTGGGATCATTACCTGTACCACTCGTTTTCCCAAATCTTTTCCCGCCGCTGCCCTGATGTCTTCTGGTAAGGCTGGGGCTACCTCTGGCTTGAGGAACGCCACAACCACAACGTGTATGGCAAATGCCCCTGCCATCATCAAACCAGGAATGACGGAACCGATGAACAGATCCCCAACGGAAACTCCTAGCTGATCGCCTAATACCACTAACACCACGCTAGGTGGAATGATCTGCCCTAACGTTCCAGAAGCAGCAATAACTCCAGTAGCTAACCGTTTATCGTAACCGTATCGCAGCATGATTGGTAGGGAAATGAGACCCATTGCTACCACAGTTGCAGCGACTACACCCGTTGTTGCCGCTAGTAGCGCCCCAACAGCCACGACTGCTAAAGCTAAACCTCCACGCAATCTCCCCAATAGAATCCCCATTGTTTCTAATAAATTCTCCGCAATACCGGACTTTTCCAGCATCGAACCGAGAAAGATGAAATAGGGAATTGCTAGTAGCGTGTAGTTAGCCATAATGCCAAAAATCCGCTGAGGCATGGCTGTGAGAAAGATCGGGTCGAATACACCCAAACTAATGCCTAGCAAGCCAAATAAAATCGCTACCCCACCTAACGCAAATGCTACTGGATAGCCGAAAGAAAGCAGTATCAGTGCCCCTGCAAACATGAAGGGACCCAGCCACTCATAGTCCAGTTCCAGGGTTATCACTCTGTTCCTCCTGCTGCATTCGATTGGTGAGAATTGCTAAGTTTTTGATGGCTTCAGAAATCCCTTGAAAAATCAGTAACACCAAACTAACGACAATCATCGTTTTGATTGGGTAGCGGGCTAATCCACCAGGATCGGGAGAGGTTTCGCCAATTCTCCAAGAGATTGCAATGGTATCCCAAGAAACAACCAGCACGATGATGCAAAAAGGAATGAGAAATAATATTGTTCCTAAGAGATCCGCAAGGGCTTTTAGTTTGGGCGACCAGTTACGATGAAAAATGTCTACTCGAACGTGATCGTTATGTTTGAGGGCGTAGGCAGCACCTAAAAGAAATACAAGATCGAACAGATACCATTGGGCTTCAATTAAAGCGTTAGAACTCAAATTTTGTCCCACTGCCCGCCCTAGGTAGCGACCGACAACGTTCCAGACTCCGATAAGTACCATCAGCAGGACAAAGCCAGCAGTAAAGCGTCCGATCCATTCGTTAATCGTGTCGATAATTCTTGATATGCGTAGTAGGCTTTGCAAGGTGCTTTCCCTCTCCAAAGCGATAGATGTAGCATTCTACCAAAAAGGAGACAGGAGACAGAATGTCTACTTGCTTTTCAAAAGAAGCAGGAGGAAAAGACAAGGGGGACAAGGAGAACAATAGGACGAGGGAGACAGAAGGCAGAATGTATACTTTGCGATCGCATCGCAACTAAGCCACAACAGCTTTTTTCTTTCCTGGCAAAGAGTTACGATTCCGATGCGCAACAAAATTTAGACCGTACATTCAAGTAGGGACGCACATCTGTGCGCCCCTACATCAAAGATATTACGTGCAACCCCTCTATAGCATTCCTACTTTAAATTACGATCGCGTAGGATTGCTATTTATTTGTTAGGTTGAGGTGTCACCCGCAAATAGGGTTTAATTTCCTGAACTCCTTTGGGAAATTTTTGCTTCGCTTCTTCAGTTGGCATAGAAGGTACGACAATCACATCGTCTCCATCTTTCCAGTTAACCGGAGTAGCAACGCTGTAGTTATCAGTCAGTTGCAAAGAATCGATGACCCGTAAGATTTCTTCAAAGTTACGACCCGTACTAGGTGGGTAAGTTATGGTCAAACGTAATTTTTTGTCGGGATCGATCACGAAGACCGAACGAACCGTGACTTTGGCGTTCGCGTTCGGGTGGATCATGCCATACAAGTCAGAAACTTTTTTGTCAGGATCTGCCAGAATCGGATAGTCAACAGCTGTGCCTTGAGTTTCGTTGATGTCGCCAATCCAACCTTTGTGGGATTCGGTATCGTCAACGCTCAATGCAATCACTTTGACATTACGCTTGTCAAATTCGGGCTTGAGTTTTGCAACTTCGCCTAGTTCTGTCGTGCAAACAGGGGTGTAGTCAGCAGGGTGAGAGAAAAGCACTACCCAGCTATCACCAGCCCAGTCGTAGAAGTTAATATCCCCAGTTGAAGAGGACTGAGTAAAGTTAGGTACTGTATCGCCAAGTTGAAGCGCCATGTTTATTTTCCTGTCGTCAAAATGTCATAATTCGCCTACTATACCGATCCTGCCATAAAACCCCTGTTCTCCGATAGGAGTTCGTCTGTTTTAAAGAAAAATTTATGATGAAGTCGTAAGTCGTAAGTCAGAAGTCAGAAGTCAGAATTAACTGTTCCCCGTTCCCTGTTCCCTGTTCCCTGATTAGTAAGCAAAGCTTAGTTTACGACAGCGCGATCGAGAGGAAAAGCTTTTTTATGTTACAAGATGTGTAGAGATGCGATCGATTACCATGCTGGCAATTGAAACTGCCCGACTGCGACTGAGGCATTTTATTGAGAGCGATTTAGAGGATTATGCCCGAATTTACGCTAATCCAGAGTATACTCGTTACTCTCCCAAGGGTGCAGTACCTCTGGAACAGGCAAAAGAAGCATCTCAAGCAGCCTATGACTATTTCACCTCTCATTGGCAGCGACAAGGGTTTGGCGTGTGGGCAGTTTGCGATCGCACCCAGAATAAATTAATCGGACAATGCGGGCTGAACTGCTTACCAGATAACGACGAAGTAGAAGTCCTCTATCGCCTCGACCAGTTATACTGGAATCGAGGTCTAGCTACCGAAGCAACAAAAGCTAGTTTGAGATATGGCTTCGAGCAAGTGAAGTTAGAAAAAATTGTGGCGCTGACATTACCACAACACATTGCTTCCCGTCGCGTTATGGAAAAGGCTGGATTGCACTACACAAAAAATGCCTATATTTACAATCTGAATGTAGTTTATTACACATTGTATCGAACAGAATATCAGCCAGATGATTCTGTGTATATTTTTTCCGTTTGAGTATCTTAATAAATTAAGGCTATAGCTGTACGGGCAAACCTTACTTCTCCCTATTGATGATTCAACTGCTAAAAATGTAAATAAAATTAACAATAATTAAAATTTTTTGTTAGATTACAAAAATCAGCATTAACGCTGCAAATCGAAACATTCCAAGGGAACGCTCTATGTCACACACAATTGTTACCGAAGTTTGCGAAGGTGTCGCTGATTGCGTTGATGCCTGTCCTGTGGCTTGCATTCATCCAGGACCAGGGAAAAACATTAAGGGAAATGACTGGTACTGGATTGATTTTGCCACTTGTATAGACTGCGGCATCTGCCTTCAAGTTTGCCCTGTAGAAGAAGCGATTGTCCCAGAAGAAAGACCGGACTTACAGAAAACTCCTAAGTAATCGGACAATTAGTAGCGATCCCACTTGCTAAGTCATAATCTGGGATAAGCTAAATGCTAACTGCTGAAAGTC
>ERZ1066118.455-NODE-455-length-38000-cov-19.041402_pt1 | contig 38000 bp, 30 predicted proteins | sample MGYA00382765_ERZ1066118 | MGnify/ENA primary metagenome ERZ1066118 (study PRJEB33369, sample SAMEA5778348) | biofilm metagenome | biome: Industrial cooling water; feature: Water cooling tower basin; material: Biofilm | place: United Arab Emirates | collected...
CTGAAGGTGCTGAAATCCCGCAACGCACTCGACACGACGCTGGTGGACGACGTCACCACGCGCCGCCCCCCGCCCCTCGCCCAACCCCGCCCCGCCACCCCCCGCACCACCCCCTCGCCCGAGAGGCGCTAGGCCATGGCCCACCTGCCCCCGCGTTCCGTGCCTCCACGTTCCGTGGGGTCCTCGTTCGTCGCCCTCGCCGCGGTGCTCGCCGCGGCGGGCGCGGCGGCGTGTGACCTCGGCAAGAAGGTCACGAGCCAGAGCGGCTACCGCGGCACCGGGATGAACCAGGTCTACGACTCGTCGCGGATGTTCGGCCAGTACGGGCTGGTGAAGATCCCGACCACGCTGCCGCCCGCCGGCCAGTCGCCGCCGGGGCCGCTGCCGTGGCGCAACGTGCAGGTGCTCAACGACATCTCGGTCGCCGAGTTCAACCGGACGATGGTGGCGATGAGCGTGTGGGTGGCCGGGGCGGGGAACTGCGCCTACTGCCACAACGTCGCGAACTTCGCCAGCGACACCACGCCCAACGGGCGCCCGCTCTACACCAAGCTCACCGCCCGCCGGATGCTGCAGATGACGCGGCACATCAACGGGCAGTACGCGGCGCACGTGGGCAACACCGGCGTCACCTGCTACACCTGTCACCAGGGCAAGCCGCTGCCCAACGGGCTCTGGTTCTACACCGACCGGAACCAGTCGCTGCGGCACTACCTGGACCGCGAGGGGGCGCGCGTGGCCAGCCGCACCATCCAGCCCACGGCGCTCAACCGGTCGAGCGTGAAGCAGACGGAGTGGATCTACCAGCTCATGATCTCGCAGTCGCAGTCGCTGGGGGTCAACTGCACGTACTGCCACAACTCGCGCGCGTTCAGCTCGTGGCAGGAGGCGCCGCCGGCGCGCGTGAAGGCGTACCACGGCATCCTCATGCTGCGGGACGTCAACTCCAACTACCTGGCGCCGCTGCAGCCGGTGTACCCGGCGGTGCGGCTCGGGCAGATGGGCGACGCGCCCAAGGCGCAGTGCCTGACGTGCCACAACGGCGCCTACAAGCCGCTCTACGGCTACCAGATGACCAAGGACTACCCGGCGCTCTGGGGCCGCTCGGCGTGGAACGGAGTCGCCTTCCCGAGCGTCAACACGGTGGCCGGCACCGAGGCCACGCCCGCCGTGCCCACGGCGGACAGCGCGTCGGCGGCGGCCAACGGGCAGGCCAGCGCGTCGCCCCCGGGTGCCAACGCGGCCAACCCGACCGACGCGGCCGGGCGGCCGGGCGCGCCCAACACGGCGGCCCCGGCGGCGCCGAGCGGGCGCCCGTTGACCAACTCGGACTCCGGGCGCGGCCAGGCCGGCACGCCCGCCGGGGCGGCGCGGCCGCAGAGCACCCCCCGCTCCGCCGCGCCCCGGCGGTAGTCCGCCGCGGGCCGGGCGCAGGGCACGGGGCTGGCGTTTGTGACGCCGGCCCCGTGTGCGTACCGGTCCCATCCGGCGCAGGCGCAGCCGGCGTAGTTCGCGCGGCCCGCGCCCGTCCGCGGTCCGCTCACTCTCCCCGTCGTCGAGGTCGCCGTGTCCATCCGCCGTCTGCCCGTCTACATCCTCGCCGACGTGAGCGGCTCGATGCAGGGGACGCCCATCGAGAGCGTGAAGAGCGGCATCCGCCAGCTCCACCGCGACCTGATGAGCGACCCGCAGGCCATCGAGAGCGCGTACCTGAGCGTGATCACCTTCAGCGACGCGGCGCAGCAGGTGGTGCCGCTCGTGGAGGTGTCGCAGTTCGTGCCGCCCGACTTCGTGGCGTCCGGGCCGACCAACATGGGCGACGCGCTCCGCATGCTCCTCGACAGCTTCGACCACGAGCTGGTGCGGACCACGGCCGACCAGAAGGGCGACTGGCGCCCCCTCGTCTTCCTGCTGACCGACGGCGCGCCCACCGACACCGAGTGGCCGGGGTACGCACAGCAGCTCCGCGACCGGCGGCCGGCCAACATCATCGCCGTGGCGTGCGGCGACCAGGCGGACACGCAGGCGCTCAAGCAGGTCACGGAGATCGTGATCCAGATGCGCGACATGAGCCCCGACGCGTTCCGCGCTTTCTTCAAGTTCGTTTCGGCGAGCGTCAAACAGACCAGCGCCAAGGTCGGGGCGGTCGCGGAGGGGGCGGGCATCCAGCTCCCGCCGCCGCCGCCGGGGATCACCATCGTGCCGTGAGCAGCGTCCCCGCGTCCACCAGCGCCCCGACCGCTTCCGGCGCGCCGCCGATTGAGGTGCCGCCCGTCGCGGCAGCCTGGCAGGACCGCCAGGCCGAGGCCCCATGGTGCCCGCCCGAGCTTGCCGAGCACCTCCCCCCGGCGCTGGCCTGGGTGGCGGGGGTGGACGGGCCGGCGCAGGCCGGCGAGGCGGGCGACGGCGCGGGGTGGCGGCACGTCGCGGCCACGCGGCGCGGGCGGGTGCACGCGCACGCGGGCGACCACCGGGAGGACGCGTACGCCGTGGTCCGCACGACGGCCGGCGTGGTGATCGCGGTGGCGAGCGACGGGGCCGGGTCGGCGCGGTCGAGCCGCGTGGGGGCGGAGGTGACGTGCCGCGAGGCGGCCCGGCTGGCGGCCGAGGCGGTGGACGCGGGCGAGGCGCTGGGGGCGGCGCTCACGGCCGGAGTGCGGGGCGCGTGCGCGGCGCTGCGGGCGCTCGCCGAGCGGGCGGGGGTGGCGGCCAAGGACTTCCGGTGCACCGCGCTCGCGGTCGCGCTCGACCCGGCAGCGGGCGTGCTCGCCGCCGTGCAGGTGGGCGACGGGGTGATCGCCGCGCGGGCGCCGGACGGCGCCGTGCGCCTACTCGGCGCCGCCGACGCCGGCGAGTTCTCGGGCGAGGTGTCGTGCTTCGTCCCCGACGCCTGCGCCGACGCGCGCGCGGCCGCCGTCACGCAGGCCGCCCTCGACGACGTGGACGCCGTGCTCGTCGCCACCGACGGCGTCGAGGACGCCGTGTACCCGCTGGCGCGCACCGGCGCGGCCGTGTTCGCCCAACTCGCGGGCGGGGTGGGGGAGGGGCCCGACGCCCTGCTCCCCGGCTTCCAGCGGCAGTTGGCGCACGGGCCGGTGTTGGGCGCCGGGGTCGCGGCCGACGAGGCGGCCGACCGCCTCGCGCGGTGGCTCACCTTCGAGAAGCGCGGCGAGAACGACGACCGCACGGCCGTCCTCCTCGCCCGGCACCCGGCCTGACGCGCGACCGTGGCCTGGATCACCGCGCTCCAGACCGACGGCCAGCCCGTCGAGTTCGAGGACCAGCCGCTCGCGTCGGGGGGGGAGAAGGTCGTCTTCCGCACGCGCGACCGCTCGCAGGTCGTCGCGTTCTACTACGGCGCGCTGCGCGACCGCATGGAGCGCGTCGACCGGCTGACGCGCATCCTCACCAAGTACAACCCGACCGTCGGCCCGCGGGGCGCCTACTGGCACCCCTACTTCTGCTGGCCCACCGGCGTGGTGGACGGCGACCGCCGCGTGCCGCTCGACTTTGCGCGGCGGCACAGCCTCGTCACGCCGGTCCTGGGTGTGGTCGCGCCCGCGTACCGCGAGCCGTTCTTCTTCCGCGACCGCTTCGGCAACCGGCAGGAGAAGGAGGTCCGCTGGTTCACGGGGCGCAAGGCGGGCGCGCTCGTGCCGGAGGCGGAGAAGGGGAACCTGCTCACCCGCCTCCAGGTGTGCACCCGCGTCGCGCGGGCCGTGCGGCGGCTGCACTTCGCCGGGCTCGCGCACAGCGACCTGTCCAACAAGAACGTCCTGATCGACCCCAAGGGCGGCGACGCCTGCGTGATCGACATCGACTCGCTCGTGGTGCCGGGCGTGGCGCCGCCCGTGGTGTTAGGCACGCCCGGCTACATCGCCCCCGAGGTGGTGGCGGGGCGGGCGAGCCCGTCCATCGAGACCGACAAGCACGCGCTCGCCGTGCTCGTCTACGAGATCCTGCTGCAGCGCCACCCGCTGGCCGGCCGTAAGGTGCACAGCACGCGGTCGGCCGAGGAGGACGAGGCGCTCTCGATGGGCGCGCGCGCGCTGTGGGTGGAGCACCCCACCGACCACAGCAACCCGCCGGCGGTGCCGGTCAAGGTCGCGGCGGCGCGGCTCGGGCCCTTCCTCGAGCCGCTCTTCCGCAAGGCGTTCGTGGACGGGCTGCACGCGCCCGCGCGGCGCCCCGACGCGGCGGAGTGGGAGAGCGCGCTCTACCGCACGTTAGGCATCCTCCACCCGGCGCCGAGCGGGCGCGACTGGTTCCCCACCGGGCCGGGCCTGAGCACGCAGAGCCCGTTCAGCGGCGAGCGGCTGGCCGGCCCGGTCCCGGTCGCCCGCTACCTGCGCCCGGTGCCCGGCGGGCTGGCTGACGAGCGCGCGTGGCTCACGGTGTTCCACCACCTCGTCCTGCATGACTGGCACCGCCTGGCCGGCGTGAGCCCGGACGAGCACGCCGACCGCACGCCGCGCGGGTACTTCGCCCGGCAGGACGGGCGCTGGTACCTCGTCAACCTCGCCGACGAGCCGATGGAGGTGCTCGCCGGCGCGGCCGGGAGCGCGGGCGACAGTACGGCCGACGGCGCGCCGGAGGGCGCCCACGTGCCGCGGCAGGGCTCGGTCGAGTTGGTGCCGGGGCTGCGCGTGCGGCTCTCCCCGTCGCCGGATGCCCGGGTCTTGCACTTCGACTTCCTGCGTGCCTGAGCCGGCCCCGGCGCGCGACCGGTCGGACGCGGAGGCGCCGGCCGCGACGGGCGGTCCGGACGCGGGGGCTGCGGTGGGCGCAATGAGTTTCCAATCGGCGGGCAGGCCGCCCGACGCGCGCTCGGCCGTGCGGGAGGGACTCCGCCGCGTCGTCGCCCAACTCGGCGACCCGCCCGAGGCGCCCGACGCCGCCCGCGCCTGGTGTAACCGCCTGCTCGACGAGACCGGGAGCGACCGGCGCGGGCTCGTACAACTCCTGCTGCGCGTACGCGCCGACGGCGTGGTCGCCGAGCTTCCCAGCGGGCCGATGACGCCGGCGGCGTGGGCGCCCGTGCGCGCGCGGCTGGCCTTCGCCTACGCCGCCAGCACGTACCTCGACGCGGAGATGGCGCGTTGGGCCGTGGACGCATGGGCCTACGCCCACGGCGTGATTGGCGCGGATGGGCTGTGGGCGCCGCCCGCCCCCCCCGCGCCGGCGCCGTCGCGCGGCGCGATGGCGCCGCTGCCAGCGCGCACTCCCACGCCGCCGGCGCCCGTCGTCGCGGCGGCCGCGACGGCCGCGGCTGCAGCCGGGGGCCCGGCCGGCAAGGCCGCTCCCGGGAAGGTGCCGGCCCGCGTGCGCCGCGCCGTGGCGCGGTCGAACGCGCCGCCCGTCCACAACCCCTTTCCCAAACACTTCGACCGGCTGGTGGGCGGGGCGTTCGTGGCGCTGCTGGTGATCGCCGCGGCGGGGATGTGGGTCGGGATCGCCGCGCGGCGCGAGGCCGGCGGGCTGGAGGTGCCGCCCGGTCCCAGTGTGGCCGACGTGTCCGCACGCGGGGTGGCCGCGGAACCCCTCCCGCCGGCCCGCCCCTCCCGCCGCGCGCCGCCGTCGACTTCCTCCCCTGCCGCCGCGCCCGCCGCCGGCGCCGCGGCCTCCCTCGCGTCCGCGGAGGACACGCTCCGGCTCCGCGACGGCACCGTGCGCACCGGCCAGGTCACTCGCATCACGCACGAGGCCGTGCTGCTCCGCGACCTGTGGAGCGACACCGTCCACGCGATCGACCTCGACGACGTCCTGGAGCTCCGCGCGCGCGCCGGGTCCGTAGTCCCGGTCGGCGACGGCGCGGGCCGCGTGTCGCCGGTGCGCGACGGGGCCGCGGACGGCGAGTACGGCGGCCGGTACCGGGTGCGGCAGACGCTCGTCGGCGTCGAGGGCACGGCGACGTGCGACGTCGTCGCGGAGGCGGTGCGGCGGGCGTCCGAGCGGCCGAGCGTGGAGGTCGTCGCCCACGACCGGGGCGCGGGCGCGTTCGTGCTGGTCTCTCGACCGGGCGTGCGCGGAACCGTGGACGCGGACGGCCGGTTTCAGACCGGAGTCATCCGCGGTGTGCGCGACGGCGTACACTACTGGTTCCGCATGACGGGGCAGTTCGACCGGGCCGGGTTCCGGGCCGAGACCGAGAGCGCGACCGACGCCGTCCTGAAGTACGGCAGCGTGCAGCGCTGCCACGTCACCGCCTCGCTCGACGCCACGCGGTTGCCGGAGTAAGGCGGATCGCGCGGCGGCGCGGGCACTCCGGCGGCCGCCGTCACCCGCCCACGGGCCCCCGCCCCCCGCAGATCGCCCTTCGCGTTGCCTGACGCGTTCCAGCCTTCCTCCGCCCCGAACGACCCCCTCGCCGCCTTCGGCGAGGCGACGCCGCGCGTGCGGGTCCGCGACGCTCTCCGCCGGCTGGCGGGCACGCCCGCCTGGCACCGGGCGAGCTGGACGGTCCGGCAGAACCGGTTGCTCGACGAAGTGGGGAGCGACCTGCGGCCCCTGGTCGCGCTCCTCGTGCGGGCGGGGGAGGGCGGGGTCGACGAGGGGCTGCCCGCGACCCGGGCCGGCTGGCCGGCGGCGCGCGGCTCGCTCGTGGTGGCGCTGACCGCCCACAGCTTCCTCCTTCCCGAGATGGCGCGGTGGGCCGTCGAGTGCTGGGGGTACGCGGCGGGGGTGGCCGACGAGGCGGATCTGACCGTGGCCGCCGACCCGCGCGTTGCGCGGTGGCAGGAGGCGGAGCGGCGGGCCGCCGAGGCGCAGGCACAGGCCCAGCGCGAGGCGGCGGCGGAGGCAGAGCGGGCCGCCCGGGCGCAGGCCGCGCGCGCCGAGGTGGCCGGTACTCCGCCTGTGCCGCAACGCGTCACGGCGCAGGTCACACGACCGACTCCGCCCGCGCCGGCCGCCCCTCCGGCGCCTCTGGCGCGGACGTATGGGCAGTCAGGGGCCACCACACCCCGCGGGTGGGGGTTGGGACCGCCCGTCTCCACGGCGCCGCGGCGGCGTCGTGGGCGGCTCCCCGAGGGGCTCGACAACCCGGTCGCGCACGTGTCGCTCGCCGGCATCGTCGCGTTCGTGGGCTACGTGGTGTACAGCGCGGTCCGGTTGCCATCGGCCCGAGCGACGGAGGTGCCGCGCGAGCTCGCCGCGCGCGCGACGGGCGCAGCGGCCGCACCCACAGCCGGGGGCGCACCGACGCTCTCGCCGGGGATCCCGGGCGTCACGCCGAACGGCCTTCCGCAGACCGCCGCCGACTCGGCCCGGATGATCCGGGTGGTGCCGGCCCGGCGGCCGACGTTCGCGCTGGAGCAGGGGCCGGGTGCCGCCCCGGCGGCCCCGGCCGCGGCGCCGGCCGCGGCGCCCGTGCTTCCCGGCGCCGACCTCCGCGTGGGCTCGGCCGAGCCGGCGCGGAGCGCGTCGGTTCCGGTGCCGCCGCCCGCGCCGGCGCCGCTCCCGACCGCGCCGCGCCTGTCCCTGCCGTCCGCGCCGGACGGCTACGACCGGCTGCGCTTGCGCGACGGGCGCCTGTTCCGCGGGCGCGTGGAGCTGGTGCGCGTCTCGACCGTGGTCTTCCGCGACGCCGACACCGGGCTGCGGTACGAGTACCCGAAGGGCGACGTGGAGGCCGTGGTGACGGAGTTCGGCTCGGTGGTGCGCTTCTCCCCGTCCGAGGGCGCGGGGCGGGCGGTGGGGAGTGCGCCGGCCGGGCCGAGTGCGGCCGACCGCGCGGCGGCGCTGCTGGTGCGCCGCGGGGTGGCCGGGCGCTACCAGGTCACCTTCGCGGTGGCGAGCGTGACCGGGAGCCCCGAGTGCCAGCGCGGCTGGCAGACGCCGCCGCGGCCGGACTGGGCGCGCGTTACGCACGTCCCGGGCGCCGACACGCTGGCGATCGCGTTCGAGGGCGGGGCCACGTTCGCGAGCGTCATCGACGGGGCGGCGCAGTTCGCCTCCACCTTCGTGATCGTGCCCGACCAGGCGTACTCGGGGCAGGCGCTCACCACGCGCCTCAACGGCCGGTTCGCCGAGGGCGGCTTCGAAGCCGCGGTCAACCTGGTCGGGTATCGCCGGGTGAGCGCGGGGCGGGACGTGGCCTGCCACACGGTGCTGCGGGCCGTCGGCCGTAGACAGGGGCGGGGCTGACCCGCGCCGGGCGGCCGCGTCCGTTAGGCGTTCTGCGGCGCCCCGCCGCCCTGGCCCGCCGAGCCACCCCGGTGCAGCTTGGCGCCGTCGCTCGGCCGCCGCGCCGGGCCCGCCCCGCCCACCCCGGCCCCGTGCCCGCCGCCACCCGTCCGCGCCTCACGATCGGAACCGTCGCCGTCGCGGCGGCGCTTGCCGGCTGGTTGTGGGCCGCCGTGCTGCTCGCGGGCGTCGGCGGCCGGGAGCAGCCGCTCGGTTGGACGCCGGGGCGTGACGGAGGCGCGTGGGTCGTCCGCCGCGTCCACGCCGACGGCCCCGCGGCGGGACGGCTCCGTCCGGGCGACGTGCTCCTCGCCGTGGACGGCGACCCGCTGGTGCGCCGCCTCGGCCCGCAGTGGGTCCTCCGCGACGCGCCCGGGCGCGCGGCGTACCGGCTCACGGTGCGTCGCGGCGGCGCGACCGTTGAGGTACGCGTGCCGTGGCCGACCGTCGTCCGCCCCGGCGTCGCCGCGCTGCGGTGGGCCTACCTGGGCGTCGGGGGCGTCTACCTCGTGGGCACGCTCCTCATCACCCTCGGCCACCCGGGCGCGGCGCTCGCCCGGCGCAACCTGCTGGCCGGCGTCAGCGGGGGCCTGATCTTCGTGTCGCTCGCGCTCGACCCCAACGCCGTGGGACTCAGCGGGCCGGCGCTCTGGTTCGGGCTGCTGGGGTTCGTCATCCGGCCGTGGCAGTTCGTCGCCGGATACCGGTTCAACGCCAACTTCCCCGTCGAGCGCCAGAGCACCGGAGCGTGGCGGTGGTTCGACCGGGCCGTGCTCGCGGCCGCCGTCGTCGCGTGGGTGCCGTCGGCGCTGGTGGGGGGGATCCGCGCCCTCGGCCCCGAGCGCGCGCTCGGGGCCTTCGCCGCCGCCGGGCCGCTCCCCGCCTTCCACGACGCGGTCGCGTTCCCCCTGGTGCTCGCCCTCGCCGTCGGGCTGAGTGTGGCCAACGCCCTCGTGTGCTGGCGCAACTACCACGCGCTCACGGACCCGACGCTTCGCCGGCGGCTGCGCTGGATGAGCGTGGGCGTCGGGGCGGGCCTCCTCCCGGTGGTGGCGGCCGTCCCGCTGCTCGCGCCCCGCATCCTGCTCGGGCGCGTCGTCGACGCTCCGGCGCTCTTCCACGCGGCGAACCTCGCCACCGTTGTCATCCCGCTGAGCGTGGCGTATGCGGTGCTCAAGCAGCAGGTGCCCGGGATTCGGGTGGTGGTGCGCGCCGGCGTGCGGTACCTGCTCGCGCGCCGGGTCCTCCAGACGGCCTCCGTGCTCCCTCTCGGGCTGCTCGCGGCGCGCGTGATCACCCACCGCACCGATACGATCGCCGACCTCGTGCTCGGACCCGGGGGTCGCCTCACGCTCGCGAGCGCGGCGCTGGCCGGCGCGGGGTTGGCGTTCCGCAAGCGGCTCCTGCTGGCTATCGACCGGCGGTTCTTCCGCGAGGCCTACCGCCGCGACCAGATCTTCGTCACGCTGGCCGACGCCATCGCCCGCGCCGCCGACGCGCACGAGGTGGCCCGGCTCCTCGGCAGCGAGATCGACGCGGCGCTCCACCCGGTGACGCTGGTCGTGGTCGCGTGTGAGGCGCGGGGCGAGTACGCCGTGCTCCACGCGGCCGGCGGCGCGGCCGGCCCGCCGCTGCTCGCGGCGATCGACGCCGTCGTGGCCGATCTGGATCGGCTGCCCCCGGCGGCCGGCGCCGACGCGCTCACGGCGCTCCCGGCGCCGGCGCAGGCGGCGCTGGAGGGGGCCGGGGTCGCGCTCGCGGTACCGATCCGCTCCGCGGCCCCGGGGACGGTCGGGCTGTTGCTGCTCGGGCCCAAGCGGAGCGAGGAGCCCTACACCCAGGGCGACCGCCGGATGCTGGAAACCGTCGCGGCGCAGACGGGCGGGGCGTGGGAGACGCTCCGGCTCCGCGACCAACTCCGCCGCGAGCAGGGCGCCCGGCGCGAGGTCGCCGCCCGCCTGGGCGAGGCGGGCGCGCTCCTGCTCACCTGCGACGCCTGCGGCACCTGCTACGATGGCGACGCGGTCACCTGCGCCGTGGACGGGCGCCCGCTCACCCCCGAACTCGTCGCGCCGCTCGTGCTCGGCGACCGCTACCGGCTGCGCCGGCTCCTCGGGCGCGGCGGCATGGGCTCGGTGTTCGAGGCGGACGACGCGCAGACAGGGACGCCCGTGGCGGTCAAGCTGACGGTCGGGCGACACCTCGACGACCCCACGCTGCTACGCCGATTCGCGCGCGAGGCGCGGGCGGCGGCGCGGCTGGAGCACCCGCACGTCGTCCGCGCCCTCGGCTACGGCGAGCTGCCGGGCGGCGCGTTCCTCGTGCTCGAGCGCCTCGTGGGCCGCACCCTCCGCCGGGAACTCCAGCAGCGCGGCCACCTGCCCCCGGCCGAGTGCCTGCCGCTGTTCGCGGCGGTGTGCGGTGGCGTCGAGGCCGCGCACGCCGCCGGGGTGATCCACCGCGACATCAAACCCGAGAACATCTTCCTCACCGCCGCGCCCGACGGCACACCGGCCGGCCCCAAGCTGCTCGACTTCGGGCTCGCCGTCGTGCGCGACCTCGGCGCGGCGGACCCCGAGCGGCTCACGCGCACCGGCGTCGCGCTCGGCACCGTGCAGTACATGTCGCTGGAGCAGTGTCTGGGCGACCCCGTGGACGAGCGGGCCGACGTCTACGCGCTGGCCGTGGTGGTGATCGAGACGCTCACCGGGCCGCTCGGCGGGGCGGGGCCGGTGTTCACCCGGCTGCCGGCGCTCATCGCCGAGCGGCTGGCCGGACCGGCGTGCGGCCCGGCGCACCACGCCCTGGCCAACGTCCTCTGGCGGGCGGGCGCCGAAGCGCCCACGGCGCGAACCCGCTCGGTCGCGGAGTTCCGTGACGCGCTGTTGCCGGTGCTGGCGGCCGCGCCGCCCCTCCCCATCGGGGCCGGCGGCGCCGAGGCCGTCACGCGCTCCCTGGGCCCCGACGCCCGCACGACCGCGCCGCCGGTGCAGTGAGGCGCGGTTACCCCGCCGCCCCGGTCGGCGGGGCGGGCACCGCGGCCGCCACCGCCTCCGGCGCGGTGGCGTGGGGGAGTGTCGCGGCCTCGGCGGCGACCGGGGGGCGCAGGACCTGGGTGACCGGGCCGAGCGTGGCCCGCACGAGCGGCAGCGACCCATCCGTCGCGCCGAAGTCCGCCGGCGAGTAGCCGTTGGCCGGGCGGGGCGCCGGCGGGAGCAGCCCCATGTGCATGTACGTGTCGGCCACCAGTTGCGCGCAGAAGTAGCTGCCGGCCTTGGTGAGGTGGTGGTGCCGCCCGAGGAAGTAGCTGGCCTGGATGCCGATGCCGAGGTTGAGCTCGTCCGGGAGCTTCCAGCCGTCGCCCGGGAAGGGGAATCCGTCCACGGCGTCGATGAACAGGTCGAGGGCCGCCCGCTGCGCGTCCGACAGGGCAGGCGAGAGCGCGCGGTAGAAGCAGGCGACCTCGTCGGCCATGTAGTCGCGGAACAGCGCCGGGAGCGGGGCGACGCGCGTGCCCGGGTGCGAGGCGTTGCCGCGATACGGGTCGGGGTACCCGGGCCCGCCGCCCGGCGCGTCCCAGAAGAACAGGCCGTCGGGCCGGCGCACCAGCATGCCGACGTGGTTGTACGGCGCGTGCTCCTCGAGCTGGATCATGTAATCCAGCGGCGACTTACCCTGGAAGATGAGGAGGTCGCCCGTGCCGCCCGTCTCCAGCAGCTCCGCGAACGGAATGGTGGGCACTCCGGGGGTCGGCACACTGGGCGTCGGCGCACTGGGTGTCGGCACGCTGGGCGCGGCGGCGGACGGCGGGGCGGCATCGGGCATGGCGCGACTCCGGGGCAGGGAGGGGTGGGCGGGCCCGACGGCCGGAAGCGGCCGGCGCCCCGCGCGGCGCGCGAGCATACCGCGCCGGAGCTGGGTGCGCAAAGGCGCCGGCCCCGAGAGGGGACGGCGCCATGACGCGGGGCGCGCGGGCGCCCGTGCCTGCTGCCTTGCTACCGTGCCGGCGCCGCCATCAACTGCTCGAAGCTCGCCACCTGCGTCGGCCCGAACGACGTGACCGCCACGTGCATCCGGGTGGCCGCGTCATCGAGCGTGAGCCGCCCGTCGCTCCAGCGGGTAAGCACGAACGGCGGCTCGTGCCCGATGCGGGCGAGCATGCGCTCGCGCGTCATCGCGCGCAGCGTGCCGCGGAGGAAGCCGTCGCCGCCGGGCGGCAGCCGCACGGCGAGCGCGTTGGTCGGCGCGTCGTAGACGAGCACCGCGCCGTCCGGCGCGTCGGCGAAGCGGAGCACGCGGCGTTCGACGGCCACGGCCGGCCGGCCCGCCGCCTCGCCCTCCCGCGTGGCGCCGGCGCCCGTGACGCGCGCCGCCAGCGCGGCCCCGAACGCCACGGTGACCACGGCGAGCGCGCCCAGCAGCGGCCCGCGCGGGACGCGGATCTGCGGCATCGCGTCGCGTGCGCCCGGTTCGGGTTCGAAGACGATGTGGGCCATGCGAAACTCCTGGGGAAGCGGGATACCTTAGGCGGCCGCGAGCGGCGTGCCGGGGGCGACGGCGCGCGCCGGGCCCTCGAGTACGATCGCCGGCGCCGCGGCCGGGGCGGGCGCGAGCGCGGCGGCCGCCGTCTGGAGGGCCGACGCGGCCGCGCGGGCGTCGTCCCCGGCGAGCCCGCGCAGCAGCGGCTCGGGCCAGCGGAGCCGCGAGGGGCGCGCGTGCGGCCAGAGCAGCCACCAGCTCGCCCGCACCCCGGCCTCCAACTGGAGCGCGATCTGCGCGCTCCCGTCGCGGAAGCGGTGCACGCCGGCGGACGCGACCTGCGCCAGCGGCACGTTGATGACGACCGGGAACACCGCCCCCACGCGCAGCACCACGCGGCGCGAGGTGATGGTGTAGCGGGCGTTCCGCGCCGTCATCCCCGCGTACGCGTAGAGCAGCCCGAGCACCAGCGCGGCCAGCGCGACCTGCCCGGCGAGCATGGGCAGGGCGTGGGCGCGGGGGAGGGTGGGCGCCGTGCTCGCCGCCCACCACCCGATCGTGAGCGCGAAGTACCCGGCGATGAGCCGCACGTAGAGGACGTGTCGCGCGACCAGGGTGGCCCGCGGCGCGCCCTCCCACAGCACCTGCTCGCCGGCCGGGAGCGCCTCCCCCACGCCCGGCACGCGGACGGCCGGCGCGTCGCTCACAGGATCGGCTCCGCGCGCTCGCGCCGGGCGTACAGGTGCCCGCCGGCGAAGTACGCCATGATCCGGTCCTCCTCCAGCAGCGTGATCTGGTCGTCGCGCCGGATGCCCGGGACGTGCGCGAACTGCGCCGCCGTGATGCTCTTCACCTTCACGTGGTCGAGCGGGCCGAAGATGGACAGGCCGAAGTTGGGCCACTGGACGAAGGGCACCGGCAGGAGCACCTCGCGCGTGGAGTTCGCGAGGCGCACCTGGTAGTAGCGCGGCTGCGGCTCGGAGCGGTCCACCCACACCTCGGTGATGTGCCCGGCGACCACGCCGTCGCACGCCCGCACCGGCAGCCCGCGCGGGTCGGGGTCGCGGCGGTCGACGTGGAAGCCGGGCGCGAGGCGCATCGGGACGATCTTGGCCTCGCCGTGGACGGTGCGGTCGGGCACGTCGTGGCGGTTGGCCCAGGCGGCGGGGCCGAGCCCGTCGCGCATCGGGTCGCCGGTGGGGATGATCGCGCTGCCGTTGTAGGGGTCCGCGGGCACGGCGCGGATCGGGTAGTCGGTGCGGTCCACCGCCGCGGAGGGGTCGAACAGCGAGTGCGGCATGGTGGCGTCGCTCGGCAGCGACGTGCCAGTCTCGGCCGCCGTCATCGGGACAAAGTCGCCGGTCGCGCCCATCTCAGGTGTCCTCCCCGCGGATCATCGTGCCCGCGCCCGGGACCGGGCCGCCGGGGCCGTCCGGCTCAGGGCGGAGCAGCCACTTCTTCTGCGCCGGCACGCGCGGGAAGCCCTCGCGCGGGCCCTGCGGACTCTCCAGCGGATACCCCTCGCGCCGGTCCTCGCGGCGGAGGTAGATGATGAGGCCGAGGAAGAAGGCCCAGAAGGCGTAGAGCGCGATCTGGGCGCCGTCGATGTACTGCACGGGGACCTCCGGGGTGGGGTGGGGGTGCGGCGGGGCGAACGACGTGGGGCGGAACGCGCCGGCCTCAGGCGGGCACGTCGGCCAGCTCGAAGCGGCGGCCGGCGGTGCTCGTCCGGTCGCCGCGCGCGACCGCGAGCGGGCCGAGCGCGACGAGGGTGGCGAACAGGAACAGGATCTCCAGGTGGTACACGACGCTGTACGGCACGCTCGGCGCGCTCAGCGCGGGCCCGAGCAGGGCGTGCGCCGCGGGGGTCGACAGCGCGTCCTTGATGACACCGCTCACCGAGAGCGCGAGCCCCTCGGCCGTGGCGAACACCGCGCCCCACGCGCCGAGCGCGATGCCGTGCTGCGACGGGTCGCGGAGCGTCATCGCTGCGCACAGCGTCCCGACGCCGAAGCTCCCCTCGCCGAACCCGATGAGCGCCGTGCCGGCGCGGAAGAGCAGGGGCGAGTCGACCGGCGCCGCGAACACGACCATGGCGAAGGCGGCGATGCCGAGCGCCGCGCCTAACGCCGCGAGCCGCACGGGGTCGACCCCGCGCTCCAGCAGCGCCGCGCTCGTGGCGAACGACGCGATCGCGCCCGCGGCCATGACGCCGGTGAGCGCCGTGGTGTGCCCGACCGTGAGGCGCAGGATCTCGCCGCCGTAGGGCTCCAGCAGCACGTCCTGCATGTTGAAGGCGAAGAAGCCGAGCGCGACCGCGGCGAGCAGACGCACCGCGCGGCCGCCGCCGGTGAACACCCGCCACGCCTCGCGGAAGAGCGGGCGCCGCTCGCCCCTGCGGTAGGGCGCCGAGCCCGGCACCCGCGCTTCCTGCTTCCAGAGCGCCACGCCGTTGCACACCGCCGTCACCAGCGCGCACCCCTGCACGACCTCGATCAGCCGCTGCGGCGAGAAGTCGTGCAGGAAGGCGCCGAGCAGGAACGCGCTCACCACGTTGCCGATCAGCATCGTGAGGTACATGAGCGCGATCACCCGCGGGCGGAGCCGGTCCGGCGCGAGGTCGGTGGCGAGCGCCAGGCCGGCGGTCTGCGTGGTGTGCGCGCCGGCGCCCGTCAGGAAGAACGCGACCCCGCTGAACGCGTAGCCGATGAGCCGCGCGTAGGGCCGCGAGCCGTCGGCGAAGGCGAGGAGCGCGAACGGCATGATCGCCAGCCCGCCGAACTGCACGAGCGTGCCCATGAGGATAAAGGGCACCCGCCGCCAGCCGAGCACCGAGCGGTGCGTGTCGGAGCGGAAGCCGACGAGGGCGCGGAACGGCGCGACGAGCAGCGGGATCGCGATGAACACGCTCACGACCGCCGCGCTCACCCCGAGCTCGACGATCATCACGCGGTTGAGCGTCCCGAAGAACAGCGTCTGCACCATCCCGACGCTGATCTGGAAGAGGGACAGCCGCAGCAGTTGCCGCAGCCGCACCTCGCCGGTGGCCAGGTCGGCGAAGGGCATGAAGCGCCACGCCGCCTCCGCGACCCGGCGCGTCACCCCGCGCCCGGCCCCACCAGCCCCCCCACCGCCCGCCCGCGCGCCCGCGCTCATCCCCTCACCAGACCGGCTGGAGCCGCACGTCGGCCGGCAGCGCGTTCTGCACCGGGCGGCGCAGGTAGGCGCGCAGGAACGTCACCCCGCAGTCGACGCGCAGCGCCGCCGCGCGGAGCCTGCTGACGACTCCGCCCGCCGCCTCCGCCTCGCCGATCTTCCGCGTGTTCTCGTACAGCCGGTGGAAGTGCGCCCACAGGCGGTCGTCCTCGACGTCGAGCACGACGGGGAAGCACTGGCGGCTGATCTGGTTGGTGAGGGCGATGACGCGGCGGTCGTAGTCGTCCACGTCGATGCCCATCGCCTCGAAGAACGGCCGGCGCAGGTGGTCGCGCACGTACATCGTCGCGAACACGGCGGTGAGGAAGAAGCGGATCCAGTACTTGTTGACCCCGGTGATCGTCTCCGGGTTGGCGCGCATCAGCACCGCGAACGCCTCCCCGTGCCGGAACTCGTCCTGGCACCAGCGGTCGAACCACTTGAAGATCGGGTGGAACCGCTTCTCGGGCTGGCGCTCGAAGTTGCGGAAGATCGTGATGTAGCGGGCGTAGCCGATCTTCTCGCTCAGGTACGTGGCGTAGTAGATGAACTTGGGTTTGAAGTACGTGTACTTCTTGGCCTTCGTCAGGAAGCTCAGGTCCACCGCCACGTCGAAGTCCTTGAGCACGTGGTTGATGAACCCGGCGTGCCGCCCCTCGTCGCGGCTCATGAAGCCGAACAGCTCGCGCACGTCGGGGTTGGTGACGCGCTTCTTCACCTCGGCGTACAGCACGCACCCCGAGAACTCCGCGGTCACCGAGCTCACGAGGAAGTCCACGAACTGCCGCCGCAGCTCCGGGTCCAACCCCGAGAAGTCCGCGTCGAACTCGGCATTGCGCTTGAAGTGATCCTTATTCGGGTCGCGGCGGAACTCGTCCACCATCGCGTCCCAGAGCGCGCGGTGCTCCTCCACCCTCAGCCGGTCCAGCTCGGCGAAGTCGGTGGTGTAGAAGCGCGGCGTGAGGACGGCGTCCTCCTGCGCCACCCGCGTGCTCTCGTTGGGCAGGGCGCCCCGGCCGGTGCCGGCGGGCGTCGCCGCCGCGGCCATCGCCTCGGGCGAGTCGGTGCGCGGCGAGTAGCTGTTGATGGGCTCGCGGCCCGTCGTCGTGGTCGGCATCGTCGGTTCCCCCGTCAGCCCTCGAAGCCCACTTCGTAGAGCGAGCTGATCTCGCTCACGCCCACCAGCCGCGTCCACCAGCGCCGCGGCGCGCTCGCGTGCGCCACGGTGGCGCTCGTCTCCACCGTGCGCACCTCGCCGATGGCGATGCGGCTCGGCGCGCCGTGCACCTGCACCTCGTCGCCCTCGTTGACGTGCGTGGCGGTGATGACGGCGTGCGCGTGGAAGTGCTCGGGCGTGCTCTCGAGTTCGAGCGTGCACGGCACCTCCTCGTAACGCCGCGCGGCGAACCACACGGCGAGCGGGGCGGCCGCGGCGAGCGTGACCAGACCGGCCAGGGTCGTGGTGGGGCTCATGACGGGACTCCGGGGTGGGGGGAAGGGGACTGCGGGGACCTGCAGAGACCTGCGAGAGTGGAACGACCACGTCATCCTGAGGAGCGCAGCGACGAAGGATCGCTCGAACGGCTGCCGAGCCTCCGAGGGTCCGTCGCCCCGGCGAGCGATCCTTCGCTGCGCTCAGGATGACAGCACGGGACGCGGTGTGATTGGAGCGATGAGCTGCACGGCCTGCGACGTGTAGAAGCCGCTCGCCACGCGCTCCGACCGGGCCCAGCGCCAGCCGCGGAGCGCGGCGCCGGCGCCCACGCGCCGCTCGACCGCGGCGCGCAGCCGGTCGGGCGCGACGGGCACGATGGCCGGCGCGCGGTCCCCGCGCGGGAACGCCCGGCCGACCACGCGCATCGTGCGGAGCAGCACGCTCGCCGGCGCGAACGTCGCGAGCACGGAGCCGGTCGTCCGTTCGGCGAGCGCCGCCAGCGCGTCCGCCGTGTCGTCGGCCTCGTACGCCAGCAGCGAGTCCATCGCCACCACGTGGTCGAAGCGGCCGAGCGCGGGGTCGAGCATGTCGCCCACGTGCCAGCGGATGCGGCGCGCGCCCGGCAGCCCTGCCGCCCGCTCGCGTGCGAGCGCGATGAGCGTCGGCGCGACGTCCACCGCCGTGACCAGGGCGCCGCGGGCGGCCAGCTCGATGGCCAGCGTCCCCGGTCCGCACCCGGCGTCGAGCACGCGAAGCCCCGAGAGGTCGGCCGGGAGCCAGCCCGTGAGCAGGCCGCGCATCCGGTCGCGGCCGGCGCGCACCGTGGCGCGCACGCCGCTCACCGGCGCGTCGCTCGTCAGGCGCGCCCACGCCGCGCTCGCGGTGCGGTCGAAGTACTCCTGCACCCAGCCGCGCCGCGCCGCGTAACCGGCGCCCATGGTGACGTCGGTCGGCATCTCAGTCGTAGCCGAGCAGGTCGAAGATCTCGCGGTCCTTGAGCGGCTCCGGCGTGAGCGCCGGCAGGCCGTCGAGCATCCGCTGCGCGAGCTTCAGGTACTCGTCCTGCACGCGCGCCACCTCGGGCGTGGCCTCCATCTCGAAGATCGTGCACTTCTTGAGTCGGCTCCGGCGGATCGCGTCCTCGTCCGGCAGGTGCGCCGCGAGCTGCAGCCCGACGCGGGCGTTGTAGCGGTCGATCTGGTCGGTGTCCTTGCTGCGGTTGGCCACCACGCCGCCCACGCGCACCCGGTAGTTCTTGGACTTGGCCTTGACCGCCGCGATGATGCGGTTCATCGCGAACACGCTGTCGAAGTCGTTGGCCGTGACGATCAGCGCGCGGTGGGCGTGCTGGAGCGGGGCCGCGAAGCCGCCGCACACCACGTCGCCTAACACGTCGAAGATGACGACGTCGGCGTCCTCCAGCAGGTGGTGCTCCTTGAGCAGCTTCACCGTCTGGCCGACGACGTAGCCGCCGCACCCGGTGCCCGCCGGCGGCCCGCCGGCCTCGACGCACATCACGCCCTTGTACCCCTCGTACACGAAGTCCTCGGGGCGCAGCTCCTCGCCGTGGAACTCGACGCTCTCCAGCACGTCGATCACGGTCGGCACCATGCGGCGCGTGAGCGTGAAGGTGCTGTCGTGCTTGGGGTCGCAGCCGATCTGCAGCACGCGCTTGCCGAGCGTGGCGAGCGCCGCCGAGAGGTTGCTCGACGTGGTGCTCTTGCCGATGCCGCCCTTGCCGTAGACGGCGAGCACGGTCGCGCCCTCGATCTTGTCGCGATCGTCGAGGCGGACCTGCACGCTGCCCTCGCCGTCGTCGCGGCCGAGCACGGGGAGTTGGAGCGAGGTGGCCATGGTGTGCGTGTCGGGTTAGGCCGGGATCCCTTCCAGCCGGTCTTCCAGCTCGGCCGCCGCGTCGCGCAGCGCGTCGAGCGTGTCGGGCGACGGGGCCCAGTAGCCGCGGTCACTCGCCTCCAGCAGCCGCTCGGCGATCGCGCTCGCGGCGTTGGGGTTGAGCGCCGCCAGCCGCTCGCGCATCGCGGCGTCGAGCACGAAGGTGTCGCCCACGGCGCCGTACACCCACGCCGGCACCGCGCGGGCGCCGCCGGTGGCGCTCCAGCCCAGGGTCGTGGTCACGTGGCCGGCGACGTTGCGGGCGCCCTCGTAGCCGGCCGCGAGTTGCGCCTCGTACCACTTGGGGTTGAGCAGCCGCGTGCGGCTCTCCAGCTCCACTTGCTCGCCCAGCGTGCGGACGGCCGCGGTCTGCGTCGTGTGGTCGCCGAGGTAGGCCGGCACCTCGCGCCCCTTGGCGCGCGCGACGGCCCGCTGCACCCCGCCTAACGCCTCGACGTACTGGTCGATGTCCGTCGCGCCCAGCTCCACCGAGTCGAGGTTCTGGAACGAGAGCGCGACGTCGGCGAGGGCGCGCTGCATCAGCTCGGGGCGGGCGACGGGCGCGGCCTTGACGCCGTACGCGAAGCACTTCCGCCGCACGAACTGCTCCGCCAGCTCGTCCGGCTCGCTCCAGCGCCCGCTCTCCACGAGCAGGTTCACGTTGGAGCCGTAGGCGCCGTCGGCGTTGCCGAACACCCGCAGCGCCGCCTCCTCCAGCGTACACCCGCGCTCGGCCATCGTCGCCAGCGTGTGGGCGCGCACGAAGTTCTGCGTCTCTGGCTCGTCGGCCTGCGCCGCCAGCAGGGCCGCTTCGGCCAGCAGCCGCACCTGAAGCGGGAGCAGGTCGCGGAAGATGCCCGAGAGCGTGAGCACCACGTCCACGCGCGGCCGCCCGAGCTGCGCGAGCGGCACCAGCCGCGCCCCGGCGAGCCGCCCGACGGCGTCGAAGCGCGGCACCGCGCCCAACAGGGCGAGTGCCTGTGCGATCGGCGCCCCCTCGCTCTTCATGTTGTCCGTGCCCCAGAGCACGAACGCCACGCTCTCCGGCAGCCCGTGCCCGTCGGCCATGTGGCGGGCGAGGAGCAGGTCGGCCCGGCGGCGCCCCTCCAGCACCGCCGCGGCGCTCGGCACGCGGTACGGGTCGAAGCCGTAGACGTTGCGCCCGGTGGGGAGGACCGCCGGCGTGCGCAGGAGGTCGCCGCCGGGCGCGGGCTCCACGTAGCGCCCGGCGAGCGCGCGCAGCACGCCCGGCACCTCGTGGTCCTCGGCCATCAGCCGGTTCAGGCGAGCCAGCTCGTCGAACAGCGGCGCGGCCACGCGCGGCTCGTGCCCCGCGCGCGCGAGCACCTGGTCGGCCGGCCCCCGCCCGCGGTCAGAGTCGACCAGCGCCTCGATCGCGGCCCGCGCGACGTCGTCGGCCGCGCGGCGGGCGTCGTCGCCGGCGTCCATGCCCGCGAGCAGCTCGGCCACGGGCGCGATCTCCATCTCCGGCCGCCCGGCCTGCGCCATCGCCAGCAGCGTATCGACGCGCGCGGCCGCCGGCATCGCTTCGCCCACCGTGTGGAGCCCCATCGGGATCAGCGCCTGCTCCACCTCCAGCAGCCGCGCGCGCAGCCGGTCCACGTGCGCTGCCGTCTCGTGCTCCGCCCACGCCGGCTCGGCCTCGCACAGCTCGACCGCGACGCCCTGCGCCTGAACGACCGAGGCCGTGGCGACCCGCTCGGCGTCGGGCGCCTGGCGCCACCGGTCGAGCGTGCCCTTCAGCTCCTGCAGCCCGCGGTAGAGCCCCGCGTTGGTCACCGGCGGCGTCAGGTACGACACGAGCGTGGCCGCGCCGCGCCGCTTGGCGAGCGTCCCTTCGCTCGAGTTGTTGCTCGCGTACAGGTAGACGTTGGGCAGGGCGCCGATGAGCCGCTCCGGCCAGCAGTCGCCCGACAGGCCGACCTGCTTGCCGGGCATGAACTCCAGCGCGCCGTGGGTGCCGAAGTGCAGCACTGCGTTCGCACCGAAATCCTCGCGGATCCAGCGGTAGAAGGCGCAGAAGGCGTGCGTCGGCGCGAAGCTCCCCTCGAACAGCAGGCGCATCGGGTCGCCCTCCCAGCCGAACGCCGGCTGCACGCCCACGAACACGTTGCCGAGCTGCGCGCCCATGACGAACAGGTCGCGCCCGTCGGTGAGCTGGCGGCCCGGCGCCGCGCCCCAGGTCCGCTCGACCTCCGCCAGCCACGGCTCGCGCGCCACGTGACGCTCGGCGCTCACCCGCGCGTGCACGTTGGCCGGCGCGCCGACGCGCTCGCGGTTGCCGTCGCACACCATCGCGCGGAGCGCGTCCACGTCCTCCGGCACGTCGACCGTGTACCCGGCGGCCTTGAGGGCCACGAGCGTGCGGTACAGCGAGGGGAAGACGTTGAGGTACGCCGCGCTCCCCGTGTTCCCCGCGTTGGGCGGGAAGTTGAACAGCACGATCGCCAGCTTGCGCTCGGCGTTCGGCGTCCGGCGCAGGCGCACCAACCCCGCCACCCGGTCCGCCACCATCCCGACGCGCTCGGCCACCGGCTCGCTCGCCGCCGCGGGGCGCTCGGGCGTGCCGGCCCCGCGCCCGCCGTAGACGGCCGGTGCCACGGCGCCGTCAAGCTCCGGGATCGCGACCTGGAGTGTGGCCTGCAGCGGGTTGAGCCCGCGCGCGTCGGCCCGCCACTCGCCCACGCTCTGGAACTCGAGCGTCTGCAGGGCGAGGTAGGGCGCGTCGAGCGCCGCGAGCACGGCGCGGGCGGCCGCCGAGTCGTTGTACGCGGGGCCGCCGACGAGCGAGAAGCCGGTGAGGTTGACGAGCGCGTCCGGCCGCTCGACCCCCAGCGCCGCGGCCCAGCGACCGTCGCCCGCGTCGGCCACGCCGGCGTAACGGGCGAGGGCCGGGCGGGCGTCCAGCGCGCTCGCGTACATGGGTCGCACGGCCAGCCCGCGCGCCTCCAGCGCTCCCACCACCGCGGCGTAGTGCGCGGTGTTCCCGGCCAACACGTACGAGCGCCCGACGAGCACGTCTACCCGCCCGGCAGCGCGGCGCGGCGCCGGGAGGGCGCGCGGGTCCTCGGTGATGCCTAACGCCGGGAGCGACGGGTGCCAGAGCCCCACGTCCGGGTACACCACCGGGTCCGCCGCGGGCGCGATGTCGCGGTACACCGCCCGCTCGCCGGCCGCGTAGCGCCGCACGTGGAACCGCACGAGGTTGGCCAGGTTGTCGGCGGTGCCGCCCAGCCAGTACTGCATCGAGAGGAAGTAGGCGCGCACGTCCTGCGCCGGCCCCGGCACGAACTTGAGCAGGGCGGGGAGGCGGCGGAGCATCGCCATCTGCCGCTCGCCGCTCGACTTCCCCTCCGTCCGCGACCCGCGGAGCTTCTGCAGCAGGGCCATCGGCGACCACGCGCCGCCCTCGTTCCCGCGCCCCATGTCGAAGCGGCCGAGGCGCGTGAGGCGCGTCAGCTCGGGCGCGCAGAGGGCGCAGCACACCGCGTCGGCCGCGTCGCGCCGGGCGCGGACGGCGTCGAGGATGGGGGCGGCCTGCTCCTCGGTGAAGAGCTGCGCGCACGCGATGAAGTGCGCGCCCGCGATCGCCTGGCGCGCCCGCTCGGCCGCCGCCGGGTCCGCGTCCCACTCGGCCTGCACGTGCAGCGACAGCTCGAGCCCGGGCAGCTCGCGCGCCAGCCGCGCCCGCGCCGCGTCGAACGCCCCGGCGAGGTGCGCGTCGAGCGTGACGATGGCGAACCGGACCGGCACGGCCGGCGCGGCGCCCGCGGCCCGCCTACCGGGCATAGTGCGCCTTGGCCTCGTACAGCGTGTCGAGCGTGATCGCCGCGACGCCACGCTCGGCCGCGTACCGCTCGGTGTTGCGCCGCGCCTTGCCGCGCACGAAGAACGGGATCTTGCGCAGCTCGGCCTCCGCGTCGGCCTGCCAGCGCGGCGCGCCCGCGGGCACCGCGCGCGCCGGCTCCGCGTCGGGCTCGTCGACCGCCACGCCCGTCGGCTCCGCGGCGATCGCGTCGAGCAGCGCCTCATGTTCGGCCGTCGTGACCCGCTCGGGCGCCCGCGGGGCCGCGGCCGGCGCAGCCTTCGCGCCGAGGTGCGAGGGCGCTGCGCCGTCGTGGAACTCGAAGTCGTCGCGGAACATGTGCAGCAGGTGCTCTTCCAGCCCCATCATGAGCGGGTGCACCCAGCTGTCGAACAGCACGTTCGCGCCTTCCCAGCCGACCTGCGGGGAGTGCCGAGCCGGCACGTCCTGCACGTGGATCGGCGAGGAGATGACCGCGCACGGGACGCCGAGCCGCTTGGCGGTGTGGCGCTCCATCTGCGTGCCGAGCACCAGCTCCGGCGCCGCGGCCGCGATGCGCGCCTCGACGTCGAGGTAGTCGTCGCTCACGAACGCCTCGACGCCGTACTTCTGGCCGGCGGCGCGCACCTCGCGCCCCATCTCGCGGCTGTAGGTGCCGAGCCCGACGAGCGCGAAGCCGAGCTCCTCGACCGCCACGCGGGCCGCGGCGACGGCGTGCGTGCCGTCGCCGAACACGAAGACGCGCTTGCCGGTGAGATACGTGGAGTCGACCGACCGCGAATACCACGGCAGGCGCGAGGCGTCGGGCGCGGGCACGGGCGGGGCGGCGCCGGCGGCCTCCGCCACCTCGCGCAGGAAGTCGCGCGTCGCGCCGACCCCGATCGGCACGGTCTTCACGACCGGCAGGCCGAAGGTCCGCCGCACCCACTCGCACGCCGTGCCGGCCACCTCCGCGGCGTAGCACACCACGAGGTCGCACTCGGCGATCCGGCGCAGGTCCGCGACCGACGCGCCTAACGGGGCGACGACGTGGGCGTCGACGCCGGCGTCGGCGAGGAGGGCGCGCAGCTCGCGGACGTCGTCGCGGGCGCGGAAGCCGAGCGTCGTGGGGCCGAGGACCGCGGCGCGGGGGCGCCGGTCGGCCGGGCGGGTCGGGCGCGGGGTGCCCGGCGCCGGGGCGAGCGGCCCGCACACCGCGCGGACGAGCTGATAGAACGTCTCCGCCGCGCCCCAGTGCTCCTTCTTGCTGTACGACGGCAGGTCGAGCGGCACCACCGGCATCTGCAGCCCGAGCCCGGCCGCGAGCGACCCGGGCTGGTCCTGGATGAGCTCCGCCGTGCAGCTCTCCCCCACGAGCAGCGCGTCCGGCCGGTAGCGCTCGGCCGCGTCGCGCACCGCCTGGATCACCAGGCCGGCCGTGTCGCCGCCGAGGTCGCGGGCCTGGAAGGTGGTGTAGGTGACCGGCGGCCGCGCGCCCGACCGCTCGATCATCGTGAAAAGCAGGTCGGCGTACGTGTCGCCCTGCGGCGCGTGCAGCACGTAGTGCACGCCGGTCATGCTGGCCGCGACGCGCATGGCGCCCACGTGCGGCGGGCCCTCGTAGGTCCAGAGCGTGAGCTGCATCGGGCTACACCGCCAGCCGCTGGCGCCGGTCGAGCGGGCGCGTGAACAGGCCGGCGAGGTCGCCCGCCTGGTCGAAGCCGTGCACCGGGGAGAACACCAGCTCGATGCTCCACTTGGTGGCCACGCCCTCGGCCTCCAGCGGGTTGGCGAGCCCCAGCCCGCACACCACGAGGTCGGGGCGGGCGGCGCGGCACCGGTCGAGTTGGCGCTCGACGTCCTGGCCCTCGCTGAGCGTCACGCCCGGGGGCAGCAGCGCCAGTTCGTGCGCCGACGTCGCCCGCTCCAGGTACGGCGTCCCCACCTCGACCAGCTCGGCGCCCAGCTCCTCGTGGAGGAAGCGCGCGAGCGGCAGCTCGAGCTGCGAGTCGGGGAAGAAGAACACGCGGCGCCCCGCCAGCGTTGGCCGGTGGGCGGCCACGGCCCGGCGCGCCCGCGCGAGCGGCGCCGCGACGGCGGCTTCGAACCGGTCGTCGGGGACGCCGAGCGCGTCGGCCGCGGCCTGCAGCCAGCGCCGCGTCCCCTCCGCGCCGAACGGGAAGACCGCCGGCACGTGCTCGGCGCCGCGGCGCTCCAGCGCGCGGAGCGTGTCGTTGACGAACGGCTGCGCGAGGAGGACGCGGGTGCCCGGCCCGACCGCCGGCAGCGCGCGGGCGCGGCGCGGGGGGAGGAAGCGCACCGGCCCGGCGCCCATCGCGTCGAACAGCCGGACGAACTGATCCTCGACTACGTCGGCCACCGCCCCCACCACCAGCAGCGACGGCGCCGCGCCGGCCGGCTCGGCCGGGCACTCGGGGACGAGCGCCGCGAGGCAGGCGTCCTCGCCCTGCGTGAAGGTGGTCTCAATCCCGCTCCCCGAGTAGCTCAGCACCCGCACGCGCGGCATGTGCGCCGCGTCGAGCCGCTGGGCGGCGCGGGCGAGGTCGAGCTTGATGACCTCGCTCGGGCACGAGCCCACCAGGAAGAGCGTGCGGATGTCGGGGCGGCGGGCCAGGAGCTGCGCGACCACGCGGTCGAGCTCCTCGTTCGCGTCGGCCATGCCGGCCAGGTCGCGGTCCTGCAGCACGGCCGTCGCGAACCGCGGCTCCGCGAAGATCATCACGCCCGCGGCGCTCTGGAGGAGGTGCGCGCACGTGCGCGACCCGACCACCAGGAAGAAGGCGTCCTGCATCTTCCGGTGCAGCCACACGATGCCGGTCAGCCCGCAGAACACCTCGCGCTGCCCGCGCTCGCGGAGCACCGGCAGCGCCCCGCGCGCGGCCGGGCTGGCGTCGCTGCACGCCTGGTAGGCGGCGGGACGGACAGCGGTGCTCATGCCGCCGCTCCCGCGAGCGCGGGGGGCGCCGCCGCGTCCCGCCGCGCCAGCCGCAGCTTGCGCACGAACTGCAACGCGTTGACCGCGTACACCGCGTACGCGGCCAGCGCCACGTACATCAGCGCCCTCGGTCCCATCCACCCCCCCGCCAGTCCGGCGAGGTACAGCGTGTGGAGGGCGATGACGACGAAGCTCACCACGTCCTCCCAGAAGAACGCGGGGGCGAACAGGTAGCGGCCGAACACCGCCTTCTCCCACAGCGCCCCGGTGACCATGATGACGTACAGGGCGAGGGTCTTCGCGAGCACGCTCGCGTGCGCGGCCGCGAGCCCGTCGCCGGTCCGGAGGTAGCGGACCACGCACGCCACGCTCACGAGCATCACGACGAGCTGCAGCGGCGCGAGGATGCCCTGCACGAGCGTCCACGGGGTCGCGTCCCGGCGGGCGCGCTCCTCCGGCGTGTAGAGCGGCGCCCGCGTGGGCGGACTCTTGCCGGGGGAGGCCTCGCGACTGGTCCGACGTGTCACTCTGCGGCCTCCCCGGATGGGCGGGTGCGGGCGTGCGGGCATCTGGCAGGGTCGGGTCGGCCCAAACGGCGCCACACCCGGGTGCATGGCTACAGTACGAGTGACACCCGAGGGTGTCAATACTGGTTGACGTCAGCCACTGTTGACAGATATCGGCTGTCGCGCCATGTTGGCGCCGCGGCGGATGTTCGCCAGCGCCGGGTGCAGTCAGGGGCGGGCCACGAGGGGGTGCCGGTGAGTCAGAGTGAAGGCCGTCCCGCACGTCGCCCTACCGCCGGGCCGCCCGGACCTGGTCGGGGCGTGGCGGGCCCCACCGCAGAGGCTGTCAACCCGGACGCCGGCGGCTCGACCGTGCCGCCTGGCGATCGCGGCGGACCGCGCCTCAGCATCTCGCGGCCGGCGGTGGGCGCTGACTCCGACGTGACCCCGCTGGGCGCCCACCACGGCGCTGCCGTCCACCCAGCCGACCGCGACCGCTTCCTCGAGCTGGTGCTCGGTCCGGACGACGAGGGCTCCGCCAGCTACGTCGACGCGCTGGTCCGGTGTGGGGTGCCCGTGGGCGCCATCTACATGGAGCTACTGGCGCCCACGGCCGAGGCGCTCGGTCGCATGTGGGCCGAGGACGCCTGCGACTTCCTCGACGTGACGCTCGCCACGGGGCGGCTCCAGCGGGCGGTGCGCACCCTCGGCCACGGCTTCGTCGGCGCCGCGCCGGGCGGGGTGCCGGCGGGCCGCGTGCTCCTCTCGGCGATGCCGGGCGAGCAGCATACGTTAGGCCTGTTCATCGTCGCGGAGTACCTGCTCCGCGACGGCTGGCACGTGCGCGTGCTGACCCCCGACACGTCTGCCGAGCTCGCCGCGGCGGTGCGCGACGGCTGGTACGACGTGGTCGGCTTCTCGGCCGCGTGCGACAGCCGGCTGCTCGCGCTCCGCCACGAGATCGCCGGCGTGCGGCGGCACTCGCGCAATCCTCACGTCTCGCTCGTCGTCGGTGGCCGCATCTTCGTCGAACATCCGGAGCTCGTCGCCCGCGTCGGGGCCGACGGTACCGCCACCACCGCCGCGGATGCCCCCGGGTGTGCGCGCGGCCTCCTCGGCGTCGCGGCCGGCCGCGGCCACGGCTCCCCCGTCGGGTGAGGGGCGGCCCGGGCACATGAGCGGTTCGCGCGCCGCCCCGGGCCGCGCGGCCCGCAGCTTCGGACTTCCCGGCCGGGCCGCGCTCACGCGCCTCGCCGGGGAGGCCGCCGCCGGGTTGGTGGCCGCCGCGGACGTCGCGCTCGTGGTCGACGCCAGCGGCGTGATCCTCGACGCGGCGGCCTCGGGTGGCGGCGTCACCGGCCTGTCCGCCATGCCGGCCGGTCCGGACGGCGGCTACGGGGCACTGCTCGACAGTTGGGTCGGGCGGCGCCTCGCCGACGTCGTCACGCCGGAGTCGCGGGGCAAGGTCGAGCTGCTCCTCCGCGAGGCGGCGGGCGGCTCCCCCGGCGCGGGCGGCACCGCGCCGCGGCGCCAGGTCAACCACGTCACGCCCGACGGACCCGACCTGCCGGTCGCCTACACCGGCGTGCGGCTGAGCGACGGCGCCGTGGTGCTCATCGGCCGCGACCTGCGGGCGGTCGCCTCGTTGCAGCAGCGGTTGATCGAGACCCAGCAGGCGCTCGAACGCGACTACTGGCGCCTGCGCCACGTCGAGACGCGCTACCGCCTGCTCTTCCAGCGGGCGCGCGAGGCGGTGCTCGTCGTCGACGCCGCGTCGCGCAAGGTGGTCGACGCCAACTCGGCCGCCGGCGCGCTGTTCGGGCTGCCGGCCGACCGGCTGGTCGGGCGCAACTTCCCGCCCGAGCCCTTCGCCGCCGTGCGTCAGCCGCTCGACGACCTGCTCGCGGCGACGCGGTTCGAGGGCGCCGCCGACGAGACGGATCTCGCCCTCCCGGACGGCCGCGTCGTGCGCGCCGCGGCGAGTTGCTTCCGGCAGGACGCCCAGACGCTCTTCCTCGTCCGGTTCGCCGAGGTGTCCGACGGGGAGCCCGGGGCGGCACTGCGTGTCGCGCCGAGTGACGGCGCGCCGCTCGCCGAGCTTCTGGCGGGCGCGCCAGATGCGTTCGTGGTGAGCGACGCCGACGGCCTAGTGGTGTCGGCCAACCGCGCCTTCCTCGACCTCGCCCAGCTCGGCGACGCGGCGCAGGCGGTCGGGCGCCCGATGAGCGACTGGGTCGGGCGCCGGGGCGCCGACATGCCCGTCCTCCTCGGCATGGTGCGGCAGCACGGCGTGGTGCGCCTCGCGGCCACCGCGGTCCGCGGCCAGCACGGCACGGCCACCGAGGTCGAACTCTCGGCCGTGCGCGCGCCTAACGACGCCCTGCCGTCCATCGCGTGGACCATCCGCGACGTCGGGCGCCGGGTGGGGACGCCGGCGGGTGGCGCACGTGACCTCACGCGCGCGGTCGAGCAGCTCACGGGCCTCGTCGGGCGCGTCTCGCTCCCCGACCTCGTGCGCGACACGGTCGAGATGGTGGAGCGGCACTTCATCGAGGCTGCCCTGGAGCTGACGCGCGACAACCGCACCGCCGCGGCCGAGGTGCTTGGCCTCTCCCGCCAGTCGCTCTACCTCAAGCTTCGACGACACCGACTCCTGCCCACGGAGGGGGAGGCAGAGGCCGGCGCCTAGGGGCGCGCCGCCCACGCCCGCCGCCCCCGCGGCGGTATCTGCGCCCCGGCCCTAGCCGGGGCTCCTTCACACCCCTACTGTCAACCAATCATGACAGTCGGCCGCGTCACGATAGATCGACACCTCGTCGGGCTCCCGGCGGTTGCTGCCCCGGTGGCGGCCGCCGGGGCGCGCCGGTGGCCGGCGCCGACGGCGCTGGCCGAGCTGCTCAAGCCGGTCACCTGGTTCCCGCCGATGTGGGCGTTCGGGTGCGGCGTGGTGTCGGCCGGGCCGTCGCGCGCCGGCTGGGCGGCCCTCGCCCTCGGCGTGTGCGTGGCCGGGCCGCTGGTGTGCGGGGCCAGCCAGGCGGTCAACGACTGGTTCGACCGGCACGTCGATGCCGTGAACGAACCCGGCCGGGCCATCCCGTCCGGCCGGGTGCCGGGGCGGTGGGGGCTCGGGCTGGCCGTGGGTTGGAGCGCGCTCGCCCTCGCGGCCGGCTCGCTGCTCGGGGCGACCGGTGCGCTGGCGACCGCCGTCGCGCTCGTGCTGGCGTGGGCGTACAGCGCCCCGCCGGCCCGGCTCAAGGCCAACGGCTGGCTGGGTAACCTGGCGTGCGGGCTCTCGTACGAGTCGCTCGCGTGGGTCACGGGCGCGGCGGTGGCGTTAGGCGGTGCCCGCCCCGGCGGGCGGGTGCTCCTGCTCGCCGGGCTGTACGGCCTCGGCGCCCACGGCATCATGACGCTCAACGACTTCAAGTCGGTGGCCGGCGACCGGCGGTTCGGCGTGCGGTCGCTGCCGGTGCAGCTCGGCGCCCGCGGGGCGGCGTGGACGGCCTGCGCGGTGATGCTCGCCCCGCAGCTCGCGGTGGTGGCGATGTTAGGCGTGTGGGGCGCCCTCCGGGCCGCGGTCGCCGTCGCCGCGTTGATCGGCGTGCAGCTCGTGCTGATGGCCCGCTTCGTCCGCGACGTGACGCCGCGCGCGGCGCTCCTCTACAGCGGCTTCGGCGTCCCGTTTTACGTGCTGGGGATGATGGCCGCGGCGGCCGGGGTGCGGCCGTGAGCGCCGCCGCCGGGACGGGCCTCCGCGTGCGCGACGTGGCCCGCCTCGGGCTCGCGCAGGTGGCCGTGGGCGCGGTCGCCGCGCTCATGCTGTCGACGCTCAACCGGGTGATGGTGGTGGAGCTGCGGCTCCTGGCCTCGGTGCCGAGCGCGCTGGTGGCGCTGCACTTCGTGGTGCAGCTCGCCCGGGCGCGGATGGGCTTCGCGTCGGACGGGGCGGGGGCGCGCGGGCGGGCCCGGTGGGTGGCGGGCGGCGGCGTGGCCCTCGGCCTGGGCGCGGCCCTCGCCGCCGCGGGCACGGCGTGGGCGGCCTCGTCGCCGCGGGCCGGCATCGCGGTCTGCGTGCTGGCCTACACGCTGATCGGCCTGGGCCTCAGCGCGACGGGAACGGCGTTGCTCGCCACCGTGGCCGAGCGCTCGGCGCCCGCGCGGCTCGGCGGGACGGCGGCCACGCTCTGGATCCTCATGATCGTCGGCATCGTCCTCTCGGCCGGGATCACGGGCAAGCTGCTCGACCCGTTCTCGCCCGCCCGACTCGTTGCGGTCGGTACCGGGGTCGGCGTGGCGGCGGCGGTGCTTGCGGCGATCGCGGCGACGAGCCCCGCGATGCGCGGCGGGCCCACGCCGGCCCGGGTGAGCACACAGGCAGCGCCCGCACCTTCGTTCGCCGAGGCCTGGCGGGCGGCCGCTCGCGAGCCGGCGACGCGCCGCTTCGCCGGGTTCGTCTTCCTCGCCATGCTCGCGTTCAGCGCCCAGGACCTGATCTTGGAGCCGTTCGCTGGCGCCGTGTTCAACCTCACCGTCGGGGAGTCCACCCGGCTGGGCGGGCTGCAGAACGCGGCCGTGTTGGCGGGCATGATCCTGGGCGGCGTGCTGAGCGCGCGCCTCGGCTCGCTGCGCGGGTGGGCCGCGGGCGGCTGCCTGGGCTCCGCCGCCGCGTTCGTCCTGCTCGCGCAGACGCCGGCCATCGGCTCGGTGGCCGTGCTGCGCGTGGCCGTGCTCGCGTTAGGCTTTGCCAACGGGCTGTTCACCGTGGGCGGCGTCGGCGGGATGATGGCGCTCACCGCGTCGCCCGACGGCCGCCGCGAGCACGGGCTCCGCCTCGGCCTGTTCGGCGCCGTGCAGGCCGTCGCGTACGGCACCGGCGGTCTCTTCGGCGGCGTGGCGACCGACGTCGCCCGCCTCGCGCTCGGCTCGCCCGCCGCGGGCTACGCCGCCGTGTTCACGCTCGAAGCCGTGCTGTTCGCCGGCGCCGCGCTCCTCGCCCTCCGCAGCGCGCCCCGCGGCCGGCTGGCCGCCGCGCGCGTGGGCGAGCGCGGCGCCGACCTCGTCTCGGTGCTCTCGTGAGCGCCGCCCGCCGTTAGGCCCTTCCCCCGTCGCCCCCCGCGCGAGGTCCGCCGCATGATCGCCCTCCCCCCCGAGCCCACCCCCGCCCCGGCGCCGCCGGCCCGCGAGCACTACGACGCCGTGGTCGTCGGCGGCGGCCCGTCCGGCGCCACGGCCGCGCACGAGCTGGCCAAGCGCGGCCGGTCGGTGCTGCTCCTCGACAAGGCCGGCCGCACCAAGCCGTGCGGCGGCGCGGTGCCCCCCCAACTCCTCGTCGACTTCGACGTGCCGCGCTCGCAGCTCGTGGCCGAGATCGCGGAGGCGCGCATGGTGTCGCCGCGGGGGCGCGCGGTGGACATCCCAGTGGGCGACGGGTTCGTCGGGATGGTCGACCGCGGGCCGTTCGACGAGTGGCTGCGGCAGCGCGCGGCCGGGTTCGGGGCGGAGCGCGTGACCGGCATGTTCGACCGCGTCGAGCGGGACGCCGACGGCGCGACCACGGTGGTCTACCGCGAGGGCGGCTCGCGGAGTGGCGCCGAGCGGCGCGTGCGCGCCCGCTTCGTGGTGGGGGCCGACGGCGCGCTGTCGGCGGTGGCGCGGCAGGAGGTGCCGGCGGCGCGCCGGGCCCGGCACGTCACCGCGTACCACGAGATCATCGAGGCGCCCGCGCCCGGGGCGGAGCCGCGCTACGACGCGCGCCGCTGTGACGTGTTCTACCAGGGCCGGCTGTCGCCGGACTTCTACGCGTGGGTGTTCCCCCACGGCGGCCAGTGCAGCGTCGGCACCGGCACGTTCGAGCAGGGCTTCGACATGCGCGGCGCCGTGGCGGCGCTCCGCGAGGAGTTGGGGCTCGCGGGCCAGCGCACGATCAAGCGCGAGGGCGCGCCGATCCCCACCGCGCCGCTCCGCCGGTGGGACAACGGCCGCGACGTCGTGCTCGCGGGCGACGCGGCCGGCGTGGTCGCGCCGGCGTCGGGCGAGGGGATCTTCTACGCGATGACGGGCGGGCGGCGCGCGGCCGAGGCCGTGGAGCTGAGCATCCGCACCGGCGACGCGCGGGCGCTCCGCACGGCGCGCCGCCAGTTCATGCGGGAGCATGGCGCCGTATTCTGGGTGCTCGACGTGATGCAGCGCTTCTGGTACACGGGCGACGGGCGGCGCGAGCGCTTCGTGGCCATCTGCCGCGACCGCGACGTCCAGCGGCTGACGTTCGACGCGTACATGCGCAAGCGGCTGGTGCGGGCCAAGCCGATGTCGCACGCGCGGATCTTCGTGAAGAACCTGGCGCACCTGAGCGGCCTCGCCGCCACCTGACCGCGCGTCGACGGCGCGCCAGGCGCTCCGCACCCGCGCCCCGCCGCCGCTCGCGCCGCCCGGCCGCCCCCTCCCCGGACTCACCGCCCGCCTCCGCCCGCATGCTGCTTTCCCTCGCCGTCGACCACCGCCACGCCGACGTGGCCACCCGCGAGCGCTTTCACCTGACGGCCGCGCGCATGGCGGCGCTGTACGGCGCGTCCGAGCGCGGCGGCGCGCGCGGACGCGGGCGACGCGGGCTCGCCACCACCGCCTCGGCGCCGCCCGACTGCGTGGCCGTCGCCACGTGCAACCGCAGCGAGGCCTACGCCTGGGTGCCGGGCGCGGCGGCCGGGGCGCGCGCCATGGAGGCCGCGTACGCCGCGCTCGCCCGCTCCTGGATGGGCGAGGACGCCGCCGGCACGCGCGACCTGCTCGCCGCCGCGCGGCGCCGCACGGGCGACGACGCCGTGCGGCACCTGCTCCGCGTGGCCGCCGGCATCGAGTCGCTGGTGTTAGGCGACGCCCAACTCCTCGGCCAGCTCCGCGACGCGCACCTGCACGCCGGCGCCGCGCGGGCCGCGGGCTCGGTGCTGCACCGCCTGTTCGAGCGCGCCTTGCACGTGGGCAAGCGCGTGCGTAGCGAGACGGCGCTCGCGAGCGGGCGGCACTCGGTGGGGGCCGAGGCCGCAAACGTCGCGGCCCAACGCTTCGGGTCGCTGGCGCACGCGCGCGTGTGCGTGGTCGGGTGCGGGAAGACCGGCGAGCGCGCGGCGCGGCAGCTCGCCAAGCTCGGCGCGCGCGATCTCGTGCTGCTCAACCGCACGCCGGGTCGTGCGGAGCGCCTGGCGCAGGCGCTGTCCGGACGGGCGGCGGCGTGGGGGGCGCTGCACGCGGAGTTGGCGATGGCCGACGTCGCCGTGGTAGCGACGGCGGCGAGCGTGCCGGTGGTGCTGCACGGCGCACTCGTCGGCGCGCGGGCTCGCGGGGCGACCACCAGCAACCCGCTGCTGATCCTCGACCTCGCGCTGCCGCGCAACGTGGCGCCGGCGCTGGCCCACGCGGCCGGCGTGACGCTGGTCGACCTCGACGCGCTCCGGCCGGCGGTGGTGGCGGGGGAGCGCGAGCGTACCGCCGCCGTGCCGCACGCCGAGCGCATCGTGGACGAGGAGTGCGCCGAGTTCAGCGACTGGATGCGCGAGGCCGCGGCGCGCGACGCCATCCGCCCGCTCCACGCCGCGCTCGAGGCGGTGTGCCGGCGCGAGCTGGCCTACGCCCTCCGGGAGACGCCGGCGGCCGCCGCGCGACGGGCCGCCGCTCCGGCGGGCGCGCTCGCCGAGCGTACCGCGCGGCGCGTGGCGGCCAAGCTGCTCGCCCGGCCGATGGCCGAGCTGCGCGGGGCGGCGTCACGCGGGGAGCGGGTGGACGACGTGACCGCCGCGCTCGCCCGCCTGTTCGCGCCCGCGCCCGCCGCGGTCCCCGACGCCGTGGTCGCCCCGCCCGCCGACTTCCTCCCCGGCCTGCGCCCCGACCTCCGACCCTTCCACGTCACCCGGAGCTGACCGTGACGCCGCCGCTTGCGCTGCACCCGCCGGGACCCGCCGCCACGCGGGCGTCCCTGACGCCCCCGCCGGCCCCCGCGGAGCCGATGCTCGTCCGGGCGCTCCGGCGGGAGCCGCTCGTGCGCCCGCCCGTGTGGATCATGCGCCAGGCCGGGCGCTACCTCCCCGAGTACCAGGCCCTCCGCGCCCGGCACGAGTTCCTGGAGATGGTGCGCGTGCCCGAGCTGGCTGCTGAGATCACGCTGCAGCCTGTCCGGCGCTTTGGGATGGACGCGGCGATCGTGTTCAGCGACATCCTCGTGATCCCGGAGGCAATGGGGCTCACGTTGTCGGTGGACGACGGCGTCGGGCCGCGCCTGCACGACCCCGTGCGCACCGACGGCGACCTCGCCCGCCTGGCGCCGGTGGACCCGGCGGCAGACCTCGACTACGTGCTCGACGCGCTGCGGCTGGTGCGCAGGCGGCTCCCGGCCGACACGGCGCTGATTGGGTTCGCGGGCGGGCCGTGGACGCTCGCGGCGTACATGCTCGAGGGCGTGGGCGGGCGCGGCTTCCACGTGGCCAAGCGGCTGCTGCGCGAGCGGCCTGGGCTCGTGCACGCGCTGCTGGAGCGCCTCGCCGACGCGGTGGGCGACTTCCTGGTCGCGCAGGTGGCGGCGGGGGCGCACGCGGTGCAGCTCTTCGAGTCGTGGGCGGGGGCGCTCGGGCCGGCGGACTTCGCCGAGTTCGCGCTGCCGTACCTCGCGCGGGCCGCGCGCCGGGCCGCCGACGCGGGCGCGCCGGTGATCGTGTTCGCGCCCGACGGCTGGGCGCACGCCGACGCGCTCGCGCGCGTGACCGGCGCGTCCGCGTTAGGCGCGAGCTGGCACGTGCGCGCCGCCGACGCCCGCCGCGACGCCGACCGGCTGGGCGTGGCGGTGCAGGGCAACCTCGACCCGACGTGCCTGTACGGCCCGGCCGCCGCGGTGCGCGCGCGGGCCGGCGCCATGCTCGCCGCCTTCGCCGCGGGCCCGCTCGGCTCGCGCGGCCACGTGGCCAACCTCGGCCACGGGATCTTCCCCGACACCCCGGTGGCCAACGTGGCCGCCTTCGTCGAGACGGTGCAGGGGTGGGCCCTCGACGACCTGACCGCCGGAGCCGCCGCATGATCGCCCCGCTCGCCCCTGCCGCCGTGGCGCCCGCCGGCGCGGGCCCCACGACCCACTTCGCGCCGCCCGCCGCGGCGGATGACCGCGCCCGCGCGACCGCGTGGACCGAGCAGGTGCACGACGCCATCACCGCCCTGCTCACCCGCCTGGACGAGGGCGGGACGTTCGCCGAGGACGCGTGGGAGCGGCCCGGCGGCGGCGGGGGCGTGTCGCGCACCCTCGCCGAGGGCGTCACGTTCGAGAAGGCGGGTTGCAACCGGTCGACTGTGCACGGCACCCTGCCGGGCGCGGTGCGCCAGCGGCTCGGCGGGCGCCTGCCCGACGGGGCCGACCCGGACGCGCCGGTCGCGTTCTTCGCGACGGGCGTGAGCGTGGTCGTGCACCCCCGGAGCCCGATGGTGCCCACGGTGCACCTCAACGTCCGCTTCTTCGAGTTGGCCGATTCGGACGGGCGTGTGTGGGACCGGTGGTTCGGCGGCGGCACGGACCTGACGCCGACGTACCCGTACGCCGACGACGCGCGGCACTTCCACCGCGCGCTCGCCGCGGCGTGCGCGCCCTTCGACGCCGGCCTGTACGCCCGGGGCAAGGCCTGGTGCGACGACTACTTCGTCAACACGCACCGCGCGGCCCCGTCGGTGGGCGTCGGCGCGGTGGCGGGCGAGCGGCGCGGCGTGGGCGGCGTCTTCTACGACCACGTGCGGCCGGGCGAGGGCGCCGCGGCCGAGCTGTCGGCCGGCGCCCTGCACGCCTTCGCCGTCGCGTTAGGCACGGTGCTGGGCGACGCCTACGCGCCCGTCGTGCGCCGCCGCCGGCACGAGCGCTACGGCGCGGCCGAGCGCGCGCTCCAGTGCGAGCGGCGCGGGCGGTACGCCGAGTTCAACCTCCTGCACGACCGGGGGACGCTGTTCGGGCTGCAGACCGGGGCGCGGGTGGACAGCGTGCTCATGTCGCTGCCGCCGGCCGCGGCCTGGCCGGCGCCGGGCCCGCACGCGCCGGGCTCGATCGGTGACCGCCTGGCGCAGCTCCTCGTGCCGCGCGACTGGCTCGCCTGATGCCTGCCCGCACCGTGCCCGCACGCTTGCCGACCGGGAGGACGCCGTGACGCTCTACCTCTGGGCCAAGACCCTGCACATCGTCGCCGTGGTGGCGTGGTTCGCGGGGCTGTTCTACCTGCCGCGCCTGTTCGTGTACCACGCCGAGGGGCTGGCGGGGCCGGAGCCGGCGCGCGGGGTGCTCCACGCGCAGTTCAGCCGGATGGAGCAGATCCTGGAGCGGGCCATCATGCGCCCCGCCCTCGCCGTCGTGATCGCGGCCGCGACGACGATGATCGCGCTCAACCCTGGCATCCTGCTCGGCGGGTGGCTGCAGGCCAAACTCGGCCTCGTGGGCTCGGTGGTCGTCTACCACGCCGTCTGCCTGCGGTGCATGGAGCGGCTGGCGGCCGGGCGGTCGCCGATGACCTCGCAGCAGTTCCGGCTGTTCAACGAGCTGCCGACGGTGCTGCTGGTGGTGGTGGTGTTCCTGGTGGTGTTTCAGCACCAGGCGACGCCCGAGCGTGCGCTCTGGCTGGCGGGCGGGTTCGGCGTCCTGCTGGTGGCGGGCGTGGCGGGGGCGGCGCGGCGGCGGGCGCGGCGCCTGCGGGAGGAGGCCGGCGTCCCCGCCTGAACTCGGGGCAGCGGCGGGAGTATCCTTGGGGGCGCGCGGCACCGGCCGCGCGCCCCCGCGTCGTCCGTTGGCTCATCCCGCGCGCCCGTCCGTGACCTCCCCCGTGACCGCGTTTGTGACTCCGCCCGCCGCCCCCGGGCTGCCGCTCCCCAGCACCCCCGCCGCGTTCGCCGACGCGCGCTGGGAGGACGTGGCCCCCCACTACGAGGCGCTGGCCGCCGCGCCGCTCACGCCAGACACCGTCGAGGCGTGGCTCGCCCACTGGTCGGCGCTCGAAGCGCTGATCGCCGAGGCCGGCACGCTGGCGTACACGGCCTACACGGGCGACACGGCCGACCCGGCGAAGGAGGCGGCCAACCTCCGCTTCACCACCGAGCTCTTCCCCAAGCTGGACGAGCAGGGCGTGCGCCTGGCCAAGCGGCTGCTCGACCTGGGCTGGTCGCGCCCCGACCTCGAGACCACGATCCGGCGGTTCCGCACGGACGCCGAGATCTTCCGCGAGGCGAACGTGCCGCTGTTCGCCGAGATCGAGGAGCTGTCGGCGCAGTACCAGAAGATCGCCGGCGGGCTCTCGGCCGAGTGGGACGGCGAGCGGAAGACCATCCCGCAGCTCCAGCCCTACCTGAAGAGCAAGGACCGCGCGACGCGCGAGCGCGCGTTCCGCCTCGGGGCGGGCGCCTACCTCGCCAAGCGCGACGAACTCGCGGCGCTCTTCGACCGGATGTACGAGAAGCGCGTGCGCGTGGCCGCCAACGCGGGCTTCCCCGACTACCAGCAGTACGCGTTCGCGGCCAAGCACCGCTTCGACTACACGCCCGACG
>ERZ1066118.460-NODE-460-length-37516-cov-14.946718_pt1 | contig 37516 bp, 41 predicted proteins | sample MGYA00382765_ERZ1066118 | MGnify/ENA primary metagenome ERZ1066118 (study PRJEB33369, sample SAMEA5778348) | biofilm metagenome | biome: Industrial cooling water; feature: Water cooling tower basin; material: Biofilm | place: United Arab Emirates | collected...
GGGCGCTGATGGTGGGGCAGGGGGCGCTTCGGTCATCGGCAACGACCTCGATCGCACCGGACGCTGCGTAGGTCTGCCCGCGCCGAAAGATTGCCGGGCTGCTCGCCTGCTCGAGGGCGTCGTCAGCCAGGGCTGCTAGCCAGTCGTCGGGCACGCCAGACAGGGGCGGGGGTGGGAGTTGGGCCGGCACAGACGAGGACGGGGGGCACATGGCGGTTCGAAAGGTGCTGGGTGGTCCAGGAGGTTCGAGGCAGGCCAACCGTAGGCTTGCCCGCCGCTTGAGGGAATCGTACCGCTCACACAAGGTGCTGCGGCCCTGCCTTGAGCCATGCAAAGCGTGGTGATCGGGACGCTGCGGTAAGGGGCCGTCAGTCCGAGTAGCTTGAGGCGCCCGGCGGCATCGACGCTCCACGCCCCAGCCGGGTACCAGAATGCGCCACGCCTACAGCCAGCGGCGGCACTGCGCGCTGCCGCACTGGCAGGCGAGCGCCCCGTTGTGATGGGTGACCCCGTAGTCGCAGGTCAGCTCTTCGCCTACGGCCACGGCGCGCAGCGCGTAGAGCTCGATGCGTCCATAGGCGATGCGCAGAAAGCAGTTCGGCGCGCAGCCGTGGTTCACGAAGCGGATCGGCGAGGTCGATTCGCTCGCATCGATCGCCAAAATGGTCGAGATCTCCACGATGGCGATCTCGGCTTGCCCGCGCGCCCGGTGGCGTGCGGCCCGAACGCTGATGCGCTCGCCGGTCAACTCGCCGATCTTGCTGCGAGGCGCGATCGGCGCCAACGCAAAGGCGCCGCGCCCGCTGATGCGGCTGCGCCGCACGGCAAGCGGCACGCGAAGCTCTGGCTGGGGCGCGAATGCAAGGCCAGAGCGAGGGCGGGGCGGGCGGGCTATGGGTAGGGGCAGGGCAGCGCGCGTCATGGGCCGCGAGCGTACCGCAACGCCCGGGCAAGCCGCCTTGACCGGCAACCCCGCGGCTCGGGGTTCCAATCGTCGGCGGGCGTCATCCCCTGGCTGGCTCCGTACCGACGAGCCCCGTCCGATAGAAGCGCAACGTCGACTGGATCACAGCGGGTTGCGCGGCGAGCATGAATACTGGACCTTCTATGTCCCATGACGAAGCTATTCGCCTTAGGGCCGCCCGGCTGCTGTCCACGCAGCTGGCGCGTGCCGACGTCGTCGAGGCCGTCTACCGCGGCGCCGATCTGGCGCTGGCCGGCTTCGTGGGGCGGGCCTCGGTGTGGGTGGTCGTCGGCAACGCCGACGGTATGGCGCTGCTGGCCCCGCAGGCGCTGGTGGGCGAACCGCTGGCGGCAGACCCGGGTCAGGCTGCGCCGCTGTCGGACTTCGACACGATCACCCAGCCTAGCCGCCCGCCAGAGGAGCCGTAGGCGGGCCGAAGCGTTCGGTGAGGGCCTGCCGCGCGCCCGGTATTCTCGGCGCGAAGATCCTCACGGTGCCGCCTGCTCCGGTCAATCCTTCGCATGATGCCGCTCGCACCCCGCCGCTGGATCCCGCCGTGGCTCAACGACACCGAGCGCGCCCACCTCGAGGCGCTCGATGCGGCCGTGGGCGCACTCGACGCGAGCACCGACCTGCAGGCCGGTGACGCCAGCCTCCTGGCGGCGATTGCGGCCCGCTTTCACGGCCGCCGCCTGCTTGGCCCCTCCGATTCGGACACGACCACCGCCGCGCGGCGTGGCGCGCTACGGGTCGGTGAGGCGGGAGGCTTGACTCAGGTCACCGACGACCTGCAGGTGTGGATCGTCGAGCGCGCCGCAGCGATGGGCTGGACGAAGGCGCTGCAGACGGCCGACCCGCAGGCCGCAGGGGCGATCCTGCGGGCACTCCACGCCGAACTCGTCTTGCTGCGCTTGGTGCAGACCGAGACCGAGTACCGCAACTTTCGGTTGGCTGTGCTACCTGCGAGCCCTGTGGGGCCGGCCGACTTCGTGCAGGTGGAGTTTGGTGTGGGCGCCACCCGCATCCGAGGGCAGATCCCCGACGCCGAGTACCAGGCGTACTGGAACAGGCCGCAGCAGTTGCTTGAGCCGTCCATGGGTGCGCAGCCGGCCTGGGCCGCGCCGCTCGTCGGGCGCGCAATCGACGGGCCGCGCTACAGCGCCAGCTACGTGCTCGACATCGGGCGGTTTGCGGAACTGGTGCGCCGCGCGTTCGACGCCCAGCACGCCCGCACGCTCGAGCACCGGGTGCGGTACACCGAGATCGATCCGGCCAGCGGTGGCCAGCGCTCGCACGACGCGTCGATCGGCGAGCGCCATCCGCAGGAAAAAGAGCGCCGCGAGCGCTTTGCGCGCTGGTGCCAGGCGTGGGATGCGACCCAGGCCGACGTCACGGGTCCTGCCCGGGGGCTGCCGATGGCGGCCTTCTGGACGGTCGATGCCAAGCGCTTTTCCGGCGGCAAGGGCGGCACTGAGGACACCTACGAGATCATCCCGCAGTGGGTGTGGCCCGTGGCAGGCGTTTCACAGATCCCGCAGGTGGTCCGAGATTGGGACGGCATGCCAGGCCGCGACGAGGAGAATCCGATCGAGCTGCACGGGCTGACCTGGGACCGCGGCTCGCGGTTTCCTCCGCGCATCGAGCAGCGCGAGCAGTCCGACCATGAGCTGATGGCAGCGCTCGAGCGGTTCGACACCGCGATTGGACGCTCGGGCGCGTGGTTCTTCTTTGCGCTGCACGGCAACCGCATCGGCGCCTGGGCGATCCAGCAGGTAGCTGATGCAATCAAGTCGGGCAGGATCCGTCTGCCTGGAACGCTCGAGCGGGCCGTGCTTGAGTGGGATCGGCGGAACTTCGCTTTCTAGGCCGTCGGCCCGGCATCCCAACACATGCCTTCAAGGTCCATGAAGAGCGCGCAAGCGACGTCAGGCAGGACCAGGCAGCCTGCAGCGCGCCCAAGGGCCTATGTGCTGCGGATCGAGCTTGCGGACCTCACACCCACCATCTGGCGCCGCGTCTGGGTCGACGACTCGATGCTGCTGGCCGAGTTGCACCACGTCATCCAGGCTGCTTTCGGGTGGACGGACGCCCACCTGCACGAGTTCCGGGTCGCCGACCGCGTCTACGCGACGCCTGACGCCGAGGACCCGGTTTTCGAACGCGAGGTCATCGATGAGCGGCTCGTCGCGCTTCGCACGCTACTCAAGCGCGGTGTGCGCTTCGAGTATCTGTACGACTTCGGCGACGACTGGCTGCACCGCATCGAGGTCGAGCGCACGGTAGCCCGGGCAGAGCCCCTTGGGGTGGCGTACGTCGAGGCGGGCGAGCGGGCTTGTCCGCCCGAGGACTGCGGCGGACCAGGCGCCTACCAGCGCTGGCTCGACGCCCTGGCCAGTGATCCGGAAAGCCGCGAGGTCGCCGAGTTCCTCACCTGGGCGGGCGCCGACTTCGACCCAGCGCGCTTTGATCGGTTCGCCGCCAACGTGGCGCTCTTCCGCATGGCCTGCAACGGCTGGGGCAAGGGCTGACGGCGGCGACGCTGGAACCAGCGAGCATGGCGGCGGCGACCGCGAGCACAGCCAGCGGGGCCGGCGAGCGGCGCCCACTAAGAGGACCGCGCCAAGTGCTCTCGGTAGACGAGCGCCAACACCGCCACCTGCGCGGGCTCAAGCAAGAAGGCGAGGGCGGGTAGGTCGTCGTCGCCGCCGGATTTACGCGCAAGGGCCGCGAGCACGTGGTGCGCGAGCCCGTAGAGTGCCTCGGGTGCGCTGTCGCCCGCAGGCTGATTGGTAGTGGCCGGCGCAACGCTCACTTCGGGAAGGGTCACTGCAAACGAGTCGGGCGCGTTCATGGGACACATGAGGCGGCTCTTGGCTGTCCGTCCCGCATGCCACACGCGGCCCGAGCTGGCCGTCCGATGGAAAAGCGGTCCTTCGCGAAAGCGCCTTGCGCCTGCTAGTCACTGATACTGGGGAGATACCGTTGCGCTTGCACTATGCCAGAAGTGTGCGTAAACTGTGCATCGCTTCAGTTCTTCCGAGAGCATCCGTCATGGCCGCCGTCTTTGCAGATCTTCTCGAGTCGACGCGGGAACCGGGCACGTCGCAGTTTTCCGCCGCCAGCATCGCCAGCCTCTTCGGCCTGCAGCAACAGGATCTGGCCGAGCTGGCGGGCGTGCATCGCAACACGCTGCGCACCCATCCGCAATCGCCTCGGCTGCAGGGCGCGCTGCGCGACCTGATGCGAGTGGTCTCGGTCGCCACGATGGTGCAGTCCGATGTGCAACGGGCCGTCTTCCTGATCAAAAACGAGCCCATCGCCACGTTCCGGCACAAGACGCTGCTGCAACTCGTGCAGGAGGGCCGGGCCGAGGACGCGATCGCCTACCTGGAGTCGATCAGCGCTGGCTTCGTCGGATGATCCTGTGCGACCTGCCGCCGGGCACGACGCTCTTTCGCGCGCACACGCCGCAGTGGGCAATCCAGCCCACTAGCGGCGCCGGCGCTGCAGCCCGGGGCGGGCGCTTCAATCGCGCAGGCGTCGAGGCGCTGTATCTGTCGCTCGACGAGCTGACGGCGCTGCGCGAGTATCAGCAGACTTCGGCCTTCTTACCGCCTTGCACGATGTGCTCGTACACCGTGGCGTTGCGCGGCCTGGTTGACCTGCGCCAGCTTCATCACGGCCAGCCGTGGGACGAACTGTGGCACGACTGGCGAGAGGATTGGCGGCACCTGCTGTTTGAGCGGCGCATCGAACCTCCGACCTGGGTGCTGGCCGATATGGTGCGGGCGCAAGGCCACGCGGGCATCGTGTTCCCCAGCCTGACCCACGCAGGCGGCACGAACGTCGTGGCGTACTCGGATCGGCTCGGTGACGGCAATTCGGTGCGAGTGAACGATCCGGACGGGCGGCTGCCCCGCGACCAGTCGAGCTGGTCGCGTTCCGATGGCGTACGCTGACGTTCGGGCCAAGCATCCGCTCGCAGCCTCAGTCCAGCGATCAGTCGGCAGCCGGCCGTACCACCTCCTTGGGCTGATCGACTGCTGCGCCCGAGGGCGTGCCGCCGCCAAGCGGGCCATGCCGAGGCAGCAGGGAGGGCAGCTGCCTCGAGCGAAGAGCATCGCCGAGCGCGGCGTGGATTCGGGCTAACGCCGTGCACTCGAACCCCAAGATCTTGGTCCGGTAGTAGCGCCGGCCCTTGGCTCCTAGCGAACACGCCTGGCCGCACGTGCACGCGCAGGGCACGGCTTGCGGGCGATGGAGCAAGCGTCTTACGACGGTCCCGGCCACTTTGGAAGCACTTAGGAAGGCGTGGCATACGTAGGGCGACCGGCGGAGCGGAGCTGCCGCGGCAGGAAGATTGCAAGCTATCGTCGCCATCCACTACCGAAGCATTGCAGCTTGCCATCTGAGCACGCGCGCCGCCATGCAAACCGCAACGCCCGGTAAAATCCAAATTCACAAAAGTCGGGAGGTCGATATTGATGACGGTCCCTGATTATCCCGCGCATCATTTAGTCGGCACTCAATTAAAATGCGGATGGCGCCTCGTCCAAAAATTGTCTCCGGGGGCCGATGCGACAGGCGGGCACTTCGGTGTGGGTTACATCGCCGAGCATCAAGGCCGTAAGGCCTTCGTGAAGGCGATCGACTTTGTCGCCGCCCTTAGGCACGCGGACCCTCTTCAACAGCTGGCTGCACTCACGTCACATGCAACTTTCGAACGTGACGCTCTTGCCTACTGTGGAGAGCACCGACTGTCAAAAATCGTCAAGCTCGTTGCGCATGAGTACGTCAATCTCGACCCTTCTTCCAACCCGCTATATCAGGTGTCATGCTTGGTCTTGGAGTTCGGCGAGGGCGACTTACGAGGCAAGTTGACGCATTCGACCGCTCCTCCATGCAGTTGGGCTCTGTCGGTGCTCCGCGACGTAGCGCTTGCAATTAGTCAGCTTCACAAGAAAGGCATCGCACACCAAGACATCAAACCGTCGAATGTCATTTCTATGCCGCTACGAGGTACCCACGACGTAGCCGACATGCGACTCGGCGATCTCGGACGCGTTGTCCGAAAAGATCGGGAGGGACCGTTTGATACGTTCGCTTGGCCGGGTGACCTCCACTACCGTCCGCCGGAGCGGTGGTACAACCACCGGCCGGCAGATTGGCAAAACGAGCGTGAGGCGTCGGATGCGTTCATGCTCGGAAGCTTAATTTTTTTCGTCTTTACAGGCACCCCGTTCCAACCACTGTTGGCAGCACAAATCCCAGTCTCGTTTCGACCGGAGAACTGGCAAGGAACGTACGACGAAATGGTCATCGAGGTGTTAAGAGACGCTCAGGGTAAGCTTGTGCGCGAGTGCTTAACGCTAGCGCTACCGCGCGAGTTGCGGGATGGAGTAACCGCGGCTGCACTCGAACTGACGGAACCTGACCCGACGAAACGCGGTGATCGACGGGCTCGCCAAACGGTCGGACGCCTAGTTGGTGTAGACCGTTTTCATCAGCGATTTCGCGAGCTTGCCTTACGAGCTTCGATTTTGGAACGGCGGCGGATACAGTGAAATCTGCATTGCCACGAAGACGCTTGATTCCACGCTGGCGTCCAATCTCGAAAACGCTGCGGACGTCGGAACCCGCGCCGGCTTCGACGCAACCCCAAATCAGCGTTCCTGGCGATGCGGCACTGCTCGACCAGTCGATCATCGCTTGGCGAGCCAACCATAGCGCGGGGTACCTTGGCGACATCCTAGCATTCGGACTACATGCCGAACTGATACCACGTGTTCTTGATGTCGCTCACCAAGCGAAGGCGGCCGGACTTCCTATAACGCCAGTCCAACTCGCTCTTGTTGAAGCGCTTCAGTCAGAGCAGCCAGTCGTAGCGCGAGACAGTGACGCTCAAAGCGGAAAGTTTCCTTTCCAACGTCGCATCCGCGAGCTCAGGCAGCTCTTACGCATTGCGCCCGGCAGCACGTTTGCGTTGTTAGACTATGCGCAACTTCAAGCTGCAATTGGAAGGCCTGACATTGCAAGGCGCGCACTTAATTCGGCACGAACGCTTGCACCGAACAATCGAATTGTCTTGCGGACGACAGCGCGCTTCCTCGTTCATACTGGTGATGTGGACGCCGCCCACGCAATCATCCGACGGCACGCCGGGGCCGCAACGGATCCTTGGTTGCTGGCGAGCGAGATCGCCTTGTCTGACGTTGCAGGCAAGCCCTCGGCATTTCTTGCTCGTAGCCGACGCCTGCTAGCTGGCTCCCGCATCGCGCCCGCCACGTTGACCGAGCTTGCTGGCGCGATTGCTAGCGCAGAGCTTGGTGCCGGCCAGATAAAAGCTGCGCGTGCCGCTCTACGTCTGGCGCTTCGGCAGCCGAACGACAACGTGGTCGCACAGGCGCAGGTCGAGCGTAAGCACCTAGGAATAGCTCTCGATGAGCCCAAGACTCGCAGCGTCATTGAGACGTCTGCGGAAGCGCAGCTTTCAGATGCTTGGGATGCGCTTGACATCGACCGGGCTGAGCAATGGGCGCTTGCATGGCACGACGAAGAGCCATTCTCGAGTCGACCAATTCAGTTCCTTACGTCGCTTTACTCACTTCGAGGCGATTTCAGCGAGGCGCGTCATTGGGTTATGGCCGGGATACTTGCTGACCCGAAGGACAGCGGGATGCTTGTCAACCTAGCTTTCGTAGAGGCAGCTCTGGATAGACGGGAGGAGGCAGAGCGGGCTGTGCGGAGGGCTGCTTCGATAACAGGTGAGTGGCAAGCTCCGTTTCTCAGTGCCACCCGAGGTCTTCTTGCAATGAAAGCCAATGCACTCGAAGAAGCAGACAGCTTATATCGAGCTGCGCATGCATACTTTCTTCGAGTACAACGCCCCGAAGTCGCAGCCTTATGCCTAGCGAATTATGCGCGTGCGGCTCTTGCTCACAGCCACCCTAGAGCCAATGAGATCCTGACGGAAGCGCGAGACGCTGCAAGACGGAATCCTACGCCGGACTCAAGGCTTATCTTGGGAACACTCGGCGAAACGCAACTAACATCAGACTCCGCTTTACCAGCCGAGCGTCGGCCCGCTCAGTGGATCTTTGATCCCCAAGCAAACACGTTGACGAAAAGCGGAGGACCTAGTCTTAAGGAGGGCATGGTGATCTTGACCGGCAGGAGTCCTCATCACGGCCAAAAAAAGAAGTAGTTTAAGTTCCGCGAGTGGGGCGCGTCCGATCTGCAACTCGACGCAGCCCGCATTTAATTGTGACCGCAGACAGCAGAGCTCGCATAGGATTGCGAAGGGTTGGCGTTGTCGAGGCGTTGCGCGAGCACCGCACTGAATAGCAAGGCTTGGGCGTACAAGACTATGTGTTCTATTTGTAGCTTATGAGCCAGCTGCCGACTGATCGAACGATCCTTCGTTGTATCTTCGATGCGCACTACGCAGATTACCCGTCGAAGGGAGATCCGTACGTTCCCATCGACCTGTATGGAATCGCGACGAAGCTTCGATGCACCCCTGAGATTCTTCATGGAAGGCTGCTCTATGACATGGGAACCCGGTGGGAATCCCGTGATCCTGCAGACGTGAAGATGGTTCGGGTTTCAATCTTAGCGAAGCGGATTGGCGAAGAGCTGCACGTCGTGCACTTTCCATACTTGGTCGGCATCCTTGCTGGGTTGGACGAGCAGCGCCGAAGGGATCTTTGGGCTGTTGGCTTGTCTATTTTCGCGACTGCTGTTGCAATTGGCGCGGCGATCGCACAAATCATCGCGAGTTAGAAATATCGCGCTGAACGCTTCACATTTGTTGCGTCTGCGCGCAGGACGGCACGACGCTAAATTTAGGAGTTTACATAAGATAGATTATGCGTTTCAGCAGGATAAGCGATCAGGTTCTTAGGCCGTCTGTTACAGCAAACTCGCATCGCCGCGCGGCCATGTTAGCCTGCTGATTCACCCGCACTTTGGTACACACTTTCCCATGGACGCTTTCTCCATCCGCGACCTGCGGGAACGCTCCGGCGACTTGGTGCGCGAACTCGAGGCCGGCCACCTGGCCGTGATCACCAAGCACGGGCGACCCGTAGGCGTGACGGTGCCGCTCACCGAGGATCTCCTCCAGCACGGCGTGCCGCTTGCCTTGGCCGTGGAGCTCTTCCGCTCGCATACGGTGAGCCTCGGCCTTGCCGCGAAGATCGCCGGGCTCGCCTACATCGAGTTCGTGGAGGAGCTCGGCCGGCTCGGCATCCCGGTGATCGACTACGACCCGGCCGAGCTCGAGCAGGAACTGAAGAACCTTGAATGAGTTGATCGTGGCCGACGCCGGGCCGCTGATCGCGCTGGGCCAAGTCGATGCGCTCGAAGCGCTCGCTAGGCTGTACCGCCCGGTGATCGTGCCCGACCTGGTGCGCACCGAGTGCACGGCGCGCCCTGACAAGCCCGCCGCGGTCGCCATCGAGCAGGCATTCGCGCTCGGACACTTGGCTGCTCAACCTGCCTACCCTGCCCTGTCAGGAGCGCGCGTGAGCGGGCTTGATGCAGGCGAGGCTGCCGCGATCGAGTTGGCCGAGGCGCTGCAAGGGCGTCTGCTGATCGACGAGCGCAGGGGTCGGGCAGTGGCCTCGGCGCGCGGGCTGCCTATCGTCGGGACGGTCGCCGTGCTGGTCGCCGCCCGCAGGCGCGGGCTCGTGCCGCCGCTCGCCGCGCTCTTCGAGCGGCTCGCCGCGGCGGGCTACCACCTGGCCCCGGCACTTGTCGACACGGCGCTTGCGCAGGTAGGCGAGCGCGGCAGTTGAGGCGCGCCTTGCGCCGCACCCGCCGAATGTCGGGACGCATATTGACGCCACAGGCCAGCTTGCAATGAAGCTGGTTTCGAAGCACGACTGGCCACATAAATCTCCGACGATCTCGATCGCGAGTTCAACGCGCTTTGAGCGGGGTGTGTACGTCAAACCGAGGCAGGGCCAACTCGCGCACCGCCGTTCGTCGCGGCTTCGGGCCGCTGCGCTTGAACGGGTGCTCAAGCGGAGCACGCGTTGCTCCCTCCGAGGCGGCTCATCGACGCGGAGCAGTCCTCGCCTTTGCAGTGTGAATGTCGGGCGATAGCCTGAGCGAGCGTTGTGTCGTTCTGGCGACGATTCGTTGCCCACAATACGGGAGCGCCTAGCGGCGCGGTAACATAGGGAATCTGTCCGGCGATCGAAGGCGGTGGGCCGCAGTACGGTGCCACCCAGCCCGAGGATCGGGCTGCGCCCGACGCGAGTCGGCGCGGCAGGGTCGGCGAGTCCGTCTGGCCTCACGGCAGTCGCGTCTGCTCAGCCGTTCTCACACTGACCGGAGCTTGGACACATGCATCGGGTTCTCACTGGACGGTCAGAGGACAATTTAGCTGGGCGGGCGTGAGCGGCGTCCTCGGCACTTGCCACGCGAGCCAAAAACACTAACGTTGGAGGCGAAGGTGGAAACGGAGCCGAAAGTGGCGTCAAGCAAAAACGTGCCTGCGTTCGGGCGGCTGCGTGCCGCGTGGCGTTGGCGCTGGTAATGCTGCTGTCGATCGAAGGCGGTGGGCCGCAGTACGGTGCCACCCAGCCCGAGGATCGGGCTGCGCCCGACGCGAGTCGGCGCGGCAGGGTCGGCGAGTCCGCCTGGCCTCACGGCAGTCGCGTCTGTTGAACGGCTTGGGCAAGTTTGCCAGTGAGTCCCAAACCTGCACTTTGTGAAGACCTATGGCGCCAACTACGCAGCATTGAGAATCTGCGCGCTGCTTGGCAGCGGATCTATGCCAACGGAAATAATTCCGCTTCGCCCGAGACCCGCGAACAGGTTAGACGCTTTGCCGCCAGTAGCGGAGCTGGGCTCAAGAAGATTCAGGCCAAGCTCTTAAAGGACCGCTACCGCTTCGACCCTGCCAAGGGCATTTCCATCAGGAAGCCTGGTGGGCGTGGCAGGCGAGGCATTGTGCTTTTCCGCATTGAGGATCGCATCGTTCAGCGTGCCATTCTCAACGTTGTCCAAACCATTCCAAGCATTCAAGCGCAGCTAGAAGCCGGCTTGAATTTCGGCGGCATTGCCGGGCGTAACTTCGGTGTGCCAGCCGCCGTGGAGCGGGCGCTCGAAGGCTGTCAGAAAAACGAATACTTCATTCGTACGGACGTTCGGAAGTTCTTCGATAAAGTGCCGCGCGACCGCGCGCTCGATGCCCTATGCATGCACATCGAGGATGCTCGCCTTGCTCAGCTTCTACGCAACGCAGCTAACGTCGAGCTCTCCAATTTGGAGAGGATACCCGAGGCGGAACGACGGTTGTTTCCCTTGGGGAACGAGGGCGTGGCTCAAGGCTCCTGCTTGTCGCCATTAATCTGCAACTTTTTGCTTGGTCCGCTCGATCGACAGATGAGCGGCAACGGCATCATCTGGGTGCGGTACATCGACGACATCGTTCTTTTCGCCGACAGTCGCAAGCGTGCGCATGCTGCACTCCGAAGCGCTAGAAAGCACTTGGACGGCCTCGGCCTCGATGCATATGATCCCGTGGACGACAGCACAAAAGCAGACGAAGGGTTCACACGTAACACGCCGCTGACATACTTAGGTTGCGAGATTCTGCCAACGCGAGTGCGTCCGAGCGTGGCCAACCGAAAAAAACTGCTTAGCCGAATCAAGGAGATTTGCGCGGAAACGCTTGCAAACCTTGTTAATGAGCACCTCAAGATGGCCGATCGCCCGACAATTTCCGGAGCGATGACTGAGATTCGCAACGTCGTGCGAGGGTGGGGGAACACGTACAGCTTCTGCACGGACGATAACCTCATGCGAGACACAGATCGGCTCATCGTTGCGCACCTCGAGGTTTTCTTGGCACAGGCTAAACGAAGGATGCGTCTCTTGGACCCAGAGCAGCGCCTTCGCGCCCTAGGGTGGATGCCCTTGAGCGAATGCAAGAAAGACGCTGACGATAAGCGTTGCCGCGCGCTCGTGTCTTCCTTTCGCCATACAAGTGCAACACCATAGCGACGCGCTTGCCGAATTTTCACCAGTGCGGTGTGAACGAAATCAACGCGCCCTTCCCGCACCCAGAGTCGCACTGAGAACGATTCAGCCGTCGTCGGGTGCTCGGCCACGTACTGCAGCCCGGCGATCGCCGCTGCCGTCACCGAGCGGATCGAGCCGAGCATACGCGCGTTGTTGGCCTCTAGGAACGGCTGCGCCGGCGTGCCCGCCCACCCTACCCTGATGCCCACCACCGCCGAACGCATTGCCGCGCTCGAAGAGAAGCTTCGCCAGCTCAAGGTCCGCCAGCAGCGCATCCAGGCCCACGAGCGGGCCGCCGCAAGCAAGAGGGAACGAGCCGTCGACACCCGCCGCAAGATCCTGGTGGGCGCCGTCGTGCTCGACCAGGTCGCCCGCGGGCAACTCAAGGAGGCGCAGCTGCGCCCGTGGATTGACGGCGCACTTGTGCGCGACGACGATCGACGCCTCTTCGAATTGCTCCCACGGGTTACCCAGACATCCGCCCGCCATGACCACTGTCCAGATTCGTCCCGCCCATAGCAGCGACGAAGCGGCCGCCGTCGCGCTGTGGCGCGACTGCGGCCTGACGGTTCCTCACAACGATCCGCACCACGACTTCCGCTTTGCCCGCGCCCGCCCCGGCTCTGACGTGCTCGTGGCGGCCGATCCTGCCGGCGGCGCCATCGTGGGCAGCGTTATGGTTGGCCATGACGGCCACCGCGGCTGGGTTTACTACCTTGCCACGGCTCCGGCTCGCCGCGGCCAGGGCATCGGCCGGTCGCTCATGCGGGCGGCTGAGCAGTGGCTGCGTGAGCGAGGCGTAGCCAAGCTGCAGCTGATGGTGCGGCCGACCAACACCGAGGTGCACGCCTTCTACGAGCGGCTGGGCTTCGAGCAGGCGCCGCGTACGATCTATCAGCGCTGGATCGATGGACGCTGAACCCCGAGTTGGTGCGGGGAGCCGCGTGCGAGCCGTTCTCGACGGCTACGAGGCCGCTGCAAGGCCCGAGCTCATCGCGCGGTTCGACGCGCTGCGCCCCGGCGAGATCTACGCGCCCGTCATCGACCTGTTCCCGGCCGCGGCGGCCCGAGTGGCCGACATCGGCGCCGGCACGGGCCGCGACGCGGCGTGGTTCGCCGCCCGAGGGCATCAGGTGCTGGCCGTCGAGCCGGTCCGGGCGTTGCGCGAGGCGGCCATGCGCTTGCACGACGCCCCGCAGATCGAATGGCTCGACGACCGGCTCCCGGAGCTCGAGGCGGCCCAGGCGCGCGGCCCCTTCGAGCTCGTTACCGTGTCAGCCGTGTGGCAACACCTCGACGACGACGCCCGCCCGCTCGCCATGGCCTCCCTGGCGGCCATGGCGCCCCCCGGCGGCTTGGTGGTGCTGTCGTTGCGCCACGGACCGGGCGCAGCGGGCCGTCAAGTGTTTCCCGCTTCGCCGGACGATGCCATCGGCACCGCGCGCGGCTGCGGCCTGGAACTCGTGCGGCGATCGCAGGCGGCTTCCGTTCAGGCCAGCAACCGCGCGAGCGGCGTGCACTGGACATGGCTTGCGCTCCAACGGGTCCGCTGATAGCTCATTGCGCTCCGCTCCGATTTAGATTGCCGGCTTGCCGACAACCGTCCGCTCGATGGAAGGGTGAGGCCCGGCAGCTTCGACCTGCGCTCCACGAACAACCTCTCCATCACCGAGTACGTCAACCCGTAGCCCGCCGCGGCCGACCCACCACCTGATGACAGCAGGCACGTTAAGCGTCTCGCTGCTCAGAGCAGCGCCCAGAATCACACAGGGATGGCAGAGCTCCACGCCACGCACCCTCACCTCGCCGACGGTGAACTCGGCGTTCACGAGCGCATTCAGGCGAACGCCCCGGGTCACAAGGTTCCTGCGCGCTAACGACAAGTCCGGAGCTCGCCCCTGCTCTGCGCAAAAGCGCTCAATTTCTTCGGCCTCGACCAGGGTGAGGTTCTGCCCGGGATACCGGTCGAGCGCGAAGTTCCTGTCCCCGACGACGCCCATTCCGCACCGAAGCGTGATCCGCTCACGCTCGGTTTGGGCGGCACCGCGTTCCGGGCTGATGAAGATGCGCTCAACAATCACCGATTGCTCCTGACGCCAACGCCTCAACTAAGTTGCGAGCTGTGAGCGCATGCTGCCGGCCGCCTGCGACAGACCATACGGCCGCGCTGCCCTATCCCCGCATCCCCATCAAGTTCAACGCCACGTCAGGCCGCGCGCGCGGCGGGCACGTGGGCCACGACTATCCGGTAGCCCGCGTCCAGCGCGTCCGCCGCGCGCAGGCCGCCATACCGCACCGCCCACGCGCCGGAGGCGAGGTCCGCACGCAGCCGCGCCAGCCCGGCGTCCACGCCCGGCACGCGCGCGAACGATGAGATGCCAGCTCGCACCGCGGACTCAAGATATGCGGCCGGCCGCGCCCAGAACGCAGCCAGGAACCCGTCCACGCAGTCGCGCGGGATTGGCACCGGGGCGACCTCCAGGCGGACCCCGGGGCCGCACGTGGCCTCGAACGCGGCGGCGAGCACCGCTACCGGCGGGAACTGCCGGCGGTCGAGCGCCAAGAACTCGGGCAGGTAGTCCCGGACCAGCCAGAAACCCTCGGACCCGGGGTCCCAGGTGAGGAGGACCACTTTGTCGCGGGCCACCCGGGCGCACTCGGCCAGGCCTCCCACGTGGTCCGCCCAGTGGTGAAGCGTGAGCACGCCCAGCACGGCGTCGAACGCGCGGTCCGCGAACGGCAGCGCCTCGGCCCGGGCCCGGACGGCAGGTGCCGCCCCGTGCGGACGTTGGGCGAGCATGACGGTCGACGGCTCAACGGCGATCACGACACGGTCGGCCGGTTCGTAGGAGCCAGCGCCGGCGCCGACGTTAAGCACCGAGCGGGCGGTGCCGAGGGCCGCCGCAAGCTGGGCCGCGATGCGCGGGTCGGGCCGCCGTTGCCGGAAGTAGCCGCGGCCAATCGCGTCGTAGACCGCGCTGGTGAGCAATCCGTTCCCCCTCCGCCCGAGCAGTGATTGGTGTGTGGCCTAGGGTACGGCAGCAAACAAGATAGCCGTACCGGTCATGCCGGTCGAGGCCGCAGCGTGTAGCTCCATGCGGGGCAGACGGCATGCGGCGCAAGCCGCAGCCGACGCATTTCGTCGTCGGCTACGCGCTCACCGGTCTCGTTACCGCCGCGCTTGAGCCTGGCCAGTACCTGCAGGCCGGCGGCCGTCACGGTGCCGGCGATGTAGCGGGCAATGGTCTCGAAGCTGCGCAGCGGCACGCCTGCCCAGTTGGTGCTGATGAAGCTGAAAAGCCGGTGCTCGATCGGATTCCACTTCGAGCAGCCCGGGGGGTAATGGCAGACTGTCACCGTCAGGCCCCAGGCATCGCACAGCTGCTCTTGCAGCTGCGCCTTCCAGACTCGCGAGCGGCAGCTGTTGGAGCCGCCCGCGTCGGCCAGGATCAGCAGGCGCCGCGCACGTTGGTAGTGTGGGCGGCCGACTTCGATCCACCAGTCGGCAATCGCCTCGACCGCAAAGCGCGGCGTGTCGAAGCAGTTGCCCACGCACACGTAGCCGCGGTTGACGCCCAGCTCATAGACGCCGTACGGGATCGCCTGGCCCACAGCGTCCTGCGGCCAGTCATGCACCAGCACCGCTTCAGCACTCTTGCGCCAAGTCGCGCCGGAATTCTTGAAGTTGCACCACCAGCTCCTTCTTTTCGTGTCCACGCTGATGATCGGGTCACCGGTAGTCTCGAATGCCGCGCGCTCGGTAGCGATGTGCTCGAACTGCGCGTTGCGTTCGGCCGGCGGGCTGCGCGCCTCGCGCCGGCGTGCATTGACCTTGGGCGACTACTCGAGCTTGCGCAGCAGCCGCGACGCGGTCGGGCGACTTGCCGGATGACCTGCGGCGGCGAGCTTGGCGCTCAGGTGCGCCAGCGAACTGCGCTTGGCCTTGGCGCGCACCGCCATCGGGTCGCCCACGGTCTCGGACTCCAGCAGCGCCTCGAGCACGTCAGGCAACGCTGGGTCACGTGCCTCGGCCGCCGGGCGTCCACCGCCCACCCGGCGCACGCGGCCCACAGGACGGCTCTGCAAATCGGCCTGCAACTCGCGGCAGCCGCGCGCGATTGTGTGCCGGTTCAGGCCCGTGACCTGGGCGATCAGGTGCTGGCCGCCGCGGCCGATACGCATTGCCTCAAGCCCAGCGAACCAGCGCCGCTGCTGCTCATCAAGCCGACTGGCCAGCAGATTAATCCGGCGGTGCAGCGCCCGATCCGGATGCGGCTTGCGCGTGCGGCACTGCGGGCAGGCGCATTGATGGACCGGAACAGTGAGGTTGTCATGGGCGCCTCCACATCGGGCGACAGACATGATGTTGCTTATTCTGCTCCCCTCATCGAGGCGCGGCTACCTTGTTTCCTGCCGTGCCCCTAATCTTACTGTGTCACAAGCACAGCGGCCGCTTGCCCATGCCGCAGAACGGGCACGTCTCCGTTTCGATGAGCAGGCAGTTGGTGAACAACAGCCGCAGCTTGGTGATCGAGTTCGGACTGTGGCGCTGCGCCCGCGCCGGCACCGCGTGGGACGTGATCTTCGGGAATGGCAGGCAGCCGGCGCTCGAGGCTGGTTTTTCTCCCCGCCAGCGCTTTACTGGTGGCCGTGTCGGTGTTGTTGCCGCCGCGACCGCGCAGGCGCTGCGCTACCGAAAAGCCGTACGCGGCGATCGCCAGGCTGGCGTAATGATGAAAGCCCCGCCCGCCGCGGCCCTCGTAGTGCCCCCGCCCCAAATCCTGCGTGAGGTCTTGGTAGTCGCGCTCGATGCGCCAGCATACATGCGCCACCCGCGCAAGGTCGGCCAGCGGCGTGGCTTCGGGCAAGGTGGAAGCCAGTACTTGCGCGGCTCGTCCTTATTCTCGGGCCACTCGATGAGTAGCCACTGCTCGGGGTGCTTCCGCTGCGGGTAGCGCAGGCCGCGTGCTACGCGCACCTGTAGCGGGGCAAAGCGCCCGGCAAGGGCGTCGTTGGTGTCCTGGCCCCATGTGATGCTCGTGAAGGCCCCGGGCGCCAACGACTGGGCAAGGTCCGCCACCGACACCGGCTGGCGATCGGGCGTGCGCCGTGTTGCTACAGGGCGTCGCCCATGGCCCGAGTACGGCTTGGGCGGCAGCGGCTGCACCCCAGGCGGCCATACCCCTGTCGAGGATCCAACCCCGAACATGTAGGGCAGCCCCATTGCGCTTGTGTCGATGGGCAGCCATATCGATCCGCACGCTGCCGGGCGGTCCTTAACCCTGGTGGTGCCCGACCAGGCGGCCGACGCCGAGCAGCGCCACCACGCCGCTCAGGGCGTGGAGGCGCTGCCGCTCAACCGCCGATCGACGCAAGCGGGTCGTAGCCCTCGTGCATCAGCAGCTCGTGAAGCTGGCGGCGGCGCACCCCCATGTTGCCGCCGTCGAACACAGGCAGAACCATGGCGTCCTGCATCAACCCGGCAAGCGGCAGTTCTTGGTCGTAGCTGTCGATGCCCACCACGCGCATCAGGTCAGCGATCACACGCACCGCAGCCTCCGAGCAATAGACCTTGGCGTGCAATGCGAGCTCGAGCGCTGCGGGCTCCTGCCGATCCATGGCGGACGCGGCACGCCACACCAGGCAGCGACACGCCTCGATCGCCCCCTTCGCGTCGGCCAGCGCATAGCCCACGGTCGGATAGTGCAGGATCGGGTGCGGGCCGCCGCGCGCCTCGGTGCGCGCAAAGCGCAGCGCGAAGTCGAACGCGGCGCGCATTAGGCCCACCGAGAAGGCGCCTACGATCGCGGCAGTGCCGGTGAAGCTCGCGGCCACCACGTCACGCGCGCCGCCCATCGGCCCCACGAGGCCGTCGCGCGGCACACGCACGCCGATCAGCCGGAAACGCGGCACAAGATGCGCGCGGTGGCCCAGCGTGTCGATGCCGGCCACGTGGTGAACGCCGGGCGTGCCGCGCGGCACCGCGAGGATCGACAGCCCCGCCGGGTGCCCCTCGGCCGCTTCGGTGCGGCACACCACCGTCAGCAGGTCAGCGCCCCGGCCGTCCCAGCCAGTGGCGCTGGACACCCAGCGCTTCTCGCCGTCGATCACCCAGGCGTCCCCGTCCAGGAGCGCGCGCGTGCGGGTGCCGTACGGCGGCGCCACATCGAAGTTGGCGCTACCCCCGGGCTCGCTGTTGGCAAGTGCGGCCAGCGGCGCGCCGCCTCGCTCCAGGAACGGCGCCACGAAGCGCGCCTGCTGCGCCGGCGTGCCCGCCAGCAGCACGGGCATGAGGCCGAGGAGGTTGGCAAAGAGAGTTAGCGACACGTTCACGTCGACCGCGTGCAGCTCCTCGGCCACGATCGCCATGTCTACGAGCCCGCCGCCTTCGCCGCCAAAGGGCGCCGGCACGAGCCGGCGCAGCCAACCGGCGCGCACCGCCTCCTCGTAGAAAGGCCGGAGCGCCGCGAAGCGGGCCTCGGGCGTGGGCAGGTCTCGAGTCGCCCGGCGCACATCGCTCAGGTGGTCGCGGGCGAAGCGGCGGGCGTCGAGCTGCAGCTTGCGCTGCTCGGGCGTCAGGGTAGAGTCTATGGTCATGGGTGTCTCCTCATGGACGGACCAGCGCCGAGAGCTTGGCGACGACCCGCCGCACGGGTTGTCCGGCAGCGCGCGGCCCGTTGTCGCGCCGTGCGTGGCACCCGCGGGCCGGCGCGCCTACAGCACCGACGGCGTGGCCGACGGCGAGCAGTTCGCCTTTTGGCGCGAGTCCATCTGCGAGGCCTTCGCCGCACTCGACCCGATCGCCGAGGCCGAGCGCGTCCGCCCCTTCCCCAGCCGCGTCGAGGTCGACCCCTTCGGCAGCGCAAGTGTGTCGCTGGTGCAGTCGCAACCCCAGCGCGTGGTGCGGGCCACGCCCCAGATCCGCTGCGACCCGCGCGAGCGGCTGTTCGTCAACGTGATGTTGTCGGGTCGCGGCCGCGTCGAGCAGGGCGACGCGCGCACGCTCGTGGCCGCCGGCGAGCTGTACGTGGTCGACACCACGCGGCCCTACGTGCTTGACCACCCCGAGCCCTTTGCTCTGCTGTGCCTGTCGCTGCCGCGCGACGGGCTGCTCGCGCCGCGGCGGCCCGCGCTGGCGCTAGCCCAGGCGCGCGCGGCCGACCGGGGACGGGCGGCGCTGGCGGTGGGGCTGCTGCGGCAGCTGCGCGAGGGCGTTGACGTGCTGGGCGACGACGACCGCGACGAGGCGTTGGCGGTCGTCTGCCGCTGGCTCGGGTCGGTGCTGGCGGACGCGGGTCCGCCACGGGCGATGCGGGCGGCCGCAGCGGTGACGACGGCCGTCGCCTCTGACGCTGGCCGGGTGCACGTGTGGCGCCGCGCGATCGTCGAAATCGAGGCGCGTCTGCGCGACCCTGCTCTCGGGCCGCGCTCGCTGGCCGATTCGCTCGGCGTGTCGCCGCGCTATCTACACCAGGCGTTTGCCGATCAGGGTGCCACCGTGGCCGGCACGGTGCGCAAGCTGCGGCTCGAGCGCTGCGCGCAGGAGCTGCGGCGGGCGGGCGGGCGCCGCACGATCGAGGCGATCGCGCAGTTGTGGGGCTTCACGGACGTGCCGAACTTTCACCGCCTATTCCGGCGCCGCTTCGGGTGCACGCCGGGCGAGCACCGCGGCTGACCCCGGCGCGCTGTGATGGCAGCCGCACCGGCCGGCTTAGTTGGAATTGGACCTGCTCGAAGTGCGGCTCGCCCCTCATGCCGCTCGGTCGCGAGGACGTCGAACCAAGGCCCAGAGTTTGACTAACAGAAACTTGCGCGCACGCCGTAGCCGCACGCGCCCTGTTGCAAGGTCCGCCGCGTCGGCGATACCGGCGCGCTCGCCTGCGGCAAAGCGCCAAGCGCGGGCGTCGCTGCCGCCGGCAATGGACGGCGGACGGCACGCAGCGCCAGCGGCCTAATCTTGCTGTGTCACAAGCGTAGCGGCCGCTTGCCCTTGCCGCAGAACGGACACATTGCCGTTTCGTTGAGCAGGTCGCTGGCAAGCAGCAGCCGTAGTGTCGTGATCGAGTTCGGACTGTGGCGCTGCGCCCGCACTGGCGCCGCGTGGGACGTGATTTTCGGGAACGACAGGCAGGCGGCGCTCGAGGCTGGTTTTTCCCCCCGCCCACGCTTTGTTGGGGCGGGTGTCGGTGTGGTTGCCGCCGCGGTCCAAGCGCTGCGCCACCAGAAAGCCGTATGCGGCGATCGCCAAGCTGGCATGGTGATGGAAGCCCCGCCAGCCGCAGCCCTCGTAGTGCGCAAGTCCCAGATCCTGCTTGAGGTTCTGGTAGTCGCGCTCGATGCGCCATCGCACATGCGCCACTCGCGCCAGCTCGGCCAGCGGAGTCGCTTCGGGCAAGGTGGACAGCCAGTACTTGCGCGGCTCGTCCTTGTTCTGGGGCCACTCGATGAGCAGCCACTGCTCAGCATGCAGCCGCTGCTTGGCGGTGACGCCGCCGGCGTGGCGCACCCGCAGCGCGGCAAAGCGCCCGGCCAGGGCGTCGTTGGTACCCTGGCGCCAAGTGATGGTGGAAAACGCCTCGGGCGGCAGCGACTGCGCTAGGTCCGCCACCGACACCGGCTGGCGATCGGGGGTGCGGCGAGTGGCTACCGGGCGTCGCCCATGGCCCAAGTACGGCTTGGGCGGCAGCGGCTGCATCCCCGATCGCCAGCCGACTCCACTTCGACGCTGCCAACATAGCCAACGGCGCAGCCTTCCTGCGCGACGCATTGGCCGCCTTTCGGTATCGCGTTCACACAGTGCTGACCGACAACGGCACGACATCTGCCGAGCAGCCGCGCTACAGAGGCGGCCTGACCGACCGCTACGGCGGCGGCCACGTTCTCGATCGGGTATGCAAGGCGCACGGCATCGAGCACTGGCTCACCAAGCGGTATCACCCATGGACCAACGGACAGGCCGAGCGCATGAAGCGCACGGTCAAGGATGCCACCGTCCAGGCGTTTCACTACGCCGGTCTGGTTGCTTTGCAGGCCCACGTCCTTGCGTTCGTGCAGGCCTACGACTTCGCCAAGCACCTGAAGGCCCTGAGGTGGCGCACGCCCTGCGAGGCGATCTGCGACGCCTGGCGGCGCGAGCCGGAACGCTTCAGAATCAACCCGCACCCGCTCTTCCGGGACCAAACACCTAGTCCGGCCTCACCGTAGCCATATGTGTGTGCGCCGCGTCGGGAACGGAAGCGCCCACCGGCACAAGGTGGCGCACTGCTGGCGGCTCACCGCCCTGGTGGAAGGCGCGCACGCGATCTTGCACCACTCGGTCTGCGACCGTGACGCGATCGTGCTGGCGCAGGTGCTCGGCCCATGAGCCGACTAGGAACCACTCAGTCACAACGACGGGCGCCGCCGCGTCGGCCATCAGTCCCCAGTCATACGCTCCGTCGCGCAGTCGCAACGCCCGCAGATCCGCGGCTGCGGCGGCAAAGGCGATCTGATGGATCGGCGGGACTCGGTAGTCTATCAACACCATTACCGGGCCGCCTGCGGGTGCGCCGCCGTCAGGGACGATCGGCGCCGGCCAATGATGCGACGGCGTGAGGTCGGCGTCGCCGGCCGGCAACGGAAGCGCTCGCGCGACAAGCGCGGACAGCGCGCAGATTCCAGCTGCGGCCAGCAGCGCGGTGTCGAGGCTGGTCACCGCCGCCATCTGCCCCCAGGCTAGGCTGCCAGCTGTCATGGTTCCGAAGAACACGGTGAGGTACACCGCGAGCCCACGCCCCCTGACCCAATCAGGCAGCACGCCTTGCGCCGTGGCGTTCAGCGAAGTCAGCATCGTGATCCACGCGGCCCCCGCTAGCGCCAGCACGGCGGCCCCGACGACGAGACTCGACGCGACGGCCAAACCGGCCGTGGCGATCCCGGTCAGCACCGTAGCGCTCAGGGCGAGCACCTCGCCACTCGCGACCCGGCGCAGGCGCGGCATGAGCACCGCGCCGGTCACGGCCCCAGCTCCGACCGCGCCGAGCAGCAGCCCGTAGCCGCCGGCGCCGCCACCGATCTCCTGCCGGGCAACGAGCGGCAGCAGCGCCCAATAGCAACTCGCCGGTGCGAAGAAGAGGACGGAGCGCGCCAGCACGCGGCGCAGCGGAGCACTCCGGACCGCATAGCGCAGCCCTGCGCGCATTGCCCCGCCCAGCCGCTCGAGTTCGGCCGCGGCGTGCCGCTCACGCCGCCACCAGATCAGCGCCGCGAGTGTGACCACATAGGTGACGACATCCATTACATAGGCCGCCGCCACGCCCGCGACCGCAATTAGAAGGCCCGCGAGCGCGGGGCCGATCGCGCGGCTGATGTTGATGCCAAGGCTATTCAGCGCGACCGCCGGCTTCAGATCTGTGCGTGGAACGAGCTCGGGGACGATGGACTGCCAGACAGGTCCGGACAGCGCGCCGCCGACGCCGGCGAGCGCGGTCAGGACCAGCAGCGCCACGGGATCGAGCTGGCCGCTCCAGGCGAGCAGCGCCAAGGCCAAGCTCACGCAGGCCAGCCCCACCTGGATCCAGATCATCATGCGCCGCCGGTCGACGATGTCGGACAGCGCGCCGGCCGGCAGCGAGAATAGGAAGATGGGCAACATCGCCGCCGCCTGCACCAGCGCCACCATGAGCGGCGACGGCGCAAGGCTCGTCATCGCCCAAGCCGATGCGGTGTCGCGCATCCAGGCGCCCATGTTGCCGACCACGGTCGCGGTCCACAGGACTAGGAATAAGCGGTGACGGAACGGCGCGAAGGCGGATGCGGGTGCAGGCGGCGCGACGGTCGCGGTGGCTTCTCCGGTCATCGTGGCGGCTCCAAGCAAGCGACGATCATCGTGGCGAACAGGAAGCCGGCGATGAACCCGGCATGCACAAGGAAGAATGTGAGATCGCGTATCCAAGCGATACCAGAGCGAAAGCAGAACGGATGGCCAAGGATCATCGTAAGCGCGGTGAAGCGGGCAAGCAGCGCTGACCCAAGCCACAGAGCCCGACCGCCTGCGAGCACCAGTACCGACCCGCCGCGCTGGACGGTGATCACTAGCGCCGCCAGGATCACCGCGGGCGCGAGCCCGGTCAGGCCGCACGCCTCTGCGACCGCGCCAGGGAAGTCGGCGAGCATCAAGACGCCGCTCGCCAGGAATGCGGAGCACAGGTGCCGGCGTGGGACGAACCACGCTGCGCGCGACGCGCGGGCGTCTTGGATCAGCGTCATCGCGGAGCTCGGCGAAGAGAGTGCAATGGGCGGTCGTGATCGAGCATGCATCCGCCACCCGCCTTCGCGGCGACCGCCTCGATCTCGACGAGCCGGGCGGGCTTCATAAGGCCGTGGACCAGGATGCGAGTGCGCACGGGCAGGCGGTCATCCTCAAACACGTCGCGCAACGTCAAGCTGAAGCCGTCCAGGTATGGCCGACCTCCCAGCCGTTCCTCGCGGACGAGATACCCCGTCACCCGGACGACGTCGTCAGGGGCGAACCCAGCCGCCTCCAGCTTGTCGCGCAGGCGCACGAGCACGCTGAGTGTCTGCGCCTCCAGGTCGCCATAGGCGGCGCGGCTCTCGATTGGCGCTCGTCGGTCGACGATAGGCGGCACCTGCCCATTGACATGAAGCCAGCGACAGACCCCGGACGCCTCGAACAGCTCCGACCAGGGCGCGGCGAGGGCGTGCTCGGTCGGCGTCAAGTCGGCGCGGCAGGTGAGCGGCATGGCTCTACACCGCCCAGCACAGGCAGCCGAGCGCGCCCCAGAACGCCTTCGCGTCCGAGACCGGTGCGGCGGCACCCCAAGCGGACGCGTGGGCGTGGCCGTGAACACCGCACGCGGTCGCGCAACCGCAGGCCGACGCCGCGACCCGTTCGGTCGCGACGGCCGCCGGGGAGCGCGGCGCCTGTTTGTGGTAACCGCCGAAGGTGCTGACGGGCGACCAGTCGGGCATGGCGGGCGGCGGCAGAGGCGCCAGCCCCGCAAACTCGCCCGCGCCGTAGACCGGCTTGCCGCCAACCAGTGTGAGTACCGATTGGAGGAGCTGAATTTCATCGCTGGGAACGCTGAAATAGTCGCGGTCGAGCACCGCCAAGTCGGCGAGTTGCCCGACCTTGATGTTGCCCTTGGCGCCCTCCTCGTTCGAGAACCAAGTCGTGTTCTCGGTCCACATCCTGAGCGCGGTCTCGCGATCGAGCAGGTTGGCTTGCCGATAGAGCTTGAGGCCGCCGAGCGTGCGGCCAGTGACGAGCCACGAAAGCGAAACCCAAGGGTCGTAGGAAGCGACGCGGGTCGCGTCCGTTCCCGCCGAGGTCTTCACGCCGGCGTCGAGGATGCGCTTGAACGGCGGTGTCGCCTCTGCGGCCCTGGCACCATAGCGGTCGACGAAGTCTTCGCCTTGGTACGCCATGCGGTGCTGAATTGCAATGCCGCCGCCGAGCGCCGCGACGCGCTCGATGCTGCGCTGGCTGATTGTCTCGGCATGGTCGAAGAACCAGTGCAATCCGGTGAGGGGGACGTCGCGGTTGACCTTCTCGAACACGTCGAGCGCACGCGAGATCGTCTCATCATAGGTGGCGTGCAGCCGCCAGGGCCAACGGTTCTGGGCCAGGATGCGCACGACGTCTTCAAGGTCGTCTTCCATGTTCGCCGGCATGTCAGGACGCGGCTGGCGAAAATCCTCGAAGTCGGCCGCCGAGAAGACGAGCATCTCGCCAGCACCGTTGAGCCGGAAGTAGTCGTCACCCTGAAGATAGTTGCTCCCGTTCGTCCAGCGTATGAAGTCATCCTTCTCCTCGCCCGCCTTTTGCGTGAAAAGGTTGTATGCGATGCGAAGCGTGAGTTCGCCGTCGTCGTGAAGCTTCTGGATGACGGCATAGTCGTCCGGATAGTTCTGGAACCCTCCACCCGCATCGATCACGCTGGTGACGCCTAGCCGGTTGAGGTCGCGCATGAAATGGCGCGTCGAATTGACCTGGTAGTCGAAAGGCAGTTTCGGCCCCTTCGCCAGCGTCGAATAGAGAATGCCGGCGTTGGGCTTGGCGAGCAGCAGGCCGGTCGGTTCGCCGCGCGTGTCACGCAGGATCTCGCCCCCGGGCGGACTAGGCGTGTCCTTGGTGTACCCGACTGCCCTGAGCGCCGCGCCGTTCAGCAGCGCGCGGTCGTAGAGGTGGAGGATGAAGACCGGCGTATCGGGGGCGACGGCGTTGATCTCGTCCAATGTCGGCAGCCGCTTTTCGGCGAATTGGTGCTCGGTGAAGCCGCCGACCACGCGCACCCACTGCGGGGCCGGCGTGTTCGCCACTTGGCGCTTCAGCATGGCCATCGCGTCGGCAAGGCTCGGCACCCCGTCCCAACGAAGCTCAAGGTTGAAATTGAGCCCGCCGCGGATGACATGGATATGGTTGTCGCACAGGCCGGGGATCACGCGGCGTCCGCCGCAGTCGATGACACGCGTGGCCGGGCCGCGCAGCGCCATCACGTCTGCGGCGTCGCCGACCGCGCTGAAGCGTCCGCCGGTGATCGCGACGGCCTCAGGATTCGGCCTGGCACGATCGAGCGTCGTGAACTTGGCCGAGGTGAGGATCAGGTCGGCGGTGGTCGGTTCGGCGGCCATGACGGGCTCCGGATGACGGGTGACAAATTGAGCGCCGAGAGTCCAGCGCCGACCTTGTGGCGGGTGAAGGAGTTCATGTCTGCCGCTTGTCCGGGGAACGGAGCGAGTCGGGCGGCGCGGCGCCGCGGCTGGGCAGTGGCCCGAAAACGTGGTGACGACTCTGGTGAACAGCGCTGGCAATGCTGTCGCCACCGCTACCGAACAGCCGTTTGGCGAGCGGCGGCAGCTGCTCCCCGACCAGGATGCCGAGCAGTCCAATGAGGGCGATCACGGGCGGCGCTGGCGAACGCACGTTGAGAAGCGCATAAATAGCGCCGACAAGCAGGCCTGAGCCAAGCGCAATGAGGTATGACTTCATGACGCGCTCCTTTCGGATCTAGAAGGGGGCGGACCGGCCGGGGGCGTGGCCGCCCCGCGGGAACACGCGGCAGATGAGACATGCGCGCCGCGCTGACGCGGACTACTTAGCTGTAATCGCGAGGGCAATCGCCGGCATGGGTGCGAGCACTTGGCCATGAATCGCCCGCTCAGGCGCCTTGTGGACCATGGTGTAGGCGTAATCGACGCCCATGCCGTAAGCACCCATGTGCTCGCGCACGATGTCCATGACCCCGTCGTAGTTCTCGCGCCGCGCCCAGTCGCGCTGCCATTCAAGAATGGTCTGTAGCGTGGTGACTGGCACCGCGCCGGCCTGGGCCAGACGATCGACCGCGAGCTCCTGCGCGAGCGGGCTGGTGTCACCGGAAGCGTCGGCGACGAGGTATATCTCATAGCCACCCTCGAGCATCGCACTGAGCGCGAACATGTTGTTACAGATGCCAGTCCAGAGGCCCGCCAAGATGACCTTATTGCGCCCGTTCTTCTCCATCGCGTTGCGCACCTTCTGGTCGTCCCACGAGTTCATGGAGGTGCGCTCCAGGATGCTATGCTCGGGAAAGACGCTCAGCAGCTCTGGGTAAGTGTGGCCCGAAAAGGACTCCGTCTCGACCGTCGTGATGATCGTGGGTATGCCGAACAGCTTGGCCGCCTTGGCGAGCGCGACCGTGTTGTTCTTCAGCGTCTGGCGGTCGATCGAGGCGACTCCGAACGCCATCTGCGGCTGATGGTCGATGATGATTAGCTGGCTGTTCTTGGGCGTCAGTTGCTCAAGCTTGGCATCTGTCATGGCTGGTACTCCTGGTTTGGCAGTCAAAGGGTGATCAGGACGCATTGCCGCGAACGATTCGCACGCACGCACGCACGCACGCGTGGCGGCGCGGCGCCACTGGCACGGCGACGAGCGCGCCGAGCTTGAGGCTGGCACGGTGGACGGGCGCAGGGGTGTGGAGCGCCGCCACGTCTGCGCCGCTGTCCGGGCCCGCAATGAAGTCGTGTCGCGCATCATTGGTCAGTCCGAATGGGCAAGGCCGGAGGATCGTGATCCGACGCGTCTGCAAGTTCTGCATGATCGATGCTTACGTTGTCGTCACCGTGCTCGCCCTGGGTCGAGCGTTCGACTACTCGCACTGGCAGGCCTTTTTGAGGAAAAAGTGAGCGCCAGCGTCAGGCCCGCAAGGGATCCGCCAACGATGACGACCGCGGAGCTTAGGACGCTCATCGAGTCGAGGACATCGCGCCCAGCCGTGCGGTCACCTCGGCACCCCATCAAGTGACCAAACAGTGAAGGCCCATGACGCCACCTCAGAAGCCGTTCGACCTGCCGTGGCTTGGAACGCGACCCCGAGGCGGTTGCCGGCGACATCCTCGAGATCATCTGCAACACGCAGGCAATGGCTGCCTGCGCGCCAGGGACGTCGAGGAACAAAGGCCATCGCGCACCCGTCCAGTGCATACGTCATGAAGCCGTCCAACACGCCACCGTCCGCACTCACCACGGCAAGGGCGCCCTCGAGACTCGCGCGATCCATCGACCGGTCGAACTCGATCGCAAGGGGCTGTAGACTGCCGACCTGGACGAGCCCGAAGCGCCAGTGCGCCAGGTCAATCGCTTGATCGTTGGCCTCGTCTACGAAGAACTTATGCTCCATCGCACCCGCACCACGCTCGAGCAGCCGATCCAAGTCGATGCGCAAACTCGCGCGTTGCCCGCGCTGCAGGACGCTACCGAGTAGCTCTTGTGATTGCAGCCCGCCTTTGATCCGACCGGGATGCACCAGCAGGGTCATTCGCCTGCCCGCTTCGTCCCAGAGCCCTTCTGGGAGTTCAACGAAAGCATGCGGCACCTCGTGTCCCGAGCCGTCCAACAGCGTGACAGCACTTTGGCCTGCGAGCGCATCGACCGGTCGATCGAAAAACAGGTGCCACCGCAGCAGGTTTGCCGGCACGGCCCCGCCGGGAAAGACCTGGACGGCAGGAATGCGATACGCACTCACAAGTCGGTCGCCTTGGTAGTCAGCTTGTGATTGCCGGAAGAACGTGCGAGAACAGCAGTTGGATCAACTGCTGCCCTTGCGGCGTGCTCCAGTCCTGGGCCAATTCGGCGATCACGGTATTGGTTGCCGTTAGAACTACGCCGTGATCGTGCATCCGCTGCTGCGCCAGCGCTTCGCTCAAATCGAATGGCGAACCCGACGCGTCCATCACCGCCTGCACGTTGAACCCTTCGCTCACCGCGTCGATCGCCGGGAACACAAGGCAGACATCTGTCGTGATGCCGGCCATTACGAGGTTGCGTTTTCCAACCGCGAGCACCGCGTCACGAAACGCCGGGTCGGCCCAAGCGTTGACCATGCCTCGGCGTTTCACACGGGCAGCATAGGCCTTGGGCAACAGCGCCTGCAGCTCAGGAAGTAACGGCCCTTGCGCGCGATCCTCCTGGCTGCTCGTCAGGACAACCGGCATGTTGAGGATGCCGGCGGCCTTAGCCAGCGCAAGACTGTGCTTCTTCACCCGATCCAGCGGCAGGTTCTTGATCAACTGCATCGTGCCAATCTGGTGGTCGATCAGTACAAGCGCCGTATCTTGAGGGCGAAAAGGTGCGTTCACGATGCGCTCCTTCGAGGTTGTGTCATCGATTCACTTGACCAGGACAGCATGGCCCTCGTCGGTTTTCATCAGCTGGTGAAAGGGGCGGATGTAATTTTGCTGAAAGGCGTCTCCGGCGGGGTATGAATAGTTCGGAAAGTCGTATTCGTTGACGAAGTCGCTCAACCGAAAGAACGCGCCCTTGCGGATCGACACCAACTGCAGCTGCCCGTCATCCGGCAAACGTCGAAGTGCAGCGAGGAACTGCGGACCCTGGTCCATCAGACGTTGCACACTGGTGATCGGCAGCGGAATCGTCTTCACGCCCGCGTGCTGATCGAACGGCGCTGAGACCGGTTGCGAAAGCCCGGGCGCCTGGGCGGCGGCGACTACGTCAGGCAGGCTGATGAGGTCTGCTGCCTTGGCCGAGTTGGCAACCAGCACCCAGTCGGACCTGCGCCCCTTGTAGTCGATCGAAAACGGCAGCATGTCTAGCGGCGTGTTGCCGAACCCCAGTTCGGCGATGGTCTTGCCGCGGACGCGAGCGCCGTCCTTCAACTCCGACAGTGGCACGGTGACCAACGGCGTGCAGGTGTAGGCTGCAAGCAGTGTCGGTTCGCCTGCCACGTCGATGATGGTGAACGTTCGCACGGGCGCGCGCGTCTCGATCTGATTGTGAACCGCGTGGTACATCTCCACGGCCGATGCCGTGCCACTGCTCGTGAATGGGTACGGAATCCGGCGCAGGGTCGAGGTGAAAGAGGCGTTTGTCAGCCCGGCAACGATCAGCTCGCTGCCATGTGCCTTCAGGTCGGTGACCATCAGGGTGCGCGCCGGTTGGCGACCCCAAATCAGACCTTCGGCCGGGACCGCAGCGAGGGGCTGGCTGGCTACGACTGCAGCGTCGAGCGGAATGCGGCTGACACGGCCGGCAGCGTCTACCGCAGCTAGACCTGCGGCCGCGCCGGTCGTGCGGCCCAGTGCCACAGCGAGCACTACGGTCTGAGTCGGGGCGTGCAAGACGCATGCGGTTACGCGCACCTGATCGGCCGAAAGACCGAACGTCGATGCCAGGCGATCGGAGAGATCGAGCAGGTTGAAGGATCGTTCCTCGGACTGTGGTCTCGTAGGCAGCGACAGCGCATGCAGGGCGCCACTGCGCCAGTCGGCGACGATCAACCGACCGTCCGGCGCAAACGTCATCGCGCTGATCGACCGGACGCGAGCGGAAGCTCGTGGAACGATGCGGGCTTGCGCAGCCAGGGGTGCCAAGGGCAGCGTCGCGGCGCCGGCGGTGGCTGTCGCCGTAGTTGCCGTGGCAATGAAGTTTCGACGGGATAGGTCCATGGTGTCGTCCTGAATCTCGGGCGCCATCAGTTGGCCAGGAAACCCTTGAGTTCCTGGATCACGAAGGCTGGGTTTTCTTCGGGGAGCCAGTGCCCGGCGCCGGGCACGATCACGGTCTTGACGTTGCTGGCCACGGCGCTCATCGATTGGGCGGCACCTGGACCGACGCTGTACTCGCCACCGAAGGCTGCGACCGGGATCGAGAGCTTGCTTGCGGCGCTAACCTTGTTGTGCTCTGCGTTCGTCCACATCGCGCGGAAGTAGCCACCAAGCGCGGCAAGCGCGCCCGGCTTGGCGTAGGCCGTGGCGTAGGCGTCCAGATCCGCATCGGTGATAGCTTCCTTGTTGGCCGTGAAGCCACCCCGCAAGACGAGCTCGAGGTATGCGCGCTCGCGACCCGCCAGCATGGTTTCGATCACGCCCGGCACGGCGTTTAGCGATGCGAACCAGAGGAACTGGCCGTTGGGCCGCGGCACCCATGCTTCCTCGAAGCCGAAACCGGGCAGCAGCATGTCCATGAACGCGAAGTGCGTCACGCGCTGGGGCGCGAGCGCGGACAGTGCGTACCCCACACCGCCCCCCAGGTCGTGCCCGACGACCGCAAAGCGGTCGTGACCTAGCGCCGTCATCAGCGCCGCAAGTTCAGAGGCCACGGCTTTGAAGTCGAACTGGCCGTCGCCCGTACCGGAGTTGCCAAGGCCGCGCAGGTCGGGCGCGATCACGGTGTGTGTTGAAGCCAGCGCTTCGCCCACGCTGCGCCAGAGGTAGCGGGTTTGGAATGCGCCATGCAGCAGCAGCACGGGAGCACCTGTGCCCGTGTGGTCAAAGGCGACGCGGTTGCCCGCGATGGTGGTGAATTCGGTGTTCATGACTGTTTCCCTTCTCAGCGAGGCGGACGTTTACAGATGGCCCATGCGACCGGCGTAGTAGTCCGCCATGACGCGCTCCAAATCGGCGGCACTGCCCATCGCGAAAGGGCCTTGTCGAAACACGGGTTCATGCAGCGGGACGCCGAGGAAAAGCACGGCCTGGCTGCGCCCCTGGGATTCCAGGTGGAGATGGCCGCCGCTGCGGGCGAAGGCCACGGCTTCACCGGCTTGCACATCCGAGTCACCGATGCGAACACCGCCCGCGATCACCAGGACAAACGCGGTGTGCCCGGCAGCAACTGGATAGCGAAAGCTCGCGTGATCCTCCAACGCGATGTCGAGCAATGACGCATTGGTGGGCAGCGGCTCCACAGGGGCAATCGCCCGCTCCCCGTCGTCGTACGCGCCAAAGACCAGGCGGACGCGCGCGCCGCCCGCCTGCTGCAACACCGGCATCCGCTCGCTCTCAAGCTTGATGACCCGAGGCGTGACGTGCTTGTCGGCCGCAGCGAGGTTGACAAAGATCTGCAAGCCGTGAGCTACGCGCCCTGGCTCCAGTGGCACTTCGTCGTGGGGCACGCCAGAGCCAGCCACGGTCCAGTGCAGATCGCCGGGCCGGATGATCGAATCATCCCCGCGAGAATCGCGATTACGAAAGCCCGTCTGCGCGTCGTCGAACATGTAAGTCACTGCGGAGAAGCCGGCATGGGGATGAGCGCCAAACGTGTGCTCGCTCATCCAGTAATGGTCCACCATCAAGTAGGGATCGAGCGCGGTGTCGTCTGCGCGCACGCCGAGCGCGCGGAACCCTTCGCCGCGGTGGAAGGGCTGGATGTTCAGGTAGTGAGCGATGGCGAGGGGATTCATGGACTGGCCTGGTCGTGTGACGGCGGCGCTGAGCATCGATTCATTGAGCGCCAGCGCGACTGGAACGTGGGTTGGTTCATCCTGCGCCGCGGCGCGGTGGCTTGCTGCCCCGGCGCCTTGTTGATGCCTTCCGGCACGGCCAGCAGGCCCTTGGTGGCACTGGGGCGCGCGGTCGGTGTACAGCTGCTGGAACGCCGTCAGCGTCGCTTCAGAATCACCGCCGCTGATCACGCTTGCCAGACGGCCGCGGTTCCGGTGATCGACATCCTGCTTGGCATCGGTCATGGCTGGCACATATTTAATCGACCGTCGACGGCCGACGGACGAGCAGGACGCTTCGGTGCGCTGAACGTGCACCCAGACGTGGCGGCGCGCCGCGATCGGCACGGAGATCGAAGCGCCGAGTTTGAGGCTGGGAGGGTAGACGGGCACATCATTGTGGAGCGTAACCGCACCCGTGCCACTGTCCGGGCCTGCGATGAAGTCGAGTTGCGCATTCTTGGTCACAGGCGGTATCGCGACCTGCCCGTCGCCGGGCGCGATGCCGCGCTCGTCCACTTTGGACAGGGTCTGCAAGAAGTAAACGGGCTTGCTTGCCGACGCGCTCATCTCACCGTGCTTAGTGCTCGTGCCAGCGCTCATACGCTGGATTTCGCCAGCTCCGGTCACAACGTCAGCGACGGTCAAGTTCTCATGACCGAACGCGCCATCGACCACGCACGAGATAATCCTCACGTCCACACGGCGCTGCGGACGAAACGCCGTGCGAGGCGTCAGCCAGTCCACATTTTTCACGTTGGGGTCGCTGAAGTCGCAGTGCCTAGAGTTGCGGTAGCCACCCGACGAGAAGCTGTGCTTTGAGTCGAGCGAACCGGCCTTGATACGGCTGCGACCAACGATTTCTCGGGGCATGAACATGGCGTTCTCTCTGGCAGGGCGCTCGGTTGTTCGCCCTCCGCTCATGTCGCCATACTAGTGACAGCCCACCGATCCATCGTTCCCGCGACTGCTGTTTCTTACCCGATCTTGCTACAAACGCACATGGTTGCAGATGTAGCTCTGGATGGTCCGCATGATCGTGGCGCGTTTCAGCCCATGAGCGATCCCGCCTCCGTTCACCCGCACGCGGCCCGGCGTCGCCTTACGTTGCCGTCAAGGTGCACGGCACCGACTTTGCGCTTCATCGGACAACGCCGATCGCGATTGAGGAAACTTCGCAACGTGATGGTCTCGTCCTGCTGCTCGGTCGCGCGTCAATCGACCTGATCATCGGCAACCGCAACTGCATGCGTTACCGGCTTCAGCCCGGTAATCTTCTTCTTGCGCGACGATGCTCCCACCATCTGGTGCGTCCGGTGGACCGGGTTGAGTTCCGGCTCACGCTGCTCGATCTGGAAGGCGTCCGCCGCGGCGCCGAGACCGCAGGCGTTCGGGACAGTGGTCAAGTCGCCATTGCGCGTGGCGTCGATTTGACGGGTTAGGTTGCCTGAGGCGCCTTCGAGCCCGTCCTCGAAGCAGGCAAACGCATGTGCGCCAGCAGCAGCCCAACCCTGAAGGTCGCAGATATCCCTGCGCGCTGTCGCTCGAAGCCGGCGCTGCGCTTGGCCAAGCCTGCATCTAGTCGCGTAATCACAGTCGTAGCGTTTGCGGGCCTGGCGATTGACGCTCTCGCAGCGGTTGAGTGGGTCCCGACGGGCCGCGGTTTGGGCGGGACCGGGGCGGCGTTCGCCTGCAGCTGGAAAGCGCCGCAACGCGTCCCATCGCTCCCGGAGCGGTCGCCGTCACGCGACGCGACGGGTCCGTACTGGTGCTGCTGCGGCCGGGCGAGCAGCCGCGGCGGTTTCGAGCGCTGCTGCGCGCAGTTGAAGGCGTCTCGCATTGCATGCTTACCATGACTCCTGCCCGCCCTTTAGCGCTACGGTCTCGTCGGCCGGGAGGTACTTGCAACACAGCTGCCGGCGGTCGAATGCCACCTGAGGCCGCTGGGTATCTCGAATCTGGAGCCGTTGAGCGCATTGGTGCGCTAGGCGTTCAACAACGACGCGGCGGCCAAGTCGCGCCGCTTCGCCCTTGGGCGCGCCGCCGCCGCGGCCAACGGACACGTCGCATGGACCAGCGTTCCTAGGCTGCGCCCGGCATGCATTACCTGCGTGCACAGCCGGCATAACTACAGGCATACCCTTGGTCATGATACGCTAGATCGGAGGTGCTGCCCGACCATCCTGCGCGGAAAGCGAGATCGATTAGTCTTACTGTGTCACAAGCGTAGGGGCCGCATGCCCTTGCCGCAGAACGGGCACATCCCCGTTTCGTTGAGCAGGTTGCTGGTGAGCAGCAGCCGCAGCGTGGTGATCGAGTTCGGACTGTGGCGCTGCGCCCGCACCGGCACCGCGTGGGACGTGATCCTCGGGTACGGCAGGCAGCCGGCGCTCGAGGCTGATTTTTTCCCCCACCCGCGCTTTGCTGGTGGAAGTATCGGTGTCGTTGCCGCTGCGGCCGCGCAGGCGCTGCGCTACCAGAAAGCCGTACGCGGCGATTGCCAAGCTGGCGTGGTGATGGAAGCCCCGCCAGCCGCGGCCCTCGTAGTGCCCAAGTCCTAGATCCTGCTTAAGGTCTTGGTAGTCACGCTCAATGCGGCAGCGCACATGCGCCACCCGCGCCAGCTCAGCCAGCGGCGTCGCTTCGGGTAGCGTCGACAGCCAGTACTTGCGCGGCTCGTCCTTGTTCTGGGGCCACTCGATCAACAGCCACTGCTCGGGGTGCAGCCGCTGCTTGGCGGTGAGGCCGCCGGCGTGGCGCACCCGCAGCGCGGCAAAACGCCCGGCAAGGGCGTCGTTGGTGCCCTGGCGCCACGTGATGGTGGAAAACGCCTCCGGTGGCAGCGACTGCGCCAGGCCCGCCACCGACATCGGCTGGCGATCGGCGGTGCGCCGCGTGGCCACCGGGCGTCGTCCATGGCCCGAGTACGGCTTGGGCGGCAGCGGTTGCACTCCAGGCGGCCATACCCCGGTCGAGGATCCCACCCCGACCATGTAGGGCAGTCCCATCTCGGTCAGGCGCGCTCGGAACGCTGCCTCGGTGCCGTAGCCCGCATCGGCCACCACGCAGTGGCGCGGGGCGCCCTCCGCAAGCAGCGCCTGCAGCTGCGCCAGCGCAATCTCGCCCTTGGTGGCAAAGGCGATGTCTTCGGGCACGCCCGCCTTGGCGCGCCGCTCGGGATCTGCAGCCCAGGCCTCGGGCAGGTACAGCTGCCAGGCCACCGGCAGGCTCGCCTGCTCGCAGGCCAACGACACGCTCACCGCCACCTGGCAGTTGTCTTGTTTGCCCAGCGCCCCGCACCACTGGCGGGCCACGCCCACCGAGTGGCGGCCCTTCTTCGGGAAGCCTGTGTCGTCCACCAGCCAGAAGCCACCGCCTGCTGCGAAGTCCATCTTCGGCACCACCCACTGCGCCACGCGGCGCAGCAACTCCGCATCGCTCCAGTCGGCCTTGGCTACGAAGTGATGCAGCGCCTGGTGCCGGGCGCTGGCGTGCAGCGGATCCAGGCGCGCGGCCATGGGTTCGACGCTCTTGCGCGCCAACGGCAGCATCAACCCCGTGCAGTAGCCCGCCAGGTGCGCCACCCGGTCGGCGTGCCCCAGGCCTGCGGCCAAGTGCGCCAGGTACTCGTCAAACTGCGCCGTCCAGTCCATGCTTGCCTCCGGCGGGACCGATCCAGGCAAGTGTACGGCAAACTTATTGACACAGTAAGATTAGTAACTTGATTCGCAAGAAGAACTTTCCCAGCGACGGCCGTACTTATTCGTCTGAGACTGGGTCAACCGCTCTGCCGGCCTTGGAAGATGAGCTTATGCTGATGCCAAACACTGGACCATGGCCGCAAGATCGCCGGCCGCGGCTTAGCAGCGATCGCGCGACTGAGCCGCTCGTGGACGTTGGCGAAAGCCAGAATGAGTATCGGCCGGAGCAGCAGATATGAACAGCCGGCCGCGCTTTGCCGACAGTCCGTATCCGAGCTACGCTGCGTTTTACAAAGATGTTTATGCGCAAGTGGTTACCGAGCAGAAACATGTGACCACCTGGGGAGCTACCCTACTGCGCATGCGTCAGCCTGCAGGTGATTGGTCCGACGCGCCCACGCCCGATCTCGGAATTACGTTTCTAACTAGCAGAGCCGTCAAGGCAACGATGGACGTAGGCTCCGGCCTCATCCCAGGTCCTATATATCAGAAGTTGTTTTTGTTAACCCCTCCGAACGCGGCGACGACGATATTAGTAGACGACGTTCATCAGATCGCCCACTTGGCACTTCCTTGGGATGAAACTCGTCGCGTTGCTGGAGATGGTCACGGATTGCCTGTCGATGGTGATTTCGGCATTCTTCATAGCCGGCTGAATGACGATCGGCAGTTGGTGAGTTTGTTCGAGAGTCTCTGGTCACTGAGTCGAGACGACGGCGCTGGGCACACGCTGTTCGCGGACGGAGTTATGCTTCAAATCCTCTCCCGTCTCCTACGACTGGAGAAGGGGCCAACTGCAACCCGAGTGAATAGCGGCGGCTTAGCGCCTTGGCAAGAGCGGAGAACCACCGAATACCTCGCGGATAATCTCGCTGCAGATATTGCCCTCAAAACTCTTGCCGACGTTGCGGGCCTATCGACGTTCCATTTTTCCCGGATGTTCAAGCAGAGCACGGGCCTGCCGCCTCACGCTTACCTGCGTCGGCTGCGGTGCGAGAAGTCCAAAGCGCTTCTCGCTTCGACGACATTGAGTATGAGCGAGATTGCGACGCAGGTCGGTTATGAGACGCAGCAGGCGTTCGCCCGCATGTTCCGAGCTGAGGTAGGCGCAAGCCCGAGCGAGTATCGTCGCAACAAGCAACTGTGAGCATTTGGGGCCGGGACGTTTGCAAGCCTTCGTGCGAAATAATGACAGCCAAGAATAGGTATTCACGAGCTGCGGCGCAAGGGCTGAAGCCCTACGGCGATCGCTACGCTCACCGAGCGTCAACGGGCCAGCGTGTCGAAACTGCTCGCCAAGTCCGCTGCGTTAAGCGGTAAACGTCCGGTCTCGCTTTCGATTACCCACAAGTCCGCGGAGCCGGCCGCTTGCGGCCGCCGAGGCAAAAGCGTAAACCTTGATGGTCCAAGCCGAGCGGTAGCGGGAGGCGGCGGCCATGGACACGATTGGCAAGGCAGCCGCAGCGGCGCTGGGTCGGCGAACCACGACGGCGTCGTGGGTCGACGCTGAGGTCCGCAGCTGTACGCTTACAGATGCGCGCCTGGAAGCACGGCTCAAGGTCCTGCTGTCGCAGCAGGCCCAGCGTCCAGGAGCAAGCCTGCCGATGGTCTGCCAGGACTGGGCTCATGCCAAGGCTGCGTACCGCTTCCTCGACAACGCGCGCGTCACTGACGCGCAGATCCTGGCCGGGCATTTCGCGGCCACCGCCGAGCGGGTTACCGCCTGCGCCGGACCTGTGCTCGTGCTTCACGACACGACCGAGTTCAGCTTCGAGCGGTCCGAGCCGCGGGCCATCGGCATGCTCGGCAAGCAGCACCAGCGCGGCGCCTATGTAGACGGGCGCCCTCAGCAGCGCACGGTGTGCGGGCTGGAGATGCATTCGAGTCTGGTGGTCACGCCTGAGGGCTTGCCGCTGGGGCTGGCGGCGGTCAAGTTCTTCACCCGCTCGCGCTTCCACGGCGCTAACGCGCTCAAGCGCACGATCAACCCGACCCGCGTGCCGATCGAGGTCAAGGAAAGCTACCGCTGGCTGGAGAACGTGCGTGATACCAATCCGCCTTGGAACGTGAAGTGATTGGCCGGTCTGCCTGGAAGGAGG
>ERZ1066118.461-NODE-461-length-37510-cov-13.611053_pt1 | contig 37510 bp, 34 predicted proteins | sample MGYA00382765_ERZ1066118 | MGnify/ENA primary metagenome ERZ1066118 (study PRJEB33369, sample SAMEA5778348) | biofilm metagenome | biome: Industrial cooling water; feature: Water cooling tower basin; material: Biofilm | place: United Arab Emirates | collected...
GCAACTACTCAGCCTCGCTTTTTGCTATTCTACCCCTGCAATGTCCAGTAGTGAGGGTGAGTTTTTCCAAAAATAGGAAAAGTCCTCAAAATTATGCGGTTACCCCTAGCAGACTTTCCAGAATCGCCCGCCCGTCGGTCGCGCCGAGGAGCGGATCGGCGGCGCGTTCGGGGTGGGGCATGAGGCCGAACACGTTGCGGCCCCGGTTGCAGATGCCCGCGATGTTCTGGAGGCTGCCGTTGGGGTTGGCTTCGGGCGTGACGTTGGCCTGGGCGTCGCAGTAGCGGAACAGCACCTGGTCGTGGTCGTTGAGGGCTTGCAGCGTGGCTTCGTTGGCGAAGTAGCGGCCTTCGGCGTGGGCGATGGGCACCTGGTAGGCGCGGGTGGGGTCGAGGCCGTTGGTCAGCAGCGAGTCCGTGGTTTCGGGTTTCAGGAACACGTTTTTGCTGATGAACGTCTGCTTTTCATTGCGCAGCAGCACACCGGGCAGCAGGCCCGCTTCGACCAGAATCTGGAAGCCGTTGCAGATGCCCAGCACGTAGCCGCCCCGTTCGGCGTGGGCGATGACCTCGGTCATGACGGGCGAAAACCGGGCAATAGCCCCGCTGCGGAGGTAGTCGCCGTAGCTGAAGCCCCCCGGCACGACGATGAAGTCGCACCCGTGCAGGCTGTGTTCTTTGTGCCAGATTTTAACGATTTCCTGCCCGAGGAGCGTGCCGAAGGCATGGCAGGTGTCATCATCGCAGTTGGAGCCGGGAAAAACAACGACGCCGAATTTCATGGGAAGACGGTAAGGTTTCGGGGGCAAAAATAGCGTTTAGGGTTCAGAGTTTAGGGTTTAGCGTGAAAGACAACCCTAAACCCTAAACTCTGAACCCTAAACGCTAAACTCAAAACTGCCTCACCTGCCTCTCCAGATTCACCTTGCCGTGGTCGCCTTCGTTGTACTCGGTGCCGGTCACGACGGCCTTGAGGATGTTGAAGCCCACGACCATTTTGCTGGAGGAACTGTCCCAGTACTCGGCTTCGAGCGGGCGGACTTTCAAGAGCGTCAACTGCGGGTCGTCGAGGCCCTGCGGGAACCAGGCTTTGAGGAATACGCTCCAGAGTTGTTCCATTTTCTGCCGGTCGTGCACGATTTGTGCTTCGCCCAGGATGGCCACGTACGTGTTGTTCGAGGAGTCGGCGTAGCTCAGGCTCACCGTGTTGTCCCGGCTGATTTCGGTGACTTTTTCGGAAAATTCTTTCGTGAAAAACCACAGCGTGCCGTCGTCTTCCATCTCGTGGGTGGACATGGGGCGGCTGTGCAACCGACCGTCGGTCGAGACGGTGGTCATCATCGCCACGCGCACGTCTTTGATGCGTTCGCGGATGCCTTTCAATAATTCCCGGTGATTTTGTACGGTTTCCATGCGGTTGAAGTTTGCGTGTTCAAACCCCATTCGCCGGAAAAACCTGTGCCACCTACTGCCCGACACTGCCCATGACGTAAAACCGCTCCGTGGCCAGTCGGAAGTGTTTGTCATCGCCCTTCGGTAGCCGGGTCGTTTGCCAATCCGTGGTGGGGTGCAGGCGTTGGAATGACTTCCCGCCGTCCATCGTCACGTCCACGGGCATGGCAAAGCCGGGTTCGGGAGTTTTCCAGCGGTGGCGCACTTCTAGGCCGTCGGATTGCTGACGGAGGTGGTACTCCAGCGCGGGAGGGGCCGTGTGGCGGAGGTAGTGGTTGAAAAACGGGGTCAGGTCGCGGCCCGTGGCGCGGTTGAAGTACCGCACGATGTCGTCGGTCGTGACGATTTTCAGCTTGAACTCCGTCGTCAGGCCCTTCAGCGTGCGGAACCAGAGCGCATCGTCGGCCAGCACGTGGCGCAGGGTGTGGAGCATCCAGGCCCCTTTGTAGTACACGTCAGTGTCTTTCTGGTTGAAATTCACGCCCAGCGGCCCCAGCATCGGATGCTCGTTTTTGATTTTGGGCTTCTGGGTGAGCAGGTACCGCACCGACGTGGGATAGTCTTTCGTGCATTCGAGGTACAGGGTTTCCATATACGTCGTGAAGGCCTCGTGAATCCACATCTCGGCGTGGTCGGCGGCACTGAGGCTGTTGCCGAAGTACTCGTGGCCGCTTTCGTGGATGATGATGAAATCAAACCCGAAGGGGTTGTTCTTAAAAAAGTTTCCGTAGGCGATGGCCCCCTGGTGCTCCATGCCCCAATACGGCGTCTCCACGAGCGCGTACCCGTCGCGCCAGAAGGGGTATTTTCCGAAAAACCGCTCGTAACACCGCAGCATGGGCTTCACCTGGGCGAAGTGCGACCCGGCGATGTCGCGGTTGTAGCGAAAGACGTAGTAATCGAGCGCGAGGGTGTCGCCGTCGGCGGCGGTGTAGGTGTCGTGCAGGTTCACGTAATCGCCCACGTTGAGCGTCACGTTGTAGGTGTTGATGGGGTAACTCACCCGCCAGTCGTACTCGGTGAGGCCGTTGCGCAGGGGATGCCGGGCGCGGAGGTTGCCGTTGGCGACGGCCATCAGGCCGTTGGGCACCACGAGCCGGATACGCATCGAATCCGGCTCGTCGGTGAGGTGGTCTTTGCAGGGCCACCACAGGCTGGCCCCGATGCCTTCGCAGGAAACCGTGACCCAATCCTTGCCGCTTTTGTCTTTCTGCCAGGTGAAGCCTCCGTCCCACGGCGGGTTTTTGCCCACAGTGGGTTTGCCCCGGTACTCGATGCGGATGGAGCCTTCCCGGCCTTTCGGCTCCAGGCGCGGCAGGTCCAGAAACATCGCATTGCCTTCGCGGGTGAATTTAACGGGCTTGCCCCCCTGGGTGATGCTCGTCACGGTGAGGTTGGCGAACAAATCGACCTGCATCCGGCGGAAGTCAGCCGTAGCCCGGTAGCGAATCGTGTTGCTGCCCTCGATGGATTGGGCGGACGGGTTGACCCGTACGCGCAGGTCGTAGTGCGTCACATCGTAGCAGGTTCGGACGGGCGAAAGGCTTCCTCGGAGTGTATCCTGCCGGGTGAATCCCTGCGCGAAGGCGGAGCCGACGGGCAGCAGACCCAACAGCAGGCTGAGCAAGCGAAATTTCATGGTAAAACAGGCGGTCGAAAAAGTCAAAACTACTTAAAAATGGAGGAATTTAGAGGACTGGCCTCCGAATCAGTTCCATTTCGGGCGCTCTTGGTTAGAAAACGTAAAATTTTAACCGAAATGATACCAACTTGCGCCCGCCGTTTTTCGGATGTTTGACCGCTTTTTCGGCCATTCGGTCCGTTTCGCGGGAAGCAACGGGCGTCATCCGCTCTTCTCACAAAACCTACGAAAACAGTGTCAGACTGGCTTTCCAACAAAAATATCGTCGTCGTTGGCGGTACCACGGGACTGGGCCTTTCGGCGGCGAGGGCCTTCGTGGCCGAAGGGGCGCGGGTCGTCGTGGTGGGACGTAACCCCGACAGCGCCGCCTCGGCGCGGGAAATCCTCGGTCCTGCCTCCCTCGCCCTGACCGGCGACGCCACCCACCCCGACACTGCCGAAAAGGCCATTGCCGCCTGCGTGCAAACGTTCGGCGGTTTCGATGGACTGTACCACGTCGCGGGCGGCAGCGGCCGCCGGGCGGGTGACGGCCCCCTGCACGAACTGACCCTCGACGGCTGGAACTACACGCTGAACCTCAACCTGACTACCCTCATGTTGAGCAACCAGGCGGCGGTGCGGCAGTTTTTGCGGCAAAAAACCGGGGGCAGCATCCTCAACATGGGTTCGGTGCTGGGGCATTCACCCTCGCCGAAGTACTTCGTCACCCACGCCTACGCGGCGGCCAAGTCGGCGGTGATTGGCTTTACGAAATCGCTGGCGGCGTTCTACGCCCCCCACGACATCCGCGTGAACCTGCTCGCCCCGGCCCTCGTGGAAACGCCCATGAGTCAACGTGCCACCGGCGACGAGGCCATCATGGCCTTCGTGAAAACCAAGCAGCCCCTCGCCGGGGGCCGCAACGGCCAACCCACCGACCTCGACGGCGCGGCGGTGTATTTTCTGTCGGACTTTTCAAAATTTACGACCGGCCAGACGCTGTACGTGGATGGCGGCTGGGAAGTGAGCGAAGGGCAATATTGAGTTATCGGTTTGGGGTTCAGAGTTTAGGGTTTAGAGTTGAAGAAATAGAACAACTCTAAACCCTAAACTCTGAACCTTAAACTCAGCATCCAAAACCCACCCATGAAAACAGCCATCGGCATTGACCTCGGCGGTACCAACATCAAGGGCGTGTTGGTGGACGAAGACGGGCAAGTCCACAAGCAGCACTACATCCCCACCCGCGACACGGGCGACGGCTCCTGGCGGCTCAACGTGCTGGAGATGGTCAACTTTCTGCGGAATTTCTGGCAGAAACCCATCGCCGGAGTGGGCATTTCGGCCCCCGGCCTGCCCGACGCGGCCAACACCTGCATCGCTTTCCTGCCCAACCGCCTGAGCGGCCTCGAAAACTTCCACTGGGGCGACTACTTCGGCGAACCCACCGCCGTGCTCAACGACGCCCACGCCGCGCTCATGGCCGAGGCCCACTTCGGGGCCGCCGTGGGCTGCCGCAACGCGTTGCTCCTCACGCTGGGCACGGGCGTGGGCGGCGGGCTGCTCATCAACGGCCAGCTTTACCAGGGCCTCAGCCAGATGGCCGGGCATCTCGGCCACCTGACCATCGAAGCCGCCAACGACGTGCAGAGCATCGTCGGGATGCCGGGCAGTCTGGAGTACGCCATCGGCAATTACTCCATCGCCCAGCGTACCTGCGGGCGGTACGATTCCACCTGGGCGCTGGTCGAAGACTACCGCAAGGGCCACCCTTTTGCCACGTGGGTCTGGCTGAATTCGGTGCAGAAACTGGCCGTGGCGCTGAGTTCGCTCATCAACGTTTTTTCTCCCGAACGCATCGTGCTCGCCGGGGGCATCACCCTCGCCGACGACGCGCTGTTTGAACCCCTGAACACCTTCATCGACCTCTACGAGTGGCGACCCGGCGGCAAGCAAACGCCCATCGTGCAGGCCCACTTCGGCGACATGGCCGGGGCGCTGGGGGCGGCGGGATTTGCAATCAATAAGAACCTTGATTCAGAGGATTTTAAATGATTTAAAAGATGAAAAAGCAATTCTTTCCATCCTTTCATCTTTTCAAATCCTCTAAATCAAGGTTCCTTTTTTTCTTTCTTGTCTGGGGAAAAACCTTTTCCCAGAACCCCATCGCCCTGCACCCCGAAAACCCGCACTACTTCCGGTGGAAGGGCAAACCCACCGTGCTCGTCACGTCGGGCGAGCACTACGGGGCGGTGATGAACCTCGATTTCGACTACGTCACCTACCTCAACACCCTCCAGCGCGACCGGCTCAACCTCACGCGGCTGTTTTCCGGCCCGTACCTGGAGCCACCGGGGGCGTTCAACATCACCTCCAACAACATGGCTCCCTCCGCCGGGCGCTACCTGTGCCCCTGGGCGCGGAGCAGCGAATCCGGCAACGCGCATGGCGGAACCAAATTCGACCTCACCCGCTGGGACGAGGCGTATTTTCAACGCCTGAAATCATTCATGACCGAAGCCGAAAAACGCGGCATCGTGGTCGAACTGGCCTTGTTCTGCCCGTTTTACGAAGACATCCAGTGGAACATCAGCCCGTTCAAAGACGGCAACAACGTGAACGGTTTAGGGAAAATCGGCCGCAACGACGTGCACACCCTCGACAAACACGGCGGGCTGTTGCCGATTCAGGAAGCCTACGTCCGGAAAATCGTGACCGAACTGAATGGCTTCGGCAACCTGATGTTCGAGATTTGCAACGAGCCGTACTTCGGTGGCGTGACCCTGCCCTGGCAGCACCGCATCGCCGACCTCATCGTGGAAACCGAGCGTGGATTACCAAACAAGCACCTCATCACCCAGAACATCGCCAACGGTTTCGCCAAAATTGAAAATCCGCACCCCGCCGTGTCGGTCTTCAACTTCCACTACGCCACCCCGCCCCGCACGGTGGCGATGAACTACGGCCTGGCCCGCGCCCTCGGCGACAACGAAACCGGCTTCCGGGGCACGGCCGATTCGACCTACCGCAAGGAAGGCTGGGAATACCTGCTGGCGGGCGGGGCCCTGTACAACAACCTCGACTACTCGTTCACCGTCCAGCACCCCGACGGCACGGCTCCCCTCGGCCCGAAGGAACCCGGCGGGGGCAGCCCCGCCCTGCGGCGGCAGTTGCGTACGCTGCGGGACTTCATGGACGCGGTCGATTTCATCCACGCCCGCCCCGATTCCACGCTGCTGGCCGGAGCGCTGCCGCCCAAAGTCCGCCTGCACGCCCTGCACCAGCCGGGTCGGGAAGTGGCCGGGTACGTGTACCACGCCTACCACGGCTCCCATCCGGAGCCGGTGCAACTCCCGCTGAACCTGCCCGCCGGGCGCTACTCCGTTACCTGGACGAATCCCGAAACGGGCGTCCAACAGCGCCAAACCTTCCGTCACCCCGGCGGCGTGGCCATCCTCACCACCCCGCCGATGACGGTGGACGTGGCGTTTTTTCTGAAAAAACAGTAACCCCAACTTTTGCAATGACCGTCGTTCAGGATTATTTGAAAAAATGCCAGCACATTCTTGGAGTGGTTGGAAGCCAGGAAGAAAAAATCAGCCAGGCCGCCCGCTGGTTCGCCGATAGCATTCTTGCCGGGCGCATGGTCCACGTGTTCGGCAGCGGGCATAGCCGCATCATGGTCGAGGAAATGTGGCCCCGCTACGGCTCGTTTCCCGGTTTCAACCCCATTGTTGAACTCTCGCTGACCTTTCACAACCTCGTTGTGGGGGCCAACGGGCAGCGGCAGGCCATGTTTCTCGAAAACGTGCCCGGCCTCGCCGACCGGATTCTGCGCAATTTCGACTTGGTGGAAACCGATTCGGCCCTCGTCATTTCCTCTTCCGGCTGCAACGTGGTGCCGATTGAAATGGCGGAGATTTTTCAAAAACACGGCATCAAAACCGTCGCGCTAGTCACCCAGGCCCACCTCGACGGCTCCACCAGCAAACGCGCCGACGGCAAAAAACTCAGCGACTTCGCCGACCTCGTGCTCGACACCGGCGCGCCCCTCGGCGATGCGATGGTGGCCGTGCCCGGCCTCGACACGCCCGTGGCCCCCGGCAGCACCGTGGGCGGGGCCACGCTCGTCAACTGCCTGAAGGCCGAAACCGCCCGGCTGCTCACCGCAGCAGGCCGTCCGCCGAAAGTGCTCAGCGCCGGGGCCGTGGTGGGCGCGGCGCGGGCCGTCGAACTTTTTGAGGCCGCCTACGACGAGCACGCGCACCGGCTGGCGAAGCTGTACGCGCGGGTGGGGGAGGGGTCGTACGTGTCGGCCGGGGAGTAGCCGATATCGGCAATTTGCCACACCGAATGGTGAGTTTTGGGGAAAATAGTGCATGAACTCGTGCAAAGCGGTCAACTGTTCAGTGGTCGGAGCCGGGTAGCTTTGCGAAACCTCTAAACGTTCCAACCCATGCTTCGCCTCCCTCTCACGGTGTTGCTGGCCGTCGGTTTCCTGCCGGTGGCCCTCGGTCAAACCGCCAAACCCGTTTTTCCCCTCAAAATCAGCGAAAACCGGCGGTACTTCACCGACCAGACCGGCAAGCCGTTTTTCTACCACGCCGACACGGGCTGGCAGATTTTCCAGCGCCTGACCACCGAGGAAGCCCGCGAATACCTCACATTTCGCAAAAACCAGGGCTTCACCACCATCCAGACCCAGGTCATCATGAACCCGGAGGGCGCAAACCCCTACGGCCACCGGGCGTTTTTGAACGACAACGATTTCTCGAAACCCGACGAAGCCTACCACGACCAGGTGGCCCGCATCCTGACCATTGCCGATTCGCTGGGGCTGTTCATCGTCATGTCCCAACCCTGGGCGGGCTGCTGCCGGGAAGCCTTCGGCGGCGGGCCGGACAAGCCGATTCTGAAAAACGGCCCCGCCAAAAACCGGCAGTACGGGCAGTACCTGGGCAAAAAATTCGCCCGGTTCAAAAACCTGTACTACCTCATGGGCGGCGACAACGACCCCAAAGGCGAACGCGCCGAACTGGTAGCCATGGCCGAGGGCCTGCGCGAAACCGCCCCGGCCTACCAACTGCTGACCTACCACGCCTCGCCGCCGCATTCGAGCACCGACCTGTTTCAGTACGCACCCTGGCTGGGTTTTTCGATGATTTACACGTACTGGCGCGAAAAACCGAACGAGTACAACGTCCCCGACCTCATGCCGCACGTGTACGAAGCGGCCATCCGGGAGTACACCAAAACCGACCGGATGCCCTTCGTCCTCGGCGAGTCGCAGTACGAAGGCAGCACGGGCAACGACATCGGCCTGCCCATCCACGTCCGGCGACAGGCGTACTGGACCATACTCTGCGGCGGCGCGGGCCACGCCTACGGCTCCGAACTCTGGAATTTTCCGAAAAACTGGCGGGAGATTATGCGCAACCCCGGCGCGGCCCAGATGCAGCACGTCGCCACGCTGTTCAACTCGTTGCCCTGGCACACGCTCCGCCCCGACCTGCGCCACCAGGCCCTCGTGGGTGGCTACGGCGACTGGTCGAAACCCAACTTCGCCACCACCGCCGTGAGCGAGGACAAAAAGCTGATGGTCAGCTATCTGCCCGACATTCGCCCGGTGATGGTGGATTTCAATTACCTCGCGGGAAGTGCCTTCAGCGTCCGCTGGTTCGACCCGAGGCTGGGCACCTGGTCGCCGGAGACGAAGGTGGCGAAAAAAGAAGTCACCCGCCTGCAATGCCCGCCCAACGGGGACGATTGGGTGCTGGTGGTGAAAAGTTTGTAAGTTGCCGCCAATGGACTTCGACGCCTTCGGCTACCTGACGCCTTACGCCGTGCTGGAAACGAGCCTCGACGCGTTCAAGGCTGTTTTCGTGGCGGGTTTTCCCGAATCAGACACGCGGCAGCGTATCTTTGAGCGGTACTCAGACTACGTGGAGGAACTGCGAAGCATCGTCGGCGGCGGATTCGTGCAGTGGGTGGATGGGAGTTTTGTGACGCGGAAGGTGAATCCGGGGGACATTGACTTCGTCACGTTTCTCGAAATAGACCGGTACGAGAACAACCGTCAGGCGATTGATGAGTTGCGAATGCTTCGGAAAAAGCCAGGAGTTGTAACCGACGGTTATTTTTTGTTTGTTCGTCCTGAAAAGCATCCGCACCGGCATTTGTACGAAGCGGACCGCGACGAATGGTACCGGCACTTCCGGTGGGGTCGTGGTGAGGAGCAGAAAGGATTCGTTCAACTCAATTTTTAACGATGGAAACGGAATCGACAGCACTAAGCGCCGAAGAGCGAGCCGTCCGGGTCTCGCGACTGATTGGGTTGATTCTTGGCGAAACGGCTGCTATTCAACGCCACGAACGGGCCGGTAACGTTGGCTTGGAGCACGAGCAGTGGACCGAACTCCGTGAGGAGCATCTCACGGAACTCACCGAGTTGATGCGGGGCTTCCGGCCCGAAATTCGCTTGGCCCCGAACGACCAACTTGCGGCGTAGCCGATTTTCAATGGAAGAAATCCCAGACATCATCCGCGACACCGACGAGCGAGGGGCTGCCATCGCCCGGCTGCTAAAGCTGATTGAAATGGACAGCGAAATCATCAACCGCCACCGGCAGGCGGGCGAAAAAGGCTTCTACGTGCGGCAGTACGAAGAATTGCGGGCGCGAAACCTGGAAATCTTATCACGGTTGATTCGGGAAAGCGGGTACGTGGAGGGGGAGTTGCGGTTGGTTGAAAAGGCAGCGTAATTCACCCCTCCCGTTTTGTCATTCCGAGGTACGAGGAATCTTGTTGGGGCTACAAGTAGCTTGGCAATCGGGAAGTATTTGGTAAGCCAAACCTCAGAATGACAAAATCAGTAAAGAAAAAAAATATCATGGCATCCTAAAAATTTGTTGAAATGCCACTGACCTTTTCCGATAAAAAATTAATCGCAAAAGATTTAGCTCAGTTGCTTATAAAATCAGATTTGACAAAGCCAATATCGCATTTCTACTCATTGTAACTGTGCTATTTTTGATGGGTGTTAGAAGTAGAATCGTATTTGTTTTAGGGACGGCAATTTTCGTACTCTCCTCCTGCTTGTTAATGACAAAGTACGAACTAATTCAAGAATTTAAGTCGCATTTTAAACTCGTTGGCGCTTTCAAGATTATTGGAAAACGACGTTTCAGGAAATGCGTACTTCAAACGAAAAGTGATTTCATCCTCGTCCCTAAAGAAATTTACCAACAGGTTAACTTACACGAAATCGTATTCATCGAAAAGTTGCCAAATGGCCGAATCTTGAGTTGTAAAAAAGTTATTGAAAACCACAATCCGAAACCAGTACACTAAATCTTGCAACCCCTCCCCATCAAAACCACCGTCGTCGGCTCCATGCCGTTCCCCGGTTGGCTGGAATTTGCCAGCCAGCACCTCGACCAGTTCGGCCCCGCCGATGTCCAGGAGATGATTGACGACGCCACCACCGCCGCCATCCAGGACCAGGTCGCCGCGGGCCTCGACGTCATCAGTGACGGCGAACAAACCCGCTTCGACTTCAACCTCTCGTTCTACGGCTACATCGAGGGCATCCAGAACGACGGCTCCGAAACCCGGCGCTTCGGCCCCCCCGCCCACGACCAGCGGGGCAAAAACTCCATCGTCGCGCCCCTCGCCGCGCCCCGTGGGCTGGGCGTGGTCGAGGAATTTCAGCGCCTGAAGCGCCTCGCCCCCGTCGGGCAGGGGCTGAAGGTGAGCATCCCCGGCCCGTACACGCTCAGTGGGCGACTCAATCCCGGCTCGCTCTACCGCGACCGCTGGGAAGTGACCGAGGCGATTCTGCCGCTGGTGCGGGCCGAAATCGAAAAGCTCGTGGCCCTTGGCGTGCCCGAGATCTGCGTGGACGAACCTTCGATGAGTTGCTACGCCTACCGCGAGGACACGAAGCGCTTCGTGGACATTTTCAACCGCACCGTCGCGCCCGGCGTGGGCAAAACCCGGCTTTCGATGCACCTCTGCTTTGGCAACTACAAAGGCCGCTCGGTGGGCAAGAAAACCATCGCCCCCATGCTGCCCGATTTCCTCGACATGACCGTCGATGAACTCCACACCGAAATGACCGTCCTCAACTTCGCCGAGGTGAACCTGCTGGAGCGTTTCGCCGAAAAGTTCGATGTGGCCGTGGGCGTCATCGACGTGAAAAGCTACTACATCGAAACCCCCGACGACGTGGCCGAACGCATCCGCCGTTGCCTGCCCTTCGTGCCCGCCGAAAAACTGGCCGTCGCCCCCGACTGCGGCATGAGCCAAACCGCCCGCTGGGCCACGAAGCAGAAACTCACGAACTTGGTGAAGGGGGCGAAGCTGGTGCGAGAAACGCTGTGAGCGAACCGAAAAACCGAAAAATGAAAAACCGCAAAATGAAAAAGGAAAAGAAATTGGGCGGCAAACCAGGAAGGAACCTGCGCACTTTTACATTTTTCATTTTTCATTTTGCGGTTTTTCGGTTTGCTGCATCTGCCCAACTCCGCCCCTACGACATCACCCGATTCGGCGCGAATCCCGACGGCCAAACCGTCAACACCGCCGCCCTCAACGACGCCGTCCGGGCCTGCCACGCGGCGGGAGGTGGCACGGTGCTCGTCCCGCCGGGCACGTTCGTGAGCGGCACCGTCCGGCTGTTGAGCAACGTCAACCTGCACCTCGAAGCGGGCGCGACGCTGAAAGGCAGCCCCAATCTGGCCGATTACCAGCTCGACGGCACCAAGCGGGGCCTGCTCTTCGCCTTCGAGGCCCGGAACGTGAGCATCACCGGCCGGGGCACGGTGGACGGCAACTCGCAGCAGTTTTTCAACCCCAACGTCTCGCACTACGGCAAAATGGGCCTCGGCTTCGAGCGGAAGTACACCCGCCAGGGCGAGGCGTACATGCCGCCCAACCAGCTTTTCCCCGACGGCCCCATCACCTACGACCAGCGCCCCGGCATGTTGTGCGTGATGCTGCGATGCGAGCGGGTGACCATCGAAGGCGTGGCCTTCCTCAACTCCCCCGAGTGGACCTTCCGCCTCGGCGACTGCGACGACGTGCGGGTGAGCGGCATCACCATCCAAACCGACCTGCTCGTGCCCAACTCCGACGGCATCCACTGCACCACCTCCCGCAACGTGCGCATCTCCGATTGCCACATTCGTGCGGGCGACGACGCCATCGCCATCACGGGTTTTGGCGACGAAACCGGCGTAGGCGGGCGGATGTACAACGAGCAGCCCGATTACTCGAAACGCACCATCGGCAACCGCACCGGCGCCTGCGAACACGTCGTCGTGAGCAACTGCGTGCTGCAAAGTCGCTCGGCGGGCATCCGCGTCGGCTACGGAGACAACCCCATCCGCCACTGCCTGTTCCAGAACATCGTCATCCACGACTCGCACCGGGGCATCGGCGTGTTCAACCGCGACCGGGCCGACATCACCGACATCCGCTTCGACCACATCAGCATCCAGACCCGCCTGCACAGCGGGCACTGGTGGGGCAAAGGCGAGCCGATTCACGTGTCGAGCATCCGGCAGCGGGTGGACCTGCCCGTGGGCCGGGTGCGCAACGTGCAGTTCACCAACATCGTGGCCGAAAGCGAAAGCGGCGTGGTGCTCTGGGGCACGGCGGAAAGCCGCCTCGCCGACCTGCGCTTCGACAACGTGACCCTCACGCTGAAAGGCGGCCCGCTGAGCCGGGACTGGGGCGGCAACTTCGACTTCCGCCCGTCGCTGCCCGCCGACCAGCAATTGTTCAGGCACGACATTCCGGGAATTTTCGCCCAAAACGTGGACGGCCTCCTCCTCCGCGACGTGACCGTGCGCTGGGGCGGGGCCTTGCCCGACTACTTCACTCACGCGCTGGAGGTGGAAAACGCCACGGGCGTGCGGCTGGAAAACTTCACGGGGCAGGCGGCGAAACCGACCTTGCAGGCGGTGAAAACGGTGGGCGTGGCGAAGCCGGAAGTGCGGTGAATGCACCGGCTCCCCGTTCAGTCAACCAAGAACGAAGTGGTTGGGGGAAATTTTGTAGCTTCGCCGAAACAACAAACGTCATGGTGCCCACGTCTGCCCCCGCCCGACCCCAAACCCTGGAGGAGTTTCTCGCCTGGGAACCGCTCGACGGCTTCAAGTACGAGTGGAACGACGGGGAGGTGATTCAAAGCGAACGAATGAAAAAGAAACACCTCTACCTGATTCGGCGGTTGAACCGGCTTTTTCTGACCACCACGGCGCACGCGGAAGGCGGGGAGTTGATTCCGGAGCAGGACGTGTGGCTTTCCGACACGCAGATGCGACGGCCCGACCTGGCGTACTTCAGCGCGCAGCAAATCAACGAGAGCGCCATCGCCGAGGCCGAACCCATTCCTCCGTTCGTCATCGAAGTCATTTCACCCACCGACGACGCCGAGCAGGTGGAGTCGAAAGTGGCTGAGTACTTCGACGCTGGGGTCGAGGTGCTTTGGCACGTGTACTTTGCCAGTCAGGTCGTTTACGTCTACACCTCCCGGCGGTCGGTGACCGTGTGCCTGGAGGCCGACATTTGCTCGGCCGCCCCGGTCCTGCCCGATTTTAGCCTGAGTGTCAAGGATTTGTTTGCGCTGCCTGGGGAGTGAAGGCGGTGACCGACGGTGAAGACGACGAACGCCTCAACATCATTGCTTCACCCGGACGTACTTTTCGATGTTGATGCGGTCAATCCCGGCCTTCTCCACCTTCTCAACGCCCCGCTGCACGAGCGTGTCATTTTGAATGGCGATGGTGAAGTGAAACGTGGTTCCCTCCCAGGCCCGGTCGCTGCAATAGTCAAGCTGCTCGGTGTAGGAACTGTCCACCAGCAAGTAGCGCCCGCCCCCGGCGGAAAAAACCGGTTCCGCGCTTTTTCCTTTGGCCACGTCGTGCAGCAAAAACGCGAAATGGGTGGCGTTGATGACCTTGATGAACGACTTGGTTTGGGTGTACGCCGTCACGACCGTGTCGCCTTTTTCGATGGTGGTGCCGGTGAGGAGTTGCCAGGTGCCGATGAGGGGAAGGGGCGTTTTCTTACTGTTTTCCAATGGATTTTTTGCGGTGCAGGCGTTGAAAAGAATAAGGATTGAGAAGGAGCAGAGTAGGGTTTTCATGGGTTAAGGCGCTAACGTTCATCGGCTTTCTGCTGTGCTGATATTCAGTGTTCGTTCAGCATGGAACAGCCACCGGTTTGAAAACTAATGTACATGTTTTATTCATTAGTTCATCTGCGTTCCGTCAGTTAGAACTGAAGATGATTAGTGTTCCTGTTGCTGATGTTTATTCCGTCAGCCAGCCAGCATAGCAGAAAACCGCTGTTACCAGCAGTGTTTCTGTCTCTCGTCAATGCGTCTGCTATTTTACTCTGCAAGAACACTCGTGGTGTTCGCTGATGTATTTTATTGATTCTATGCAAATTTCTTTAAGAATGTCTGTATTGATATCAGATAGCTTTTTCACATAAATGCAGGCTTTGCTCATTTTAAATTTTCCAAGGTCAGTCAATAACTGTTTGCTTCTGGCGGTGTCAGAGTAAACGTAAAGTGTCAATGCTGCTTTTCTTGGTGAAAATGCAAGAACTGGAGCATCTCCTTCGTGTCCGCTTGCATATTTATAATGATAGTTACCAAAACCGATAATACTCGGTCCCCACATCTTTGGTTCCGAGTTCGACCAATCTTGTAGAAGTTCAAGAAGTCGAAAACTGTCTGCCTTTTTCTGGTCGCTGTCAACGTAAGCGTTTATGAAATTTGAAACGTCTTGACCTGTGTAAGTTGTCTTTGTTTTTGCCATACGAATTATTTTAAGGCAAATCGTTGTCAGTCGTGTGAGGTGATTGCCTGTCTGCCAATAACTATTAAGAAGGTCATCTCACATTGCTGGTAACAAGTCGATTGTCGCCAGTTCAGTTGCCTGCAAGTAGCGGCAACCGGTCGTTTGTCCGCGAGAAAGTAGCGACAATCATTCCGTTTTTGGATGGTTGCCGCTACGGATAGCCAGAGCAGCGGGTAGCGGCAACCGAACGGCTGCAAGGTAATTCCTGACTTACTTCTCCGCAAGCCTGCCCGTTTTATTTCCATCCCATTCCTTCGCACCTTTGTTCTGTTGGTGTCCGCACCGAGCAAACCCCATGATTCAAACCGCCCGCCTCAACCTCATTCCCTGCGATTTGCAACTTTGGGAAGCCATCCTGGCTGGGGATGCCACGCTGAGCCGGGTCATCGGGGCCAACGTGCCGAAAAAGTGGTCGGAGAACCGTGACGCTTTTCCGCATTTCGTAAAACAAATCAAAGACGACCCCAGCCTCGAACGCTGGGGCGCGCACCTCATCGTGTTCCGGCCCGACAACCTGCTCATCGGTACGGGGGGCTTCAAGGGCGGCCCCACCCCCGAAGGCACCGTCGAAATCGGCTACGAAATCCGCCCCAGCCACCGGCAGCGGGGCCTGGCCACCGAGGCCGCCCAGGGCCTGGTGGACTACGCCTTCAGCCACGCCGAAGTCGCCGCCGTGCTGGCGCATACGCTGCCCCACGACAACCCCTCCACCCGCGTGCTGACCAAGCTCGGCTTCCTCCGCGACGGCGAAGGCCAGGACCCCGACGAGGGCCTGGTGTGGCGCTGGAAGCTGCTGCGCTGAATGGCTGGGTTGAACAAGTTGGGGTAACTTCTGGTACTTGTTGCAAAAACCCTTTTCCGCTCTATGCTCCCTCGTTTACGCCTCGCCGTGTTTCTGTTCGCCGCCACGACGGCCTCGGCCCAGCAACTTTCCGTCCCCCTGAAACCCGGTTTCGACCAGGCCGAATGCCTCGAACTCCTCCGCGTGGCCGTGGGCCAGCCCGACAGCGCCGCCGTGGATTCAACGCCCGCGCCCCGCTACCTGAAATTGGCTTACCGCTCGCCGGAAGTGGGCCTGAAAAACCGCTGGGATTTGTGGATGAGTCCCGACAACCGGCTGGCCTGCGTCAGCCTGCGGGGCACGGTCAACCACCCCGTGAGCTGGCTGGCCAATTTTTACGCGGGCATGGTGCCCGCCGAGGGGAGCCTGCACCTGAGCGACAGCCTCCCCAACTTCCGCTACAAACTCGCCGCCGACCCGAAGGCGACCGTCCACGTCGGCTGGCTGGTGGCGATGGCCTCGATGGCCCCCGACATCGTGCGGCACCTCCGCGAACTGCACGGCCGGGGCGTGCGGCAGGTGCTCGTGGCGGGCCACAGCCAGGGCGCGGGGCTGGCGTTTCTGACCCGTTCGTACCTGCACTACCTCCAGCAGGCGGGCGAACTGCCCCAGGATTTCGTCTTCAAAACCTACTGCACCGCCGCGCCCAAACCCGGCAACCTGTACTACGCCTACGACTACGAAACCATCACCGCCGGGGGCTGGGGCCTGACGGTGGTCAACCCCGCCGACTGGGTGCCGGAAGTGCCGTTTTCGATTCAAACCCTGTCAGATTTCAACCCCGTGAACCCCTTCGTGGGCATCAAGCCGATTTTGCGGAAACAAAAACTCGGCGCGCGGCTGGCGGGCAAGTACCTCTACAACCAGATGGACCGCTCCACGCGCAAGGCCCAGCGGCGGTTCACGAAATTCCTGGGTGGACTGGCCGGGAAACAGGCCCAGAAGGCTTTGCCCGGCTACCAGCCAGCGGCCTACGCCCCGACGGAGAATTTCCAGCGGGCCGGTACGCCCGTGGTCCTGCAACCCACCGACGCCTACCGCCGCCGCTTCCCCGACGACCCGCAGCGGGTGTTCATCCACCACATGCCGTTTCCGTACCACGTGCTGGTGGAGGGGATGGGGAAAACTACGGCAAACTGAGCAGCGCTTCGGCCTCGGCTTTCAACGCGGGCAAGTGGTTGTGCAGAATGGCCCATACGATGGAATCGTCCAGGCTGTCGTAGGCGTGAATGAGCCGGTTGCGAAAATCAACGATGGGTTTGGTGTGGCTCAGGGGCTGGTCGGGGCTTCGCGGCGGTACTGGTTGACGGCTTCGCCGACGATGCCAAGCTGGCGTTCCACGGCGCTCTTGGTTTTCAAATCGCGTTGGTACGCCGCAAATCCCCGCGTGTCACGGATGAAGGCTTCGACGAGCGAAATGGCCCGGACGATGTCAGACAGGTATTTCCTGGCGTTGTCGGTCATAGAGCAGGATGCGCGTTTGCTCGATGGATTTTTTCAGGTACGGATTCCGGATGGATTCCGGCGTGAGCAAATCCACCCGCCGCCCGAACAACGTTTCCAGTTCTTCCCAAAGCGTTAGCAGCGTCTCGCCGCGCTGAAGCGGGTCGGCGATGGGCAATTCCACGAGCAGGTCCACGTCGCTGGTGGCTTCGTCGAAGCGGTCCGTCACCGACGACCCGAAGGCGTACAGGCGGGCGACGCCGTGGCGTTCGCACAGAGCAATCAGTTGGGGAAGAAATGGCGCGATGAACCGCATGGCCTATTTTTGCTGCTGTTCAAAAGTACGCTTAATTTCCAAACCTGACCATGCCCCTCATCCCCGCCTACCAAAAAGACGACGCCCTCCTTGCCGACATCCGCCGCACCGCCGACCACGACGGCTGCCACGTGTGGTGGCTGGGGCAGAGCGGGTTCCTGCTCCAGTGCAACGGCAAGCACCTGCTCTTCGACCCCTACCTCTCGGATTCATTGACGAAAAAATACGCCGCCACCGACAAGCCGCATACGCGGATGAGCGAATTGGTCATCGACCCGGCGAAACTGGATGGGATTGACGTGGTCACGAGCAGCCACAACCACACCGACCACCTCGACGCCGAGACGCTGCTGCCGCTGTTCGCCGCCAATCCGGGCATCCAATTCGTTTTTCCCGAAGCCAACCGAAACTTCATCGCGGAGCGGTTAGGTAGCTCCGACCTCCAGGACTTCGCGTCTGCGGTCGGTGCAGGGTCGGGTTGGCACGGACTCACCGACAACCGAACCGTCGAAATCTCCGGTTTCAACATCCACGGCGTCCCCGCCGCCCACAACGCGTTGGAGCGCGACGAACAGGGCCGCCCGAAATTCATGGGTTTCGTCGTCGAATGCCGCGACGGCACCAACCACCCGTTCCGCCTCTACCACTCCGGCGACACGCTCTGGTACGACGGTCTGGTTGACATCTTGAAGCCGTTCCGCGTAGATGTGGCCTTCTTGCCCATCAACGGCAACAGACCCGAACGCCGCGTGGCGGGCAACCTCAGCGCCGAAGAAGCGGCGCGCCTGGGCAAGGAAATCGGCGCGAAACTCGTCATCCCGCACCACTACGACCTGTTTGAGTTCAACACCGAAGACCCGGCGGAATTCGTTCGCTGGGCCGAAGAGTACGAAACTCCGCACGTGGTCTTGAAACTGGGTGGGAAGGCGGAAATTCTGAAGGAGTGAGTAGTCAGGAGTGAGGAGTGAGTAGAAAAGTCGACTCCTCGCTCCTGACTACTCACTCCTCTTTTTCACTTGAGCGGCGAAAAATCCGTCGGCACGAGGTACTGCGATTTTACGAAAACCGTCAGCGAGCCGCCCGCTTTTTCTTCCGATGCCTTGCGGGCTTTCACCCAATCGGGGTCGTCACGGAAGGTTTTGAAGGAGGCATCACCGGCTTCGTGGCTTTTGTGGGCGAGCAGGTACACGAGCATGTCGTCCTTATCCGCTTCGGTCCAGTACACCACGTTGGTCATGCCGTGCTTGTCGAAGAGTTTCAGCGTGTGGTCGCGGAAGCGTTCGAGCAGGTTGGGCAGGTGACCCGGCGTGGCTTTGTACGTGCGCAGTTCAAACACCCGACCGCCTTTTTTGCGGATTTTCAACTCGGGCGAAAAGTCCGTGGCCGTCAGGAAGGTGCTTTCAATTTTCGAGACAATCTTGCCATTTTCCTCGCTCTTCGCGGCGACGGCTTTCCATTCGGGGTCGGCGATGAACGCTTTCCAACTGGCGTCGCGGGCTTCGCGGCTGGGGAAGCTCAGGAAGTAAATCAGGCAGCTATCCGGCTTGTTTTCGGGCACAAAATAGCCCACGTTGGTCATACCATGTTTCTCGAAAATCGTCATCGTGTGGTTGCGGAACCGCGCCAGGATGTCGGGAAACTTGCCGGGGTGGGTGTAGTACACGCGCATTTCGTAGCAGCGGGTATCGGCTTGGGGCCGGTCGGCGCGGAAGGCGGTGAGGAGCGCCAAGGCGGCGAAGGTCAGGAATAGGTTTTTCATACGAGGTGTTTCGCCACGAAGGCACAAAGAAAGCACGAAGTCTTGGTGAACCTTCGTGTCTTTGCGGCGAAAAAAAGGTTACTGAATTTCCTTTGAAAACGCCTCCGCCTGCGCGTTCAGCGATTCATCGGAAGCCGTGCCGGAGGTGATGATGGTGCGGTAGCGGAACGTCACCGACTTGCCCGCCGGTAGTTCGTAGTTGAGTTCTTCCTTCCCGTTTGACATCGCTTTCTGGCCCAGCGGGTTCAGCGCGAACAGGCCGTAACCCCGGGCGTGCCAGTAGGTTTTGTACCCCACGTTGGCCGGGTGGTCGAGGATGGCGATGCTGACGTCTTCGCTGCCGATTTTGCCACGCAGGTTCATCCATTTGGCGCGTTTGCCCCACACGCCTTCGCCCTGCACGCCTTCGCTGCTGCGGTAGTTGCCCGTGATGCCCGTGTTGTCGAGCTTGGGCACTTTGGTTTCGATGCCGTTGGCGTCGGTGAACACGTCGGCTTTGTTGGAAGGGTGCTCCAATTCGCGGGCCACCCGGATGGCGAACATCCCGTCTTTCACGTCCTTGAATTTGGTGTCGATGACGGCCGTGAGCGTCGTGATGCGGTCCACGAAGCGTTGGTTGCCCTGTCCCCAGAAGACGTACTTCGTTTCTTCCTTCAGCGTCAGCGGGCCTTTGCCGTCGTCGGCCACCCAGTCGGCGGTCACGACAAGTTCGCCCTTGTTGTTTTTCGCGCCCACCGACTTGATGCCCGTGTGGCGGATGGTGCCGAATTTGTGCTGGCGCAGGCTTTCGACGATGGCCGTCGAGTTGTTCCAGTAGTCGTAGCCGTTCACGTCCTCGTAGTTGAGCCACATGCCCACGTGGTGGGGGTGGTCCACGCGCTCACCGGGGCGGGGGTCCATCGGCCAGCCTCGGGTGACGAGCGTGCCTTTTGCCGTGCGGAGGGGGTAGAGGACGGCCTTTTTCAGCACGGCCTCGCCGGGATAGATGTAGCTGGTGAACGGCTTGCCGTCGATAATCACGTCCACGCGCCTGGCCTTGTCGTCACGCTTGAGTTGGACGGGCAAATTCTTCTGGGCCGAGGCGCTGAAGGCGGCTGCCTGGGCGGCGAGCAACGCAAGGGCGGCAGTTCGGAGTTTCATGCGGAAAAAAAAGATTCGGTGGAAAACGTGATTTTTGAAACGCAAAGGTGGAAAAAGGCCGGGAATACCCGTTGGGTTAAGGGAATTGCGTTGCCTGCTCCCCGTCAGCTAAAGCAGACGGCAAACATGGAAAGTCCCTCCGGGACTAAAATTTAAAGCCGTAGTTTAGCCCCGGAGGGGCTTTCCCGTCTTGCCGTCTGCTTTAGCTGACGGAAGCAGGCAGGCGGAACCAGACCGCACAGGTTGTGCGAATCCGCACGATAGTTCAAGAATAAAATTTTAATAACACACTGAAAATGAGTCTATAAAAACCAGGTACGCCTTTGGCACCACTAAACCGCCAAACGCCCGTACCCCGCATGGACCGCACGCTTTCCCCCGAAATCACCCAACGCACCCGCAACCGCCGCCTTTGGCTGGGCCTCCTGGCCGGTGCCGCCGTCGTCGCGGCGACGCTCTGGCTGCGGGGTGCCCTGAAAACCTCCGTCGAAACCGCCAAAATCCGCACGGCGGTCGCCGAAACTGGCCCCGTCGAAAACACGCTCACCGCCACGGGCGAGGTGATTCCGGCCTTCGAGCAGGTGCTGACCAGCCCCATCCGGGCCAGCGTGAAGCGGGTGCTGCTCACCCCCGGCGCGACGGTGAAACCGGGCCAGCCGATTCTCGAACTCGACAAATCGCTTTCCCAAATCGAATACGAACGGGGCAAGGACAAACTCGCCCTGAAACGCAACGGCATCGAGCAACTGCGGATGAAGCTGAACAAAGAACTCCGCGACGCCGAAATCAACGACCAAATCAAGCTCCTCAACATCAACCGCCTGAAGGCCGACCTCGAAGACACCCGTCGCCTGCACCGGGTGGGCGGCAAAACCGCCGAAGACGTGGTGGAGGCCGAAAACAAACTTCGCATCGCCGAACTGGAAAAAAAGAGCCTCGAAAACGGCCTCGGCTACAACCGCGAAAGCATGGGCGCGAGCCTGGAGCAGTCGAAGCTGGAAGCGCAAATCGAAGCCCGCAACCTCCAGGAACTGGCCCAGAAACTCAAGCAGGCCGACGTGCTCGCCGACCGCGCCGGGGTGCTGACGTGGGTGAACGAAAGCATCGGTACGGCGGTGAACGAAGGCGACGCGCTGGCCAAACTGGCTGATTTGGGTTCGTTCCGCCTTGAAGGCTCCTGCTCCGACGTGTACGTGGACCAGGTGAAAACGGGCCTGCCCGTGGTCGTGAAACTGGCCGACGCCAGCCTGCGGGGCGTCATCGTGCAGGTGAAACCCTCGGTGCAGAACGGCGTCGTGCGGTTCACCGTCCAACTCGACGACCCGCGCAGTTCGCTGCTCCGGCCCAACCTGAAAACGGAGGTGTTCATCGTCACCGAGCGCTCGCCGAAGGCCGTGCGGGTGGGCAACGGCCCGGCCTTCAAGGGCAAGCGGCGGCAGAGCGTGTTCGTGCTCAGCCCCGATGGCCGCACGGCCCGGCGGCGGGAGGTCGAAATCGGGCTGTCGAACTTCGATTTTGTCGAACTCAAAAGCGGCGTGCAGCCCGGCGAGCAGGTAATCGTCACCGACCTGAGCGAGTACGAAAACGTGGAGGAAATTACAATCAATTCACCGAAATAATGATGGGAACACGGATGACACAGATTTCACGGATGACCACGGATAATCCGTGTAAATCCGTCCAATCCGTGTCATCCGTGTTCCCATCCACACCAGCCATGAAACTGATTTTACTGCTGCTTTTTCCGATAACGCTCGCCGCCCAAACCCAGCGCGTCACGCTCGATGAAGTCGTTGAACTGGCGAAGGCTCAATCCATCGCCGCCAGGCGGGCCGCCACGCAGAAGCAAACGAACCACTGGCAGTACCGCACGTTCCTCTCGGATTTCAAACCCCAGCTCAGCCTCAACGGCACGTTGCCGGGCTTCACCCGCTCGTTCGTGGAGGTGCAGCAGCCCGACGGCACCATCGCGTTTCAGCCCATTTCCAACAACAATTCGCTGCTTAACCTCGCCCTGAGCCAGAACATCGCCCTCACCGGCGGGACGATTTTCGTCCAGCAGCAACTCCAGCGCTTCGACGATTTCGAGCGGAAAAACACGCTCTACAACGGCATTCCGTTCGGCATTGGCCTGAGCCAACCGCTCTTCCGCTTCAACCAACTGAAGTGGGACCGGAAAACCGAACCCCTCCGCTACGAGGAGGGCAACCAGCAGGCCGTGGAGGCGATGGAACGGGTGGCCCTCAACGTGACCGGCCTGTACTTCGACCTCCTCGTGGCCCAGGTGAACCTGCAAATCGCCGAGGTGAACCGGGCCAACAACGACACGCTCCTCCGGGTGGCCCGCGAAAAACAGGCGATGGGCCGCCTCAGCCAGAACGACTTTTTGCAACTGCAACTCGGTTTTTTGACGGCGAAAAAAGACCTCGCCTCCGCCCAACAAGCCGCCGAGGTTGCCTCGCTGAGGCTGCGGATGTTCGTCGGCTCCCGCGACGAGCAGCGGCTCGAACTCGTCGTGCCCGGCGAGGGGGCCGTGGTGGACGTGGATTTGAAAAAAGCCATCGCCGAAGCGTTTGCCAACCGCTCCGACGCCATCGCCTTCCGCCGCCGAACGCTCGAAGCCGAGCGCGACGTGGACCGGGCCGTGAAGGAAAACGGCTTCAACGCCAGCCTCAACGCCAGCTTTGGCCTGACGAACCGGGGTGCCCGCCTGACCGACGTGTACCTGCGGCCCCAGGACCGGCAGTTTGTCGAATTGCAGTTTACCCTGCCGCTGATGACCTGGGGCCGGATGCAGGCCCGCGCCGAAACCGCCCGCGCCAACCGACGCCTGACGGCCCAGACCGTGGAGCAGGACAAACTGACCTTTGAGCAGGAAATTTACACCCAGGTGACGTTGCTCGCCATGCTCCGCCAGCAGGTGACGCTCACCGCCGAGGCCGACCGCATCGCCCAGGAACGCTACCAGATTGCCCAAAACCGGTTCATCCTGAGCGATTTGAGTGTGACCGACCTCGGCATCGCCACCCAGGAAAAAGACCGCGCCCGCCGCGACGCCATCCTCGCCCTCCGCGACTACTGGCAGGCGTACTACTCGCTCCGGCTGCTCACGCTTTACGATTTTGAAACGAACCAGAAAATTCAACTTTAAACCCGTTTAACCGCAGAGACGCATGAGTTTACGAAGAGAACGCAGCGTCTCTGTTTCCTTCGCGAAACCTCTGCGTCTCTGCGGTTAAAAAACTCCAATTCAAAACATGCTTCACCTCCAAAACATCGAGAAAGTGTACCGCACCAGCACGATTGAAACGCTGGCGCTCAACAACATCAACCTGAGCATCCGCAAGGGCGAATTCGTGTCGGTGATGGGGCCGAGCGGCTGCGGGAAGTCCACGCTGCTCAACATCATGGGCCTGCTTGACGCACCCAGCAGCGGCACCGTCGAACTCGATGACCAACCCGTGGCCTCGTACCGCGACCAGGAACTGGCCCGGCTGCGCAACCAGAAAATCGGGTTTATTTTCCAGAGCTTCCACCTCATCAACGACCTCTCGGTGGTGGACAATGTGGAAATTCCCTTGCTCTACCGCAGTCAGAACGGCAAGCCCCGCAGCGAATACGCGAAAGAAGCCCTCGAAAAAGTGGGCCTCAGCAACCGCATCAAGCACTTTCCCCGGCAACTTTCCGGCGGGCAGAAGCAGCGCGTGGCCATCGCGAGGGCGATTGTCGGCAACCCCGAACTCATCCTGGCCGACGAACCGACGGGCAACCTCGACAGCGCGATGGGCCACGAAATCATGAACATTCTGGAGGGCCTCAACCGCGACGGGGCCACCATCGTGATGGTCACCCACGACGAAACGATGGCCAAACGCACCCACCGGCTCATCCGGCTTTTCGACGGAAGCCAAGTGTCATAAGTGCAGAGCGTAGAGAGATGAGAGCAGAGAGGTTACTCGCTCAATTTTCTCTACCCTCTGCTCTCATCTTTCTACTCTAAAATCATGATTATCAACGCCCTAAAAATCGCATGGAAGGTGCTGCTGCGGCACCCGTTTTACACCTTCATCACGCTGTTCGGCATCAGCCTCACGCTCACCGTGCTCATGGTGCTGACCTCGTTTCTCGATCACCTGCTCGCGCCGCATTACCCGGAGCACAAGCGGGAGCGGTTGCTGTACGTGTCGCGGGTGTCGGAATTTGATTCGCTGCGCCAGTCGTCGCGGAACAGTCCGGCCAGTTTTCATTTTCTGAAAACCTACGTCAAGACGCTGAAAACGCCCGAAAAGGTGGGCATCGCGACGATGTTTGGCTTTGCCAACGCCTACGTCAACGGCAAGCGCATCAGCCTGCAAACCAAGTTCACCGACGCCGATTTCTGGGACGTGACCGACTTTGAGTTTTTGGAAGGGAAACCTTTCAACGCCCAAACCATCGCCCAGGGCCAGCAGGTGGCCGTCATTACCGACGACCTGAAAAAGCAGTATTTCGAGGATGAAACCGCGCCCGCCGTGGGCAAAACCATCGAAGTGGACAACGCCCGCTACCGGGTCATCGGCGTCGTGCGGGCCGCGCCCGTGACCCGGCCCATGACGGCGGGCGACGTCTATTTTCCCTACACGGTGCCCAAAAGCAACTACCAGTCGAAAGGCCTCACGGGTGGGTTTGTGGGTTTCGTGCTGGCCCGGAATCCCGGCGACATCCCGGCCATCAAAGCCGAATTCGACGGCGTCGTGGGCCGCATTCCGCTGCCGCAGGTGGACGAGGGCTGGAAGTTTTTCATTCTGGAAACGGGCGCGGACACGTACCTCGAAAGTTTCCTGAACATGTTCGGGAAACTCCCCGCCAAAACCCTGTTTATCGCCGTCGTCAGCTTGTTCATGCTGCTGTTCATGGCCCTTCCCGCCATCAACCTCGTCAACGTCAACGTGAGTCGCATCATGGAGCGGGCCTCCGAAATCGGCATCCGCAAGGCCTTCGGAGCACCGGCCCGCACGCTGGTCTGGCAGTTCGTGGTCGAAAACCTGTTCATCACCTTCATCGGCGGGGCCATCGCGCTGGGGCTGTCGGGCCTCATCATCTGGTACATCAACCGGAGCGGCTGGATTTTCCGGGCCGATTTGACCATCAACTTCACCGTCTTCGCCGTCAGCATCCTCGTTTGCGTCGTGTTCGGGCTGCTTTCGGGCGTGGTCCCGGCCTTCCGCATGGCGAAACTGCCGATTGCGGAGGCGTTGAAAAATGCGTAAGGCAGAGGGCATGGGGCAGAGGGTAAAAAATGCATTTGCCCCATGCCCTCTGCCCCATGCCAACCTCCAACTCAAAACCATTCAACTCCCATGCTCAAGCACTTATTCCGGTTGATGTGGAACAAAAAACGCGGCCACGTGCTGCTCATCGTCGAAATCCTGGCGGCCTTTCTGGTGCTGTTCGGGGTGACGAGCCTCATCACCTACAACCTCGGCAATTACCGCCAGCCCCTCGGCTACGACTACCGCAACGCCTGGACCATCAGTTTCGACGCACGGGGCATGGCCGACACGGCGGCCACCGACCTCATGCGCCAGCTCAAAGCCCGTACCCAATCGTACCGCGAAGTGCAGGGGGTGAGTTTGTTCAGCAACAACACGCCGCTTTCGCAAAGCCAGTCGAACACCAACATTGTGTTCGGGAAAATCAACCAGCTAACCGACCGCTTCCACACCGACCGCGATTTTGCCCGAACCCTGAACGTACCCGTGCTCGAAGGCCGCTGGTTCGACCCATCCGACGAAGGCGAGGGTATCAAGCCCGTCGTCATCAACCAGCCCCTGCGCGAAACGCTGTTCGGCACCGGGCAGGCCGTGGGCAAGCTCGTCACGTTTGGCGATCCCTTCGACAAGAATGCGGACGACAACGAAAAATTCCGCGTCGTCGGCGTGATTGGCAACTTCAAATCGCGGGGCGAGTACCAGCGCAACGACCCCGGCGTGTTTGAGTACGTTCGGGAAAGCAAACCGCATTGGCTGCGGACGATGATTGTGAAGGTGGCCCCCGGCACCGACGCCAGCTTCGAGGCCAAGCTCATGAAGGATTACGCCGCCATGACCAAAGACTGGAACGTGGACGTGTCGTACCTGGAAAAACAGCGGAAAACCACGCAGAACATTACCCTGGTGCCCGTGCTCATTTTCCTCATCGTCAGCGGATTCCTGCTCATCAACGTGGCCCTGGGCCTGTTCGGCGTACTCAACCTGAGCATCGCCAAACGCCGGAGCGAAATCGGCGTGCGGCGGGCGATGGGGGCCACGGCGGGTTCCATCACGCGGCAGTTCGTGGGCGAAATCTGGGTGCTGGCTACATTCGGCGTGCTCATCGGGCTGATTTTTGCGGCGCAGTTCCCGATTCTGCGCGTGTTCGACCTGGAACCGGGGATTTACCTCTCGGCCATCGGCCTCTCGGCGTTGGTGATTTTTATCATCGTCACGCTTTGCGCGATCTATCCCAGCCTCCAGGCGGCGCGGGTGCAGCCGTCGGTGGCCTTGCACGAAGAATGAAAAATTGGACACAGAGTGACACGGAGTTTTCCTCAGAGTTTCACGGAGTTTTTTACTCTGCGTAACTCTGAGGAAAACTCCGTGTCACTCTGTGTCCTAAAAAAGTAGCAAATGCTCCTCATCATCGACGACGACATCGCGGTTCAAACCTCCCTCTCGCTCCTCCTGCGGAAAGAAGGTTTCGACGTAAAAACCGCCTCCAACCCCGAAGACGCGCTGGAAGTCATGGACGAGCACCTGCCTGAACTGGCGATTCTCGACATGAATTTCAGCATCGAAACCTCCGGGAGCGAGGGCCTGCGCACGCTCCGGCGCATCCGCAGCCGGTTTCCGTCGGTGCCGGTGATTCTGATTACCGGCTGGGGCAGCATTGATTTGGCCGTGGAGGGCATGAAGGCTGGGGCGAAGGATTTCATCACCAAACCCTGGCAGAACGACTACCTCCTGCAATCGGTGAACACGGTGCTCGACCTGACCCGGCAGAAGGTCGAGTCGCCCAGCCGCCAGAAATTGAACCGGCAGTTTTTGCTCGACAACATCGTCGGCGAAGACCCCAAACTGCTCGACGTGCTCGAAACCGTGGGCCGCGTGGCCCCCACCGACGCCCCGGTGCTCATCACGGGCGAGAGCGGCACGGGCAAGGAACTCATCGCCGAGGCCCTCCACCAGAACAGCCGACGGCGGCGGAACCCATTCGTAAAAGTGAATTTGGGCGGCATTTCGGCCTCGCTGTTCGAGAGCGAACTGTTCGGCCACGTGCGCGGGGCGTTCACCGACGCCAAAACCGACCGCGTCGGCCGCTTTGAACTCGCCAACAAGGGCAGCATTTTCCTCGACGAAATCGGCGACCTCGACCCGGCCAGCCAGGTGAAACTCCTCCGCGTATTGCAGGACCGCACCTTCGAGCCGCTCGGTAGCAGCCGCTCTAAAACCGCCGACGTACGGGTGATTTGCGCCACCAACCGCAACCTGGAGGAAATGGTCGCGAAGGGCACCTTCCGGGAAGATTTGTTTTACCGCATCAACCTCATCACCGTCCGCCTGCCCGCCCTCCGCGAGCGCCCCGGCGACATTCCGAGGCTGGTGCAGTTTTTCATCGAAAACCTCAAAACACTCTACGGACGGCCCGACTTGCGGGTGAGTCCCACGGCGCTGAAGTGGCTCAAACAGTTGCCGTTGCCGGGCAACATCCGCCAGTTGAAAAACCTGGTGGAGCGGGCCGTGCTCCTGGCTCCGCACGACGAGTTGGAAATCGCCGAATTTGAGCGGCACGTTTCCATAAACCCTACGCCCTCGACCTTTAGCCCGATGCCTCCCGTGGGAACGATGTCGCTCGAAGAAATGGAATTGCAGATGATTTGCCGGGCGATGGAATTTCACCAGAACCGCGTTTCCCGCGTGGCCCGCGCCCTGGGCATCACCCGCTTCGCGCTGTATCGGCGGCTGGAGAAGTTCGGGATTCCGTATTCGTCCGAGGAATAAGATTTAACCGCAGAGTTCACAGAGTTTTGCACAGAGTTCGCAGAGTTTTTTCTCTGTGTACTTTGTGCTTTTACTCTGCGAACTCTGTGGTTAAATCCACCGGCAAAAAATGAAACTCCCTTTCCAAATCCGCTACCTGCTCTACATTCTGGCCGTTCACGCCGTCGTGGTGGCGCTGATTTTCGTCTTGTTGCGGGAACAAAAAGTGTGGTTCATCGCGGCAGAGGTGGGCGTAGCCATCTCGCTCGTGGCGGCGATTTGGTTTTTCCGGCAATTCCGCGAACCGTCGGAATTCATCGCGTCGGGCATCGAGGCCATCCGCGACCAGGATTTTACGGTCAAATTCGTCCCGAACGGCAACCCCGCCGTGGACGAACTCATCCGCGTGTACAACCTCATGATTGACCAACTCCGCCAGGAGCGCACGCGGCAACGCGAACAGCAGTTTTTCCTGGAAAACCTCGTCGAAGCCGCGCCCATCGCCATCCTGATTTTCGATTTCGACGGGCGAATCTCCGCCGCCAACCCAGCGGCCCGCGCCCTGCTCGACCGCAAACTACCCGACCTGCTCGGCAAATTTCCCGCCGAAACCGCCCACCCGCTGCTCCAGGAGTTTTCGACCCTCGAAAGCGGCGAATCCCGGACGGTTAAAATCAGCGGGGTGGAAACCTACAAACTCCGCCGCTCGCACTTCATGGACCGGGGCTTTGCCCGCTCGTTTCTGCTCATCGAGGAACTGACCCGTGAAATTCTACAATCCGAGAAAGCCGCCTACGGCAAGGTCATCCGCATGATGGCCCACGAGGTGAACAACTCCATCGGGGCCGTCAATTCGATTCTCGACGTTTCCCAAGCCTACGTCGAAGTGCCCGACGTGAAAGCCGCCATGCGGGTGGCCCACGAGCGCAACCAGCGCCTGGGCACGTTCATGCGCCGCTTCGCCGACGTGGTGCGCCTGCCCGCGCCCAACCTCCAACCCGCCGACCTGACTGATCTGGCCCGCAACGTGACCCGTTTCATGCAGCCCCTGGCCGAGGGGAAGGGCGTTCAATTGCGCTTTGAAAGTTCGGGCGAAGTGCTCCGCCGGGTGGACGTGGAGCACTTCGAGCAGGTGCTGGTCAACGTGCTCAAAAACGCCCTCGAAGCCTGCCAGCCGGGCGAAACCGTTGAAACGGTTCTTTCCCCCGACGCCCTCACCATCCGCGACAACGGCCAGCCCATCCCCGACGAGGTCGCCGCCAAGTTGTTCAACCCGTTCTTCAGCACGAAAGCCGACGGCCAGGGCATCGGCCTGACGCTCACCCGCGAAATCCTGCTCAACCACGGCTTCGCCTTCTCGCTCAAAACCGGCCCCGACGGGTGGACGGCGTTTGTGATTCAGTTCAACTGACCGCATTTCCGCCAAATTTGCCCTGCTCTAATCTTGTTGAAGTTTCGGGAGTGAAAAATTCCCCCTTCATAGGGCAGGGCCGTTAAGTTCTACAACTAGGGTAGAAAATGTTCAATGCTCAATGTTCAATGGATTATTTCTTTGCTTTTCAATCATTGGACATTGTGCATTGAGCATTGAGCATTGAGCATTTTATCGTTCCCAATCAGAGCTTAACAGCCCTGCCTTCAAAGGGGGAATTCTCACCGCTAACCGAATCTCGCGAGGCTTTTTCCGAACACCCGCGTTCGTTTCCGAACAGTTTTTGTCCGGTATCGAACAGGTGTTTTTACGGGTATTGAGAATTAATAGACTGATTTTCAAATATTAAACTGAGCGAAGCAGGCTGGCACAGGGATTGAATTAAAATAGGCACCACCAGCCGGACACGGAAAATTTTTACCCCCGGTGCAACGGTTGGCCACTCTGAAACATCCTTGAAGCAAGACAATCAACTCAAAAAAACAGTAGTCATGAAAACTGCATTGTATCGCTCAATTCGCCCTGCTCGTCCCCGCGTCATTTCGGTGGGCGGCCCGGCCCTCACGACGTCCGTGCGTAGCGTGTACCGCACCCGGATGTTCTGAGCCAAACCGGGGGATGGCCTTCCGACAGTCCGTCCCCCGGTTTGGCCCCTCCAACCGGCTATTTTGTCGGTTCGGTTGAAATCAAAAGCGGCGGAACGGTTCTACCCGCCAATTTTGAAGCATCAAAATGGCAAGCGCCGGTCAACTCTGAAACACAGCAATCAATCAACTCTCAAAACATACAACCATGAAAACTGCATTTCGCACCCTTCGCCCGGCCCGCCCCCGCCTCGTTTCCGTTGGCGGTTACGGCCTCAGCCAGCCGGTTCGCAGTGTGTACCGTTCGCGGGCGCTCTGAAACTTCCGATGCCGCCCGCCGTCTTGCAGCCAGCACCGCGAACGGTGCTGGCTTTTTTTATTCACACCCCAAACTTCCGCAAGTTGTAATGAAAACTTACCAGGAAGTATCGCTGCAACACCCGGCTGCGGACGTCCTCGACGTAGGTTTCGGTCACGTTGCGGACGAGGCTGCGGTTTTGGTTGAGCAGGTCGTAGGCTTGCAGGCGCAGTTCGCCGCGTTTGTCCCAGAACTGCCGGGCCAGGGCCAGGTTCCAGAGCGCAAACCGCTGGTTAAAACCCGACGAGCGGCCCGAATTGCTCACGGCGTACACCTCGCTGGTGAGCACGAAGCGGCCCGGTAACTGCCAGAACACGTCGCCGGTGAGGGTTTTCGTGAAAAATTCCGTGTTCTGCTCTGGTTGTAGGGAGAAGCGGGCCGATTGGAGCGTGACGTTGCCCGCCAGGCTGAACTCGAATTTCCCGTTGAACACCGAATTGACGCTCGCACCCTGCCCAAGTCCCCAAGTCTTCGAAACGTTTTCCCGTCCGTTCACGAAACTCACGCCCCGGCTGAAGTCGGCGTTGGTCGTCAGGTTGGCGTTTAGCTTCAGCGCTTTCAGGCGATTGCCGTAGGCAAAAAAGCCGTTGGCCGCGACGTACCCGTTGGCGTTGACGGGCTGGATGGTCTGCGCGCCCGTGGGGCTGAACGCCGTGGCGTTGACGATGCGCCGCTCCACGGCGTTGAGGTTCAGGAACCCGAACACGCTCCGCCCGCCGACGCTGAACTGGTTGAACGTGGCGACCATCGTGTGGTAAAATTCGGGCTTCAGCGCCGGGTTGCCGAGGCGCACGGCCAGCGGATTTGAGTTGTCGGGCACGGGCTGGAGCTGGGTGCTCGACGGCGGGTTGATGCGGGTGCGGTAATTCAGCCGGAGCGTGCGGTTGCGCACCCAGTTGTAACTGAACGAGGCCACCGGCAGCAGGTTGGTGAACGAGCGGCGGAGCGTCGTGTCCACCGAACGGTTGTCGGCGCGGAGCGTGGCCTGCTGGAGGTCAAAGCCCAGGCCGTAGGTGTAACGCAGGCGGCGGGTCTGCATGGTCAGCCCGGCGCGGTGGGCGTCGAAATCGCTCCGGAAGCGGTTGCTGAGGGCGGCGTTGAAGCGGTCGTAGCGGCCGGTGCTTTCGTCAAAATCATTCGTCTCGCGCTCGGAGCGGTTGCCGTTGGCGAGATAGCCGTAGCGAACTTCGAGTTTCCGGCTCAGCGACAGCGGCTCGACGTACGACAGCGTCAGTGCGTTGTTGGCCGTGTGCGCGTCCTGGAGCGATTGCTGGTTGAGGCGCTCGGTGCGGGCAAGGGCACCGGTCTGGGGCGCGAAAAATTCATTCGTGGCTCGGTTGAGGGCGGTGGTGGCCTGCCCGAACCGCAGGCCGTTGTAATTGAGCGAAAACGTGCGCCCGTCGCGGCGAAATTTGCGCATCAGCAGCAGGTTGCCGAAGCCGTTGAAACCGGTGCCGTCGGTGCCGTAGTCGGTCTGGTTGCGGCTCAGGGGGCGGTTTTGGGCGGAAATCGTTTGGTCGGTAAGGCTGCTCAGGCCGTTGCCCAGCCACGCCAGCGTCGGCACGAAGCGCAGGCTGGTGAGCGAATCCAGCTTCAGGTCCAGGCGGACGTTGACCCGGTGGTTGGTCGTGAGGTTTCGCGAAAACAAATTCTGGTCGTTGATGAACGACTGCCCTGGCAGGATATTCTCGCGCCGGCTCTGCTGCTCGGTGGTGACCACGTTGCGGTTGGCGAAGTAACTGCCCGCGATTTCAGCCCGCTTGCCGAGGGCATCGCGGTAATTCAGCCCCCCGGCCAGCGACTCGGTGATGCTGGAGGGCTGCTGGTTGGGGTTGCCGCCCCCCTGGCCTCCGCGCCCGCCTCCCGGCCCGCCGATCACCACCTGACCGCCGCCTCCGCCGAAGCCACCGCCCGGTCCGCCGGGGCCACCCGGCCCGAAACTGCCGCCGTCCAGCATGGTGAAGCCCTGCTGGTTGAGGTTGTTGCCCATGCCGAGCAGCGAAATCTGCCGCCCGTTGTTGAAGCGGTTCAAGCCCAACCGACCCTGGTAGCGCCCCGGTCCGTCGCTACGGTCCGTGCCCGCGCCCAGGCTGTTTTGGCCGAAGTAGCCTTTTTTGCGGTCGCGCTTGATGGTCAGGTTGATGGTTTTCTCCCGGTTGCCGTCGTCGATGCCGGAGAACGCGGCCTGGTCGGATTGCTGGTCGTACACCTGGACTTTGTCGATGAGGTCGGCGGGGAGGTTGCGGGTGGCCATTTTGGGGTCGTCGCCGAAAAACGGCTTGCCGTCCACGAGCACCCGGCTGACGTTCTGGCCCTGGGCCTTCACGGTGCCGTCGCGGGCAACCTCCACGCCGGGCAGTTTTTTCAGCAAATCCTCGACGACGGCGTTGGGCTGGGTTTTGAACGAACCGGCGTTGAATTCCACCGTGTCGCCCTTCACCGCAGTCGGCGCGGACTCCTGCTTCACCACCACCTCGTTGAGCAGCGTGGCCTGGGGGTGCATGAGCAGGGTGCCGAGGTCGGCGGTCGGTTCGTCGTTGCTAACGGTGACGGCCCGCGACGCGTTTTGAAACCCCACAAACGTGACCAGCAGCCGGTAGCGCCCGTTGGGCAGGTTGCGGAGCAGAAATCGCCCGTCGCCGTCGGTGATACCGAAGGTCACGTAGGCCGAATCGCGGGCGGCGAGCAGCGACACGCTGGCCTCGCGGAGGGGCTTGCCGGTGGTGGAATCGACCACCGCCCCGCGCACGGTGCCCCTGCCGGTAAGTTTTTGGGCAAAGGCGTTGGTGGCGAGGAGGAGCAGGAAGCACGTAAAAAGTAGGCGCATTTTGGAAAGAAAGCGAAACCCTGTCAGCGGTCGCCAGACCCTGACAGCGGTTGAGCGGCGTTCTGGCTAGCCAAACCGCTGTCAGGGTCTGGCGACCGCTGACAGGGTTTCGCTTTGGTTTTGAGTTGATTGTAGAAAAAAATCAATTCCGCTCCGCCTCGCTGAACATCTTCTGGCGGAAATCAGCGAGGGCTTTCTGGCGCAGGTCAGCCAGCCGTTCGGCGCTGACGGTTTCGGCAGTGGCGGCGGGTTGTACGTCTTTCTCGGCCACGGCGGAGGCACTCACTTTCGTGGCTTTGTAGGCCTCGCGGCTGCTTTCGAGTTGCAGCACGACGCCTTTCTCCGGCGTCAGTTCGCGGAGGGGCGAGTAGGTAAGCGGCAGGTCGGTGGTGTAGTACACGGTGTAGGTTTCGCCCTTGTAGGGGACGGTGGCTTTTTTGCAGGTGAAACCTGAAATTTTGCGCGTCTGGCCCGTTTCGGTCCAGCCCTCCACGCGCTTGAAGGGGACCTCGGCGCGGTAGGTTTTCGCGGTTTCGCCGTTTTTGATGGTCAGCACGGTGATGATTTTCTGCCCGGCCAGGTCCACGAACGTCTGCTCTTCAAACGGCGGCGTCACGCGGGTGGTCTGGATGGGACCGCCACCGCCCGCGCCCGGCCCGCCGGGGCCAATTTCGCGGCGCACCATCACGGCCCCGCCGCCGTCGCGTTCTTCTTTGCCAAAATTTCCGGCGTAGGAAAATTTCAACTCGAACGAGCGCGTGTCGGGGATGTCGGTGGGAAACTCGGGGCTGCCGGGTTTGATTTCCTGTCCGTTGATGACGATGCGCATCGACGACGGGTCGATTTTGGTCATGCCTTCGTAGGTGATGCGGCCCGAAGCTGATTGGGCCAGGGCGGGGCGAAGGTGCAGCAGCAGCAAAGCGGAGGCGAGCAGGAGGAGCTTTTTCATTCGGAACGGTTGACTTGGTTTGACGCTCCAAAGCTCCGGCGAAGTTTTGTAAACGAGTGGTAAATAATGTTACGGAGTGTTAACGGGCGTTTGAGGGTGTGGGCGGGCGGCGTAGTTTTGTCTGAACCGCGATTGGCCGGGATTTTAGGATGGGCAGGATAAATGCAAAAAATCAGATTCATCCTGGGAAGCCATCCCGAAAATCCCAAAATCCCGGCCAATCGTGGTTCAGACAAAATGAAACGCCGCATCCGCGCCATTTTCCTGCTCATGAGCGCCTGCATCCTGGCCATCAACGGCTTTCAGGCGTACTGGCTGTACACGGTGTACCGGCAGTCGCGGGAGCAGTTTGCCCGGACGGTGCGGGAGGCCCTGTTCACGACCGTTGAGAAGCAGCAACTCGCCGAGGCCCAGCGGCTTTTCAATGCCCACGGCGCGGCGGGTCCGCGCCGGGTGATGTTCCGGCGCTTCGACACGAGCGAGGGCGACCTTCCCGACCAAATCGTGATTTCCCGCAACGTCCGCTCAAACCTGGACACGTTCACCACCCCAACTCCTGAACGACAGCGGGTGGTGGCCCTGAACCTGCGCGAGGACGTGCGCCTGCGCACCCCCAACCGGGAGGTCGCCGACACGCTGGCCCGACGAATTTCCCGCATGCTGGTCTTCAACTGGGCCGACAGCGCGGGCGTCAGCCTCGCCCGGCTCGATTCGGCCTACCGGCAGGAACTACGGCTGCGCGGGGTGGAGGCTGAGTTTAAACTCGACACCCTGGTTTTTCCCGCCGTGGGCAATGGCGTGCGCGTGCTGCGCTTCAACCCCGAGGATTCGGTGCGGGTGGGTTTTGCCCTGCAAACAACGCCGGTGGCCCTCAACCCCGTGCAGGGCCGCTTCGTGCAGGCATTTTTCAAAACGCCCACCACGTACCTGCTCCGGCAGATGGGTTGGCCGCTGGGCAGTTCGCTGGTGCTGCTGGTGCTGACGACGGGCTGTTTCCTCTACATGCTCTCGACGATTCTGCGGCAGAAAAAGCTGTCGGAGGTGAAAAATGATTTCATCAACAATATGACCCACGAACTGAAAACGCCCCTGGCGACGGTTTCGGCGGCGGTAGAAGCCATGCAGAACTTTGGGGCATTGAAGGACGCGCAGAAAACGGAGGCGTACCTGAACATCTCGCAGCAGGAGTTGCAGCGGCTGAACGAACTGGTGGAAAAAGTGCTGAATACAGCCGCCGAAGAACGGCACGAACTGGCCCTGAACCCCGAACCGGTCAACGTGGCCGAACTCGTGAACGAGGTGGTGCAGCGGCACCGGCTCAGCGCGGCAAAACTGGTGCGTTTTGAAGTAGAAATCTCCGGCGAGGAAACCATTCGGCTGGACCGGATTCACATGGGCAACGTCATCAACAACCTGATTGACAATGCCATCAAATATTCCCGCGAAACGGTGAACATCGGCATTTCGGCCCGCCGAAACGGCGAGGGCTGGGAACTGACCGTGCGCGACGACGGCATCGGCATTCCGAAGAGCTACCAGGCCGACGTATTCGACCGTTTTTTCCGCGTTCCGACGGGCAACCTGCACCCGGTGAAGGGCTTCGGGCTGGGGCTGTACTACGTCCGGCAGGTGGTGCAGCGCCACGGCGGCACCATCGCCGTGCAAAGCGAGCCGGGCCGGGGGAGCGTGTTTACGATTTGGATACCGGGCAAAAATTCCCCCTTTGAAGGCAGGGCCGTTAAGTTCTACAACTTTGGTAGATAATGTTCAATTTTCAATGCCCAATGCTCAATGTACAACGGATTATTCTTCTGATTTTCAATTATTGAACATTGAGCATTGAAAATTGAACATTTTTTCCGCTCCCAATCGGAACTTAACAGCCCTGCCTTCAAAGGGGGAATTTTTACTGCCATTTTTATGCCTACCCTCCTTCTCATCGAAGACGAACCGGCCCTCGGCCTCATCGTGAAAGACAGCCTCGAAACGCGGGGCTTCACGGTGTGGTACGCCGCCGACGGCGAGGAAGGTCTGCGGTTGTTTCGGGAAAACCGCCCCGACGCCGTGGTGGCCGACGTGATGATGCCCAAACTCGACGGGTTTTCGCTGGCCGAAATCGTCCGGGCCGAAGACCCCGCCGTGCCGATTATTTTCCTAACCGCCCGCTCGCAAACCGCCGACGTGGTGCGGGGCTTTGAACTCGGCGGCAACGATTATTTGAAGAAACCCTTCAGCATGGACGAACTCATCGTCCGGGTCAACGCGCTGCTCAAACGGCCCCGCGGGTACGCTTCCCCGGTGCCCGAAACGTTGGCCCTGGGTCGCTACGAATTTGATTACCCGCGCCAGAAATTGGTCTTCAACGGGCGGGACGTGCCGCTTTCGCACCGGGAGGCCGAGTTGCTCAAGCGCCTTTACGACCAGCGCAACCAGGTGCTCGACCGCGTCACCGTGCTCCGCGAACTCTGGGGCGATGACTCGTTTTTCAACGGCCGCAGCCTCGACGTGTTCATCACCCGCCTCCGCAAGCACCTCAGCGACGACCCCCGGGTGCAGATTGTCAACGTGCGGGGGATTGGGTACAAGTTGATTTTGTGAATGAAAAAACCACCGGATTCCGGTGGTTTTTTTAGTGGTGAACTTCCGGTCGTTAGTTCATTGCTTGCCCAAATGCCTGCGCACTGCGGCCGCAGTGGTCCCGACCGCTTTCACGGCGGCTTCGAGTTCGGCTTTGGTCACACCGAGGGCTGTGGTCCAGTAGGCCACTTCGTGGTCTTGCTGGAGGTTGATGCGACTGGCGTCGGCTTTGTTGAATTTTGACGTGTTGTCGGCCATGGTTTTAAGGCATTGGAGGTGAAACGATTCCTCACTACTGGACATTGACGTAAATCTTGGGTTTAGCGACTCTGACCTTTTGTT